>Ga0209717_1000407_pt1 | contig 53436 bp, 50 predicted proteins | sample AD_UKC048_MetaG_FD_184418 | JGI IMG/M metagenome (GOLD analysis project Ga0209717, IMG submission 184418) | Active sludge microbial communities of municipal wastewater-treating anaerobic digesters from USA - AD_UKC048_MetaG (SPAdes) (version 2) | ecosystem: Engineered > Bioreactor > Anaerobic >...
CCTGCCCGAGGGCACTTCCCCAAAGGCGGGGGTGGTGCTGTTGCGCGAGCGCAGGGAATTGCTGGGCCGATTCGAGGACTGGAAAACGGGAACCGCGAAGTCCACACAGGCCGGTGACGACGTGGAACGGTATGAACGCGAAGTCGCAACCGTGGCCGCCGCTCTCGGGATTGCGGGCGTGAATACCGAGGCGCTCGAGTCTGCGCTGTGGACCGCGCTGGAACAGGCCCGCGAGGCGGACCGGAGGCACAAGGCGTTGACCGAGCAGCGCGAGCAGGCCGAGGCGAAGTTGGCGGCTGTGCAGAAGAGCGAGGCCGAAGCCGAGGAGGCGCTGGGAGATCTCGCGCGGCGAGCAGGAGTGGCGACGGCCGCGGAACTCGACCCGGTGCTCACGCACTTGGAGCGGCGCGACGCCGCGCGGGCCGAGATCGACCGGCTGCGCAAGGAGTTGAGCCGGCATGCGCGCGGGCAAGGCGTGGACGAGTTTGTCGCGAAAGTGCGGAGCGAGGCCCCGTCCGAGTTGGCGGACCGCAAAGCCCATGCGGCGCTGGAGAAACAGGAACTGGCGCGCGAGTTGGAAGGCGTCCGGCAGACGGTGTTTGGGCTGGAAGCGGTGAAGGCGGAACTGGTGACCGCCGGAGACAAGGCGGCCGATCTGCGACAACAGGCGGAGGCGCACATCGCAGTCATGGCACGCGAGGCCGCTCGTTTCCTTCGCCTCCGGCTGGCAACCCATCTCGTGCAGGAACAGATCGAACGTTTCCGTGAGGAGAACCAAGGCCCGCTGCTGTTGCGAGCGGGGGCGATCTTCAGAGCCATCACCGGTGGCGCCTTTGTCGGCTTGGTGGCGGATTTCGACGCCAATGACACGCCCGTGCTGGTGGGGTGTCGGCCGGACCACACCACGGTGACGGTAGAAGGCTTGAGCGACGGTTCGCGCGACCAGCTCTACCTGTCGCTGCGGCTCGCCGCGCTCGAGCGTTTTCTGGAGGAGCACGAACCGATGCCCCTGATCCTCGACGACCTTCTGATCACCTTCGACAACGACCGGGCCAGGGCAATCCTGCCGCAGCTGGGCGAATTGGGGAAGCGGACGCAGATTCTGCTCTTCACCCACCACGAGCATCTCGTCGACCTGTGTCGCGAGACGCTTGGTGAGAACCACGTCCATATCCACCGACTCGGCGTAAATGGCGGCACTCCGGTGGGCACCTGAGACCCCGAATTTCGCGATTCCCCACATGAACTCTCTTGAACGCACCCTCGTCACCAAGGCCGGCTACGACCACGGCTGGGAAGTTGTTGTCGAGGCCACGGCTCAGCGGGTGCGGCTCGCCTCGGCGCTGCACCGGGCGCATCTCGAAGTGCTGGAAGGCCAGAGCGACGGTGAGCGTTGGCGGGTGCGGATCGGCAGCGGTGCGCTGGGGCGCGAACTTCGACGGGTGCGCGGCGCGGAGTGCGGCGATGGAGACCTGATCGGCGTCGCCACCGAGCGGGATCTCGGACTGCTGTTGCACGATGCCGCGAAGTTGGCCCGCGCGCTGCCCGATGCGCCGGAGGCGCGCTTCGCCAAGACGGTCGCGGCCGAACTCGCCGAGCGGAAGATCGGCGCGACGGAGGTCGAACGCCTCGTGAAGCAGCGCGTGGGGCAGGACATCTTCCGCGAGTCTCTGATGGATTACTGGGGCGGCGCGTGTGCGGTGACGGGTATCGCCGTGCCCGAACTGCTCCGCGCCAGCCACGCCAAGGCCTGGGCGGAATGCGCGACCGATGCCGAGCGCCTGAACGTCTACAACGGCTTCCTCCTCTGCGCCCACCTCGACGCGCTCTTCGACAGCCACCTGCTGACCTTTACCGATTCCGGCGACGCGCTCTTTGCCGCGGGGATTGACGACGACATCCGCCCCCGGCTCGGCCTCACCGGCACCCTGAAGCTTCGCTGGCTCGCCCCCGAGCACCGCGAGTTCCTCGCCTGGCACCGCGCGCGGTTTGAATCACGGAAGTGAACCTACGAGCCAACCATAGCAGGGCGGAGGCCGTGTGCCAACCGTGCTGCTATTGATGAGAAATGCGCAGAAAACAGCTTCTCGGCTACGAACCCTCCATTATTTCAGGAGTAGAAGATCGCCTGCGTCAGACTGAACACCCCAATGCCTTGCCCGCCTCGTGGCACTTGTCCCGGTCAACCGCAGCGAGGAAGGCAGCCTCTTTCATCTGCCCAATCGGTGTTGAACTAAGTAGGGATGCGGCTGTTTGTGCTATGTCGGCGCCGACGCAATCTGAGGTGGTGACTGACTCAATACATTCCTTGTAGAAGTCGCCGCAGTCTGCTCGCGCATCGGCGACAATCTGGAAGCGTCGTCCCGTGGCACCCAGTTACTCAGGCTGCTCCGACTGGGGTCCTGGCAGCATAGGCGAAAGGAAGGCACGAAGGCGTGTTATCACTTCGGCGAGCTCGATGTGGTCCATGCGGTTTCTTCGGAGGAATCCCTTCCAGGTGGCGTCTTTCATTTCGATGAATGACGCCGACAGCCCCACGATTTCGTTGAGCGGCTTCAGTTGGCTGCCACGTCGTTCGAAGGTGGCCAGAATCGCTTTTTTCAGCAGAACTTCATCGAAATCGAAGCGCTGGCTAAGAAACCAGAGATCATAGAAATCCTTCATCCTCGTATTGGTTTCGCCAAGAGTGACGAGTGCCTCGAGTTTCTCCGCGACGACTGTGTAGATGGGGTAGGTCCGAAGCTTGGGAGCTGTGAATTCAAGTAGGCCGGGGAAGGTCACGAAGTCAGGTTCAGGCGTGACCACGTCGCCATAGCCAATGTCGATCTGAACAGGAATTCGGATATTACCGAGCATCGCACGGAGGTTCACGCGCACGCCGCCGTAGTGAGCGGCTTCCCTTATCGGCATCACTTCGAGCGTTTCGGTTCGATACTCCAGGGCATCGTCTTCGACCGTGATTGCGCAGATCTCCGCGAAGATGGACTTCACAGTATCCAGTTCCGTGCTGCCGAAGCCAAGGAGATCAACATCGCGCGTTGGGCGATGGGCGTCAGGCGTCCAAATTGCGAACAGCATCGCGCCTTTCAGGAGAAATTGATGCGCGTGCTTCGATTGACTGAGCCGGTAGAGGAGCCGCTCCACCGCGAATCGCGCCAAGATGAGATCGAAAGGGATGTCCCGCTGCTTGGCTAGATTTTGCAGGCGTGCGCGAACTGAAGCAGGGAGGTTGGAGGGAGACGCCTTACTCATGAGAGCGCCTCCAGATAGGGGCGGATAAGCGTTTGGACTCGGCAGACTCGAGCTTGCGCCATGAGTTCGTCGACAGTGCAGCGCTGACGCAGTCGTGCATCGCGGAGAGCTTCGACCGCGACATCGAGCCCGATGCGATTTCGAAATTTGAAGCAATCCGCAACGGTGCGTGCGGGGGAGGTGATTCGCACCGATACGCCTTCGATCATATGGCTTTCGATGCCGGAGTGCAGTGATGCCGGGCTGTATTGCACAAAACGTACTCCAGAAAGGCATGGTCGCCACTGGTTCCGGGCAACAGCAACCCAAAGTTCAGGCGGAGCCTGTGTGGTCAGTTCGTGAAATCGCAGAGCAGTGAGCAGACAGAAGACGCAATCTGAGATCGTTTGACTGACGACCACCAGACTGTGGTTTTCCGAGATTTCAGCATTTGCGAGCTGGTACAGGCCGCGGGCGACTCGTTCGAGCTGGCCTTCCTTCACCAGGTTTTGGATATCAACACGAGTTAGCCCTTCGTGTTCTAGCTCTTGGGATGAGCGCAGGGTCTTTCCTCGGAAGGCCTTGTTGAGCATCTTGGATCTGAAGGATGGCATACGAACTCTACTCAAATATCTATAAGTGAGTAGGGTTTGTAAAGTTATTAATCGATGATGCTCACGGTTCGTCACTTGCCTGGTTTGTCCCTGCCTTGCCCGCCTCGTGGCAGTCCCGGTCAACCGAATCGATGAGGGTAGCCTCTTTCATCTGCCTCGTCGGTGCTGAACTCAGTAGGGGGAACTGTTTGTGCTATGTCGGATTTGACGCAATTCCATTGTGGTTTATCTCTCAAAGCTCTTTTGGGCTGAAGGATATGCTTTATCGACTGGTGGCTTTATGGCTGAGTTGTTTATTCTATTGCGAAAATGTCCGATTAGGTGTGTCTTATTTGAAGTTTTATGAACCATTGGGTTTATGGTGTAGCTGATATGACTGGAATTACTGGATCAAGAGGTCGGAGATTAAACCAGCGACTGGGGCTTGCCCCGGCTGGTGCGGTGCTGACTTCTGTCTGGCTCAAGGGGCAGGGTATTTCCAACCGGTTGGCCGATTACTATGCTGGTTCAGGTTGGCTGCATCGAATCGGAGACGGCGCCTTCACGGCCCGGCCAGAGACACCGACGTGGTTGGGTGCGGTGTACGGGCTCCAGCAGAAGTCGGCCTCCATTCATCCCGGCGGTCGTACCGCGCTGGAGCTTTCAGGTCTCGCGCACTTCCTCCCCTTGGGCGATGCCGCCCCGGTTTATCTTTTCAGCCGAAGCGGCGAGCGGCTCCCCAGCTGGTTCAAGGGCTTGCCGTGGTTTGGCCGAGTCCAGCATGTTGGTACAAATTTCCTGCCGCAATCCCTCGGGTTGCGCGAGTATCGCGAGGGCGCCCTCACTGTGATGATCTCAGCCCCCGAGCGGGCCGCGCTTGAATTTCACCAACATCTCACGCTCGACGCCGCCGGCTACGAACATGCCGACCTCGTATTCGAAGGGCTGGGGACGCTGCGCCCTGATCTGGTGCAATCGCTCCTTGAGGTGTGCGGATCGATCAAGGTGAAACGGCTCTTTCTGCATCTGGCGGAAAAGCACGCGCACGCCTGGTTCAGGCAACTGGACTTGGCGAAGGTTTCGCTCGGCAGCGGCAAGCGCCTGCTCGTCCGCGGAGGGCGCCTCGACCCGAAGTATCTGATCACCGTGCCGTCCGCAGTCCAGATGCCCTCCGACGCGCCATGAAGGATACCCCATTTTTCAAACAGGCCGACTTGCTCATCCAAGTCATGCCCTTCGTGAACGCGGAGGAGTGCTTCGCGCTCAAAGGCGGTACTGCGATCAACTTTTTCGTGCGCGATTTCCCACGCCTGTCGGTGGATATTGATTTGGTTTACCTGCCGGTGGAAGACCGCCCGACAACGCTGCGCGGAATCGATGCATCGCTCCAGCGCATTGCCTCAAAAATCCGCCGCAGCATGCCTGCCGTGCAGGTCAGAGAACATCGAGCTGCGAGCGACAAGCTCCTGATTAAACTGACCGTGCGCACGCCAGACGGCGTCGAGGTCAAGATCGAGCCCAACACCGTCCTGCGGGGGACGCTCCATCCGACAACGGAACGCACTCTGTCCCAGAAGGCCGTTGAGACCTTTGGCCGTTCAGTCACGGCGCGAGTGGTGTCGTTGCCGGATTTGTTTGCCGGCAAGCTATGCGCTGCGCTCGACCGACAGCACCCGCGCGACCTCTTCGACGTCCACGGCCTCTTTGAAGCCGAGGGCATCACGGACGACATTCGCCGCGCCTTCGTCGTCTATCTGGCCAGTCACGACCGAACGATGAGCGAACTGCTGGCTCCGCACCGCAAGGATCTGAAACAAGTCTTCGCCGAGCAGTTCGAGGGAATGACGTTTGCCCCGGTTTCGCTTTCAGACCTTGAGCACACCCGCGAACGGCTGATCGAACAAATCAATGCCGACCTGACCGGCGACGAGAAAGAATTCCTGCTTTCCATGAAGCGGCTGGACCCCAAGTGGGAGTTGCTCGGGCTGCCAGGCGTCGAACGCTTGCCGGGGCCGCAATGGAAACTCTACAACCTCCGCAAAATGGACCCGGCAAAACGGCAGGCCGCGGAGGAGCGACTCCGGCAGACGCTTCGCCAGTGAAACCTCGCGACTACGATTGAGCCCGTCGCAATCAGGAGGCCGTTGCCAGCAGGTTGTCTCCAATCCTGCTTTTGCCTTTCCATCCCTGAGCCTCCCTGCTTTTGTCTGTCCGTTCTAAAACAATAACCATTAACTAAGTCCGCTTTGATTAGCAACTTAGTCTCTATGCGAATGCAGCGTTCGAATCCCCGTGGGGACGCCAATTTTAAAGCCCTGTAACTAACAAGTTGCAGGGCTTTTTGCCATCTGGATGCCACGTAATGGCGCTTTACGTCGCGAGTTTAGCGCCCGGGGGTTGCGTCGCGAATGGATCCGGGGCTTGAGCCGGGCGGAAGTTGGGGGTTTCGTTGGCAACGCCATGCACACCCCGTCGGCCCACGCGATTCTCACCTGCGAACAAGCCCGCGCTTTTGAGGCGCGCTTTTTCGGCGGCGACGAGGCGCGCGAGTGGGCCGCCATGCAGCAGGCCGGGGCTGCGGTCGCCCGCGCGGCACGGCGCGATTTTCGCGAGCTGGGCGAGTTTCCCGCTACCGCGCGCCTCCTGGTGCTCGTGGGCAAGGGCCACAACGGCGGCGATGCCCTGCTCGCCGCGCACGAGATCCTCGCCACGCATCCCGCTGCGACGGCCGAGATCGTGTTCGTTTACGGGGCGCGCGCGCTGCGTCCGCTCGCCCAACGCGCCTGGCAACAGCTTCAGACGGCCATGCCGTCGCGTGTGGCCGTGCGGACTCCGGCGGAGCTGGCGGGCGCGTACACGGTGTCGCTCGACGGTGTGTTCGGTTTCCAATTTCGCCCGCCGCTCGATGCGACGGCGCGCGCGGCGCTGCACGCGGCCAACGCCCTGCCGGTGCGCATGCGCGTGGCGGTGGATCTGCCGAGCGGGCTCGACGAGGCCGACGCGTTTCGCGCCGATTTCGCCTACGCGACGGGCATCGTGAAAACGCCCGCGCTGGCCTGCGCCCACTCGGGGCGCGTGCGCTACCTCGACCTCGGTTTTCCTCTCAACGACGAGCCGGCGGCGGAGCGCGTGCTCACGGCTGACACGCTCGCGCCGCTCGCGGGCTGGCGTCCGGCGTCGAGCGACAAGCGCACCTTCGGGCACGTGCTGCTGCTCGGCGGCTCGCGGAGCTATCCCGGCGCGATTTTGATGGCGACGCTCGCGGCGCTCCGCGCGGGCGCCGGGCTGGTGACGGCCTGCGTGCCGGAGTCGCTCGTGCCGGCGTATGCGGCGCGCGCGCCCGAGGCGATGTGGGTCGGCTGGCCGGAGACGCCCGACGGCAATCTCGCGCTCGAAGGGCTGCACCTGTTGCGCGAGCGGTTGCCGCGCGTGTCGGCCCTCGTGATCGGCCCTGGACTCGGACGCGAACCGGAGACGCAGGCGCTCGTCGCCGAGATCGTGAAACTCTCGCCGGTGCCGCTCGTGCTCGATGCCGACGCGTTGCAACCGGAGCTCGTGCGGCTGGGCACGGCGCCGCGCATCCTCACGCCGCACGCCGGCGAGTACGCACGCATCGCGTGCACGGCGGAGCTGCCGGCAGCGTGTCGCGAGTTGAAATCGGTGATCGTGGCCAAGGGGCCCGTCACGCGGATCGGCGACGGCGAGACCGTCTGGCACTCGCTCGCGGGCGGGCCGGTGCTCGCGCGCGGAGGCAGCGGCGATCTGCTCGCCGGGCTCATCGGCGGGCTGCTGGCGCAGGCGGCGGCGGGCTCCGATGGAGAAAACGCTTCGGTGCTGCCCGCGCTGCGCTGGGCGGCGTGCGCGGGGGCGCTCTGGCACGGACGCGCCGCCGATGCGCTGGCGCGTGCGCAGGGGCAGACGAGCGTGCAGCTCACGGCGCTGCTCGACCATCTGCCGGAGGCGCTGCGCGAGGCGAGTTGAGTCCCGTTGCCAGGTTGTCTGGCGTACTTTGCACGCGGGCGGTGTTGAACTCTTTCGCCCTTGTTCCGTTAACACCCAGCGTGCCGCCCGGCGCGGCCGCCGATCCCCTTTCCCTATGACAACCCAGACTGTTCGTTCCTTCGCACTGTCAGCCATGCTGGCTTTCGCGCCGTTGTGCGCGCTGGCCGTCGATGCCCCGAAAGCCGTCGAGCCCGTGAAGCTCGCCGACCGGATTTACACCTTCAGCAACACCATGGCCAACTCCACGGCCATCGTGGGCGACGAGTCGGTGATCCTCGTCGACTCCGGCGAGAATCCCCAAGCCGCGGCCGCGCTCCAGGCCGCCATCGCAACGCTCACGCCGAAGCCCGTCCGCGTGCTGGTGAACACGCACTGGCATTTCGACCACGCTAATGGCAACGAGGCGCTCGGCGCCGCCGGTGTCGTCGTCGTCGCGCAGAAGGAAGTGCGCCCGCGCATGATCGCCGGGAAAGGCCTGGCCGTTTCCCCCAGTTTCCCGACGCTCGCCTATGACAAGGCCGAGCTGGCGCTTCCGACGGTTAACTTTGATCGCGAACTCACGTTGTGCTCCGGCGATGAAGAGGTGCAGCTCGTGCATCCGGCCGCCGGATCGGCCCACACCGACGGCGACACGGTCGTCTATTATCGCCACGCGAACATCGTGCAGACGGGCGACCTCTACTTCGAGGGCGTTTATCCCTACATCGATGTGGCCACCGGTGGCTGGATCGACGGCATGATCGCGGGCTGCCGCGAGATCCTCGCGCGCATCGACGACAAGACCCTCGTCGTGCCGGGCCACGGCCCGGTGACCGACAAGGCGCACCTCGAAGCCTATGTCGCGATGCTCTCCGGCATCAGCGCGAAGATCACGCCGATGGTGAAAGCCGGCAAAAGCCTCGATGAGGTGAAGGCCGCCAAGCCGACCGCCGACTACGACCAGGTCTGGGGGCAGAACTGGAACAAGCCGGACGCATTCGTCGAGCTCGCCTACAACGGCATCGCCGCCCACCTGAAAAAGTAAACGCGTTGGGGCGGCGTATCCGCCTTTCCGTGCCAGACAGCCACCGTGATTCGCACGGTGGCTTTTTTGTCGGCGCACGCGGCGGCTCACAGCCGGTTGATCGTGCTGGCGGCGTAGCCGGCGCCGAAACCGTTGTCGATATTCACGACGGTGATGCCGGGCGCGCAGCTATTGAGCATCGCGAGCAGGGCGGACACGCCGCCGAAACTCGCGCCGTAGCCCACGCTCGTCGGCACGGCGACGATGGGCCGGTCCACCAGTCCGCCGAGCACGCTGGGCAACGCGCCCTCCATGCCGGCGACGGCGACGATGGCGCGCGCGCCCCGAATGATTTCCAACCGGCCGAGCAGCCGGTGCAGTCCGGCGACGCCGACATCGTACACGCGCTCCACGCGGTTGCCGAACACCTCGGCGGTCACGGCGGCCTCCTCGGCGACGGGCAGGTCGGAGGTGCCGGCGGCGACGATGGCGACGTATTTTCTCGCCGTCTTCGAGGCGGACTTCGTGCGGCGCACGATGGTGCGCGAGATCGGGTCGTAGACGAGGGCGGGCGAGAGCGCTTTCGCCGCCAGCCACTGCTCCTCGGTGGCGCGGGTGGCGAGGATGGCGCTCTTGCCGGCGAGCAGGCGCTCCAGGATGCCGCGCACCTGCGCAGGCGTCTTGCCGGCGCAGTAGATGACCTCCGGGTGGCCGGTGCGGAGCTCGCGGTGTGTGTCGAGTTGCGCGTAGCCGCCGAGGCTGGCCGAGGGGAAATCTTTCAACGCGGTGAGCGCGCCGGCGAGGTCGGTGTCGCCGCGGCGGTAGCGTTCGAGGATCTGGGCAAGGAGGTCGCGGTTCATGGGGTGGGGGCTTGGCGGGCGATTTCGAGGCGCACGGCGTGTTCGACGTCGAGGAGCGGCAGGCCGCGCTCGGTGGCGATGCGGCGCAGGTCGTCGTGCTCGGGTTTGCTCTTGAGGCGGCGGCCGTCGAGCCAGCCGGTCTTCACGCGCACGGGGCCGAAGGAGGTGGCGATCTCCTCGGTGGTGCGCTCCAACGTGAGCTTGCCGACCTCGCGGCGGCGCAGGCCGAGTGTGGTGGTTTCCCGCAAAAAGATCTCCGTGAGCGCGGCCTCGCGCTCCGGCGCGCACAACGCGGAGAGCGTCATGGCCGGGCGAGATTTTTTCATGAGGATGGGCGTGATCCAGGCGTCGCCGGCGCCGGCGGCGAGCAGGCGCTCCAGCACGTAGCCGGCGGTCTCGCCGGTCATGTCGTCGAGGTTGCACTCGAGCACGATGGCGGTGGCGCCGGCGGCTGTCGCGGGCGTGGCGGCTGCCGGTGTGGGCGCCGTGGCGCGCGTGGCGAGGAAGACGCGGAGGAGATTCGGGATCGGGCCGTCCTTGTGGCCGATGCCGTAGCCGACGCGCTCGATGGCGAAATCCATCGTGTTGGTAAATCCGTCGGCGCTGGCGATGAGGATGGCGGCGCCGGTGGGCGTGGTCGTTTCGAAGGGCGCGGCGCCGAGGCGCACGGGGGCGCTGCGCAGCAACTCGGCTGTGGCGGGCGCGGGCACGGAGAGGCGGCCGTGCGCGCATTTCACAAAACCGCCGCCAAGCTCGACGGCCGAGACGTACACGCGGTCGGGTTTGAGCCAGTCGATCGCGATGGCGGCGCCCACGATGTCGATGATGGAGTCGGCGGCGCCGACTTCGTGAAACGCGACGTCGTCCACGGACACGCCGTGGATTTTGGCCTCGGCCTGCGCGAGGTGCGCGAAGATGGCGAGGGCGCGGCGCTTGGCGCCGGGGGCGAGACTGCTGCGCTCGATCATCGCGGCGATGTCGCGGTGTGCGCGGTGTTCGTGGGCGTGCGCATGCTCGTGGCCCGCGTGGGAGTGCGGATGCTCGTGCGGGTGGCTGTGCGGCGCAGCGTCGTGCGAGTGCGCGTGGTCTTCGGGCTCGTCGAGGATCACGTCGGCGCGGGTGCCGCCGATGCCCTTGCGCGCGTCGCGTGTGAACTGGAGTTTCCAGCCGGACAGGCCGAGTTTGCCGAGCTCGCGCGTGAGGTGGTCGGCGGGCACGCCGAGATCGACCATCGCACCGAGGTGCATGTCGCCGGAAATGCCGGCGGAGCAATCGTAGTAGAGGATGCGTTCAGGCATTTTTGGGAGCGTCGTGGAGCACGCGGTTGAGGCTGCCAGTCTGGTAGCCTTCGAGCTCCAGGCAAACGTAACGGTAGCCGGCGGCCTTGATCTCGCGGGAGACGGTGTCGAGCAGGTGCTCGTCGAAGAAGCGGCTGCGCTCGGCCGGGGCGACTTCGATGCGCGCGATGTCGCCGTGGTGACGCACGCGGCACTGGCGGAATCCGTGGGCGCGCAGGACGTGCTCGGCGCGGTCGATGCGGCGGAGTTTTTCGAGGGTGATGGGCTCGCCGTAGGGGACGCGCGAGGCGAGGCAGGCGGCGGCGGGCTTGTCCCAGGTGGGCAGGCTGAAGTGGTGCGAGAGGGCGCGGATGTCGGCCTTGGCGAGGCCGGCTTCGCGGAACGGGCTGGCGATGTGCAGCTCGGCGAGCGCGCGCATGCCGGGGCGGTAGTCGGACTCGTCGTCGAGGTTGGTGCCGTCGAGCACGGTCTGGATGCCGTGGTTGGCGGCCAGTTGCGCGATGCGGGCGAACTCGACCTTTTTGCAATGGTAGCAGCGGTCGGGCGGGTTGGCGGCGACGGGGGCGTCGATGGTCGTTTCCTCGATCAGAAAGTGGGCGATGCCGGTGAGCGCGGCGATCTGGCGCGCGGCGGCAAGGTCGTCGGCCGGCATCATCGGCGAGACGAGCGTGATGGCGATGGCGCCGTCGCCGAGGGCTTCGCGCGCGGCCCGGCAGAGGAGGCTGCTGTCCACGCCACCGGAGAAGGCGACGGCCACGCGGCCGTGGCGTGCGATGGCGGCGAGGAGCCGGCGGTATTTCTCGTCGAGGGCGGGCGTGAGGTCGGGCACGGTGAAGATGTTTTGCAGGAGAGGAGCGGGAGGCCAGCGGAAAGGCGGCGCATCCAGATTGCGATAGGGGCCAGACGCAGGCGGCCTGGAAATGTTGCGGGCGCTTTGGCGAAATTCGGCGTGGCAAGGGAATTGCTCGCCATGGCGGTGCGCGGGAGCAGATTTTCCCGGCGCACACCTCTCAACCTCGGCACTTTATTTCCCATGCATATACCGGATGGATTTGTGGACGTGAAAACGGCGGTCACCGCCTCGGCGCTGGCCGTGGCGGGGCTTGGTTACGCGCTGCATCAGGTGCGTAGGGAGCTGCCGCCGCGGAAGGTGCCGCTGCTGGGGCTCGGCTCGGCATTCGTGTTTGCGGCGCAGATGGTGAATTTCCCCGTGGTGGGCGGCACGTCGGGCCACTTGATCGGCGGCGCGCTCATCGCGGCGCTGCTGGGCGTGCCGGCGGCGGTCGTGGTGATGGCCACGGTGCTCATCGCGCAGTGTTTCCTTTTTGCCGACGGCGGTGTGACGGCGCTTGGGGCCAACGTGTTTAACATGGCCGTGCTCGCCCCGGTGGTGGGCGGCACGGTGTACCGCGGTGTGCGGCGGCTGATCCCCGGCGTGCGCGGGCAGGTGGCGGCGGTGGCGTTTGCCGGCTGGTGCTCGACGGTGGCGGCCTCGCTCGCCTGCGCCGGGCAACTCGCGTGGTCGGGCACGGTGGCGTGGTCGGTCGCGTTGCCCGCGGTGACGGGCATCCATCTGCTGATCGGGCTGGGCGAGGGCGCGATCAGTGCGCTGGTGTTTTACGCCGTGGCGCGGTCGCGGCCCGAGCTGACGACGGGCGTCGCGGCGACGGCTCCGCGTGGCATCGTGGGCTACGGGCTGCTGGCCTCGCTCGGCGTGGCACTGTTTGTGGCGCCATTTGCATGTCCTTGGCCGGACGGTCTGGAGGCGGTGGCGGCGCAGCTCGGATTCGAGCACGCGGCGCGCGAGCCGATGGCGTCGCCGATGCCCGACTATCTGATCCCCGGCGTGGTTAACGAGGGCGTGGCGACGGCCCTGGCCGGACTCGTCGGCGCGCTGATCGTTTTCGGCGCGGCGGTGCTTTTCAGCCGGTTGCTCGTGCGGCGCGAGCTGGACGCCACCAAGTCTGTGGGCTGACGCATGAGCGGTTTTCACTTTGGGCACAGTCATACGCCGTACGCGCCGGAGTTTCGACCGACGGCGGCGGTGCGTGTGCCGCTGGCGTGGCTGGCGCCCGAGTGGAAACTGGCGGCGATGCTCGCGCTGGTGACCGGCACGGCGCTCATGCCGCTGGCTTGGTGGCCGTGGCATACCGGCGTGGTGGCGCTGCTATTGACTGTGGTGATTTCGGCGCGGCTGGCGCTGCGGCCGCTTGGGTTGCGTCTGCTCTGGCTGTCGCCCTTCGTGGCGTGTGCGGCGGTGGCGTCGCTCTGGCACGGTCCGACTGGGCCGGGCTGGCTCACGGTGGCGGTGCGCGGCGGCGTGTGCTTGTTGACGGTGCTGGTCTTTGCGGCGGTGACGCCGTTCGGGGCGCTGCCGGGAGTGTTGCGCCGCGTGGGCGTGCCGGCCCTGCTGGTGACCACGATGGCGTTGATGCACCGTTACCTTTTTGTGCTCGTGGATGAGTCGGACCGGATGCGCCGTGCGCGTGCGAGCCGCACGCTGGTGCGCCGTCGTGGGCTGGGCTGGGGGATGCCCGCGGAGGTGATCGGCCGGCTTTTCGTGCGTGCTTCCGAGCGGGCGGAGCGCATATACCTGGCCATGTGTGCGAGGGGGTGGAAATGACGACGCCCGCGCTCGAAGTCGAAGGGCTCGGCTACCGTTATCCCGACGGCACGCAGGCGCTGCGCGACGTGGCGCTGCGCATCATGCCGGGCGAGTGCGTGGGCCTGCTCGGCTCCAACGGCTCCGGCAAATCCACGCTGTTGCTCCATTTCAACGGCATCCTGCCCGACAAGCCCGGCAGCTCCGGCGCGGTGCGCATCGATGGCGTAACCATCGGAGCGGACAACCTGGAAGCGATCCGGCGGCAGGTGGGGCTTTTGTTTCAGGACCCGGACGATCAGCTTTTTTGCGCGACGGTGGAGGAGGATGTCGCGTTTGGTCCCGCGCAGCTCGGCCTGCCGAAGGACGTGGTGGCGCAGCGCGTGCAGCGGGCGCTCGCGCAGGTGAGGTTGAGCGGCTACGAACGGCGTGCGCCGCACCACCTCAGCCAGGGTGAGAAACGCCGGGCGTGTCTGGCCGGTGTGCTCGCGTGCGAGCCGTCGGTCCTCGTGCTCGACGAGCCGACGAGCAACCTCGATCCGCGCAGCCGGCGGGAGTTCATGGCGCTGTTGCACGAGGTGCCGGCCACGAAGCTCATCGCGACGCACGATTTGGAGATGGTCGTTGAGATGTGCCCGCGCTCGATCATCCTCGACGGCGGGCGCGTGGTGGCCGACGGGCCGACGCTCGACCTGCTCGACGACGAGCCGCTGATGCTCGCGCACGGACTGGAGCGCCCGCACTCGCTGCACCACCGGCGGATCGAAGAACCATTTTTTTGGAAACCGCGCACGCTGCCGGAGAGTTGACGGCGTCGTCTACCTCCATGGCTGGGGCAATTCGGTCAAGGCCGGCTCTGGGAACCTCGTACGCGTCTCCGCCAGCCCGTCCGGCGGGGCTGCGGTCTCGATGGTGCGGACGATGGCCACGATGAGCCTGGGGGACGCTCCGCCCATCTGAAACGGCGGTAAAACGCGCATTGGAAGAGCCCTGGCGTGGATTCCTCTGGCCATGAGGCGCGTGTCTGCGGATACCGATGCCGATGAATCTGTTGTTGCTCGCAGGCGCTCTCGGCTACGTGGCCGCACTGCTTCTCCCCGCATACGAAAGCAGTGGGTTCATCTCGTTTGAAGGCCGGGGCTGGAAGGTGCTTTTCTTCTCAATGGTCCTGATGGCAGGCGGCTGGCTTGCGCTGGCGAAGGGTGAGGGCGCCAAGGCACTGATTTGTTTTCTGCCAGGTGTGGTGAATCTGCTCGTCCTGACGTTGCTCGTGCTCGGGTTTTGCCAGGTCCACGGGGATGTCACCCGGTTTCTGGCCGTAGCGACGCTGCTGAGCTGGGCTGTGCTTGGTGTGACCATGTTGCTGGCTGTGCGCGGGGAGCTACGCATCGGCTCGTATTTCTGGTCAGCGGCGTGCGTGGCGCTGGCGGTGCACGGTTTGCTGGCGTGACGTCCCATCGACGCGGTTTGTCTGGTCCCCGCTTGCCTCGGCTTGCAGGCGTCCCCAAGGATGGCGGCCCCTACAATCCCATGGCCATCCTACGCAACGACGACGGACGACTCTTCCGCTCCCACGACACGGAGCGACTCATCATCGAAGCCTGGGGCGACAACGCCCTGCGCGTGCGCGCGACGCGCCGCCCCGATTTCACCGGCAACGACTGGGCGCTCATCCCGCGCGCCGAGAATCCCCGCCTCGCCGCCTCCCGCGCCGTGGTGAAGATCGAGGCCGATCCGAAGACCGGCAAGGCGAGCACCGCTTCGATCACCAACGGCAAGATCACCGCGAAGGTGAACCGCGAGGGCTGGCTGAGTTTCTACAACGAGAAGGGCGAGCTGCTCCTCGAAGAGTACTGGCGCAACCGCGCCGACATCACGCGCTACACCGGCACGCTCAACCTCGCCGGGCGCGACATCTACCCGATCCTCGGCGGCGACTGGAAGATTACCGCGCGTTTCGAATCGAAGGATGGCGAGCGCTTCTACGGCCTCGGCCAGTACCAGGACGGCTACCTCGACAAGAAGGGCACGGTCCTCGAACTGGCGCACCGCAACACGCAGAGCTCGGTGCCGTTTGCGCTCTCGAATCGCGGGTACGGTTTCCTCTGGAACAACCCGGCTGTGGGTCGCGTGAGTTTCGCCAAGAACATCACCGAGTGGGAGGTGCAGGACACGTTGGAGCTCGATTACTGGATCACCGCCGGCGACCGGCCGTCGCAGATCGTCGAGCAGTACGCCGCCGTCACCGGCACGGTGCCGATGATCCCCGAGTACGGGCTCGGTTTCACGCAGTGCAAGATGCGCTACAAGACGCAGGCCGAGCTGCTCGGCGTGGCGCGCGAGTACCACCGGCGCGGACTGCCGGTCGACATCATCGTGGCCGACTTTTTCCACTGGACCGTGCAGGGCGAGTGGAAGTTCGACCCGATCGACTGGCCCGACGTGCCGGCGATGGTCAAGGAGCTGAAATCGATGGGCACCGAGCTCATGGTTTCGATCTGGCCGACGGTCGACACGCGCAGCCCGTGGTACGAGGAGATGCTCGAAAAGGGCTACCTCATCAGCGTGGACCGCGGCGTGCGCATCAACATGAACTGGATGGGCGAGACGGTCTTCTTCGACCCGACCAATCCGGGCACGCGCGAGTATCTGTTCTCCAAGGTCAAGGCGCACTACTGGGACCAGGGCATCAAACTCTTCTGGCTCGACGAGGCGGAGCCGGAGTTCGGCATCTACGACTTCGACATCTACCGCTACCACCTCGGGCCGGCGCTCCAGGTGACGAATCTCTATCCGGCGATGTACGCGCGGGCGTTCTACGACGGCCTGAAGAGCCTCGGCGAAACGAAGATTCTCAACCTCGTGCGCACCGCGTGGGCGGGTAGCCAACGCTATGGCGCGCTCTGCTGGTCGGGCGATATCCACTCCAGTTTCCGCGCGTTCCGCGAGCAGGTGACGGCCGGCCTCTCGATGGCCATCGCCGGCATCCCGTGGTGGACGACTGACATCGGCGGCTTCATCGGCGGCGACCCCACCGACCCGAAGTTCCGCGAGCTGCTCGTGCGCTGGATGCAGTGGGGCGTGTTCTGCCCGATCTTCCGCCTGCACGGCGACCGCGTGCCCTACAAGGGGCCGGACGAGGAGTTCCGCAAAGGCATCAAACAATTCGGCAGCGGTGCCGACAACGAGATCTGGTGCTTCGGCGACGACAACTACCCGATCCTCGCCGAGTGCATCCGCCAGCGCGAGCGCCTGCGCCCGTATGTGCGCGAGCTGATGAAGGAGGCCCACGAAAAGGGCACGCCGGTCATCCGCCCGCTCTTCTACGAGTTCCCCGACGACGCCGAGGCCTGGAAGGTGGAGACCGTCCACCTCTTCGGCCCCGACGTGCTCGTGGCGCCCGTGCTCGAAGAAGGCGCGCGCAAACGCGAGGTGTACCTGCCCAAGGGCGCGAGCTGGACCGACGCCGCCACCGGCCAGGTTTATCCCGGCGGCCAGTCGATCACGGTCGACGCGCCGATCGAGCGCATGCCGATCTTCCTGCGCAACGGCCGCGCGCTGCCGATCTACGCGAAGTAAAGTTTATGCGAGAAAGGCCGGACCCAGCGTCCGGCCTTTTTTGTGATCAGGCGGGGGGAGATGCACAATGAGTAAGGCAACGACGCGGTTGGCGATCATGCCCGTCGCCCGCGGGTTGTGGCGCGGGCACGCTGATTGAGCGGGTTGCCCTCCTTGCTATTCTGATTATCAGAATATTCCGCTTTACAGAACGGGCTGGGCTGCTATCGTGCCAGGCAATGATTCAGAGCTTTGCCGACGAAACGACGAACGCGCTTTGGGCTCGCCATCCCGTTCGCCGAATCCCGGTTGAGCTGCAGGATCAAGCATTCAAACGCCTGAGCTATCTTAACGCTGCCACTCGAATCGAAGATCTTTACCAGCCGCCATCGAATCACTTCCACGCTATCGGGAAACGTTTTGCCATCCGGGTGAACAAACAATGGCGGATCACCTTCGTCTGGACGCCATCTGGACCGACAGAGGTTCTATTCGAGGATTACCACTGAGGATAAAATATGAAGACGCTGAAACCCATTCACCCAGGTCAGTTTATTAAAGAGGATTGGCTTGCCGACCAAGGGCTCACCCAAAACTCGCTCGCCCGTGCCCTCAAGATTCCAGTAAGCCGCCTGAACGATATCATTCAAGGGCGGCGTGGCATCAGCGCAGATACGGCGGTCCGCCTTGGCCGTTTTTTTGGGAATTCTCCGGCATTTTGGCTGCACCTCCAGGCCGACTACGATCTCCGCATGATCGACGAAAAACGAATCACGGAGGAAATCGTGCCGCACGTTCACGCTGCATAGAGCGCAGGGCTGGTTGTCTGCTGGGCAGGCTGGGAGGATGCCCGGATCCGGGCGACGCGGAGCGTTTACTCGGCGCCGTCGAGCATCTCGGGATCGAGCGTGCCCTCGCCTACGCGGGTGACGCCGCCGGTCATCCGCACGGCAAAATCGCGGCCGATCTCGATGCCGATCTCGCCGCCGGGCATGTGGACGGTGATCTTGTCGTCGACGAGGCCGAGCTTGTGGGCGACGGCGGCGGCGGCGGAGCTGCTGCTGCCGGAGGCGAGCGTGTAACCGGCACCGCGTTCCCAGATCTCGATGCGGATGTGGGCGCGGTCGAGCACCTGGAGGAACTGGACGTTGGTGCGGCGCGGAAAATTGGGATGCGTTTCGATGGCCGGGCCGTAGGTGTGCGCGAGCTCGGGCGACACGGACGCGAGCGGGACGACGCAGTGGGGATTGCCGATGGAGGCGGCGCAGTAGGTGAAGGTGCGATCCTTCACGGTGAGGCTGTCGTTGATCACTTCGCGCGCGGGGCCGGCGACGGGAATCTTCGCGCTGTCGAAGGTGACGTGGCCCATGTCCACTGTGATGGAGCGTCCGCCCTTCTGGATGCGCACCTCGACGAGGCCGCCGGCGGTTTCGAGGGTGAACGGCGCCTCGGTGACGAGGCCGCAGTCGTAGAGGTAACGGGAGAAGATGCGGATGCCGTTGCCGCTCTTCTCAGCTTCGGAGGCGTCGGGGTTGAAGATGCGCAGGGCGAAGGGCGCGCGGGTCGAGGGAAGTGGGCCCCAGAGGATGCCGTCGGAGCCGATGCCGAAGTTGCGGTGGCAGATGCGGCGGATTTGCGCGGGCGAGGGCAGCGGGCCGGCGTTGCGCGGGTCCATGACGAGGTAGTCGTTGCCGAGGGCGTGGTATTTGGCGAAGCGCATGGGACGGTTGCGGGCGGTTGAAGTCCAAAACCACGCCCTGCGCAAAGGCGAAAACGGAGGGCGGCCTTGCGGCGGCAAATGAGGTCGCTCAACTATGAGTCCATGAAATGCGCGCACCGGCGGTGGCTCTCGGTTCTCATCGGAATGGGCGGACTCTGGACTTCGCCGCAGGCATGGGCCGGCTGGAACGACGATCTGGCGGCGCTCGATGCGCAGATCCAGAGCGTGACGGGGCCGATGACCACGCACGACAACGCGGTCAACGTGCTCCCCGGCGTGACGACCGCCCTGCTCGAACAGAAGCGGCAGATTCTCGTGGACGCCGGGTTCACGTGGTTCGCTTCTGCGACGACGGACGGCTACAGCTACACGAATTTCTACTCGTTCACCGACACGCCGGGCGAAACCACCACGGCGTTGCGCATCGACGAGACGACCTCGGTGCAGACGCTCTACCGGCGCGGTTATCCGAACGAGCCTGCGCAGCGGCTGGGCGCGTGGTGGAGCGGCAGCTACCTCTCAACGGCGGCGACACGCGACGAACTGGCGGTGCTGGCGAGCTGGGGCAGCCCGCTGACGGGAATCTACGTAATCCAGGTGCCGGTGGGCACGCGGATGGTGTCGGGCAAAGCCTCGCCGATGCAAAGCGGCGATGAGTACCGTGCCGGCGGGACCACCCAATACTGGCTCAACACGCGCAACAACGACTGGCTCGTGTACGCGCTTTATGCGCCCGACTACTACGCGAGCTACGTGCTCGGCGGCATCGGCGCGCAGAAACTCGGGCGCAACGTGATCGACGGGCTCGCGGAACCGTTGCGCACACGCATGACGTCCGGCGGGCGCGGTGCGGAATCACGGTTCTGGCTTAGCACGACGGCGGGCCAGATCGACTATCTGCCGGACCTCGGCACGGAGGTGCGGGCGCGCAGCAAAGGCCTGCTGCTCGGCGGCGATTGGGCACCCTCGGAGCGTTTCCTCGTCGGCCTGATGGTGGGGCGTTCGCTCTTCGACCAGCGCGTGACGGCCTCGGGCGTGACGAGCGACCTCGCGGGAAATTTCGGCGGTCTGTATGCCAGCTATCGCCCGGCGGGGCCGAAGTGGCTGCCGTGGCAGGTGAGCGGCGCGGTGCTCTACGGTCAGGGGAAGTATCACAACCAGGTGCCCGGCTATCTGCACCGCGGTCTCGTGCAGGACTATTCGGGCCACATGGTCGCCGCCTCGGTGGCGGTGGACGCGCCGTTTGAGCTCGGATGCGGCTGGCGGCTCACACCGCAGGTGCAACTGGCGGGCACGACGCTGTCGCAGGACGATTTTAACGACAAACTGGGCGCGGCGATTTCGCTGGAGCGTGGACGCGCTTGCTGGGCGCGTGTCGGCGCGGAGCTCGAAAAGGCGCTGCTGCGGCAGGCGAACCAGCGGCTCTCGCTCTACGTACGTGGCGCGGCGCAGAACGAGTTTACCGGCGGAGCGCGGATCGAAATCTCGGGAGAGTCGGTCGAGGTCGGGCACGCGAAACCGATCTACCGGCTCGACGCCGGACTACGTTACGCGTGGGCGGAGCGTTTCGCGCTGCAACTCGGCGCGGCCCGCATCGAGGGCGCCGAGGAAGGTTACCAAGGCGACGCGACGCTCACGGTGCGTTGGTGAGCGTCGTTTTTGAGGGAGAGCTCAGGGCGTCTGGTCGGTGTAGATCGACGGCGCTTGGATGTCTCCGGACCAGGTGTAGGCGGCGAGGAGGGGCTCGTCGCCGGCTTCCATGGCGTGAATGATGTTCGACGGATGCAGGATGAATGTGCCCGGCGGATGCGCGTGCGTGACGCCGTCGGCCGTCCAGCGGGCGGTGCCGCTGAGGACGTAGTAGGTCTCGATCGCGTTGTGCCGGTGCAGGCGATAGAGCGTGTGCGGGGCGATCAAGGTGACGCCGAGGCAGATCTTTTCGCTGACGACCGGGGCGAGCGGGCCGACAAACTCGGCCCAGGCGACGTTGTCCTCAAGGCCGGGCGCGTCGGCGCGCGGCGCGTAGCCGTAGCGCCAAGGGAGCACCTGCACGACTTCGCGGAGCGGGGCGAGGATGCCTTCGATCCGGCCGTCCTTGGGCGTGAGGGCGCTGGCGATGTGGCGCGTGATCGGGTGCGGCGCACCGCTTGGAGGCGCGAGCGCGATGTCCGTCTCCGCCGGGATGTGCTCGAGGATGCGTTCCAGTTCCTGGCCGAGTGCGTCGGCGGTTTTGGCGCGGCGGTCGTAGTGGCGGCAGAGTGCGGCGATGGCCGGTGTGAAGGTGGGGGCGAGTGTGGCAGGCATGGCGAAAGAAGCGGCTGCCGCCGGGTGAGGGCGGCAGCCGCGTTTGGGGAGGACAGATTAGCTGACGGCCTGGCGTAGCGCCTGATCGATGTCGGCGATGATGTCGCGGACATCTTCGAGTCCGACGGAGAGGCGGATGTAGTCTTCCGTCACGCCGGTGGCTTCCTGCTCTTCGCGGGTGAGCTGCTGGTGCGTGGTCGAGGCCGGGTGGATGACGAGCGTCTTTGCGTCGCCGATGTTGGCGAGGTGCGAGAGGAGTTTCACCGAGTCGATGAACTTCCGGCCGGCGGCGCGGCCGCCCTTGATGCCGAAACCGAGGATGCCGCCGAAACCGCGTTGGAGATATTTCGCGGCGTTGGCGTGGTCGGGATTGTCGGGCAGGCCGGTGTACGTGACCCAGGTGACGAGCGGGTGGGCCTTGAGGTACTTGGCGACGGCGAGCGCGTTTTCCGAGTGCTGCTTCTGGCGGAGCGGGAGTGTCTCCAGTCCCTGGATGAAGAGGAACGAGTTGAACGGGCTGATCGCGGCGCCGATGTCGCGCAGGAGCTGCACGCGGACTTTGATGATGAAGGCGATGTTGCCGGCGCCTGGGAGGTTGCCGAACACGTCCCAGAATTTCAGGCCGTGGTAGCTCGGATCGGGCTCGGTGAACTCGGGGAACTTGCCGTTGTTCCAGGCGAACTTGCCGGAATCGACGATGACGCCACCGATGCTCGTGCCGTGGCCGCCGATGTACTTGGTGGCGGAGGCGACGACGATATCGACGCCGTGGTCGATCGGGCGGACGAGGCCGACGCCGACGGTGTTGTCCACGACGAAGGGGATGCCGGCGGCGTGGGCGATTTTTGCGATGGCGTCGAAGTCGGGCACGTCGAGCTTCGGGTTGCCGATGGTCTCGGCGTAGATGGCGCGGGTCTTCGGGCCGATGGCGGCGCGGAAGGCCTCCGGGTTGCGCGAATCCACGAACTTCACGGTGCGGCCGAGCTTCGGGAGCGTGTAGTGGAAGAGCTGGTAGGTGCCGCCGTAGAGGTTGTTGGCCGCGACGATCTCGTCGCCGACCTGCGTGATGGCGAGGAGGGCGAAGGTGGTGGCGGCCTGGCCGGAGGCGACGGCGAGCGCGCCGGTGCCGCCCTCGATGGCGGCGATGCGCTGCTCGAAGACGTCGGTCGTCGGGTTATTCAGTCGCGTGTAGATCGGACCAAATTCCTTCAGGGCGAAACGATTCGCGGCCTGGTCGGCGTCTTTGAAGACGTAGGAGGAGGTCTGGTACAGCGGCACGGCGCGTGCGCCGGTGGTGGGATCGGGGACCTGGCCGGCGTGGAGGGCGAGAGTGGCGAGATGCTGTTGAGTGGTGCTCATGGGAGTGTCGTTAAACGTGTGTTGAGTGATGCTGATGCGGGTGGCTTAGAATTCGTACTTTGTGGTGACGCCCCAGACGCTGTTGGCTTTGTGGTTGAGGACGGCGCCGAAGTGGCCGTAGCCGACGGCGAGGGTGAGGTGGCTGTTGACGACGTAGGCGGCGTCGAGCGTCCACCAGTCGTCCTCGCGCTGCACGAGGGTGCCGACGGGCGTGTAGTCGTTGGGCTTCTGGCGGTACTCGGCGGCGAGGGCGAAGTTGCCCGGGAGGAAGAGCACGGCGTTGGCCTCGGCGACGACGTGGTAGCTGTCAGTGAAGCCGAGCAGGCCGATGTGCGCGGCTTTGGTGGCGCGCAGGCCGGCGTTGATCAGGAGCGGCGTGGGCAGGCTCTTGAAGAGCTTCGAGGCGTAGAGGGTGTAATCGACGCCGTTGTGCTTCGCGATGCCGCTGGTGCGCAGGAGGCCGCCGAGGTCGGTGTTGATGCGGTCGATGCCCTGGTTCGATTTGAAGTGGACGCCGGCGGTGATCGCCGGGAGCGAGTCGGACTCCTCGACGAGGAGGAGGCGGGCGTTGACGTTGTGCAACTTGACCGAGCCGTCGTGGATGCGGATGCCGGTGGCGCTGTCGATGTCGTCGGGCAGGTCGCCGAGGTCGAAGGTGTCGTAGGCGTAGCCGAGCTCGAGGCGTTTCCACGGACTCTCTGTGAGGGTGAACGCTTCGAGGTGGCGGCCGTTGCCGACGTTGACGTAGGAGAAGCCGACCGAGGGGCGGCCGATGGGCTCGCCGTCGCGCGGCGGGTTGACGATGTACGCGGAGAGCGTGGAGAAGATGCCGCCGTTGCCCTCGATCTGGTGGAGCGGGAGCGGCGCCGGTTTTGAGGCCGGAGCATCAGGGGTCGCCTGTGCGGTCTCCTGAGCGGAGAGGGTCGCTGCGCCGAGGAGGGCGGTGGCGAGGATGAGGGTGCGGGAGGTGAGCTGTCGGATAATGGATTTCATGGGTGTGATTTTCTATGCTTGGTGCGCCATGTTCCGGATGTCCGGCAGCGGGCGCTTTAGTTGGGTGGACCCCGCCAGTGGTCTGGCTGGGGTGTGAAGATCGAGGTGCGTCCGCCTTCGGTGGCGCTCGGGCCACGAGGGGCGGACGACGTACAGGGCATACGCATTCGGGAATGCATGGCTCAGAGCGGTTGCGAACGGAGGGCGACGGCGGTGTGGCCGATTTTCTCTCCACGAAGGACGGCGGCGTGCGCGGCGGTGGCGTCGAGCCGGTCGGGCGCGAGTGCGGCTTCGAGCTCGTGGGCACGCTCGCCGGAGTGGGCGAGGTCGATGCCGGCGAAGACTTCCTGCAGGCGCTTGATCGGGTAGAAATGGAACGGGCCGTAGCCGGCGCGTTGTTGCTCGGCGTGGCCGCGCGTCATCGGTTCGGCGTCGGCCTGGACTTTCCACGAGTAGGTGTAGATCTCGGAGCGGAAGCCGGCGGCCTGGGCCATCTGGTGGAAGGCGTCGAGCGGCACGCGTCCGCCGAGCATGGAGAGCACGGCGCCTCCGGGCGCGAGGAAGTCGCGGGCCTGTTTGAGTGCGAGGAAGTGGAGGGTGAGGAGCTGGCGCTGGACGAACTCGGGCACGGGCTCGGCGCGTGGCGGCACATGGCCGGAGCTGGTGCGCTCGCTGGCGATCTGCGCGGCGTCGTTGATCGGGACGTTGGGCAGGTTTTCGTAGATGAGGTCGTAGCGGGGCTGCAGATGCGCGAGCGGCGAGAGCAGGTCGCCGAAGCCGGCCTCCAGTGTGATGGCGGACGGGTTGAGGAGGTTGTCCGTGATGTTGGCGGAGGCGGTGCGGACGACGTCGTCGTGTACATCGGTGATGCCGACGCGGGTGGCGCTGAGGGTCTCGATGGCGGCGAGGGCGTCGAGCCCGGTGCCGGTGCCGATGGAGGCGAAGGAGGCGAGCGCGCCCTGGCGGCGGCGGATCAGTTTGAAGGCCGGGACGGCGACGCTGGCGACCCAGTCGGCCTGGAGGTCGTCGAAGCGCGGGAGGAAGGCGCGTGGCGAGACCTCGATGGCGAGGGTGTCGCGCAACTGGCGGGGCGCGGCGGCGAGGCCGAGATAGAAGGCGGCGGAGACTTGGGCCGGAATGGAAATGGTGGAGCTCATTGTTTCTTGGAGGCGGCGATGGCTTGGTCGAAGTCGGCGATGAGGTCTTGGGCATCCTCGATGCCGACGGAGACGCGGATGAGGTCGGGCGTGATGCCGGCGGCGCGCTGCTGTTGCTCGTCGAGTTGGGCGTGCGTGCTGGATGCGGGATGGAGGACGGAGGTGCGGGCGTCGCCGATGTGGACGACGAGCGCGGCGACCTTGAGCGCCTTGGCAAAGCGTCCGATGGCCTGGCGGTCTCCTTTGAGGCCGAAGGTGAGGATGCCGCTGCCGAGGGGGCGGTTGAAATATTTCGCGATCCGCTTTTTGCCGACCGGGTCGAGGCCGGGATAGTTGACCCAGTTCACCTGCGGGTGCTTCTGGAGGAATTTGGCGAGCGCGAGGGCGTTGTCGCTGTGGCGGACCATGCGCAGGTGGAGCGTCTCCAGGCCGAGGTTGAAGAGGAACGCGTTGAGCGGGGCCATGCAGCCGCCGAAGTCGCGGAGGAACTGGGCGCGGGCCTTGTAGAGGAAGGGCGCCTGCGGGAACTTCTCGGTGTAAACGACGCCGTTGTAGCTCGTGTCGGGCGTGTTGAAATCGCGGAATTTCGGGTCGGTCCAGTCGAAGTTGCCGCCGTCGATGACGGCGCCGCCGATGCTGGTGGCGTGTCCGTCGATGTACTTCGATGCGGAGTGGGTGATGATGTTGGCGCCGAGCTCGAAGGGATTGCAGAGGAAGGGCGAGGCGAGGGTGTTATCGACGATGAACGGGACGTGGAAACGTTTGGCGAGGCCGGTGAGTTTGGCGAAGTCGAGGATGTTGAGGCCGGGGTTGCCGATGGTCTCGCCGAAGAGCGCCTTGGTGTTTGGGCGGAAAAGTTTGGCGATCTCCTTGGCGGGCGCCTCGGGATCGAAGAACGACGCCTCGATGCCGAACTTCGGCAGGGTGGAGTTGAGGAGCGTGAAGGTGCCGCCGTAGAGCGTGGAGGCGGCGAGGATGTGGTCGCCGGCGCGGGCGATGTTGGTGAGCGTGAGGAGATTGGCGGCCTGGCCGGAGGCGGTGGCGATGGTGCCGGCGCCGCCTTCGAGCGCGTTGAGCTTCGCTTCGAAACCGAAGACGGAGGGATTGCCCGTGCGGGTGTATTTGAAGCCGACCTCCTGCAACGTCATCAGGCGGTTCACCTGCTCGATATCGTCGTACTTGTACGTGGTGCTTTGGACGATGGGTAGGATGCGCGGCTCGCCGACTTTCGGCGTGTAGCCCGCTTGGATGCAGAGGGTGTCTTTGCTTGGGTGTGTACTCATGGCGAAGCCTGTGCGGAACGGAAAAGGAGATCGGAAAATCTAAAGAAGTGTAAGTTACTTAAGATAATAAGAATTAAGTAACATGACTAGGCGAGTGATAAATTACGATATTCTATCAACATATTTTTAATTAACGCATTAAAATTAAAACAAAGCTGATGGGTAATGATTAGGCGCCGCTTGACTGGGCGCATTTCTCGTGCCTCGCCCGAGGGCGCGGGGGCAGGGCGGCACTGGCTCGCGTCGAAGCCAGTGCGCCGGGGGCGTCGGGCTTACCGGCCGCGCCGGTCGTGGCGGTGGGCGAAACGGTCGCCGAGCATCTGGACCGCCTGCACGAGCGCGATCAGCAGGGCGACGGTCACGATGAGCACGCCGGTCTCGTAGCGGTAGTAGCCGTAGTTGATGGCGAGAAATCCGATGCCGCCGCCGCCGACCACGCCGGCCATCGCCGAGTAGCCGATGAGGCTGATCGCGGTGACCGTGAACCCGCGGATGAGTCCGGGCAGCGCCTCGGGAAACAGCACCTCGCGCACGATGAGCCAGTGGGTGGCGCCGAGCGCGCGCGCGGCCTCGACCACGCCCGTGTTGACCTCCGAAAGCGAGACCTCGACGAGCCGCGCGTAGAAGGCGATGCAAGCGATCACCAGCGGCACGGAGGCGGCGACGGGGCCGGTCGTGTGTCCGGTGACGAGCTTGGCCAGCGGCAACACGAGGATCAGCAGGATCACAAATGGCAGCGAGCGCACGAGGTTGATCGCGAAGCCGCCGAGCAGATTGAGCGCGCGGTTTTCGAGCAGCATGCCGCGGCGCGTGAGGAACAACAGGAACCCGAGCGGCAGACCGGCAACCAGCGAGAGGCCGAGGCTGATGCCGCTCATCAGCGCCGTTTCCCATAGCGCCTTGCCGAGATCGGAAAAGAGAACGTCGAGCGGTGTGTCACCCATGGCGGAGGACCTCCAGTTTCGCGACTTGGATTTCGAGGTGGCGGAGCGCGTCTTCGATGCGCTCGGGTTCGCCTTCGAGGGCGACGATCAGGATGCCGATCGGGCGGTCGCCGATGTACTCGATGCGCCCGTGAAGGATGTTGATGTGAACCGAGTAGAGCCGGGCCGTGGAGGCGAGGATGGGCTCCTCGGCGGTCTCGCCCAGATAAACGAGGCGGATGAGCGTGCCCTTGCTCTGGGCGAGCAGGCGCGGCGGCAGCGTGAGGTTGAGCGATTTCTCGATGAGCTCGCGGGTGAGCGCGTGCCGGGGCGTGGCAAATAAATCGTAGGCGGTGCGCTCCTCGACGACTTCGCCGTCCTGCATGACTGCGACGCGGTGGCAGATGCGCTTAATCACCGCCATCTCGTGCGAGATGATGACGATGGTGACGCCGAGCCGGGCGTTGATGCCGGCCAGCAGGTCGAGGATCGACTCGGTGGTTTCGAGATCGAGGGCGGACGTGGGTTCGTCGCAGAGCAGCAGCGGAGGCTCGTTGGCCAGGGCGCGTGCGATGCCGACGCGCTGCTTCTGGCCGCCGGAGAGCTGGCCGGGATACACGCGGCGCTTGTCGGCGAGCTCGACGAGCTCGAGCAACTGGGTGACGCGCTCGCGGATCCGGTCTTCGGAGACGCCGGCGGCGCGCAACGGAAGGGCGATGTTGTCCTCGACGGTGCGCGAGTGCGCCAAATTGAAATGCTGGAAAACCATGCCGGTGCGCAGGCGGACGGCGCGCAGCGCCTCGGCGTCGAGTCCGGTGATCTCGCGGCCTTCGATGCGGATCTCGCCGGAGGACGGGCGTTCGAGGAGATTGATGGTGCGTAGGAGCGTGCTTTTGCCGGCGCCGCTGGTGCCGACGATGCCGAAAATCTCGCCCTTGGCGACGCGCAGCGAGACGTCGCGCACGGCGTGGACTGCGTGGCTGCCGGTGGCGAAGCGGACCTGGATGTTTTTGAGTTCGAGCATGGAGAGGGCGGGCGCCGCCGCCGTGTGACCGTGCGGCGGCGCCCGTGATGGATGGCTGATGTAGGGCCTCAGCTTGCTGAGGCTGCCGAGGGGGCGGCTCGACCAAGGTCGAGCCCCACAGGGATGGTTAGGACCGACTCACTTTTTGCCCCACTTCGCCTTGTACCAGTCGGGCTTCTGGAAACTGGAGAAGATGTTGGCGGGATTCTCCACGGCGTCGCGGAACGCCTCGGACTCGATCGCCGCCTTGGCGTCTTTCACCCACGGCTTGTCGAGATCGGCGGTGCGCACGGCGAGGGTGATCTTGATGCTGTCGTCGAGCTCTTCGAGCACGAGGGCGTCGGAGAGTTTCAAGCCGGCGGCGATGGCGAAGTTGCCGGAGGCGACGGCGAGCGTGGCGCTGCCGAGCGTGCGCGGAATCTGCGCGGCCTCGGTCGGGACGAACTTCAGGCCGCGCGGGTTTTCCGCGATGTCACGGTCGGTGACCTTGGTCGGATCGATCTCGGCCTTCAGCTTCACGAGGCCGGTTTTCTGGAGGAAACGCAGCGCGCGGGCGAGGTTGGTGGGATCGAGCGGGAGCGTGACCTCGTCGCCTTTTTTGAGCTGGTCGAGCGACTTGATCTTCTCGGAGTAGATGCCGAGGCCGGCCGTCGGGATCAGGATGGTGGGCGAGAGCTGGAGGTTATGGTCCTTGGAGAACTTGGCCAGATAGAGACCGTGCTGGAACAGGTTGGCCTCGGTCTCGCCGTTGTTGAGGGCAAGGTTGGGCTGCACCCAATCCTGGAAGGTGACCAGCTTGACCGTGTAACCCTTCTTTTCGAGGGACGGCTTGATGGCCTTGGTGACCAGGTCGCCGTACGGTCCGGGGCTGACGCCGATGCGGATGAGCTTGGAGTCGTCGGCGGAGAGTCCGGTGACGAGCGATGCGGTGAGTGCGAGGAGTGCGAGAACTTTGGATTTAATTTTCATTTTGATATCGTGGTTTTGGGCGCGCGCAGAGCGGCGGGGCCGTGGATCGGCCGCCGGGAAACGCGAGGCTGCGGGTGGTCCGCGCCGGGCCTCGCGAGGGCGCGCGTGGTTCAGTTGCGGGCGTTGAACTGCGCGAGCTTGGCCTTCCAGTAGGAGTCGCCGGGCTGCGCGGAAATGAGGGATTCGAGGGCCGCCTTGAACGGCGTGGTGTCGATGTCGCGGCGGATGTCGCGGTCGGACTGGACGAAGGCGCTCTGGCGGAGCGCGTCCCAGAACTGGACGATGCCGGCGACGTTGGGATCGCTGCTAAACTCGGTGTTGCCGCCCTCGATGACCTCGGTGACGAGCTTGCGGTCGATCTTGAGCGCGGCGGTCACGGTATCCACCGATTCCTGCCGGTGTTCCTCGATGAAACGCTCGGCGCGGAGGATGGCTTTCAGGTAGGAAACCCAGACCTGCGGGCGCTTCGCCAGATCTTCGGCGAGCACGGCGATGCGGCAGCACGGGTGGCCGGGCGAAAGTTTGCCGGTGCGGACGAGGACCTTGAGGCCGTATTCCTCGGCCTTGGTGTCGAAGGGCGCCCAGACGACGCCGGCATCGACCTCGCCGGATTTCACGGACTCCAGCACGGCGGCCGGGCTCTTCAGCTCGAAGACCTGGATGTCGGTGCGCCAGTCGATACCGGCCTTGGACAACTCGGCGCGCACGACGGCGTCGCTGGAGGAGAGGCGGACGGTGCCGACCTTCAGGCCCTTGAGGCCCTTCAGATCGGTGACCTTGGCGGCGGTCTCGGCGCGCACGACGACGGCGGAACCTTCGCCGCCGAGGCCGCCGATGATGCGGAGATTTTCGGCGCCCTTGGCGATGTGAACGAGCGGCGCGGTGACACCGACGGAACCGGCGTCGTTTTTGCCTGCGCGCAAAGCGGCGATGCCGTCGGCGCTGTTGGCGAATTCGACGAGTTCGACCTCAAGGCCTTCCTGGGCGAAGAAGCCCTTGTCGCGGGCGATGATGAGCTTCGAGTGTTCGGGCACCGGGATGATGCCCACTTTCAGGTGAACCTTCTCCGCCGGCTGGGCGGAGAGGAACGCCGGCGCGGCGAGGGCGGCGGCGAGGAGGAGGCGGGAGAGCGTTTTTCGCAGAGTGGTTTTCATGAGAGCGGAAGGATTGGATCGGAGGTTATTGTTGGAGGGCTTGGAGAAGGTCGGCTTCGAGGTCTTCGGCGGCTTCGAGGCCGACGGAGAGTCGGACGAGATTGTCGTGGATGCCGCGGCGGGCGCGCTCCTCGGGCGAGATGGATGCGTGCGTCATCTTGGGCGGGTAGCAGAGCAGCGACTCCACGCCGCCGAGACTCTCGGCGAGGATGAAGAGCTTGAGCCGGGCGACGAGGCGCTCGACGGCGGGGAAACCGCCCTTAATTTCGAGGCTGATCATGCCGCCGAAGCCGCGCATCTGGCGCCGGGCCAGCGCGTGCTGCGGATGGCTCGGCAGACCGGGATAGTAAACGCGCTCGACCTGCGGATGCGTCTCGAGGACGCGCGCCAGCCGGAGCGCGGTGGCCTGCTGCTCCTCGATGCGCACCTTCAGCGTTTTGAGGCCGCGCAGCACGAGCCAGGAATCCCACGGGCCGGGAACGGCGCCGGCGGCGTTTTGGTAGAATTTGAGCGCGTCGTAGATCGCCTTGTCGGAGGTGACGGCGGCACCGCCGACGACATCGCTGTGGCCGCCGAGGTACTTCGTCGTGCTGTGGACGACGAGGTGCGCGCCGAGCTCCAGCGGGCGCTGGAGGTACGGGCTGGCGAACGTGTTGTCCACGACGAGCAGGAGCTGCCGCTGGCGGGCGAGCGCGCCGATGGCGGCGATGTCCACGAGCTTGAGCAGCGGGTTGGTCGGCGTCTCCACCCAGATGAGCTTGGTCTTCGGGCCGATGGCGGCCTCGACGGCGGCGAGATCGCTGGCATCGACGTAGCGGATATCGACGCCCCACGGGCGGAGGATGCGCTCGAAGATGCGGTAGGTGCCGCCGTAGGTGTCGTCGCTGGCGAGGATCTGGTCGCCCGGTTTCACGAGCTGGAGCGCGGCGGTGGTGGCGGCGTTGCCGGAGGCAAACGCGAGGCCGTACTGGCCGTTTTCCAAGAGCGCGAGGGCGGCCTCAAGGGCCTGGCGCGTCGGGTTGCCGGAGCGCGAATACTCGAAGCCCTCGCGGAACTTGCCGATGGCGTCCTGCTGGAAGGTGGAGGTCTGGTAGATCGGCACGCTCACCGCGCCGGTGCGTGGATCGGGCGCCTGCCCGTCGTGGATGGCGAGGGTTTCAAATTTCATAGGTGTCGCGGTGGCTGAGGGTGGAGATGAGGTCGAAGCGGCTGATGAGCCCGAGCGGTCGGCCCGCGCGGGTGACGACGAGGGCGGGCGAGCCGCCGAGCAGGATGCGGTAGGCCTCGGCGAGGTCGGTGGACTCGTCGAGCGAGGGTAGCGGCTTGCCCATGACGACGCGGATTTCCTGGTTGTTGAGATCCACACCGTCGTGGAGCGCCTTCATGATCGTGGCCTCGTTGAGGCTGCCGACGACGCGGCCGTCCTCGACGACGGGGAGCTGCGAGATGTTGTGCTCCTGGAAAAGCTGGATGGCGGAGCGCAACTTGTCCTGCGGCTTGGCGGCGATCAGCGAGGGCAACGCGGCCTTTTGCGCGAGGATGCGGGCCAGCGGGAGCGGGCGGGCGACGCGGTCCTGCCAGAAGCCGTTTTGCTGCATCCACTCGTCGGAGTAGAGCTTGGTCAGATAATTGCGGCCGGTGTCGGGGAGCAGCACGACGATCTCGCGCGGCTCGGCGAGGCGCTGGGCAAACTTGAGCGCGGCGGCGAGCGCGGTGCCGGAGGAGCCACCGGCGAGGATGCCCTCCTCGCGGGCGAGGCGGCGCGCGGTGTTGAACGACTCCTTATCGCTGATGCGCACCATCTCATCCACGATCTGGCGGTTGAAGGTTTTCGGGATGAAGTCCTCGCCGATGCCCTCGACCTTGAATGAGCGCGGCGAGTCGCCGGAGAGGATCGAGCCCTCGGGGTCGGCGCCGACGACGATGAGGTTCGGGTTCTTCTCCTTCAGGAAACGGGCGGTGCCGGAGATGGTGCCGCCGGTGCCCATGCCGGCGACGAGCACGCCGACCTTGCCCTCGCTGTCGGCCCAGATTTCCGGACCGGTGGTCAGGTAGTGCGCGAGCGGGTTGTTCGGGTTGCTGAACTGGTCGGGGCGAAACGCGCCCGGAATCTCGCGGGCGAGCCGGTCGGCGACGCCGTTGTAGCTCTCGGGCGAATCGGGCGGGACGTTGGTGGCGGTGATGACGACCTCGGCGCCGTAGGCGCGCAGGAGGGAGATTTTCTCGGCGCTCATCTTGTCGGGGAGGACGACGATGAGCCGGTAGCCTTTGACGGCGGCGGCGAGCGCGAGACCGACGCCGGTGTTGCCCGCGGTGGCCTCGACGATGGTGCCGCCGGGCTGGAGCAGGCCGGCGCGTTCGGCGGCCTCGATCATCTGGAGACCGACGCGGTCCTTGATGCTGCCGCCCGGGTTGAGCGATTCGACTTTGGCGTAGATGGGCGAGGCGAGGCCTGCGCCGAGACGGGCGAGCCGGACGAGCGGTGTGCGGCCGACGGCCTGGAGGATGTTTTCGTAGCGAGCCATGGGAATGGTGTCGTTGAGTGCGTTAAAGTTTGGTCTGCGGGTTGAGCAGGCGCTGGTAGTAGAAGCCGCTCGTGTAGAGTGCGGCGGCGGGATTGTGGCCGGTGACGCGGTCCTTGGTGATGAGCGTCGTGACGGGGGCGTCGGAGTGTTTGATGAACAGCGAGTCGTGGCCGACGCAGAGGCCGACGATGACGTTGAGGTCAGTCTTCTGCCGGTTGAGCAGTTCGGCCTGGAGGACCGGATTGCAGATGGCCTCGAAGGAGCCCTTCTTGATCTTGAGCGAGTCGGGGATGCCGGCGTCGCACTTGTCCACCGAGCCGACCTTGCAGAGCACGGCGTACGACTGGAGGCCGTGCGCGGTGAGGATCTTGGTGAAGATGCGCGTTTCCTCGATCAGGCCGATGCAGGTGGCGATGCCGATGCGCTGCGCGCCGAGCCGGTTGGCGAAGGCGATGATCTCCTCGACGCGCGTGAGCTTGCCGTAGTAGGTGCCCTCGACCTCGGCGGCGGCGCGGGCCATGCGCGCGTCGATGCCCTTTCCGAGGTAGCGGCTGGCAGATTTGGCGACGACGGCGGGATCGGCTTTCTCGGTGAGGCAGAACCCTGGGAAACGCTTGTCGCGACGGTAGCAGTTGAGCAGGCCGCAGTCGGCGCAGGAATGGGAGGTCTTTTCGGGCATAATCAGAAGGAGAGGGCTTCGACGAAGGTGCGCTGGAAGGAGGCGTCGTTGGCCAGTTCAATGACGCGGACGCGGGCGACGGTGTGCTGGAGTTTCACGCGGGTGTGCCGGTTGAGCAGGAAGGCGCGCGCGCCGGTCTTGGAGGTGTTGCCGACGAACTCGACACGCCCGGCGAACTCGCGCGGCAGGAGGCCGAGGTTGATCAGGCTCGCCGTGCGCAGATGGAAACCGAACGAGCCGGCGATGAGCACGCGGTCCACTTGCGCGACGGTGTGGCCGGCGGCGGCGAGGAGCGACTCGATGCCGGTGCGCACGGCGGCCTTGGCGAGCTGCACCTGGCGGATGTCTTTTTGCGAAAGGTAAACGGAGTCGGTGAGCCGGAACGCGGGTTTGCCGTCGATCGTGGCGAGGCGGTCCTTCCACGGACGGTCGGGCGCGGAGCCGTTGGTGCGGAAACGTCCGTTTTTGTCCACGCCGCCGTGCGCGGCGAGTTCGCCGACGGCGTCGAGCAGGCCGCTGCCGCACAGGCCGGTCGGCGTGGTGTCGCCGATGGTGCGCAGCTCGACGGCGTCGCCCGCGAGCGAAACGAACTCGATGGCGCCGCGACCGGCGCGCATGCCGCAGGCGATGTTCATGCCCTCGAAGGCGGGGCCGGCGGCGGTGGAGGTGGCGACGAGTTTGCCGTTGGCCGCGAGGACCATCTCGCCGTTGGTGCCGATATCGACGAAGAGGGTGACGCCGCTGCGCGCCGCGAGGTCGGTCGAGAGCAGGCCCGAAGTGATGTCGGCGCCGACGTAGGCGGACATGACTGGCGGCAGATAAACCTGGCCGCCGGGCGCGAGTTCGAGGCCGATGGAGGCGGCGGTGACGTGGTCGCCGCCGAGAAGTTGCGGCGTGTAGGGATACTTGCCGAGCGAGGTGGGATCGGTGGCGGTCGCCAGGTGCAACATGGTGGTGTTGCCGCTGAAAACGGCTTCGTAGATCCGGGTGCGGTCGATCTGCGCCTCGGTGGCGGCCTCGGCGAGGAGGCGGTTCAACTCGGCGATCAACTCGGAGTGGAGCGTGCGCAGCCCCTCGGGCGTGGAGCCGAGCTTGATGCGCGAGAGGACATCCTGCGCGTGGCGCGCCTGCGGGTTGAGCGCGGAGGCGGAGGCGAGCTCGCGGCCGTCGCGCAGATCCACGAGGGCGACGACGAGCGTGGTCGTGCCGATGTCGATGGCGGCGCCGTAGGCGGTGGCGGTGGTGTCGCCGGACTCGGAGGCCACGATCGTGCCGCCGGCGATGACAGCGGTGCGCCGCGAGACCGGATCGAACGATTTCTCGAACCACGGCTCGATATCGACGGCGACCGTCTGGCCGTCGCTGAGGATTTTCAGCCCCTCGTCCTTCTTGAGCGGGACTTCGACGCTGAGATTGCCATCGACGAAAGTCTGGCAGGCGAGCGCCCAGCCGGCGTCGCGGTCGGCCTGAGAAATCTTGGCGTGGTCGTGCTCGGTCGAGTGGGCGCGTGCGTCGGCATCGAGCCGGACGCGGCATTTGCCGCAGGTACCGGCGCCGTTGCAGGGCAGGTCGAACTTGATGCCGGCGCGCTTGATCGCGGTGAGGAGCGAGCGGCGCTCGGGCACCTCGACGGTGAGATTCTGGAGGGGAAAATGGACCTTGGGCATGGCGGTCAGTTGTTGCGCACGGTGTCGGTGAACGCGCGGAGGGCGTCGATGCGTGTGGAGGTGCTCAGGCCGCAGGCGGGCGAGAGGATGTCGATGCCGCTGCGCACGAGGCTGCGCGTCATGTCGCGGATGCGGTCGGCGTCGGTGAACTCAAGGGCGAAGGTGCTGAGGTTGCCCATGGTGATCAGGTGCGGGTGGTCGCGCTTTAGCGCGGCGAGGTTGATCATGGCATCGGTGCTCAGCGCGGCGTAGCGAAGCTGGGTGACGCTGCCCTCGACGCGTTTGAGGTTTCCGCAGATGTGGAGGATCGGAGGCACGCCGGCGGCGCGGATAGCATCGGCCAGGCGGTTGAGGTACGGCGCGGCGAAGGCATCGAACATGGCAGGCCCGAGGATCTCGCCCGTGGCGGACGGATCGCCGATCATGACGGCGGTGACGTGGCCCTCGCGGATGAGGACGGTGGCGTACTCGATGAGGAAGTTGGTAACGTAATCGAGTACGCGGTGCGTGGAGGCCGGGTCCTTGCGCATGTCCTTGTAGAAGGCCAGCGGCTGGACGATGGAGGCGGCGGTGCTCACCGGGCCGGTGAGGCTGGCGATGACCGGCACGCCGGGATTGCGGGCGGTGACGATGCGCGAGGCCTCGGCGACCACGGCGGCGCGGCCGGCACGGGCGAGCGGGACGATATCGCGGTACTCGACGACAGAGGAGGTGGCGAACGGTTCGAGGGCGATCTTCGGCTCGCAGGCGAGCGTGCCCAGATCGACGGTGCTGCCGAGCAGCTCGGCCTCGACGGTCATGCAAAAAGGCAGGCCGATGTTTTCGAAGCCGGTCACGGTGTGGACGGCTTCGGCGAGCGCGGCCATGCGGACGGGATCGCTGTGCGCCTCGGGCAGCGTGTGGCCGGTGGAGTTCATGACGTCGAGAATGGCGGCGTTCATCATGCCGCCGGTGCAGATGACCGGGGCGCGGTCGGCTTTCTCGCGTTGGAGGGTGCTGAGGAGGCGGTCTTTTTCAGTGAAATGGCTCATGATGCGGAGGCGCTTTGGAGCGCGGTGGAGTTGACGGGCCATGCGAGCTCGCGGACGGCGTCGAGCATGGCGTCGATGTTGGCGAAGGGAGTTTCGACCGGCAGGGAGCAGCCGGAGGCGACGACGAGGCCGCGGGGATTATCGTGGGCTTTCAGGACGACGGAGCGCACGGCGTCGCGGACCTGCTCGGGCGTGCCCTGAAGCATGACTTCGGAGGGCGGGACGTTGCCCATCAGGCGGACACGGTGGCCGACCTTGACCTTCGCGTCGGCGAGATCGGCGGCGTTGTCGAGGGAGAGGCAGTCGGCGCCGGTGTCGGCCATGTCCTGCCAGATCGGGTGAGTCTTGCCGCAGATGTGCAGGGTGACGGCGCGCTGGTGCGAGTGGATGAACTCAACGAGGCGCTTGAGATACGGCTGAGCAAACTCGCGGAACTGGCGCGGGCTGATGACGGTGGACGAGCACATCGCGTCGGTGAGGCTGGGCGTGCAGCCGGTGGCGAGGATGGCGCGGGCGTAGGTGAGCGTGTTTTGAAACGCGATCTCGCAGAGGCGGTGCACCGCGGCGGGATTGCGCAGCGTGAGGCGCACGAGGTTTTCGGCGCCGATCAGGAACGAGGCGACCGTGAACGGCCCGGTGAGGGCGCCGGTGACCGGCACCTCGTGGCCGACTGCCTTGAAGGCGAGCTGCATCGCTTCGAGATGGTGCGGCAGGTTGCCGTCGTGCGTCGGATCGATGGTGGGCAGTGAGTCGATCTGCTCCACGGAGTCGATGGCCGGTGCGGCGAGGTAGGCGGTCTCGTCGTCGGGATAGTGGATCTGGGCGCCCATCGCCTCGGCGAGGGTGTAGAGATCGGTGAAGATGCGGATGTTGTCGTAGCCGAAACGCTGGTAGGTGGCGACGTGGGCCTCCGCGAGCAACGGGCCGTTGCCGCGGAAGTGCGCGACCTTGGCGCCGATGACGCGCGCGGCGGTATTGCCGATGATCGGCACGCAGGGGAGCCGGTCCACGGGCTGGCCTTTGCCGTAGGCGGCGAGGCGTTCCAGTGGCGTGAGGCGGTCGCGGCTCATCAGACGGTTTCTCCGACGAGTTGCTTCACGAGTTTGACTGCGGCGGGAGCGCTGGGGGCGTAGCCGTCGGCGCCGATGCGGGTGGCGAAACCGGGCGAGATGGGGCCGCCACCGACGATGACTTTGAAGCGATCGCGGACGTTGGCCTTGTTGAGAAGATTCACCACCTCGGCCATGCCGTCCATCGTGGTGGTCATGAGCGTGGCGATGGCGATGACGCTGGCGTCGGACTTGATCGCTTCATCGACGAATTGCTGGGGCGGGATGTCGCGGCCCAGGTCGATCAGTTCGAAGCCGGCGGCTTCGAGCATGATCTTCACGAGATTCTTGCCGATGTCGTGGGTGTCGCCCTCGACGACGCCGATGACGACCTTCTTCTTGGCCTTGTCGTCCTCGCGCTTGATGTGCGGGCGGAGGATGTCGAGGCCCGCGTACATCGCGTCGGAGCAGAGGAGCAGCTCCGGGATGAAATACTCCTCGGTTTCGAAGAGCTGGCCGGCGCGGATCATGCCATCGACCAAGCCGTGTTCAATGGCGGTGTAGGCGTCGATGCCCTGCTCGACGACCGCGTGGGAGTGCTTGCGGGTGCTGTCCTCATCCATGCCGACGACGGAGTCGGAGAGTGCGGTGAATAGTTCTGACTGTGGCATAAGTTCTAGGAGTTGGGTGTTGTCCGACAGAACGGCCGGCAAAGGGCGGGCAGGGATGTGCTCAGTTTCCTCGCGTGGACGCGTCGGGATACGGGTGATGTGGAAAGTGGGTTTTCGTGGCGGGGCACTGTCATGCGACAGTGTGAGTCGTGGGCTGCAGAAGATGCACATGGGCGGTTTCGATCATGGCGCGGACATTCTCGAGCGGGACGGAGGGCGGGATGTCGCAGCCCGGCATGAGGAGGTATCCAGGGCCTGGACCCGCGAGCCGGATGCTTTCGCGGCAGGCGGCGGCGACGCCTTCGGGCGTCTCCTTCTGCATGATGGCGACGGGATTCATGTTGCCGGCGAAGGCGATCTTGCCGCCGAGCTGTCGGCGCACTTCGGCCAGCGGGACTTTGTAATCGACCGACATGATCTGGGCGCCGGTGGCGGGGATCAGGTCGAGCTTGTTGGTGGTGTTGCCGCAGATGTGGACGAGCACCCAGACGTGGCGCGCACGGATGCGAGAGGCGACGCGGGCGAGGTAGGGAGCGGAAAACTCGGCGAACTGCTCGCGCGAGATGAGGTCGCCCGAGGCGGTCGGGTCGGCGAGTGAGATCAGCGAGACGCCGGCGTCGATGAACGGCTCCAGGTAGGCGAAGCAGAGCTCGGCGGCGAACTCCATGACGGCGTGGACGGCGGGTTTGTCCTTGTGGATGGCCCGCATCAGATTTTCGACGCCGAAGGCGAGGCCGCCGAGGGTGAACGGTGCCCACTGGCTGGTGCCGACGACCGTGGTGTCGCCGATCGAGCGGGCGAGGATGGCGCTGGCGGCGACCAGTTGGCGGACGCCGGCATCCTCCTGCACCTGCGCCACGCGGATGCTTGGGATGTCGGCGAGCGAGCGCAGGAGCGGTGACAGGACGTCGGGCGTGCCCTTGGCGCGGAACTTCAGTTGTCCGCCGACGCCGCGGATCGCGAGGTTGTGGTAGCCGGAGCCGGGCCAGACGATGTCGGCGCCGACCTTTTCGTTGGTCTCGGCGATGACCTCGGCGATGCGCTCGCCGCCGACCTCCAGGGCGCGCTCCAAAGTCAGGCCGCTCTGGTTGAGCGTCCACGCGCCGGCGGAGAGCAACGACACGGGCTGGCGTGGCGTTGCTTCGAGCCGGATGAGACTTTGGATGATTTCCCTGGAGGTCATTGTAGCGGACGGGCGGATGCCGGTGTGCGTTTAGTTTTTGACGGTGGTCGCGGTGTCGCGGCGCACGTAGTCGGTCTCGAGTTGTTTCCAGAACGGGTTCTTCGGGTCGGCGGCGGAGGCCGAGTCGATCGCGCGTTTGTAGAAGGACGTGTCTACGAAGGAGGCGATGTCGCGCTCCTGCTCGGCGTAGCCGATGCGACGCATGACGTTCCAGAAGCGGACGGTGTTGGCGACGTCGGGATCGGTCGGCTGGTCGTTGAGGTACGACGCGTCGATGATGTGGCGGTCGAGCTTGATGTACTTGGTGATGATATCGACGGCCTGGTCGCGGTGGTCGTGGCCGAATTTCTCGGCCTTCAGCAGGGCGGCGATGACGCCGTCGATGAGCTTGGGACGCTCGGTGACGTCCTTGGTCTGCACGACCAGGCGGCAGCACGGGTGGTCGGGGAGAAGATCGTGGCTGGTGGCGACGACCTTGAGGCCGCTCTCGACGGCGCGTACGACGTGCGGCTCCCAGACTGTGCCGGCATCGACCTCACCCGAACGGACGGCCTCGATGACGGCGGGCGGCGATTTCAGCTCGAAGATCTGGATGTCCTTGCCCGGGACGATGCCGAGCTCAAGCAGGTGCCCGCGCAGCGCGGTGTCGGCGGACGAGAGGCGGACGACAGCGACCTTGCGGCCCTTGAGGTCGGCGACGCTCTTGATGGAGGCGGCCTTCTCGGCGGTCGTGATGAGGGCGGCATCCTCATTATGGATGCCACCGACGATGCGGATGTCGGCGCCCTTCGCGATGTGGAAGAGCGGAGCGGTGGCGCCGAAGGCACCGAAGTCGAGCTTGCCGGCACGGACGGCGGCGAGGCCGTCGGCGGAGTTTTGAAACTCAACCAGCTCGACCTGGAGACCCTGCTCGGCGAAGTAGCCGAGCTCCTGCGCGATGAAGATCTTGCCCTGTCCCGGGACGAGGATGTGGCCGAACTTGATGGGCGTCAGCGCCGGCGTGTTTTCCGCGTGGAGAATCGACGCGGCCAGCAGCGCGAAGGCCGCCGGGAGCGAGCGTGTCAGTATGGATTTTAATTTCATGGGATTGGAGGAAATGGGCGGGCTCAGCGGACCCAGAAGAGGGCGCGGCGCTTGATGCGTTCGAGCAGCTCGGTGGTGAGGAGCACGACGGCGCCGGTGTAGAGGATGCCGGCGGCCATGCGCGGGTAGTCGGCGTAATCGGCGTAGAGCTGGATGAAGCGGCCGAGGCCGGCGCTGGCGCCGAAGAGCTCGGCGACCGTCAACATGATGAAGGAGAACACGAGCCCCACGCTCAGCCCCGAGAAGATGTGCGGGAGCGCGGCGGGAAACACGATGCGGCGGAGGTACTCGTGCCCGTGGAGACCGAGGATGCGGGCGTTGTCGCGGTAGCGTTGCGGGAGCGCGAGGGCGCCGGCGGTGGTGTTGAGGAAAATCGGCCAGAAGGCGCCGATGAAGACCACGAAGCCGGCGGCGCTGCGAAACGAGGGGAGCAGTGCGATCGCGTACGGGATGTAGATCGTGGGCGGAGTCGGCGAGGCGAGGCGCGAGAACGGCGTGAAGAGGCGTTGCAGCGCGGGCACGGTGCCGACGATCAGCCCCCAGATGATGCCCGCGGCGGCGGCGAGGAGGAATCCTGGGCCGAGGATCAGGAACGAGGCGCCGGTGCCGCGCAGCAGCTCGGGGAGCGATTCGCGCAGGGCTTTCAACGTGGTGAGCGGCGACGGGAAAAGGTAGCTGCCCGAGAAGTGCAGGCTGGCGACGAGTTGCCAGATCAGCACGAGGCCGAGGAGGAAGAACCAGCCCTCTTTGTGCTTGAGCCAGGCCAGCCCAGTGCGCGTGCGGGAGCTCGGTGTGGTGGCGGGCCCTGCGGGGACGGCGACGGGCGCGGATTTCAGTGTGGTGCTCATCAGATGCCCTCCGCTTCTGCGCCGACCAGTGAAGTTTCTTCGATGCGCGAGAGGACGTCCTGCTGGAAGCGTTCGTCGATCTGGCGGCGGAGTTGTTGAAACTCGGCTGAGTTTACGAGCGCGCGGCGCTGGCGCGGGCGGGCGAATGGGACGTCGAGTTCGGCGATGACGCGGCCCGGCGAGGCGCCGAGCATGACGATGCGGTCGGAAAGGTAGAGGGCCTCGTCGACGTCGTGCGTGACGAAGATCACGGTCTTTTTCGGCGACGTGCTCGACCAGACGGAGAGGAGGAGATCTTGCAGGCGGGTGCGGTTGATCGGGTCGAGCGCGCCGAAGGGTTCATCCATGAGGAGCACGGGCGAGCCGACTGCGAGCGCGCGAGCGATGGCGCCGCGTTGCTGCATGCCGCCGGAGAGCTCGAAGGGATATTTGCCGGAGGCGTCGGCGAGGCCGACGAGTTCGAGATACTCGGCGGTGAGCTGGCGGCGCCATTTGCGCTCGGTCTCCGGGTGGGCCTTGGCGAGTGCGAGCGAGAGGTTTTCCTCCAGCGTCATCCACGGAAAAAGGGAGTAGTCCTGAAACACGACGCCGCGCTCCAGCGAGGGGCCGTCGATCTTGCGGCCCTGCCACGAGAGCTGGCCTTGGGCGGGCGAGAGCAGGCCGGCGAGGAGCTTGAGCAGGGTGGATTTCCCGCAACCGCTGGGACCGAGCAGGCTGACGAATTCGCCGACCGGAAGCGTGAGCGTGATGTCGGCGAGCGTCGGCTGGCCTTCGTAGGCAAAGCTGACGTGGTCGATCTCCAGACCTTGAGTGCTGGAGTGATTCAGGCGGGAAGAGGACATGGAAGTGGCGGGCGTGGACGCGTTGCCAAAGAGAGGTCAGTCCTGAGGCGGCAGCGTGGTGGAGCGCTGCCGCGCCGGACCGGACGGAGTCTGCGTCAGAGTGCGACGCGGACGCCGAGGGTGATCAGGTCTTGGTTAAACTCGCGGCCGGGCGTGAGGGCCTCGTCGAGGCGGTTGTCCGCCTGGGTGCGGGCGTAGTCGGCGGTGAGGGAGACGTGTTTGTTGACTGTGTACTGGAGGCCGAGCGAGTAGGTGTAGAGCCAGTCGTTGCGGACGGTCGGGGCGTCGTAGGCGGAGCCGAGCACGCGGATGCCGGCGGTCGCCGAGAGGGCGGAGTTGAACTTGTGCTTGTAGCCGAGGCTGTACGTCGAGTCGCGGTAGGTCGCCACGCCGGTGCTGGAGACGAAGTTCCAGATCTTGTTGGACAAGGTCAGGGTGTCGTTTTTGCCGAGCGTCGCGGTCAGGGAAGCGTCGGAGTAGAACCACGTGTGGCTGGCGCCGTTGATGCCGATGTACGCGCTATCCTCGTAGGAGCGGAAATCGGGGCCGGCCTGGAGGTCCACTTTCAGCCAGGGAAGGATTTTGCCCTCCACGCCGACGAGCACGCGGTGGTAGTGGCTGTTGCTGTGCTTGCCGTCGGGGCGGATGTCGCTCGGGAGCTTGTCCTGGAATTGGGAACCGTAGCGGTAACCCGTCGTCAGCGCCCAAGTCTGGGCGGCCTTGTAGCCGAAATCGAAGCCCGCGTTGGCGTCGCTGCGGTCCACGTAGTTTTGCCAGCCGGCATACTCGGCGACGGCGCGGTGCTGCTGGGTGCGCAGATCGTAGTAGAGGAGGGACCCGACGGCGCGGGCGAACCAGAGCTCGTCGTCGTAGCGGACCTCGAACTTGCCGCGGTCCTGGAACTGTTCGCGGCGTTCACGCGCCGACGCACTACCATACGCGCTCGACGTGCTGAAGTGCGGCGTGGTGGTGTCGCCATCCACGTAGGTCAACGTGTTGTCGAGGGAGGCGCTCCATGCGCCAGACTTATACTTTAGCGAATTGATAAAGTTATGCCGCTGATTGGACTCATCCGGCGCGGAATGGTAGAACGAGTAAACGCCGGCGTAGCCCACATCGAGGGCGGAGACGGAGCCGCCGTCTATGCCAAAGGCGGACAATAGGTTGACCGTGGCTTTCGGCGCGACGGCAGTCACCCAGGACTCGACGTTGGCGACTTCGTCGAAGCCGGCCAGATTGTACTCGGAGCCGAAGACGTTGCTGTCGTAGATTTCCTTAACAGTCAGCGATAGCTCTGTTAATACGGGCTTTGCGGGCTGCTCTTCGGCGATGGCGAGCGGCGCCGAGGCCAGCGTCGCGGCGATGGCGAGCTTGGCCCAGTTGAGTGCGGCAGCGTGGCTGCGAGGCGAGTGAGTATTGGCGGAGTGCAAGGTTTTTTTGCTCATGGTATTTTGTGGTCTAGGTTCTCTTCTTTGCTTGAAAGGTGGTATGTTTAGCGAAGTTGGAATGTTTAACGAGGCCGAAACATTAGCTTCTTGGGGGTGATGTAAATTATAAATCGACTAAGGATTATTAGAATAAGAGCGGCTAACAGGGGTTATAAGAGGAGCTGTTGGAGTTTTGGGGGGCGCTTTGGCCGATTTGCCCCTCGTGTGCAGCTGCCTGCCACGGTGCGCAGGACGGTCAGGGCGCCGGCGGTCACGCTCCTGCCGCGCAGAAGAAATCCGCCCCGTGGATTGCCTTGGCGCCGCGCGCTCCGCTAACAAGGGGCCGATGAAGATCTACTTCATGGGCATTTGCGGGACGGCGATGGGCAACGCGGCGCTACTGGCGCGCGAGGCCGGGCACGAGGTGCTCGGCGCGGACACGGGCGTCTATCCGCCGATGAGCACGGTGCTCGCCGAGGCGGGCATCGCGCTGCACGAGGGCTACGATCCGGCGCGGCTCGAAAAACTCGCGCCCGATCTGGTCGTGATCGGCAACGCCATGAGCCGCGGCAATCCCGAGGTCGAGTGGCTGCTCGACACGCGCCGCCTGGCGTTTACCTCGCTGCCGGCGCTGTTGCACGAATCGGTGCTCAAGCTGCGGCGCAACATCGTCGTCTGCGGCACGCATGGGAAGACGACCACGACCACGCTCGCCGCGTATCTGCTCCGCTCCGCGGGGCGCGATCCCGGTTTCCTGATCGGTGGCGTGCCCATCGATCCGCCGGTGGGCAACCACCTCGGCACGCTCAGCGACCCCTTCGTGATCGAGGGCGACGAGTACGACAGCGCGTTCTTCGACAAGCGCAGCAAATTCATCCACTACGCGCCGCACATCGCGGTGCTCAACAATCTGGAGTTCGACCACGCCGATATCTTCCGCGATCTGGCCGACGTGCAGCGCACCTTCAGCCACCTCACGCGCATCGTGCCGCGCAACGGCTGGGTGGTCATGAATGCCGACGACGACAACCTGCGCGCACTCGGGCCGCTGCCGTGGACGCGCGTCGTGCGCGTGGGGCTGGGCGAGCAGGCCGACGCGCGCATCGTCGATTTCGCGGAGGACGCCGACGGGGCGTCGTTTCGCCTGCTCTGGCGCGGCCAGCCGTGGGCGGAGGTGCGCTGGGCGTTGCCGGGACTTTATAACGCGCGCAATGCGGCGATGGCCGCGACGGCGTGCGCGCTGGCGATCTCGCCGGACAATCCGTCGGCGTTTCCGCTGGAGTCGCTCGCGCATTTCCGTGGCGTGAAACGCCGTCAGGAAGTGCTCGTGCGTACACCGGCGCTCACCGTGATCGAGGATTTCGGGCATCACCCGACGGCGCTCGCGGAGACGCTGCACTCGTTTCGCGCGCGTTTCCCTGGCGCGCTGCTCACGGCGGTTTTCGAGCCGCGCAGCAACACCGCGCGGACCAAGACGCTTCAGTCTGGCTTCATGCGCGCGCTTGCGCAGGCCGACGAGGTGTACCTCGGCGCGGTCAACCGGGCCGACAAGATGAAGGCGGAGGATCGTTTCGACGCCGAGGCGGTGGCGCAGCATCTGGAGACACAGGGCGTGCACGCGCACTGGTTCGCCGACAACGCGCACCTGCTGGAACAACTGCGCGGCGAGACGCTGCCGCCGAAGGGAAAGCCGCGCGTGGTGGTCTTTTTCTCCAACGGAAGCTTCGACGGAATCATCGCGGCGTACGCGAAGGCGGCGCGCGCCTGACCGTTGCGTGTGGGCGGCTCCGGCGGTGTGCCGGACCGCTTCGTCAGCGTGCGGCGCCGGAGGTGCGCTTCACCCGGCGCAGGCGCCAGCGTTGGTCTGCGGCGACGATGTAGCCGGCGCAGTCGGGCGCTCCGCAGCGGCACGGATTGTCGGCCCAATCGCGGAAGGGAAAGCCGTAGTCGAAGGTGAGCTCTTCGCCCTCGGCGATGTCCTGGGTGGCGACGATCAGGATGTGGCCGCGGCGATTCTCCGAGTGGCAGTTGGGCTGGCAGGAGTGGTTGATGAAACGGCTGACGTTTCCGCCACGGCGCCCGTCGAGATCGTGGCGCTGGTTGAGGTGGAAAAGGTAGGTGCAGGTATCGTGACCTTTGCGGGCACGTGCGAGGCGTGCGGCCTCGCGGCGGAGGCTCTCGGCCTTGGTGATGCGTTCACCGGTGTACTCGACGATCACGTGGCCGGCGGGGATGGCGGTGCGCGCATAGACGCCGTGGCCGTGGATTCCGGATTGCCGCCGCTGGATGAGCAGCGCGGGCGGGACGGGGATGTCCGGGTGGAGGGATTTGCGTGGTCGGCGTGCGGGTGCGGAGCGCGTCATGCGAGTGACGACTCAATCGATGCGCCGTGCGGGCAGGCAAAGCCTTTTCGCGGCCTGTGGCGGGGCTACTCGTCGCGGGGGCGCGCCCAGGTGCCGTAGGTGAGGCCGAGGAGGTAGGCGATCGAGCCGCTGATTTCGCTGACGACGACGATGGGCTTTTGTGGGAGGAGCCAGATGGCGGCGGCGAGGAGGGCGAGGCCGATGAGAATGCGGAGGCAGTAGAGGCGGAGGCGGCTGCGGCGTTTCGCAGGCCGGGGGCGGAGCCGTTCGCTGGGGGTCTGGCTGGCACGGAGCAGGTCGTAGACGTCGATTGGTCCGTCCTCAGGCTGGGGCGGTGCGGGGGCGCGGGAGGACGGTTGGTTGATGCACTCGAAGCCCTCCTGGCGGAGGCGCAACTTCACGAATCGTCCTGTCCGGTAGTCAAACATGTCGCCGGAATCGTGGCGGTGGCGGCGGACGCGGAGCAAGGCGCGGGTGGGCGCCGGCGGCGTTTTGATGTTTTTTCGACGCGCGGGGCGTCAGCGGCCCTCGATGGCTTCGCGGACCTTCTTGGCGAGCTGGGTGCGGTTGAAGGGTTTTTCGAGGAAGGGGACGTGGGAGTTTTGCACGGCCTGGATGATCATCGGGTCGTCCACGTAGCCGGACATGAAGAGGATTTTGATGTCGGGGCGGATGGAGGTGATGCGTTCGGCGAGCTCGTGGCCACCGATGTAGGGCATGACGATGTCGGTGAGGAGGAGGTCGAACTTGGGCGGGTTTTCGCCGAGGCAAAGGGCGATGGCTTCGGCGCCGCCTGGCTCGACGTGGACTTCGTAGCCGAGGGAGCGGAGGATGCTTTCGGTGACGGCACGGACGGCGTCGTCGTCCTCGACGAGGAGGATGCTTTCGCAACGGCCGAGGGGCGTGTCGTCTTCGGAGTCTTCGAATTTGAGTTCGGTTTCGATGACTTCCGGGATGAGGACGGTGAAGGTGGTGCCCTGGCCGAGCTGGCTGGAGCAGCGGATGGCGCCGTTGATGTTTTTGAGGACGACGGAGCAGGTGGCGAGGCCGAGGCCGGTGCCGCGGCCTTTGGGTTTGGTGGTGAAGAAGGGTTCGAAGAGGTGGCTCTGGACCTCGGGGCTCATGCCGATGCCGGTGTCGCTGACTGAGAATGCGCAGTAGGCGCCCGGGGGGAGTTCGCGGAGGTCGGGATCGCCTTCGGCGAGGTGCCGGCGTGCAGTGCTGAGGGTGAGGCGTCCGCCCTGGGGCATGGCATCGCGGGCGTTGATGGCGAGGTTGATGAGGACCTGTTCGATCTGGCTGCGGTCGGCGCTGACGTTGACGTAGTCGGGGTGGAGCTGGGTCTCGAAGACGATGTTCTCGCTGAGGAGGGAGCGGAGGAGGTCGTTGAGGTCGTTGACGACTTGGTTGAGGTCGAGGATTTCGGGCTGGACGACCTGCTTGCGGCTGAAGGCGAGGAGCTGGCGTGTGAGGGCGCTGGCGCGTGCGGTGGCGCGGAGGATCTCGGCGGTTTTTGCCTGGGCGCCGGGGGCTTGTTCGGCGAGGTCGTCGTGGAGGATTTCGCCGTAGCAGCGGATGGCGGTGAGGAGGTTGTTGAAGTCGTGGGCGACGCCGCCTGCGAGGAGGCCGACAGCCTCCATTTTTTGGGACTGGAGGAGCTTTTGCTCGCTCTCGGCGAGTGCGGCCTCGGCGCAGTTGCGGGCGTGGACGGTGCTGAGGACGTTGGCGATGCTTTGGAGGAAGGATGCGGTGTCGCCGGTGAAGTTGCGGGTTTCCTGTGAGGCTGCGGTGAGCAGTCCGTAGAGGCGGTCGCCGCTGCCGATGAGTACGGCGATGCCGCTGCGCACGCCGCGGCCGGCGAGGGTGGCGGCGCCTGGGAAGATGTTGTCGTCGTCGGGTAGGAGGAGGACGCGGCCGCTGAGCATGCTGGGGTTGGCGGCGCCGAAGGTGCGGCCGAGCTCGTCGGGCTGGGGGTTGGCGCTGGCGGCGATGGAGAGGGTGTTGCGGTCTTCGGAGAGTTCGAGGGCGTAGCAGTACTCGATGCCGAGGGTATCGGCGACGGTGCGTGCGGCGCCGGCGAGGAGGGTGGAGAAGGGGTGGCGGGCGAGGGCGAAGCTGCCGAAGTTGACGAGGGCGGTTTGTTTGATGGCGCGTTGGGTGAGCGCGGATTCGGCTTCGTGTTGCTCGGTGATATCGATGCTGGAGCCGATGTAGCCGACGAAGGCGTTGTGGGCGTCGTAGCGTGGGGTGCCGTGGTCGAGCATCCAGCGGTAGACGCCGTCGCGCCGCCGGAGGCGGTAGATCATGCGGAACGGCTGGCGGCTGGCAAAGCTGCTGGTGAAGACCTCGTGGCAATTGGCGACGTCGTCGGGGTGGACGCTGGCGACGTGGTTATTGGCGATTTCCTGCTGGAGGGTGCAGCCGGTGAATTCGAGGCGGGGGCGGTTGAAGTAGGTGAACTGGCGGTTGGCGTCGGTGATCCAGATGAAGACGGGGGCGGAGTCGGCCATGGCGCGGAAGCGTTCCTCGCTTTCGCGGAGTGCGGATTCGGCGTGGCGGTGAGCGGTGACGTCGTGGCCGTAGGCGTAGATCTTGCCGTCGCCGGGGAACGGGGTGGCGTTCCAGACGAGGTAGCGGAGGGTGCCGTCGCGGTGGAGGAGGCGGCATTCGCATTCGCGCGGCGGGGTGTTTTGCGGGGCGGTGGAGGCGAGGCTTTGCCACCACTGGGCGAGTTTGTCGCGGTCGCCTGGGTGGGCGAGTTGGGTGAGGGGGCGGTCGAGGAGTTGCTCCGGGGAGTAGCCGAGCCGGGAGGTCCAGGCGGGGTTTACCTCCTTGAGGGCGCCGGTGAGGTCGGCGACACAGAAAAGATTCGGGGTGAGTTTGAAGAGTTGCTCGTGCTCGAGTTGGAGGCGGGCTTTTTCCTGGGCCATGCTGCGGCGTTCCAGGATGGAGGCGACGATGGGGACGATGCTGGGGAGCCGGTTTTTGAGGACGTAGTCGGTGGCGCCGCGTTTCATGCACTCGACGGCGGTTTCCTCATTGAGCGCGATGGTGAGGATGACGATGGGGACGTCGGGGCAGCGGGCTTTGGCCATGGCGATGGCGTCGAGGCCATCGTAGCCGGCGAGGGAATAGTCGGAGAGGATGAGGTCCGGCGAGAAGGCGTCGAGGGCCTGTCGGAAAGCTTCGCGAGTGGAGACGCAGTGGGTTTCGCAGGGGAACTGCACGCGGCTGAACTCAGCGAGGATCAACTGCTGGTCGGACTCTGAGTCTTCGTTTATTAATATGCGAGGCAGAGGCATCGGAGACGCGTCGTTTACGCGTGAGCAGTGGGGGCGGGACAACGGTTCACACCATTTGGCCGGCGCGTGGCAAAGACAAGGCCGGAGCGCGAAAAACGAGAGGGGCCGGAACCTGCCGGCCTATGGCCGGAGTCGGGGGCGCAATGGCTGAGCCATTCGCGCGGGGGAGTTCGCTGGGACTCCGTGGGGCCGCTGGAGCAGCGGGAACGTCTCGCGGGTGTGGGCTTGGCGCGTTGGCAGACCATGGATATCTGCAAACGCGGTCGAGGCCTGGGCACCCGTGAGAACGGGAACCGGGCGAGTATTTACTCGGCGGGCGAGATGGAGCCGCTCGGGCAGGCGGATTCGCAGGCGCCACAGTCGATGCACTTCTCGGGATCGATGGTGTAGGCAGGGGAGCCGGCGGAGATTGCCTCTTGCGGGCAGGTTTCGGCGCACGCGCCGCAGGCGGTGCAGGTCTCGGGATTGATTTTGTAAGCCATGTTTTTGGATTGGTGGATGTCTTCGGTTCGGATGCCGCGCCGGAGTCCCGGCCTGGGAAGGCATGGGCGGGGTGGGCATTCGGAAGGGGTAAATCGATGATGCGCGGCGCCGGTGAGGGCAAGCATGGAGGTTGCCTCGCTGAGTGCGCAAAAAAGCTCCGGCGGTGAGGCCGGAGCTTGTCGAGGTGAGGCTGTTTAGAAGGTGTGGACGAAGAGGCCGGAGCGCAGCTTGGGTTCAAACCACGTGCTCTTCGGCGGCATGATCTGGCCGGCGTCGGCGATGTCCATGAGCTGGTCGATGGTCACGGGGTACATCGAGAAGGCGACGCCGCCCTGCTTGTCGACGCGTTTGACGAGTTCGCCGGTGCCGCGGATGCCACCGATGAAGTCGACGCGTTTGCTGGTGCGCGGGTCGTCGATACCGAGCAGCGGGGCGAGGAGCTTGTCCTGGAGCACGCTGACGTCGAGGCGGGCCACGGGATCGGCTTTGGCGTCGACGGGGCACTTCAGGCCATACCATTTTCCGCCGAGGTACATGCTGACCTGGCCGACGCCCGCGGGCGAGGGGGCGGCGCCTTCGACGAGGCCGAAGGTGGACTTCACTTTTTCGAGGAAGGCCGCGGGTGTGAGTCCGTTGAGGTCGAAGACGTGGCGGTTGTAGGGGAGAATCTTGAGCTCGCTGGCGGGGAAGAGCACGCAGAGGAACCAGTTGTAGTCCTCGGTGCCGTTGTGCTGCGGGTTGCGGGAGCGGCGCAGGCGGGCCACGCGCGCAGCGCTGGCGGCGCGGTGATGGCCGTCGGCGATGTAGGTGACGGGGACTTTGCCGAAGGCATTTTGCCATTCGGCGCCGCCGGGGATGCGCCACGAGGTGTGGCGGATGCCGTCGGGCGCGGTGAAATCGTGTTGGGGCTTCGTTTTGACGAGCTGGGCGACGAGGGCGTTGACGGCGGGCTCATCGCGGTAGGTGAGGAACACCGGGCCGGTGCCGGCGCTGAGGGTGTCGATCAGGCGGGTGCGGTCGTCTTCCTTATCCTTGCGCGTCTTCTCGTGTTTTTTGATGAGGTCGGCGTCGTAGTCCTCGACGTTGCAGGCGGCGACGAGGCCGCGTTGCACGTGGGCGCCCATCTGCTGTTGGTAGAGATAGAGGCAGGGCTCGGTCTCGCGGATGAGGGTGCCGTCTTTCTGGAGTTGGATGAAATTGGCGTGGGCCTTGGCGTAAACGGCGTCGCTGTAGTGGTCGGTTTCCGGCGGCAGGTCGATCTCTGCGCGGTCAACGTGGAGGAGGCTGTGTGGTTTGCCTGCGGCGAGGGCGGCGGCCTCGGTCGCGTCGACGACATCGTAGGGCACGCAGGCAACTTCCGGCGCGAGGGCCGGGGTGGGAACAAGACCTTGGAAGGCGCGAATACGCATAGGAGCGCCCATGGAGACAAGCGGGCCGGGCCGCGTCAAGCGGCGGGGTGAGTCGCCGCGCTTGTCGTGTGGCAGGGAAAACGTGTGGACACAAAAAACCCCCGGTTTGCGACCGGGGGTGAAAGGGGCGGCAGGGTTGGCTTACTTGCCAGCTTTGCTGCTGCGGCGGAACTTCGTGGTGAACTTCTCGACGCGGCCGGCGGTGTCGACGATGCGCTTCTCACCGGTGTAAACCGGATGGGAGTCCATCGTGACGTCGCGGAGGATCATGTAGTATTCCTGACCATCGATAGTCTCCTTGCGGGCAGACTTCATCGTGGACTTGGTGAGGAAACGCTTGCCGGTGCCAACGTCGGTGAAGCAGACGTTGTTTAAAGTGGGATGACCTTCAGCTTTCACGGTAAAATTCTCCTGTGGTGGTGATTAGCCTTGGCGCGCTTTGTAACGCGGTTCGACCTTGTTGATCACGTAGATGCGGCCCTTGCGGCGGACGACCTGGCAGGCCGAGTGACGCTTCTTCGCGGATTTGATGGACGAGACAACTTTCATAAAAGCGGTCAAAACACGGAGCCGGCGCGGCGTTGTCAACGGAAATGTCCGCACTTTCCTGCACGCTTAGTTTTTCGCAGCGAAGTCGCTCGGGACGGTGAGCCCGTGCGCCGTGCAGAAGTCGTTCATGTCGGCTGGGAGGGCGGCATGGAAGATTTTTTCCACGCCGGCGGGCGTGAGGTCGATCTCGGCGCAGTGCAGCGCCTGCCGGGGCAGGATCAGTTGTGCGGCGAGGGCCTCGCTCCAGCCGTTTTCGATAAACTCGATGAAGAGCCGCGCGTCGGGTCCGTAGATTTTGTCGCCCACGAGCGAGTGGCCGAGCCACTGGGCGTGGGCGCGGATCTGGTGTTTGCGCCCGCTCTCGGTTTTGACGCGCGCGAGCGTGTAGCCGCCGGCGCTGCTCAGCGGCGTGAAGTGCGTGACCGAGGGCTGCCCGTCGGGACGCACCGCCGATTTCACGAACACCGGGCTCGCCTCGTCGTCGCCCAAGGGCTGGTCAACGGTCACCGGGGCGCGCACGTCGCCGGTGAGAATCGCGAGGTAGGTTTTCCGCACGAGGCGGTGTTGCATGGCCTTTTGTAGGCGGCTCGCCATCTCGGCGTCCTTTGCGAGCACCACGACGCCGCTCGTCTCGCGGTCTAGCCGGAAAATCAGATGCGAGGCGGCGAGGTGCGCGTACTCGCGCGCGGCGCCTACGAGGCTCGACCACGGGCCGGCTTTCGACGGGTGGCAGACGACGTCGCCGGGTTTGTTCAACACGAGGAGCCGATCGTCTTCGTGCACGATCCACGCGGGCACCTCCTCGGGCGCGATCATGCGCACCGGGCCTTGTTTTAGGCGGCGGGGCCAGGGGCCGCTTTGCGGCGAATCGGTGGGCTCGGGTGCGCTCATGCGTTGGTTTTGCCGCCGGTGCCACGGTAGTGGGCGATGACGCGGATGGCGATGCGTGCGGCGAGCGGTTTGGGCAAACGTGAACTGAGCGCGGCGAGCAGTTTGTTTTTCCACCCGCTCACGACCATCGTGCGTCGGCGGGCGAGCGCGTGCAGTGTGGTCTCGACGACCTCCTCGGGCGTCTGCCCGACGGAGTCGGGGACGACGGAGTGGTCGAGCCCGGCGCTCCGGAAAAATTGTGTCGAGGTCGGGCCAGGGCAGACGGCGAGGACATGCACGCCGCTCCCGAGCAGCTCTTCGCTCAGGGCGAGGCTCCAGTGCAGGAGAAAGGCCTTGCTGGCGCCGTAGGTGGCCATGTGCCCGGTCGGCTGAAATGCGGATGTGGAGGCGATGTTGACGATGGCACCACCGTGGGCGCGGAGGGTGGGCAGCAGGCGTGCGGTGAGCTGGACAGGCGCGCAGAGATTGACCTCCAACATTTCGAGCTGACGCGCAAGATTGGGCTCAGGAAACGGCCCGTATGTGCCGAAACCAGAGTTGTTGATGAGAAGAATGCGCCCCGCAGGAATCTCCCGGTCGATTTCGCCGACCAACTCGCCGCAGACCGCTTCGATCTGGGCCCGATTAGATAAATCGCAGTCAAAATGGCGTAGAATAAGCCCAGGAACTTTTATCTCTGGTGGACGTCGAGAAAGATTGAAAAAGACCAACGCAGGATGCAGCTTCCCCACGTGCTCAATAAACGATTTTCCGATGCCGGAAGATCCGCCGGTCAAAATGACGGCGCGGAAGGATTGGAGCATTTGGTAAGACATCATGGCGAGTAAGGCGCACCACTCCCTTTCAGGGCGCAATGCCCTATCCAAAAACAAAAATACCCATGAACAAGACTAACCAACCGCACGAAATAATCGTCTCCGGAATTCACCTCGACCTCACCCCGTCCATGAAAGCGTACGTGGTGGAGAAGGTGGAGCGATTGTTCCGCCACGAGGAACGGATCATCCGCGTCCGGGTGGAACTGGAGTGCGACACGAAGCAGGCCACGGGGCAACGCTTCACGGCCAAGGGTCATCTCATGATCAACGGGCCGGACATCAACGCCACGGTGGTCGAGGCTGAGGGCTACAAGGCGATCGACCTGCTGGTGGACAAGCTCGATGGGTTGCTCCGCCGCCGTGCGAGCGAGTTCAAGGAAAAGCGCAAGCACACGCACGGGGTCGAGTGGTCCGATGTCGATCTGCCCAAGGCTGCGAATAGTTGATCGGAGCGCCCCTCGCGGGGACTTCCGATAACGAGAAAGCCCGCCATTCGGCGGGCTTTCTTGTTTTTAAAGTGGCGCACCCGTAGGGAGTCGAACCCCAAACCTTCTGATCCGTAGTCAGACGCTCTATCCAATTG
>Ga0209717_1000411_pt1 | contig 53258 bp, 41 predicted proteins | sample AD_UKC048_MetaG_FD_184418 | JGI IMG/M metagenome (GOLD analysis project Ga0209717, IMG submission 184418) | Active sludge microbial communities of municipal wastewater-treating anaerobic digesters from USA - AD_UKC048_MetaG (SPAdes) (version 2) | ecosystem: Engineered > Bioreactor > Anaerobic >...
TCCAGAAGTAGCTGACGCCATCGCCGTTGGCAAAGAGCTGGGCTGATCCGCCCTGGCAGATGGTGGTATCGCCCCAGGCTTCGAGCTGGCTGTGGGCGGGATGGGTGAAAAGGGTGAGGAAGATAAGAAGATAGGCGATATGGAGTGATTTTGATTTCAAGGGTACGGTTGATATAGGAAGGTAAAATTACTATTTATTAAGGAGACTCCATCTCAGTTAAGTGAGACTCCATCTTAAAGTGAAATTTTTCTTCGAGATGGAGTCTCGTGGCAACCAGATGGAGTCTCACGATATTGAGATGGCATCTCAATGCAACCAGATGGCATCTCAACCCATCAAACCTCAAATGTCCCCCAGATCAAATGATGATCGGAGGCTTCTTCCGATTTTTTCGTCACCGTGTCGAAAGGTTCCCACGTGTTAGGGTGGTAGGATCCCCTACGCTCGATCCCGGTGGTTTGCAATTTGCCTGCCAGCGCAGGCGACATGATCAGGTAATCGATCTTATTACCGGCGAGGCCGGTGTTGTATGTCCCTGGCCGGTCGGCCGGGTAGTCGGGATGAGAGCTCACGTCGGTGAATCCGTCGTTGAATAAACCTTGCAGCGGTTCGCTGTCGGGCGTATCATTCAGATCGCCTCCGATCAGGACCAGATCCGACCTGTTCAATGCCGATAAAGCGATAGCATGGGCTGAATCCGCCTGGAGTTTCCTTCTCGCCCGGGATTCTGTGTCATCGCCGTTTCTTTTGGATTTCAGGTGATTCGGAATGATGACGATCCTTTTATTTTCCGGCAGAATGATGTCGTATTCCGGGCAGTCACGGGAAAAAACAAACCCGCCGTTCGTCGGCAGATCTACATGGCTCCGGATCTCCACGATCGGGTATTGGCTCATGATCCCCAGGTCGATTCCGCGCATATCATTGCCGTCGATCGACATAAAGTATTTATACGAGAAGCCAAAATGTGCTTTGAGGATCTGTTCGTTAAAACGGCCAAGGGTAGGCCTGTCTTCAACCTCCACCGTGATCAAAATATCGGGCCTGACGGCATCGATAACCCGGCCGGTGTTGTAGGTAGCTTTCCAGCTAACGTCTTCGGTAAGGAGATCAAACCATCCCACCCAGCTGTCGCGGCCTTTGGCAACCACTTCCAGGGGTCCGTTTTTGGGTTTCCGGAACAGCGATCCTCTTATCTTTTGCAATTGAACCAGCGCATTCTTCGGAGGGTTGAGCGTGTGCCATTTGTATTTACCCGACAACTCAATGAGTGTTTGTTTGTCGCTGTCAGTGTAAACCTCTTTATTGATGATGGTGTTGGCCAGCGCATGATCTTCGATAGCGGCGGCTCCGGCGGCATCGGTGTCCTGGTTCATCGCAACCGGCCGGGTGAAAAGATTTTCCAGGTTGAATGAAGCAATTTTAATCTGTGTCATACGTAAGATTTTTTGGATTAATTGATAATAAGGTTGAATTATCCTTTAGTAAAGGATTGAGGGTCAAATATAAGCAAAAATATAGGAAAAGTCTAGATATTTATGTAGATTTTTTTAATTAATGAGACTCCATCTCAATTTTTCGAGATGGAGTCTCGATGAAAGGAGATGGAGTCTCACCGATTTGAGATGGCGTCTCGATCACCTACAATCCATCTTGCTCGAAGCATAAAAGAGGCAACTATCTTTTAACCACCTTGAAGGTTTCTCTTGTATCTGCTGTTTTGATAACCGCTAAGTAGATACCCGGAGAACAAGCATTTAAATCAATTTTATTAATGGATGGAGAAGTAAATGAGCCCTCCATGACCACATTTCCCAAAAGATTGATCAGGGTGAAAGATGCTTCTCCGGTGCTTCCGTATAATGTCAGGATCAAATGGTCAGTTGCCGGGTTGGGTGAAATAAAGCACGCGTTCGGATGGGTTTCTGCTTCCCCGATAGCCACGGCCAGGTCGCACTCTTCGGTCGAAGCTCCCCACAGAGAAACGCCGTTCTTTGCAAAGCAAACCAGTTCCGATCCCCATTCGAAGAAGAACATGTTTTCGAACAGGCCGGAAGTGGCCCCAATATCCTCTATTATGTATTCCGCTCCGCCGCCTTCTTCAAAATTCAATTCCAGGCGCCTTTTGTAATCTCCGCCAACCAGGACCGAATCGACGCCCGTTACGATGATCGGATCTTCAAAAATAAAAGTAAACGCCGAGTAAACAGTATCGCCTACATCCAGGGTAAAATCGTACAGCAACTCATCCTGGCCATTGTAATTAATTGTATACCAGCGGTTATCTTCTTCCCTCAACAGCCCATGAAATACATCTTCATAATAATAATAATATCCCGGAGGATAATTCAGATAATAGGTATATCCTGATTGGTAAACCTTATAATATCTTATTGTATTGATGATGGTATCCCCATCTATAAAATCCCGGTAGTATGAATTCGTCGAATAATCCGGTTCGGCCGTCCACGAATCCACGCGCCATTCGGAGGCCGGATCGATGTCTCCCGGTGGATTGACGAAATTGAAACAGGGAACATCCGATTCATTCAGGTAAAGGACCTGGCCATCCTGCTCGAAGCAGACCAGTTTCTGGTAACAGACACATAAAATGCAGGAATAATACGGATACAGCAAGCCGTACACGCTTCCGATCCCTTCGATCCACGAATAGGAATAACCATAGGTGAAATTGATCCTTTTCCGGTAGCTCATATCCCCGATCATCACCGAGTCGACGGAGACTACCTGGGCATACAGCGGTTCCTCATCGCAAAGCATGCAGGCCAGGGCTATGGAATCCCCGACGGTCAGCCCGAAATCATATAAAAGCACCGGAGAATTGCAGTCCCGATCCCAGTAATAGACTTTTTCACCATCCTGCCTTAATCCTCCGGAATAGGAAATTTCATAACTGTCATTTTTATAAACTTTATGATAAGATAAAGAATTGAGAATTGTATCCCCCTGGAAATAGCAGGTGTACTTGCAAAAATCCGGCGGGTCGCACTGGCCCTGGTAGAATTTTATCTCATTCCAATAAGCATTGGTATCCGGTAAAGGGATATACGATTGTGCCCAGGTAATCATGAACAGTATGAGAAGCAGGCATAATAGATAAAACTTTTTCATGGCTATTTTGTTTTGATGCGGGATTGGCCGCTGTTATTATTTAAAATAATATCCTAATGATAGGATTAGATTTGGCCTGATAATTCGTCCAAAATTGAAATCCTCGGTTTTCGTCGTCCCGATTTCGCTCAAATCTTCACTTTTTGTAATGGTTGTTTTTTCCTGGTGTGGAAAATAAATGGAGGGCCCCAGGTTAAGATCCAGGGTTATTGTTTTGAATAAGTAAAATTGCCGTCCGATACCGATATTCAGCTCCAGCCAGTTTTTATCTATGTCAGCCGTATACATATAAATGCCTGAAACTGTAGCTTTCCGGTCGACATTATACGTAGTGCTGAGGTTATAGCCCAACTGGATGGCTCCATACCAGGCAAACGGAGCTTTTTGAGTTTCTTGATCCAGGTTCTTGTTTGTTTTTCCAAAATAGATCCTTGATCCGATCACAATTTTGAATCCGCCGGCATCGTAAAAGCGGCCAAGATCCCATTCTCCACCGGATACATTCCAGCTCCTGTTACGGTACATAAGTTCAAGCTCTGCGCTGAATAACTTACCAACCGTTTTTTCCATTCCAAAGGTCGGATTATAAGCGACGAAATCCTGAAAGGGTTTTGTTTTAAGGATTGTCCCTTTTAAGAATTGAGATTGTAAGGTAAATGGAACTATTCCCAGCAACAGTAGTGTGAATACGGTCTTTTTCATAATCTACTTATAAAGCTATATATCAATCATTTGTTCCGCCTGGCATATCCGTGCACTGTGAGACTCCATCTCAATTTTTCGAGATGGAGTCTCGAGTGAAAGCAGATGGCATCTCACCGGTTCGAGATGGAGTCTCATTTTATAACAACAAACCTCCCAGCCCATCTTTCTCCGCCCATGGCCAGTTCGACAATATATATTCCATTATTAATTGCTTTAATATCAATCGTTAACCGGTCATGGCTCCCTTTTTTTTGATATGATCCCGCCCCGATCTCCTCACCCTGAATATTAAAGATTCTATATGATATTTTCTGGTTTTCCGGGAAAACGGTAAGGTCAATGTTCAGCCAATGGCTTGCCGGATTCGGGGAAATTAGCGGAACGGAAACATAAACAGGCGTATCATCATCCCTGATAGAGACCGGGTTGTTTTCGCCCCATTTCAGGATCAGGCCATCGTATCCGCAGATCCATCCGTTGTCAGGCGCTGTGAAAGCTAAGTCGGTCAAGGTATTGTCGGAAATCACAGGGACCTCAGCCCAGCTTTCACCGCCATTGTTTGTGCGCAATACTGCTCTATCAGAATAAATTTTGCCAATACACCAGCCGTTCAGGGAATCGGGAAAGGAAAGGGAAAATATCTGGCCTCCATTGATATTGTATCTCTCCCAGTTCTGGCCTCCGTCGTAGGTTCGCAGAATGCAATTGTCGGCTCCGATAAAGCCTTTTAATGAAGTGGTAAAGCAAACCGACGAAGCATCCTCATCATCATCGAGCGGCAGGTCGGTGATGATCCAGCTTTCGCCACCGGAATAGGTTGTCAGGAGAACCTGTGCGTCCGTGTTCATGTCGGTGGCTACAAGAAATCCCTTTAACGGATCGGTAAACCACATACCCTGTGGCGAAGCCGAATAATGGAACGGTAGAGTAAACCAGTTCTGCCCTCCGTCGTAAGTCCTGGCAAGAAGGATATTGGTGTACCCGGCATCAATCCCTACAGAAAATCCGGTCAGGGGATCCAGGAACTGCAGTTCAGAAAACCAGTCTCCAGGCACCTCTTCCCGCTGCACAACCCAGGATTGCCCACGATCGTCCGAATGAACAATGGTTCCGTCGTCGCCGCAGGCCCAGGCATTGATATCATCCTCCACCCAAAGAGCATTCCAACGTATGGAATCTTCCAAAATCGTCAGGCGGTCCCATCCGGCCCCACCGTCTGTTGTCATCAACAGGGAGTGGTAATCATCTTCGTAATAGCTTGCCAAACCAAAGTCGGGACTCCCGAAACTGATGGCAGTGATATACCCATCACTGCCTGCACGCTTATCTTCCCATGTATTTCCTCCGTCAAGTGTATGATATAATTCTCCTGCCCAACCTCCTACGGCCCATCCGTTCAGCATATCTGAAAACTCAATAGCCAGGAAGAGCACATCTGTTTCGTAACTCTCCCAGGATTCTCCGCCATCCGCTGTTTTTAGTAATAAGCCCTCACCACCTGCCCATCCATGCAGGGCGTCAGTAAAATAGAGATCGCAAATAGCCGGCCCCTGCATCGGCAACTGTTCTTCCCAGGTCAGGGCTCTGTCGGTGGTGCGGTAAATCCGGTGACTGTCGGTCATCCATCCTGTATCATGATTTACGAAAAACATCTCTCCCCAGCCGGTTGGCGATGGCCCCGTTATCCAGGTATTTCCGCCGTCTTCCGTGTGCGAAATCTGGTCGACTCCCGTTAGGGCCCAGAAGAAAAGGGAATCGGTAAAAAACATGGACGAAAGTTCCCAGGAATACGAAACGCCCGGAATGCTTCTCCACAGCCAGGTATTACCCCCATCGGTTGTTTCAAAATACTGGCCTCCACCGTTGGTTCCATCAGTCCATCCGTGTAATGAGTCAGAAAAATAGACCGAATTGATATAAGAACCGGAGCCGGAACCGCCGTGCTGGATCATCCAATCGTTTCCGCCATTCTTGGTATGCAGGATCGTGGCGCCGTTTCCGACTGCCCAGCCATAGTTTTCATCCAGGAAATATACGCCATACAGATCGGTAGTCACGCCGCTGTTCTGCAGCACCCAGGTGGTCCCGCCATCGGTAGTTTTCAGGATACAGCCATAGCCGCCGACGATCCAGCCCGTCTGGGTATCGAGGAAGTCGCACCCACGATATGTATTGCCCGTCGGCAGCGGGTTTTGCCAGGTCCATTGGGCTGTTGTTGGTTGGCAGAGTAGTACATTGATCCATAGAAAACAGAAATAAACCAGATGGAGTCTCATAATTTCACCGATAGGCAAATTTCTAATGCCTTAAAATTATGAAAATTACATGATAGATCGAATGGAGTTAAATATTTTTTTAATGAGACTCCATCTCACCATTTCGAGATGGAGTCTCGTGGAAATGAGATGGAGTCTCATTTTGTTCCATCAGAAACTCGCCCGGAGCGACAACACCAGGTTCCGCCCCGGCGCCGTGATCCCGCTGCTGTATGGCCTGTACCTGACATCCGTGATGTTCTCCACTCCGCCGCTGACCGATAAAATGTCGCTGATCTGGTACATGGCCTTGAAATTCAAGGTGTACCATGATGGCGAGTAGGGATTGCCATCTTCGTCTTTCGCATACATGTAGTCTTTGCCCTGCTCCTCCGGCGGCAGGCTCTCATAACTGACTTCGCCGCTGTATGCCGCATACAGGTCTATCTTCAGCTTGTCGGCCGAAAATGTCAGCCCCGATTTGCCAAACCAGGGGGCTGCATGACGCAGCGGGCTCTTCGTGCCGTCGTCAAGCTCCTCTTCCCCTTTCTGGTAGTTGAACTGTGTCGAAAATCCGAACCCCGACGGGAGTTTCACCTCCACCTCAGCCTGGACTCCATATACGGTGGCAAAAGCCGCATTCTGCATCGCCTGCACCCGGCTCATCTCGCCGTCATAAAAGATGCTGTCCTGCCCGTTCAGCGTAAAATCCCGCCTGACAAGGGCATTGTCGAGATAGGTGTAGTAGGCCACCAGGTCGATCTTCATGAAATTACCGAACACCCGGGCAATATCAATCTCTGCATTGTACACATACTCGGCGCTCAGATCGGGATTGGGCACCATCACCGCCCCCGGTTCTGAGTCAAATACTTTTCCGATGTCGTCCACATTGGGCGAACGGAACCCTGTGGAAATGTCGGCCCCGAACGACCATTTCTCGGCCGGGTTGTACACCAGGCCCACGCTTCCGGTAATGGCCCCGTCGCTCAGATTTGCAGCCGTAAACGGGAAGGGGTAAAAGGTCGTATCAAATTCCGCATCCAGCGTGTAGTGATTGTACCGTGCCCCGGCCTGCAGATTAAACTTTTCGTTGATTTTGTAATGGTACGTCAGGTAAGCAGCGTACGAAGCCCAGGTCGACTGCGGGTAACGGGCCGGGCCCGGGATTGATTCACCGGTTGTGATATCCTCGTCGGTCCCGGTCGATTCAACTTTGTTGGAAATGTATTCCAGGCCGTAGAAAAGCCGGTGTTTTTCCCGTATTATCTTCGTAAAGTCGATATTGACGGAATAAGCATTCACCTTTTCAAAGCGATTGAATCTTGTAGCTTTGTTCCGGTCGCGGTCATGACGGCTCTCCTCGAACAACTGGTGCGCCAGGCGGATATTCATCCGGTCGTAAATTCCACCGGTAGCCTTGTTCTCGATGTTCAGCGTGTTCATCATCCAGGTCTGCGGGCCGTAGTACCATTCGGCGCTCCGGGGAAGGCCGTTTTTGGTCCTGAGCAAACGGTCGTAACGCGACACGTTGGTGGTTGTCGAATAATGAATCCCGTATGTCAGATCCCAGTTGGCATTCGGCGAAAACCTGACCTTCTGCATCAGGCTGGTCTGGTCGTATCCGGTAGGGGTCTGCACCAGCGGATCGGGATTGGTGATAACCACATCAGCGCTGTCCTGGCGGATGACGTAATTCGGCCTGAGATAATCGTCGGGGCCATTCGATCCCATCCTGAGATCAGAGAAATGAAATTGAGAAAAGCTTGTGACCATGGCCCACTTTTTCCATCCCACGTTGACATCTAAATGACCTGTCATTTCTTTATTGGCGGATGAGAAGCGAGTTACGGCATTGCCAGATATATAAGGCTCACCGTTCACGGAGAGACGGGGAGTGAGGGTCTGGAAGTTCATGACCCCGCCGATGGCATCGCTGCCATAGATCACCGAACCGGGGCCGAAGAAGATCTCGGTCTTTTCCACGGCGAACGGATCGAGAGCGATGACGTTCTGCAGGTTCCCGCTGCGGAAAATCGCCGTATTCATGCGGATTCCATCGACGACCAGCAGAACGCGGTTGGTGGCAAAACCGCGGATCATCGGGCTGCCCCCTCCGAGCTGGCTTTTCTGGATGAAAATTTCACCGGAGGCGCCCAGCAGGTCGGCGGCCGTTTGGGGATTCTGCAGGGCAACTTCCTTGGCCGAAATCAACGTGATCTTTGAGGGCACCTCGCGGGTCATCTGGCTCCAGCGCGTAGCCGAGATGATCACCTGGTCGAGGGATATGGCAGACTGGCTGAGGTTGAGGTGAAAGCCTGCTCTTGCAAGGTCGGCCCAGCTTATTTTCACCGGTTCGTATCCCAGCAACCGGATCTCGATCAGGGATGATCCCGTGAATGCGGAAATATCAGCCTGTCCTTTAATATTGGTGATGGCCGATGCTGCCGGTTCCTGGCTGGACAGGGTGACCAGGTCCAGCGGCTGGTAATTCTCTTTGTCTTTTATGGTAATGATTTGTGCATGAAGAGATATGCATGCCAGGGTGAATAAAAATAGAGATATAAATCTTTTCATCTTTCAGATTTTATATTTTGTCATAATAAATATTAATAACGTACACACAACTTGTCCCGATTTTTCGGGAAAGGGCAAAACAGTAACCACATAGAATCTATTGTGTATCCTATGTGTTCTATCTGCCTATGTGGTTAAAAGAATGTTATCTATGCACATTCAGGCGGCGGGACTGGCGGAGATGGAGGGAAAATGGAAAATGGAAAATGGAAGATGGAAAATAGAATAATTGAGGGTTGGGGGAAGTTGATGTTCCAGGCGAACGGCTTGATCTGGAAAGAAGTCTTAAAGATCTGCTTTATCCTTTCGGATTGTTTTTTCTGAGCCGGATCGTTGCCTATGGCCCGGGCTATCCGCTTTTCTTTCTCCTTATAAAGCCGGGTCTCCTTATGGTCGCGGTAGCATCTGTACCAGGTCATATTTCCATCAACACCCTGATCAACAATGTCGTACATGTTTCCTTCAAAAATAAACTCCCGGGAATGTTTCCATACGAGCCTGGTCTTTATCTCTTTATCAGAAAACCTTAAGGTAATGATATCTTTTTCTTCTATTTTATTTTGAATGAATTCATTAACCTCTTTTTTTATTTGAATTTCTTTAAAATGAAAAAAGAGATAAGTCCCTGAGATGGGGAGGAGGATAACGGATATCAGCAATATAGCAAGGATATTCTTCAAAAGATTTCAATCAAGAGTGTAAAATTATGTAAAATGATGGATTAGAAGGCTAATTTGTTATTTGTAATGGAAAAGGATTTTCACCACAGATTTCCCGGAGTAATCACAGATTTGGATTATATTTGAAGGGAATTTAGTCTATAACATATTCTTTTCATAGCATTTATATTCAATTATTTATGAGTAAAGAAAATAAGTTTTACAAAGCGCTTCAGGATGTTTTTATAGGAGCTAAAATTGAGGGTGAGGGTGGATTCATTAATCTGATGCGCATTAAATCCGGTTATTATGCACAGATTGAAAAAGTGCTCCAGGCTGATATTGACCATGCTTTAGAACAATACCCTCATTTTCGTGATGAGCTTTTCGATAAATTATTTTCTTTTTTCAGCCGCTATTTTACCCAAAGTGGCTCTATCTATTTCAATTCCACGCCTTTCCACAATAATATCTACGAAAAAGTTTACACCGATGAGAAAGACGTGATCCTGTTCTGGAAAACCCAGATGCTCTATTATGTAAAGACGGACCGGATTTTTAAAAGCATGCCCGTTGAATTTGATGAACTGAAATTTTATTTCGATGCCGGAACGATTGAAAATAAGAAAGCGAATGAAAAAAGGTCGGTCATTTTTGAAATGAAGAATGTCAGGGATGACGGGACAATCGTATTTAGTACGAAATACTCTGAGAAAGGGACAGTTACAAAGCTTGCTGATATCTTAAAAGACCTGAAAAGGAAAAATATTGCCATTACCGAGGAACAGCTTGAAAGGGCTTTCCGGGTATTTGAGAAGCAAAGCGAGGTGGATTTCTTTATCAATAAGAATGCCCGGGCATTCCTGCAGGAGCAGTTCAAGCTCTGGAGCTTCCAGTATTTCTGGGATGGCGCGAAAGAGTGGTCAGGCGACAGGGTAAACCAGCTTCAGATCCTGAAAAACATCGCGTTCAGAATCATTGATTTCATTGCCCAGTTTGAAGATGAACTGGTGAAGATATGGAACAAGCCCAAATTCGTTAAAAACAGCAATTACGTTATTACCCTTGATAAAATAACCGATGCCGGCCTGGTTAAAAAACTGCTGGAACATCCGGGAATAAAGGAACAAATTAAGGAATGGCAGGAATTAGGTATTGTGGATGAACAATTCAAAACCGCTGATATACAGGGGAACAAGAAATTTGAACACCTGCCTTTCGATACGAAGTATTTTAAAAGCCTTGAGCTTGAAATCCTGGCATTATTCGACAATCTCGACCGGCAACTCGACGGCTGGCTTATCAAAAGCGAAAACTACCAGGCACTGAATACCATTCGACTGAAATTCAAAAGCAAGATTGATTTAGTTTATATAGATCCTCCATTTAATACAGGAGATGATTTTGATTATATTGATAATTATCAAGATAGCACATGGTTGTCTATTTTAAATGACAGGCTTAGTCTTTCAAATAGCTTGTTAAAATCGAATGGAAATCTATACATTCATCTTGATGAGAATGCTAATTATCTTGGACGTCTAATAACTAACCATGTTTTTGGTAAAGAATGTTTTAAAAGGGAATTAATTTGGGATATTCAGGTCCTTTCAGGATATAAAGTTAAAGGAGCTATTTATAATTGGATTCTAGGCCACCAAAATATACTTTTTTATTCAAAAGCTGAGAAAAGCATTTTTAATAAAGTAATTCAACCTCATACACTTAAGTATCTTGAAAGCTTCAAACAAAAAGATGAAAGAGGTGAATTATTCCAAGTGGCTCATGGTAGAAGAATCTATAAAAAAGACATACTTGAAAAACAGAAACCATATGGTGATGTGTGGAATAAGCTTAGTGATCTGATTGATATTCAAAGACCTTTTCCAGAAGTATGGAGAGAGTTAACTCAAACAGTTGATGAAAATGCACCTTTTGTTGAAGTTTGGAATGACATTAAATCATTTCAACAACAACCTACATCTAATGAGCGAGTTAATTTTGATACACAAAAGCCAGAAAAATTATTAGAAAGAATAATTAAGTCATCTTCAAATGCTGGAGGGATTATTTTGGATTTTTATGCTGGTAGTGGAACAACAGTCTGTACATCGTTGAAAATTGAAAAGAGAAAGTTCATAGGAATTGAGCTAGCAGAACATTTTTATGCTGAGATAATACCGAGATTAAAGGGGGATTTATATAATGGTAGAAATACTGTTGTTGCAAAAGAAAATGGATTTGCAGGCGGCGGTTTCTTCAAATACTACGAGCTCGAGCAATACGAAGAGGCTTTAAACAAATGCATTTACAGCGATTCGGATTTGTTTAATCAAATAGATGAAAAGGTATACAGCCAGTATGTTTTCCTGAAGGATGAAAAGATGCTTAAGGCATTAGAGATTGATTATGAGCAGAATAAAGTAAAAATCGACCTAGAAAAGCTTTACCCGGGCATCGATGCAGCGGAGACATTATCGAATCTTACCGGCAAATGGATAAAAGCCATCCGGGAAAATGAAGTGGAATTTGCCGATGGAAGCAAGATCAACACGAAAGAGCTGGATTACCGGCTGATCAAACCTTTAATCTGGTGGGAATAAGATGGAACCGACGAAGATTGCATTATTTAAAGGAAAACAGGTGCGTAAGATCCTGCATGAAGATGAATGGTGGTTCTCCGTGGTAGATATCTGTGGGATTCTAACTGAAAGTGTCGATCCCGGCGCATACTGGCGAAAACTGAAACAACGTCTTAAGGAGGAGGGAAGTGAAGTCGTGACAAACTGTCACGGGTTGAAATTGCCTGCTCCCGACGGAAAGCTCCGTGAAACGGACTGTGCAGACACCGAAGGCATATTCAGGATCATCCAATCCATCCCATCACCCAAAGCAGAGCCATTCAAACGCTGGTTAGCCAGAACCGGTTTCGAACGGGTCAAAGAGATCGAAAATCCCGAGCTGGCTACTAAAAGAACGCGGATACTATACAAACTGAAAGGCTACAGCGACGACTGGATTGAAAAGCGTATGAGGGGAATTGCCATCCGGGAGGAACTCACGGATGAATGGCAGAAACGCGGCGCTGAACAAAAAGAGGATTATGAGATTTTAACTGCAGAAATCTCAAAAGCTACCTTCGGAATGACTCCTTCGGAATATAAAAACTTCAAAGGCCTGAAGCGGGAGAACCTGAGGGATCACATGAATGATTTTGAACTGATATTTACCATGTTGGGCGAACGCGCAACCACTGAAATTACCAGAAATGAAGACTCCCAGGGGATGCCAAAGTTAAAGAAAGATGCGCGGGATGGGGGCAATATTGCCGGCGATGCAAAACGGAAGCTTGAAAAACGCCTTGGCAGGAAAATATCTTCCAGGGAAAACTACCTGAAATCACCTGAGAGTAAAAAGAAATTGCGGGATAAATCATGAAACTTTACCTACAATCCATAGCCGAAAATATATCTTTCGAGAGCCTTCCGGAAATCTGGCAGGACTTTGATTTTGGCCGGTTCTCGGAAGATAAGAACCTATTCGACTTTCAGCAGGAAGCCTTGAAAAACACCCTGAAAGCGCTTCATCGTTTTTATAAAGATGAAAACGGGGAAAAAGATAAATTCTACGGCTACTTTGATATTGAAGAGAATCTTGATTTTAACCTGGAAGGCAAAGAGGAAAGAAAAACAGCAAAATTTCTGATGGAATATGAGAAAGATTATCCGGTACAAAACAGGAAAATCTCATTTGCATACTTCATTAACCGGATGAGTTACTGGATGGCCACTGGTTCAGGAAAGACGCTGGTCATTGTCAAGCTCATAGATTTACTTCGTAAATTATTGCAGAACAATGAAATACCGGCAAGGGATATTTTATTTCTTGCCCACCGGGATGACCTGATCGACCAGTTTAAAAACCATGTCGAGCAGTTCAATGCATTTAATTGTGATAGCAAAATCAACCTGAAAAGCCTTAAGGAGTACGACCAGGTTAAGCATGAAAATGTTTTATCTTTTGGTAAAAATGAAATCACTGTATTTTATTACCGCTCCGACCTGATCTCGGATGAGCAGAAGGAGAAGATCATCAGTTATAAGAATTACCAAAACGAAGGCAAGTGGTATATCATCCTGGATGAAGCCCACAAAGGAGATAAAGAGGACAGTAAAAGGCAGATACTTTATACCATCTTAACACGGAACGGATTTTTATTCAACTTTTCGGCAACATTCACGGATCCACGAGATTATGCAACATGTGTTTTTAATTTCAATCTTTCGAGATTTATCGAAGAGGGCTATGGGAAACATATTTATATTTCCGGTTCCAAGGTTACAGCATTCCGCGATAAGGACGATTATTCGCTCATTGAAAAACAGAAGATTGTCCTCAAAACCTTAATCCTGCTAACCTACATCAATAAATATTTCAGGAAGATCAGGCAGTATCATCAATCGCTGTATCACAGGCCATTGTTGTTGACATTAGTCAATTCAGTCGATACGGAAGAATCGGATTTGCAATTGTTCTTTTCGGAAATTGAGAAAATCGCTGCTAATGAAATTCCTGAAGATTTTTTTAACACAGCCAGAGAGGAGTTAATCAAGGAAATTGAAGATAATCCCTCTTATGAATTCGAACAGCTGAATCTTAATATTAACAAGGAGCTCTTAAGGGAGATTCAATACCAGGATATTACCGAGAATATTTACAATTCGTCATTTCCGGGTAGGATTGAGGTTTTAAAAATTCCCGGTAACAGAAATGAGATCATTTTCAAGCTTCAGTCATCGGATAAACCCTTCGGACTCATTAAAATCGGGGATATTTCGGGCTGGCTGAAAGACAAGCTTGAAGGATACGAAATCAACGAAAGCTTTGAAAATGAAAGTATTTTTAAAAAGCTTAACCAGGATGACTCGGAAATCAATTTGTTGATGGGTTCCAGATCGTTCTATGAAGGATGGGACTCAAACAGGCCGAATATCGTTCTTTTTGTCAATATTGGTATGGGCAAAGATGCAAAAAAGTTCGTTTTGCAATCAGTGGGCCGGGGAGTAAGGATCGAGCCTTTGAAGAACAAGCGAAAAAGACTCCAAAATCTTGTTTCCGGAAACGAGGTACCGGCAAGGCTTTTCCAGGATTTGAAAACTAGCATATTGCCGGTTGAGAGCCTGTACGTGTTTGGAACCAATGCTGCAAACCTGAAGCAAATAATTCAGACGCTTAGAGAACAAAGAACAGGCCGTGACATCGGTCAGGAATTTCAGGTCAATAAAGCCAGGGAAGAAAAGCAATTATTGATCCCTGTTTATAAAGATTCGGAAAAAAACTACGCTGAGGAGAATACTGTTCAGAAGTTTCGGATCAGTAAAAGTGACTTTGCCCTCGGAAGGACGCTTTATGAATATCTTGGAAATAAGGTAACTCTGGTTAAGTTTGAAACCAATCTGAAGATCCTGGAGAAAGTTGCGAAATGTTTTGACGATCAGGATCAATACTTTGATTTTAGCGAGTCACGGTCAATTTCTGATCCTGTTCTGATTCTAAAACGAATTTTCGATTACCTGGGCATTCGAAATAAGGAACTGGAGCGGTTTAAAGAGCTGGAGGAGGAGATCGTTCATTTTAAAAAGATCAGGTTCGATGATGGCGTCAGATATGATTCAATCCTGGAGAAGATCAAACAGGTCAAGAATTATGAACACAAAGCCGAACAAGAAAAAGACATAGACAAAGAATTTGATGAAACACAGGATCGGGACATCTATAAGCAAAAAATCAGGCAGCTTGAATTAGATTTTCTGGAGGAGGCTACATTTGAGGAACTGCACATTAAGTATATTCCGAATCACTATTATATTCCGTTGATTATTTCGGAGAGGGAAAAGCTGGATTACTTAAATCACATTATAACAGTTCCCAGTGAAGTAAAATTCCTTGAATTATTAAGCGATTACCTGAAAAATAGCGGCATTTTATTTAAAAGATTTGATTGGTGGATGTTTTCAAAGCTGGATCAAAGTCTTGATGAGGTATATATTCCTTATTATAGCCCTAGGGAAAACAGGATTTCAAGATTCAAACCCGATTTTATATTCTGGTTAAAAAAAGGATCTGATTACCAGATACTATTTATCGATCCAAAAGGGACTGCCCATACGGATGGAATATTAAAAATTGATGGATTCAGGCAGATTTATGAAGATCCACTTTCAGGTCATCCCAGGATGTTTACCTACAATGGTTTTCGGATTGCAGCAAAACTGTTTCTAATGCCTGCACAGGGTGGTATTGCCGCCGTACCTCAGGATTACCGTAAATATTGGTTTGATAATTTCAAAGACCTTGAGGATAAAATTTGATGACTATTACCTTTTCTCCCGTCGGAACCTCGCCTTCCCCTCCGGCGTCATTTTCTCCGTAGCATACTGAAAGATCAGTCGGGCGGCAGTGTTTTTGTATTTCAGTAAAAATTCTTCAACAGGTTCAGGATCAATCTTCCACGCCTCTCTCAGGAACCAGCCAACCCCCTGGTGCACCTCCCGCTCTGCATCCATCATCAGCGGCTCGATAAAACGAACATATTCCTCAACTCTCTTCGTCTCTTTCATCAGTTTGATCAATGCAACCGGCACCGCCCTCCGCTGAAATTTATTCTCCCCCTGTTTCCATTTTCCAATTTCTTTATAATCCACGATCTTCTTCTGCAGGAAAACCGACACGATCTCCGAACACAGCGCATCGGTATGGGCCCAGTTGTTGATCCCGATGTCGAACCAGTGGCCGATCTCGCGAAAAGTATCGGCAGTATATTGCTTTTTCATCGCCTTGACCAGCATCAGGGCAAAGCCCGGCTCTTCGTATTTGGTTCCGGGGATCAGCAACCGGCTGAGCTCCAGGATAGAACTGAGATCGACCCCGGGCATTTCCAGGATGGATTTCACCTTCTCCTGCATCAGCGGGTAGGCCACGCCATAAGCGTCATATCCTCCTTCTTTGAAATAGCGGGAGTACTTTCTCACCAGTGCCTCATCGGCATTGGCCCGGCAGAAATCGAGGATATCAGAATGGAGAGAAACAACAGCCAGCATAAGTTTTAAATCCTAAGTTTTGTGTTTTATCTTCTGTGTTATAGTCCTCCGGTGAATCCCCCCGGTATCTCTCTTTCAAACAATAAATCACAAAAGCAAAACAAAAGAAATCAAAACATGATAATGCCATAATATCAAAACATCACAATATCACAATATCACAATATCACAATATCACAACATCACAACATCACAATATCACAATATCACAACATCACAATATCACAACATCAAAATATCAAAATATCTTAATGTTTCTTCGCTTCTTTCACTGCTTCCACCAGCTGCGGCAGCACCTGGTGAACATCGGCCACCATGCCGTATTCGGCGGCTTCGAAGATGGGAGCGTCTTTATCGGTATTGATGGCGATAATGTGTTTGGCAGCGCTGACGCCTCCCAGGTGCTGGATAGCGCCCGAGATGCCCAGGGCGATGTAGACGTTAGGGCCGATGACTTTGCCTGTCTGGCCCACATGTTCATGGTGCGAGCGCCAGCCTTCGTCGGATACGGGCCTGGAGCAAGCCAATGCAGCTCCAAGCAGCCCTGCGAGCTCTTCCAGCGGCCCCCATTTGTCTGCGCCTTTCATTCCCCTGCCGCCTGAAACAACGACGTCGGCATCGGTCAGCAGGATCTGATCGGTTACTTTTTTTACATCGACTACTTTGGTTCCGAAATGAGCGTCGGTCAGCTGCGGAGTGAACGATTCGATCGTTGCAGGCTCGTCGGCCGTGAGGGTTTCCACGCTGTTGGGGAAAAGTGTCAGCACTTTAATTGGCGATTTTATCGTGATGTGGCCGATAGCTTTCCCGGTAAATACCCCTTTTTTTACTACAAACGGTTCGACAGAATCGGGAACGGCATTCACGCCGGATGCCACGCCGGCTTTCAGTTTCACGGCCACTCTCGGAGCAAGGGCCTTGCCGGTAAAATTATGTGAGAACACCACAACATTTGCCCCTTCCTTTTCGGCCACCTGGGCGATGATGGCGGCATATGCCTTGTTCATCAGGCCGTCGATCCGGCTGTCTTCCACTTTGATGATCTTTGAAGCGCCGTAATGCTTCAGCTTATTCAGCTCATCTTCCGAAACACTGCCGATCGATAACGCGACCGCATGCGTCCCCATTTTTTGTGCAAGCTGATGTGCATATGAGATCAGTTCAAAGCTGATCTTCTTGAACTTACCGTCCCAATTCTCTGTAAAAGCTAATACTGACATATTAAGAATTCTAAATTATAAACTTTGAATTTTGAATTTTGAACTTTGAACTAAATTACTTTCAGTTCATTTTTCAGCACCTCCACCAGTCCGCCGATATTTTCCGCATCGATCATTTTGCATTTGGCGTGCGCGGAGGGCAGTTCATAGCTGGTGAACTCGGTCAGCTCTTCGGTCTCGAATGCCGGAACCACAGCCAGCGGTTTCGACCGTGCCATCATGATACCGCGCATCGAAGGGATACGGGGCTCTTTGGCAATTCCTTTCTGAACGATGCCAACGAATGGAACGCCGGCCTCCACCACCTCCTGTCCGCCGTCGATTTCGCGGTTGAGCCGGATGGTACCGTTTTCCAGTTGCAATCCGGAAACAGAAGAAACCGAGGTACAGTCGAGGAATTCCGACAGCATCCCGCCGACGATGCTCCCGTTGTAATCGCTGGATTCGATTCCGCAGAGGACGATCTCATACGGCTGTGTTTTCAGGAAGCCGGCGATCTGGGAAGCTACCTGGTAGGCGTCTTTCGGATCGGCGTCGATCCTGGCCGCGTCGTCGGCGCCGATGGCCAGCGCTTTGCGCAGGGTCGGCTCGGTATCGGCTTTGCCAACGGTCAGCACGGTCACTTTTTCGATGGTGGCGCCCGAGGTTTCCTTCAGTTCCAGGGCGCGGGTCAGCGCCAGTTCGTCCCACGGGTTAATGATCCATTGCACACCGGCAGCATCAAAACTTTTCATATCGCCGGTAAATTTGATTTTTGTCGTGGTATCAGGGACGTTGGAGAGGCAGATGAGGATTTTCATGGGTTCTATTGTTCTATTGTTCTATTGTTCTATTGTTCTATTGTTCTATTGTTCTATTGTTCTATTGTTCTATTGTCGGGCAAATTTAATATTATTTTTTAAGAGACATATTTATGTATTTTATAAGTTGGTTGATCTCTAATGGCAATGCATTCAGTTCATTAAATATTTCCAGATAGATTTCTTCCGATATCAGGTTTCGATGTTTTGACTTTTCATTCCAATCCAAAGATTCTTTTAGCGAACCCGTTGCAATGCGATAAAACTTAATCTTATCCTTTTTGGAAAATCTGCCAAAACCTTCAGCCAGGTTTGCAGAAATTGAATCCACAGCCCGGACAAATTGCGATCCGACAGTATTTTTCGAAAAATGATCCCAGGAAATTACGATGTTCCAGACTTTATTACTCAGATGAAAAGCCCTCTTATAGGAATCAATATCATTTAATTTTAAATATTTCTTTTCCATCCCACATATCCTCCAGTTTAAAATTAATGATTAAAAGAATCATCAAAGATAAAAAAGATTAGTCAACGGCTCAATTGTTCAACTGTTCAATTGTTCAACGGCTCAATTGTTCAACAGCTCAATTGTTCAACGGCTCAATTGTTCAACGGCTCAATTGTTCAACAGCTCAATTGTTCAACAGCTCAATTGTTCAATTGTTATAATATTTGACAGTAAGATTAACAATCGAACAATCGAACAATCGAACAATCGAACAATCGAACAATCCATCTACCCCCTCAGCGCCCTGCTGATCACGATCCGCTGTATCTCACTCGTCCCCTCGTAGATCTGGGTGACCTTGGCTTCGCGCATCAGGCGCTCTACATGGTATTCTTTCACATAGCCATACCCTCCGTGGATCTGGACCGCTTCGGTGGTGATCTCCATGGCGGCATCGGCGCAGAACAGCTTGGCCATGCTGGAAGCCAGGCTGAACGGCTGGTTGTTATCCTTGAGCCAGGCGGCTTTATAGACGAAATTCCGGGCCGCTTCCAGTTTTACGGCCATATCGGCCAGTTTAAACGCAATGGCCTGGTGGTCAACGAGCAGCTTGCCGAAGGCTTTGCGTTCCTGGGCGTATTTGACCGACCGTTCGAAAGCCCCTGCCGCGATGCCGGTGGCCTGGGCCGAAATGCTGATGCGGCCCGCTTCGAGCAGTTTCATGGCGAATTTGAAGCCGAACCCGTCTTCACCGATCCGGTTCTCTTTGGGTACCTTCACATCGGTAAACATCACCGAATGCGTATCGGAGCTGCGCAGGCCCATCTTGTCTTCGTGCGGTGACAGGCTTATTCCCGGCCACTCTTTTTCGACGATAAAAGCGTTGATCCCTTTGTGACCCAGCTCCGGGTAGGTCTGGGCCATGACGATGTAGATACTGCCGCTGTTGGCGCTGGAGATCCAGTTCTTGGTGCCGTTCATCAGGTAGTAGTCGCCTTTGTCTTCGGCGGTCGTTTTCTGCGATGTGGCGTCGGAGCCCGCTTCCGGCTCGGAGAGCAGGTAAGCGCCGATCTTCCGGCCCGAAGCAAGATCGGGCAGGTATTTCTCTTTCTGCACTTCGGTGCCGTACTTCTGGATGCCGTAGCAGGGAAGGGAGTTGTGGACCGAAAGGATCACCCCCATGGCCGCGTCGATCTTGGAGATCTCCTCTATTGCCAGCACGTATGAAAGCGTATCCATCCCGCCGCCGCCGTATTTCGGGTCGACCATGATGCCGAAAAAGCCCAGCTCGCCCAGGTTTTTGATATGCCGCCAGGGAATCTCCGCTTTGGCGTCGCGTTCCAGCACATCGGTGATCAGTTCCCGCTCGGCGTAATCTTTCGCCGCCTGCCGGATCATGAGTTGTTCTTCGGAAAAGTTGAAATCCATCACACTATCAGTTCAAAGTTCAAAGTTCAAAGTTCAAAATAAATTCCAAATTCCAAGCACCAAATTCCAAACAAATTCCAAATTCCAAGCACCATCCCGAGTACTCGGGACCAAACAAATTCCAAATTCCAAGCACCAAATTCCAAACAAATTCCAAATTCCAAGCACCAAATTCCAAACAAATTCCAAATCTCAAATCATAAATAAAATCGAAAATCGAAAATCGTCAAATCGTCAAATCGTCAAATCTCCCAATCCTCAAATCTCCCAATCCTCAAATCTCCAATTTATAAAACTCCGGGCTTGTCGTCAGGCAGTCGACATACGTCACGGAGGTATCGGGGCCGAAATGGTCGGCGACGACGATTCCCTCGTGTGTCTGTGAATGCCCTACGATCTGGTGGTAGCCTTTCAGCGGATCTTCGAGCGTTTCGGTCCGGTGGGCCCAGAAAATGCCGCCGTCTTCATTTACGCCGCCCCGGATGACGCTCACATAATAAAGGGGCTCATAATATTGGTCAAAGAGTCGGTTCAGGGTAGCCGCCAGGTTCTGGTCGGAAGGAAGCACTTCGCTGCCGATACAATGGTCGAACCATCGTTGCACAACGCCGGCATGGGTCCAGAGATAATTGTTGATCTGGAAAGCGGCCTGGAAGTACGACCGGTAGTGGGTATAAAATGAAAAGAGGCGGGAGAGCATATCGGGGCGGAAGCCGGAACAGTAGTGCCGCTCGTGTCCGCCGTAAAAATAGGCCAGGTCATGGTTTCCCCAGAGAAGAACGATCCTGTCCGGCAATTTTTCTTTCCATTGTATCAGCGATTTCAGGTTGGCATAGATGGCTTCATCATTATACCGGCCCGAATCGACGTAATCGCCCACAAAGATCACCCGGTCGTATTTGAGCGGGTTGATCCGTTTCCAGGCTGCGGAGCCGTGGAGGTCGCCGATAGTGATGAGGTGCATGGGGTTAGTTCAAGGTTCCAAAGTTCCAAAGTTCCAAAGTTCCAGGTTCCAGGTAGAAGGCGGTTGAATAATTAGGAAATGAAATCATTAGCGAATTTTCAAATTTCCAAATCAGCAAATTTCCATACAGGAACCAGTTGTATATTTTTATCTCCGGATTTGATCCGGTCTTCCTGGTCAAAAGTAATTATTCTTCCTTCCGTAATATCGATAAAATTCATGGCTTCAAGTATTCCTTCAACTTCCCGTTTTTCATTTTCTGCGTTTACATGCCAGCATACTTGAAAGGCAGACAAGACTTCGGCGGCTGACCGCGATATGAAATCACATTCTTTGTTTTTACGGAAATAAAAAATTTCATCCTTCCTCCTGCGCAACTCCAGGAACACATAGTTCTCCAGCAACCGGCCGTTATCGGTTGAGAAAGAGGCTGAGTTAAAATTGATCAGTCCTGTATCAATCCCGTATACTTTCCTGGGATTCGCCGCTTGTACTTTAAGTGAATAGTCAAATCTGGGGACAAGGAAGAACATGTAAGCATCATTCAGGTAGCCAAGGAAATCAAGTGCGGAGGTCGCGGATCCAAGCTGAAAAGTTTTTTTGATATTATTATAAGAAACCTCTTTTCCGATATTGGAGAAAAGGTAACGGGTAATCTGGCGGTAGGTTTCAGTATTTTTAAGGGAATGCCTGATAAAAATATCCCTGTCCAGGATATCATTAACGAGAGTTGAGAGAACTTCACTCCTGTTTTTCTTAAGATATTCCGGGAATCCTCCATTAAACAAGTATTCCTGGAAAGTTTCCCTGCTCCTGTCCTTGTTCTGGAATAATAGAAATTCTCGATAAGAGAAAGGAAAAACTTCCAGATCAAGATGCCGCCCTGTGAGTTTGGTTCCCAGTTCTTTACTCAACAGGGATGCATTTGAACCTGTAATTACAATTGCTTTTTTCTGGTCCGTCGCCAGCCTGACGTACCGTTCCCAGCCCTTCACATTCTGTATTTCATCAAAGAAGTACATTCCCTGTTCGCCGTTTAATTCCTTAAATACCTCTTCCAGTTTGAAAAAATCATCGACAGTGAAGTCAAAGGTCCTGGGGTCTTCAAAACTGATGTAATTTTTGAGAACGGCTTTACGCATGATCTGTTTCATCAGCGTACTTTTCCCGGACCTCCTGGCGCCGGTCAGGATGTATGTAAAGGGAGTAAGCTCCGGAAATGAATTCAGGTTGCTTCTTTCTATTTCATCAGCATCAGGTTTCAGCCAATCAAGCTGCGACAGAACAATATTTTTTAACTCATCCTTTAGCATCTCCCAAAGTTTACATTGCAAATATAAGTTAATTTACGTTCATAATATAAGGTTTGTTAATTATTATTCAAGAAAGAAGATGGATTTGAGAATGAGACAATTTGGAAATTTGGAAATTTGGAAATTTGAAAATGAAGTCATTGGCTAATTTTCAAATTTCCGAATTGAAAAAATTCTCTCTTATGGTGCAGGCAATCGGTGCAGTTACGCATGAAGATCACCCGGCCGTATTGTAGCGGGTTGATCCGTTTCCAGGCAGGTCGCCGATGGGGAGGAGGTGCATGGGGTTAGTTCAAAGTTCCAAAGTTCCAGAGTTCCAGGTTCCAGGTTTCAAGTTCCAGGTTCCAGGTTCCAGGTTCCAGGTTCCAGGTTCCAGGTTCCAGGTTCCAGGTTCCAAAGATAATAAAGGCAGGAAGAACTTTCCGAAAAGTATCTATTCTCCGTGGGCCATTTTGACCTGATCATTAGAATCAAGGATTGAAATGGAGCAATTTTATATTTGTCTCCACCTTCTCCGAAGGGGATCAATAGTTGCAGATGCAGAAGCGTCGGATAGTCAATAATTATCCCCTCCCCGGAGAATATTATTTTAAGAAACGAAGACGGCATGGGAGGGGAATAAGGGGAGGGGAGGCACCTATCAAAGTATACGATGACAAAGTGTGATTAATTGAATCCAAACGTATAGTTTGTTAGCTGTTTTACTTTGATTATCAGTTATTCATTATGAATTAACAGGAGTTAAATATTATTGTACTCAAAAAAAAGGATTATTATCTTGATAATTTTCAGGTTTAAAATTTAAGAACAGCTCGAATAACCACAAAAAGCCGGCATCATCGAATGCCGCATAGTTGATCTCCGACAAGTCCGTTTCATCAGCCTGCCCCGGAATTTCATGAAATAATTTGATAAGCTGTGTTTATGGGCTTATTAGCTGGAAAGGCTCATTCATTGGATGAAAATGGTTTTGTGATTATTACAGCTTATAATTGTCAGAAAGTAAATTGCTATCCATTTTTCCAAACCAGGTAGAATTAGCTGACAAACTGATCATTTAACCTTAATCAAATCATGAAAAAAATAACCATTTTCATCTTAGCACTTTCAGGAGTAGTGGCTTTTTCAGCCATTTTTCCGGATATGCAGGCTATCAGCCAGACTATCGATCTTGAAAAAACCTTTGCGATCTCAACCAAGGCAGCAGCAGGCGACCTGGGAGAGGCCATCTATAATGAAGAGACCGGAAATTATGAACTTACCTATGTTTTCAAAGCCTCCAAACAGGAAATAGGATTTGAAAAATACATTTTTGACCAGGATTTTAATTTTATTAAGATGGAACCCGATCAAGCCCCTTTCACAACAGCATCCCTGAAATACCCCTGGTGGGATTACCAGGGCGACAAATACGTGGAATACGCAGTGGTTCCTCAGATTGTGGGCGCTGGCAAAGTTGTTTTCCTGAGAGTTAAAATGGAATATGAATTCAAATGGAATGCTATGAATTATTTTGTCACAAATGAGGTAGTTGATAAATATCAACTGCCAAAAGAAGATGCAAAAGAGCATTATTACTTAGGGCTGATTGCAGATGAGGAAACCGGAGGATTGACCATGATATATGCTTTGCGACAGGACAAAAAGAAAACCGGCCAGGCATATGGCAATGATATTAACATTATACAACTGGACCGCAATATGGGGATTGTCAAATCATGCAGTTTGAGTTTCGATAAGCAGCAATATCTTGCGTTTTGTGAAGGGATTGATGTGAATACGGATGAAGAAGGATTTGAAGAGTATTATCTCATATTCGGACCGGCGAAAGAAGACCTCAGCAAAACCGCATTCGACTTTAAGTTTGTACAAATGAACAATAAACTGGAAGTTACCGGGGAGATACCCATTTTATCGCACTATTCATTCTGGAAAATTGATGATATGATTGCACCGGAAAGCAAAGAGGAAGCGTATTTTTTTGGGCCTGCTGACAACCGTGAAGTCACCTATTATTTTGCTGCAGCAGGAGGTGAGTTTGGTATGGGCAACCCTTTTGTGGGAGTTGATTTTACAGCGACTCAGCTGATGAAAGTCAAGAATGGACAGGTGGAATATATTGAAGCTACCCTGACAGATGATTACACAAAAAAACTCCAGGTACCGCCCGGTCAGGAAAAGCTTCCCGCATACCGCGGGAATAAATTCGAGAAAGATGCATACTATGTGGCCGATGACGGGAAATTCTTTGTTGCCGGACAAAACTGGTCCACCACTTTCAATCCTGTCGCCGGCACATCAAAAGACGTATACACAGATGTGCTGGCGTTTTATTTTAATCCTCAGGGACAACTTGTTTCACAATACGGGCTTGATACAAGGGAAAACAACTCCTGCGCCAAAGAGTACGGAACAGGACAATTTTTCATTGAGGGACTGGGCCATCAATACTTATATTGGGTTATACTTGAAACAAGCTCCATGTGGGAGGGTGATTTGTTGCAATATCCCACCATCGGTAAAATTGATATGACTACGGGTGAAATTTCCGCTTTTAGAATTTATGGAAGTGAGTCTTTCTTTGTTGATGATCAGTTTCCTGAGCTTTATTCTCCTGATCCCGGTAAAGTTATTTACCTGTGTGCCGACAAGTTTAAAAGAAATGTGGGATTCCTTAGGTTGATCTTTGATTAATTCTTTTCAATAATCTGTAAACCCTGAATATTATGAAAACTTTGATTCTGTTTTTTCTGCTCATCTTCACCACAACCTGGGTTCTGGCTCAGGAAGTCCTTTATGAAGATTCATTTGATACAAAAGAAGAGAACTGGGTGAGTACCGACGATTATGTGGAGGAATTCAAAAACGGGGAGCTGATTCTTCACGGTTATCTCAGGAAAGAAACAGTATTGGTCATGCGGGAGATCAGGATTGATCCGGGGAAGGATTTTTCCATTAAGTGCAGTATAAAGTATGCTGACGGGCATACAAAAAAGCCTTTCGGATTAATGGCCCTTGACACGCGCTATACAGATAAAATGGGCATTTATAAATTCAAGATATATCCGAAAGACGGATATGCTATCGATCACCAGGTGCAGTACAGGTATAAACCCGTAGAAGTCCTGCCAAAAACTACCAAAACCGGTATTGTAAAAGGCCCGGGTGAGTATAACCAGCTTGAGCTCAGAAATACGAACGGCGTGGTGGAGTTTTTCATCAATGATCATAAAGTCTGGAGCAGTTCCGATTTCGATTTTTGCATCTCAATCGTCGGATTTATGAACGAAGGATATCAAAACGTGAAGGTCGACTATTTTGTCGCAAAACAGGATGGCTGGCAGAATATCAATCTGGTCGAAGAGTCGGGCAAGATATTTTTGAAGGAAAATCTGGGCGAGAATGTCAACTCCAAAGCGGAAGAACTAGCCCCGATTATCTCTGCCGACGGGCAAACCCTTTACCTGACGGTAGAAAGTGATAAGAATAATATTGGCAAGGAAGATACGCAGGACATATGGTATTCCACACTGAATCCTGATTCTACCTGGAGCAGACGCGTCAATATCAAGAAACCGCTGAACAATGAGAGCAACAACAGTGTAGTATACTGTTCCCCGGATAATAACTCGCTGGTTGTGATCAACCGCTATGACAAGTCAGGTAAATCGATCGGCGCGGGATTATCGAAATCGGAGCGGACAAAAGGCGGCTGGACTATCCCCACGGCTTTGAACATTAAAAACTATTACAACGATAACCTTTATTGTTCGAGTAACCTGTCACCCTCCCAGAACGAAATGATCCTGTCGCTGGAAAGGAAAGATTCATATGGTGAAAAAGATTTCTATATCTCTTTCCGGCAGGATGATGATTCATGGTCGGAGCCATTGAATATGGGATCGGATATCAATACTTTCGGGGATGAAGGTACCCCCTTCATAGCGGCGGATAACGTCACGCTTTACTTTAGCTCCAATGCCTATCCCGGATACGGATCCCACGACATTTACATCACCCGGCGGCTCGACGATACCTGGACCAAATGGAGCAAACCGCAGAACCTGGGGCCCAGCATCAATACGCCCGGATGGGACGCCTATTTTACCATTCCCGCCTCCGGCGATTATTCTTACCTGGTATCGACCGATAATTCATTTGGAAATGAAGATATCTTCAGGATAAAAGTTTCGGAGGCGGCTAAACCCAATCCGGTGGCCCTTATTACCGGGAAGGTGTATAACCTGAAATCCTCCGGGTTTATTGAAGCCAGCATTACCTATTTCGATCTTGAGACAAATGAAGAAATCGGCATTGCCAGATCGAATCCGGACGACGGCACCTATAAAATTTCACTGCCTTCAGGGCATGCCTATTCATTTTATGCACGGAAAGAGGGATATTTTTCGGTAAGTGAGAATATCGACCTGACGACGCTAAAGGAATATTCTGAAATCACCAGGGACCTGTATCTTGCACCTATTGATACAGGAACCACCATCAGGCTAAATAACATTTTCTTTGATTATAACAAGACGGAATTACTCGAAGCGTCATTCTTTGAACTCGACCGCCTGGTAAATATAATGAATGAGAACCCGCAGATCGTCATTCAGATTGCGGGCCATACGGACAATATGGGTACCGATGCCTATAACCAGAAATTGTCGGAAGACCGGGCCAAGGCGGTTTATGAATACCTGAAGAATAAAAGCATTGCCCTTTCAAGGATAAGCTTTGTCGGATACGGAGAATCCAGGCCGGTGGAAACCAATGATACGGAGGAAGGGCGGGCCTTTAACCGGAGGGTGGAGTTTGTGATTGTGAGCAATTAAAACCAATAATCATAAAGGAGAAAATTATGAAATCAGAATTGTTTCTTTTTAGAAAATTTTATTTTGGAATGCGGGTATTTATAGGCATCATTTTTTCTTTGATTCTATCTATCAATGCATTCAGTCAGAGCGCTTTGAAGGTACATCTGCCAATGGGCAAATTTTATGGTGATGCCATTGATAGTACGGGATTTACGCCTATTTTCAATGTTACTAGTTTTACTTACCAGGCATACGCGACATTATCTGAAAATGAAAAAGTAGTTCTTTTCGTTGATGCCGGATTAGGCGTAATCGGCACTAAGCAGATATTCGAGAATGATAAATATAAAGCAAGAGTCTATGGTTTGCAATTGGGGATGTATTTTAAATATAATATACTGAAACCCACCCTGACTCCTTATATCTATACGGGCATCAATCTGGATATTCTTTTTGCGAATGAACTCTATCTGGCTACAATATCCGGAAATAATACTTATCGGACAGAGGTTGGACATCGCGTGTTGTTTCCGGAATATGTAGTCGGTGTTGGTTTCACATTCCTTCAGGGAGGGTTAAGCCTTGATCTACAGGATAAGATCGGGCTTATTTCGGTCGTGAATGGGGAAAGTATAAAGAGCAATTTAATTTCAATTGGAATTATTGTACACGCAACTATCTTTGATCTATAAATCCAGGCCCCAGAAGTTTAATAGTCTGATATTAAGTATTCTTTGCATTAATCGTTCCGACGGTTGCTGGTGCTACGGCTACGGCCCATACCAGCAGCCGCCCGACCTGAGGTACAAATACCCGGTGGAAGTGAACGATACCTGGGTTACAAGCTGGGTGGCGCCTCCATACCCGACCTCGGTAACCTGCCTGTCGACAAATACGAGCATCGGGGGCTACACGGATTGTATAGTGTACAACTTTTACCTTCCTATGAAATATAAATCCAGCCTGGCTTTTGACTATCTCAGGATGAATGAAGAAGATTTTCCGGACGAAATTGAAAAGAAATACTCAAGCTTTGATATATACGACTATTACATTCCCGGCATCGGGATGGTGGGCTGGGAAACGTACCTCGACGGAGCGCTGTTTGTGAAAGCGGTGCTGGTGGATTATGATGTCGCCCGATAGAGGCTGTTTCAACTCACCGCAAATGCCAAAGGCCAGATTTACGGAAAAATAAACTTGATCCCGAACCGGAAGTCAATGCCCGAAAGTTGCATGACCACCGGCTGGTTATCATCGTATGAGTTGGTCAATACATAGCCGGCGGCATTTTCCATTTCGGGGATTTTCACGTACCGGCCGGTTAGTAATGTCTCCAGCTCCAGGTATTTCCAGGGGACATAGGTCATACCAATAGATGCGTGATAACCTATCGCTTTTCCCGAATATTCTTCATAATCATACACCGGTGTGGTGTTATCGTTTATCGTTTCCGACCCGTCGGTTTCAATGCTCAGCTTGCCGATATAACTTCCAATCCCGCCCCCGAACGTAAAAAACACAGGCTTGTCGGATGAGCCGGGGACAAACATCAGCGAAGCGCCCAGGGCATCGTACATCGGGCGGAACTTGTAATTCATATCGATCTCCCGGCTATAACCGCTGTAGCCATCATAATAATAAGCATCCAGCCTGATCTGCAAAGGGAATGATTTGTACATCTCCCACCAGGGCTCCACCTGGAACACATTGAAAAGCCTTATCCCCGCTTTCAGGGTGTACCCGTAACCGGAGTAAACCGGGGGAATATTCATCATGTCGGGAAAATAGCCGTAATTGCCCCACTCATCCAGCAAATGGTCGTAAAAGTCCTGCGTGTACTCCGTTAGTTCTACGGGAAATATCAGTGAAATTTTGCCCTGTGCCCCGGCATAGCCACGAATAAAGAAGTTCTTGTCATTTTGGTTGTTATTTTGCGCGGTAAGGGCACCGGCTTCAATTAGCAGTGCCGCCAGGATGATCAGTGCGCTTCTGTTTATATTCCACATCATTGCCAGGGTGTTGATTACATAATTATCGAATATTCTTCATGAAAAACGGCAACTCTGACAAATTCCTGTCTTTTTGCCATATAAGAGCACACCGGACAGGTCAAACGGTTATAATTAAGCCCTTTACGGTAATTCCAGAAGAGAATTGACCCAATATTTGACAATGCAAAGTCGGAAATGAATGGCATTTCGATGATTCCGTCGCATGCCGGGCATTTCAATGCAATCTGCAGCACTGCTTTACAATTTGTGCAAAGAAGCTTTTTCTGGCCAATTTTCCGGAATATCGTTTCATTTCCAGCCTGGCCGCAACTGGGGCAAATGAGGTTCACGTTGAATGTTAATTTGACAGATTAAATTTATAGATGCATAAATGATTTTTCAGGATAATCTCACCAATGCAAAGCATGAACTAATGTAATGGTGCATTGAGGCGATAGAATTATGCCTCTTACCATTTTTTCTTAATTGAATGTAGCTAATGATAGGGTTCTTATGGAGCGATTAACTTCACTTGTTTCTTTCAAAATAATCCATAAACTTTTTCTTGTAGGTATTACCCAAATGGGCTAACTGGCCTTCGGAAAGGGCAACCACCCCTTCGCTGGAATACTCCACGACATGCGATAAATTGATCAAGAATGAATTATGGATTCGCTGAAAGCCATGAGGGGTAAGGATATCTTCGTAGTATTTCAGATTCTTTGAACTGACAAGCTTTTTATTACCACTTATATGAAAGATCGTGCAATAGGAATCCGCTTCACAACTTATGATATCCCTGAGATAAACCACTTTAAATCCTTCACTATGTTTTATAACGATCTGGTCCCATTCGGCAGGACCCATTTGCGTTATTCTTTTCAGGGTTTCCAGGTTGACTGCTTCTGATTTCCTGCTGATCTCCGTCCTGACCTTATCAATTGCCGTCACCAGTTCTTTGATATTGATCGGTTTCAGAAGGTAATCCATAGCGGAAAAGCGAAAAGCCATCACCGCATATTCTTCATGAGCTGTTACAAAAATGATATGAAAGTCAATCTTGTTCATCATTCTGAGCAGATCGAACCCGCTGCCGTTCGGCATCTCCACATCGAGAAACAACAGGTCGGGATGGTGATCCAGGATTTCTTTGTAAGCACTGTTGGCCGAATCTGCATGGGCCACTACCTCCACATCGGGGCAGTAATCTTTCAGATAATTTTTGATGCACTCCCTGGCGGGAAATTCATCATCGACAATAATGCACTTTATCATAATGATCTTCTGAATGGTATTTCTATCCTCACTTTAGTCCCGGTCTCATCCCTTTCATCATACATATTCATGACCCGGACCGAATATCTTGATTTTTGCATGGAGTTAATAATTGCCAGTCGTTCTGTCACTATGGCAATGCCTCTCGAATTTCTCTTTTTCTGATCCCCGGTCTTTAGCTTAACGGAGAGCTTGCGGCCGATTCCATCATCATCAACATAACAGACCAGATTGCCGTTTCCTTCCATGATAAACCTTACCGACAGGAATCCTTTACGATTTTCGATATACCTGAGCCCATGCCAGATTGCGTTCTCAATAAAGGGTTGGACCAGCGACGGAGCCACCTCGGTGATGACCAGGTCCAATGCTTCATCCGTTTTGATCTCATAATCGAACTTATTGCTGAAGCGAAGGTGTTCCAGGGCCAGATAGTCTTTAATAGCCTGAATTTCCGATTCAAGGGTAATATAATCCTGGGCGGAATTGGTCATAATAGACCGCATCAGCCTCGAAAAATCGGTAATATATTGATTTGCATTCAGCCTGTCGTTAAGTGAAATAAAATAGTTGATCGAATTCAGAGAGTTGTAGATGAAATGGGGATTCATCTGGCCACGTAAGGTTTCCAGTCGTAACTGCTCCTGTTTTTTATGCTCACTGAGCCTGATCTGTTTGAGTTTCATATAAAAAAACAGGCCGAGTACCACCATGACTACAATAGCTAACAACAGTCTGAAAACTATAGTCTGGTAAAAATAGGGGGGGATAGTGATGAGTAGCATTGTACTATTTGCCCACTCGCCGTTGCTATCGGTGCATTCTACAATGAATTCGTAATCGCCGGGACGAAGGCTTGTAAAATTGACCCGGCGATGGTCGCAATCGGTCTCGGTCCATTTGTCCATTCGTCCACCCAATGTATATCGGTAGCGGATCTCATCTCCATTTCTGAAATCGGGTTTAATAAATTCGAGCTGGAAATTATCCGTCCCTTTCGGCAACCTGACCTTTTTCATTTCGCTGACAGGTTTATCGAAAGGGTACACTTTATTGGCAATCCTGAAATCAGAGATCATTAATTTCGAATGGTCATCATCCGGTTGATTCCTGATGCTGTCAGGGAAAAAACTGACAATTCCGCCTATTCCTCCGAACAGGATTTCGCCCTGGTCTGTCTGACAAGCGGCTTCCGAATTGAATTCCTTAATCTTCAGCCCGTCTTTTTCATCATAATTGGTGAAGCTTTTTGTAACCGGGTTAAACATTGAAATTCCCAGGTTATGACTTATCCATAAATTTCCGGCCTGATCTTTCCTTATGCTATAAACGGTATTGTGAGCCAGGCCATTAAATGTTGTAAAAAATGAAGTTTGATGGTTTAATGTATCAAAGCGGCAAATACCCCCTCCCAGCAAGGCGAGCCAGAGATAGGAAGAGTCGCCCGGACAGATATCTTCAATGTTATAAAAAGGATCAATGACCGGAATTATTTCCTGTTTATTAAAACCGAAGTCGGTTAACAGTAACCTGCCGCTCAGGCCGACCCAAAGGGTGTTATCCCCAACGGGGTAAAGGCAAAAAATATCCCACCCGTTTGGTGCTGAACTTGTAATGACGTTTCCTGTCAGGGTATTGACTTTGTATAGCTTGCCTGCACCGGCAGAAAACAGCAGATCCCTCCCGTAGGGTTTTACCAGCCGGTAATTTATTTTCGACAGATTGGTAGGGTTTGTCATATTGATGCCGGAGAAATCTGTGTACTGAAGCGTGCCGGGATCAAGGCTGAACAAGTAATCGCTGAAAAAGGCGATCCAAAGGTGTCCGTTGAGATCAGGCTCTATATTTCGGGGCACATTAAAATATTTGACCGGATGGAATGGGAGGTTGATTTGTTGCTCAACGCCATCCGGGGAAATCTTTACAATATGTGTATTCGGACGTCCGCCGGCCCAGATGTTGCCAACCCGGTCCTTGTATAATCCATAAATAACGTAGGGCTCATCCCCTTCCAAACCCGTAAGGTAGTGCCTGAAATAATTGCCGGTACGGAAACAATGACTTAAACCGTTTTTCACAGATGGTTCGCTCATATCACTGAACCATACATTTCCCAGTTCATCATGGTGATAAGCTATGACTGTTTCAATTCTTCCATCTTCGAAGAGTGTATCCACATGATTTTCTGGCAGATAATCAATCATCAACCCATTATTATGCCCCGACCACAGGATCATTCCGGTATTCGAAAAATGTCCCTTGGGTATCTTATTCTGACTCAGCTTAAAGGTATCATTCTGAAGATAATATAAACCAAGGCTGGAGGCCATCCAGGCTTCTCCGGCTGATGACAGATAATAGTTGAACCGGATTGTTTCATTGGTAAACCGGCTTCGGAAATTTACCGGATCGCATACAAAAGAGTCGACTACAGATAAAACTTGTCCGTGTTTATAACTGCATTTGTAAACTTCGGCATAGTCAGCGTGGGTTTTGTCAACCCACATGAGCCAAAGGTTGTTCATATTATCAAAACCGGGAAAAGAAGGGATGAAATTTCCGGCTTTGTTACCGGCAGGGTGAATTGAAGCAAACCGGTCCGATTCGGGATCGTAACGGTAGAAGCCAAATCCGCAGGCAACCAGCAGCGAGCCTTCCGGATCGATCAGGATATCAAAAAATTCCCCAGGGCCATCGCCAGGGCCGAGTGTGGGAAAATGGCTTAAATTATAACGGATAAAGTTGTCCCGGCTTCGGTCGTAACGGCATAACCTGCCCCCTGCAAATACCCATACGCGGTTACCTGAATCGACAGCTACTTTGATGATTTCAAAAAAAGAAACGCTCGTTGAATCATTCGGATCATGACGGTAGATTTTAAACCTGACGCCGTCGAACCGTGCCAGCCCGTCCCAGGTAGCCAGCCACAGAAATCCGTCCCGGTCCTGTGTGATCCAGCGGACATGATTATTGGGAAGCCCGTCGCTGACCGAATAGGATTTAAGGTAATAATTATCCAACTGACCGAAGCAGGCCAGATTGATCAAAATAAGGATACCTGCAATAGTACGCAATGGCAAAATGAAAGAATAAAGGTTTATGGTTTAAAGGTAAGAAATTTATTGTTAGCACCAAAATCCAAAACAAATTCCAAATTCCAAGCACCAAAATCCAAACAAATTCCAAATTCCAAGCACCAAAATCCAAACAAATCTCAAAATCTAAATCCAAAATAAAATAGACAATAGACAATCGACAATCGAATATCGACAATCGACAATCCCTTCGCCCAATCGTCAAATCGCCCAATCGTCAAATTGAAATCACGCACGATCTCTTTCACGATCTCCGCGGCCGGCACGACTTCCCGGATCAATCCGGCAACCTGCCCGATCTCCAGTTCGCCTTCGTCGATATCGCCTTCGAACATGCCCAATTTCGCCCGTCCGTGGCCCAGGAGTTCCATCAGCTCTTCGCGGCTGGCGCTGCGGTTTTCTGCTTCCTTTACGCGTTCATAGAACGGAGTTTTGATCAGCCGCACCGGGATGACTTTTTTCAGGACCAGTGCCGTATCGCCGTCATTGGCTTCCAGCACTTTCTGCTTAAAGGCCGGGTGGGCCGACGATTCCTGCGACGCCACGAACCGGCTGCCGATCTGCACGCCTTCAGCGCCCAGGGCAAATGCTGCCAGCATCTGTTGGCCGGTTGCGATGCCGCCGGCAGCGATCAGGGGCAAAGAAGTCACCTGTCGAACCATCGGAATGAGGGTCATAGTGGTGGTCTCTTCAAGGCCGTTGTGGCCTCCCGCTTCAAAACCTTCAGCGACGATCGCATCGACACCCGCTTCTTCGCATTTCTTCGCGAATTTCGTGTTGGCCACCACATGAACTACGATCAGTCCGTGATCCTTGAAAAACTTTGTGTACTTTGCCGGGTTGCCTGCCGAGGTGAACACGATCTTCACTCCCTCGTCGAGTATAACCTGGATATGATCTTCAACCTGTTTGTAGATCAGCGGGAGGTTTACGCCGAAAGGCTTATCGGTGGCCGCTTTGCACTTGCGTATATGTTCCCTGAGCACATCGGGATACATCGATCCGGAGCCGATCAGGCCCAGCCCGCCGGCATTGCTGACCGCCGAGGCCAGCTCCCAGCCGGAGCACCAGATCATGCCGGCCTGGATGATGGGGTACTTTATCCCGAAAAGAGAAGTGATTCTGTTCATTAATGTTGAATGTTGAATGTTGAAGGTTGAATGCGGGATTTTCATTAATGTTTAGATCGGGAAAGGAAATAATGTTTATATATTTCATTGGCCGGTTCAAAGTCATTCAAATGGCTCTTCCGGCAATTTATTAAGGTTTTTTATGAAACGTTGTTCATCAAAAGGATTCCTGAATTTCATGATATTGAAGATTTCAACAGCAACGCACTAACCGATCATGGCTTTACTGTCAAATTCATTGAAACCGAGTCTTATTAATCTTTTGTAAGTCTGATTGGTTTCAGGAGGATCATCCATCTTCATCTGGTTTTCAACAACCTGCATGATCTGGTTTCTAATTTCTGCATTTGGTTTCATAAAATAAATTCCCTCACTTAAAACTTAACACTCAAAACTTAACACTCAAAACTTAACACTTACAAGAACTTCCCGCATTCAAAATTCAACATTTAAAATTCAACATTTCATGCACGATTCTGGTTGCCCCGTGATAGATATCCACGATCGTTGCATCCAGCATATAGCACGGTGTGCTGAAGATCTTGTTCTTTTTATCCGCTACCACTTCGCCATGGGTGGTTTCCACATGTTTTCCGCCCATTTTCCGGATGGCGCCGATGGTGCCGGGATCGTTGCCGATGGTCACTTCAACGCCGCCCAGGATCCTGGCTATGACAGCCGGGGCAATGCACAGCGCCCCGATCGGTTTTCCGGCGCGGTGCATGGCTTTGACGGCCGCTTCCACATCGGGATTCACTTTTGCTTCCGGGCCATCGAAAGCCACAGTCGACAGGTTCTTGGCAGCTCCAAAGCCGCCCGGAAAGATGATGGCATCGAAATGTCGTGCATCAAACTTACTGAGGGGACTGATCCTGCCCCGGGCAATGCGGGCCGATTCGACCAGCACATTGCGCTTCTCCGCCATCTCCTTATGAGTATAATGGTTTATTACATGATGCTGGTCAATATCCGGCGCGAAAATTTCATACGTGGCGCCGGCCTGGGCGATAGCCAGCAGGGTCAGTGTGGCTTCATGAATCTCGGCGCCGTCGAACACGCCGCACCCGGATAATACTACGGCAAATTTCTTCATAGGAATACAAGTTTAGTAGTGTAAAAATAGGGAAAATGGATGAGATGCCATCTCATTTTTTCGAGATGGAGTCTCGATGAATGGAGACTCCATCTGGGCAGATTGAGATGGAGTCTCAATAAAATCGTCGTCCGGGAAATTAATATTTCCTGACCGATTGCAAACGCATTTTGGCAAAATGTCAAACAACACTGGTTTGGGAGATTAATATTTAATAGTTTGGTTGTAAATAATTTATGAGGATGAACAAAAGATTCTTAATCGCCGGGTTAATCACTTCATTGATCAACCTATTACTGCATGGACTAACCTATGCGTTAATTTTAAAAGATTTTTACCGGTCATATCCGGCCGGAAGCGAGGAATTTATCAAACAACTTCACAGGGGCCCTGATCAGCTTATCGGATGGGCAATGGCGGCCACTGCCCTTGCGATGGGCTATTTCATCACTCTTATAATGAAATGGTCCGGCGCAAGGACCTTTCTCAGCGGACTGAAATATGCGTCCATTGCCGGGATCCTGTTCTGGGCTTCGGTGAATTTCGGGCTTTACGCCTCCTCCAACATGTTCTCCCTGCCCGCCGTGTTTGTAGACCTGGCCTGCAGCGCCGCGGTGATGACCCTGGCCGGGGCATCTGCAGCATGGATGCTGGGACGAAATCCCAAGGGATGGCGTCCCTTTTTTAGCTAACTTTCGATTCTCTAAAACAATTCAATATGAAACCCATCAACCTGAACAATGTCAATTCCCGCGAAATCATCCCCGGCTACCGGGCCCGGTTTGTGAATAGCGATAATATGACTCTGGCTTTCTGGGATATTTCTGCCGGTTCGCCCATGCCTGAGCATTCCCATCCTAACGAGCAGGTGACAACTCTCCTGGAAGGAGAATTCATGATGACAATCGGTGGTGATACCTTTCACCTGAAACCCGGATCGGTGCTGGTCATTCCGCCCGATGTCAGTCATAAAGGCCATCCATTGACCGATTGCAGGATCCTCGATGTCTTTTATCCGCGAAGGGAAGAATATAAGTGATGCAGCCTCTTTCCCTGAGACTCCATCTCGGCAGTTTGAGATGGAGTCTCAATTTTATATCTTTACCCGAATTTTAATACCCAGACCAGGATTATGACCGACCCTTCCTTCCAAATCATCACACTTACACCCGAAAACATAGCCGGATACGGCGTCTGTGGCTATAAAGATGTGAAAAAGCACCTGGAACTGCGACGTAAGATCGACTGGTTCCACAAATATTACCCTCTGGGATTAAGAATTAAAGCCGTAATTACAGACACCGGCGAATACCAGGGAATGCTGGAATATATACCCGGTGAATTCGCCCACCGGCCGGTCAATGCCCATGGCTATATGTTCATCCATTGCATCTTCGTGGGCTTTAAAAGCCAATTCAAAGGAAAAGGCTATGCTTCTGCACTTCTTGACGAATGTATCTCTGAAGCCCGGCTCGCTGGTATGAAAGGTGTTGCTGTAGTTGCCCGCAATGGCTCCTTCATGGCAAAGAAAGACATCTTCCTGAAAAAAGGATTTACCCAGGTTGATCGGGCACAACCGGATTTCGAACTGATGGCGATGAAATTTGATGAAAGGGCAGAAAATCCGGCTTTTAAGGAACTTAATCCCGCCAATTATCCGGAAGGCATTACCATCCTCCGTTCACCGCAATGCCCTTATTCTGTGAAGAATGTGGAAGCCATCATGCTGACCGCTCAGAGGATGAATCTGGATCCCAACCTGATTGAAATGGATGACCATGTTACCGCACAGAAATCCCCATGCGCTTTCGGAACTTTCTGCATCATCCACAAAGGCAGGATCCTGAGCCATCATCCGATCAGCAATACCCGTTTTGAGAATATTGTGAAAAGCGTGAAGCGTGAAGCGTAAAAACACAACCAATGGTTGTGCTAAACAACTAATAGTATCATAATTACAACCAATCGTGTTTAGTTTTTTTTGATTTTCGATATGAGGCATGATATCTTTGCCGTATCGAAAAAATTATAATTCAAATAATAAAAATAGACGATGCAAACTAAAATGATTGGGAGTAAAATTGCTGAAACACGCAGGAAATTAAATGTGTCGCAGGCACAACTTGCCGAACGCTTGTTCATCAGCCCGCAAGCGGTTGGTAAATGGGAACGCGGGGAATCCCTTCCGGATCTTATTATGCTTAACCGGCTCGCAAAAATCCTTGGAGTTGACCTGAACTATTTCTCTGAAGACTTTCCCTCTGTCAGTAATGAAACAACATTTCATGAATCACCTGTTAATCAGCCTGTTGAACCCATTTTCGGTAAGCAGAAGGAAAAGCTGAACTGGAATATGTCGCGCGCGAATTGGGTGGGAGCCGATTTTTCAGGATTGAATAACCTCCACGAAAAATTCAGTTCATCCAATATGCAGCACTGCCTGTTTATAGGTTCCGATTTGTCGGGACTTCTTTTAAAAGGCAATAATGTCGATAATTGTGATTTCTCAGGATCAGGTTTCAACAATAGCCATATTCAGAGTTCCAACTTTGCAAGAAGTAAATTCAAATCCTGTTACCTGAAAGAGGCTGAATTTTCAGCCAGCTACATCAGCGGTTGCGACTTCACCGGTTCAGATATGACCGGGATAGTTGTTAAATCAGGTGGTTTCGAAAAAAATATTTTGACTGACGCTGTGTTAGACCGTTCCTCTTTTATTGATACTCAGCTCATTGATGTCATTTTCGAAGGCGCCCTGAAAGATTGCTATTTTGAGAACTGTTCCTTTAACAGGGTGAAATTCCAGGATGCAAGGATCATAAATACTTTCTTTAAGAACAAGAGCCTGAAGCGGATCCGCTTTATCAACTGCCAGGTGGACCGGATGACTTATGCTTTCCTGAAAAACGGGAAAGCCGACCTGACCGGTATCATGCTGCTGGAAGAATGAAAGGGAATCCGGTTTTTGTTACTGAACAACTTCAATATCCTGTTTGTTAAACATACTTTAAGAAATAAACCGTATTAACTCTTTTTTTTCCTGTCTTTTCTCGACAATTTAAGCGGCATGTTTCGAAATCTGAAAAAGAAATCCGGTTGAACATTTTTGCCTGACGAGTTGTTTTCATGACCAGTTAAACAACTAATCATTAATATTTAGCCGAATATGGTAAAGTACTACCTCTTATCAATCTTTGTCTTTCTCAGCGCTTTAAGCACCGCCCAGTGGGGGCCGGTCAACAACGGCATTTCAAATTTGTCCTTCGGAGTAAAATTACTTGGTTCATCCGATGCCTATATTTTCTCCGGAACCCTGGCCGACGCCAGAATGTATCGTTCAGGCGACAATGGGAATAACTGGGATGAAATCGATCCACCGGTAACGGGCAATGTGCCGGAATGCGGCTTCTTTTTTGAAGACAAATACTTTGCAGGATTAAACTCATCCCAGGAGTGCATTTTCTATTCCACCGACGACGGTTCCTCCTGGAACAGCGTTTCGGGAGGGCCGCAGACCACCTGGGTAAGAGGTTTTTTCAGTTTATCGGGAGATATCTTTGCTTTTACATCCAGTGCGGGAATTTATAAATCGACCGATGGCGGCTCAAACTGGGAACCCGCTAATTCCGGATTGGATAATTACAATGTGATCCGGATGGAATCGATCAATTCAAAACTCCTGGCCGCAACCATCGGCGGAGGCGTTTTTGCTTCGACAGATAACGGCGAAACCTGGTTTCCCTCAAATAACGGTATTGCCGGTTCCGATCTGAATGCCACACTGGTCTGGAGGATGGGTGCCGGTTTGTACTATATGGAGCAAGGCGGCGCTGCTTATACCAGTATTGATGAAGGAGCTAACTGGTCGGCCTGGATCAAACCTGCGGTTATGGGCCTGGCAGTCAACGAAATATATCGCACAGGCAATCATCTTTACATGGAGTCGCGTCACTTTGCCGGAGGATTGAAAGACAGTGTGTATTATTCAATAAATGAAGGATTCTCCTGGGACAATATAACGGATAATTTATCCGCTTCAGACCTGAACGCTTCCGGTATAACGGAGTTTGAGGGATATGCATTTATCGCCTATAATATCATTTCACCGGGCCTGGGGATATATCGCAGAGGTATCTCTACCGGTACAGGGGAAATGAATAATCCGGTCAGCATTGAAATCTACCCCAATCCCTTCCGTGAAAAGATATCATTTGCCAGTTTCTCCCGTAACAACATCAAACAGATCAATCTGTTCGACAACCTGGGGAGGCTGGTGCTGTCGGAAAGTGGCAGCGAAACAGTGAATACCTCGGGGTTACCTGGCGGAACCTATATCGTAGCAGTGGTTCTGGCCGATAAGACGACCATCCGGCGGAAACTCATTAAAGAAAACAGGTAGGGATGGCGTCCCAAAGGATGGCGTCCCGAAAGACTTGACTTCTGAACTTTTTATTATTATCTTTGTTAATTCTTAAAAGAGAATTATTCTTATATGATAATAATTCATTATGAAGTCAACGGAATACAGGAATAAACTGGTGGAGTGCGGTTTGAAAGTAACGCCTCAACGGATGGCCATCCTCCAGGCGATCATCAAACTGGATAACCATCCCACCGCCGATCAGATCATCGAACTGATCCGTAAAAACAATCCGAATATCTCTACCGCCACGGTCTACAAAGTGCTGGATACCTTCGCCGCATGCGGCCTCATCAAAAGGGTCACCACGGCAACCGGCATTATGAGATATGATGCCCATCTCGACAGCCATCACCACCTCTACTATGCCGATTCCGACAAGATCGAGGATTACAGGGATGAGGAACTCAGCCGGTTGCTCGAAACTTATTTTAAGCAGAAAAACATCCCGGGTTTTGAAATTGAAGATCTGAAGCTTCAGATCACCGGAAAACATACAGATAATTGATTTTTAAAAAACAAGAAGAATTATAAGCCACAAAAACATTAAAACAGGAAAGCTCACAAAATGCTTTACATCAATCAAATATCTTTAGTGTTTTGGTGGCAAAAAATGAATAATGAAATATTTACAAATAACTTTAATTAAACTTATAAATAATGGAAACAAATGAGAGCAAAGGAAAATGCCCTGTAACCGGGGCTAACTCCAGGCACAGTGTGGGTTCGGGAGGGACAAAGAACCGCGACTGGTGGCCAAACCAGTTAAAGCTGAATATTTTAAGGCAGAATTCATCGAAATCCGACCCGATGGGTGAAGATTTTAATTATGCCGATGAGTTTAAAAAGCTCGATTATGAAGGATTGAAAAACGACCTCCGGAAGCTGATGACCGACTCGCAGGAGTGGTGGCCGGCCGATTTCGGCCATTACGGCCCGTTGTTCATCCGGATGGCCTGGCACAGCGCCGGCACATACCGCACCGGCGACGGCCGCGGCGGCGCCGGGAGCGGACAGCAGCGTTTTGCCCCCCTTAACAGCTGGCCCGACAACGTGAACCTCGACAAAGCCCGCCGGCTGCTCTGGCCGATCAAGCAGAAATATGGCCGGAAGATCTCCTGGGCCGACCTGATGATCCTGGCCGGAAATGTAGCGCTGGAATCGATGGGCTTTAAAACCTTCGGTTTCGCCGGCGGCCGTGCCGATGTCTGGGAACCGGAAGAAGACGTTTACTGGGGATCGGAGACCAAATGGCTGGCCGATGAACGCTATACCGGCGAACGCGACCTCGACAACCCCCTGGCGGCCGTCCAGATGGGACTGATCTACGTGAACCCGGAAGGGCCCAACGGCAATCCCGACCCGCTGCTGGCAGCCAAAGACATCCGCGAGACCTTCGCCCGGATGGCTATGAACGACGAAGAGACCGTAGCGCTTATCGCCGGCGGCCATACCTTTGGCAAGACCCACGGAGCCGGCGATGCAGGACTCGTTGGCCCCGAACCCGAAGCGGCAGGCCTGGAAGAGCAGGGCCTCGGCTGGAAGAGCAAATTCGGCACCGGTAAAGGCGGCGATACGATCACCAGCGGTATCGAAGTCACCTGGACTACCACCCCCACCAAATGGAGCAATAATTTCTTCTGGAACCTGTTCGGCTACGAATGGGAACTGGAGAAGAGCCCGGCAGGCGCACACCAGTGGCGGCCGAAGCACGGTATGGGCGAAGGCACCGTGCCGGATGCCCACGACAAATCCAGAAAGCATGCGCCCAAAATGCTGACCACCGACCTCTCCCTGCGGTTTGACCCGGCTTACGAGAAGATCTCCCGCCGTTTCCTGGAAAACCCCGACGAATTTGCCGATGCCTTTGCCCGCGCCTGGTTCAAGCTGACCCACCGCGATATGGGGCCGAAATCGCGCTATCTCGGACCCGAAGTGCCCGCCGAAGACCTCATCTGGCAGGACCCGGTGCCGGCAGCAGACCACCCGCTGGTCAGCGATTCCGATATCGCAGACCTGAAGGCAAAAGTGCTGGCCTCCGGGCTGACGGTCACACAGCTCGTTTCTACCGCCTGGGCATCGGCCTCGACCTTCCGGGGCTCCGACAAGCGCGGCGGCGCCAACGGCGCCCGTATCCGCCTGGCGCCCCAGAAAGACTGGGCGGTGAACAACCCTCCGCAACTGGCGAAAGTACTCGAAACACTCGAAAGCATCCGGGAAGAATTCAACAGCGCACAGAAAGGCGGCAAAAAGATCTCCATGGCCGACCTGATCGTCCTGGCCGGCGCCGCAGGTGTTGAGAAAGCCGCTAAAGACGCCGGCTTCAGCGTAACGGTCCCGTTTACCCCCGGAAGGACCGATGCCACGAAGGAACAGACCGATGTGGAATCGTTCAAAGTGCTCGAACCGGCCGCCGACGGCTTCCGCAATTACCAGAAAGCCCGGTATTCCGTCTGTTCCGAAGAACTGCTGATCGACAAAGCGCAATTGCTGACCCTTACCGCTCCCGAAATGACGGTGCTGGTGGGCGGTATGCGAGCGCTGAACGCCAATTTCGACGGCTCGGCGCACGGCGTCTTCACCATGCGCCCGGGCATGCTGACCAACGATTTCTTCATAAACCTGCTGGATATGGGCACCGTATGGCATCCTGCGTCTGAGGCAAATGATCAATTCGAAGGGCGTGACAGGGCTACCGGCGAGGTGAAGTGGACCGGCACCCGCGTCGATCTCATCTTCGGCTCGAACTCCGAACTCCGCGCCCTGGCCGAGGTTTACGGAAGTGCCGACGCCGGTGCGAAATTCGTCCGTGATTTCGTGAAAGCCTGGGACAAAGTGATGAACCTCGACCGGTTCTAATTGCTATTACAAATTGAGACTCCATCTCATTAAAGGCAGATGGAGTCTCATTTATTTATATGAAAATGGAGAAAACTCTGACGCAGGAACAGGCTAAAACATTGATTCATAGTTTAAAAGAGCGTTTTGGGAAATACCCTGGCCGCCATTTGGGGATTGATTGGCGAAAGGTGCAGGCCAGGCTCGAAGGGAATCCGGATCGACTCCGTTCACTCTACGAAATGGAACGGACCGGAGGGGAACCCGATGTGACGGGGCAGGATCAAAATACAGGTGAATTTATTTTTTGCGATTGTTCGGCGGAAAGCCCTGCGGGTCGCAGAAGCCTTTGCTACGACCGGGAAGCATTGGAATCCAGGAAAGAACACAAACCGCAAATCAACGCCCGCGATATGGCAGCGGATATGGGAATAGAAATTCTGAACGAAGAGCAGTACCGACAATTGCAGGGTCTTGGGGCTTTAGACCGTAAAACCTCCAGCTGGATTCTGACCCCTAAAAGCATCAGGGACCTTGGGGGTGCCCTGTTTGGGGATTGGCGTTACGGACAAGTATTCATCTATCACAACGGCGCAGAGTCGTATTACGCCACCAGGGGATTTCGGGGAATATTAAGGGTTTGATCTGAGTGATTTTGAGATGGCATCTCATTCCGCCATGAAAAACCTTAGCTTTTGTTTGTTTGACAAGGTTTTGCACACATTGAAACGACCATTCTGAGATGCCATCTCAATTTACACTAAAATGGCTATATGACTTCCCGAAAGTCGTAGCCGTAAAATTCAAAATAATTACTCAAGAATTTGGCGATGGCAGAAATTAAAACAAAGCAAACAGAAGCAAACGTTACAGACTTCATTTACGCGTTTGCTGACACTGAACAAAAGCGAAAAGACAGCTTCGAACTTCTGAAACTAATGCAGGATTTTACCGGCTTCGAGCCAAAAATGTGGGGTCCCTCTATAATTGGGTTCGGAAACTATCACTACAAATCCGACAGGAGCCGACAGGAAGGCGACTGGCCGATGGTGGGATTTTCGCCAAGAAAAGCGGCTATTTCCCTCTATGTTTACGCCGGCACCCCGGAGCAGGATGAGTTGTTGAAAGACCTGGGAAAATTCAAAAAGGGCGCCGGATGTATTTATGTTAAAAAACTTTCTGACATCGATCAGGATGTGTTGAAAAAGATCATGAAGTCGACGATAGAGTTTTTGAAAGAGAAGTACGGGTAGAATTTAAACACAAGGAACACAGGGAGTTTCACAAGGGTACACAAAGGTTTGGGTTAATCAATTACTTTGTGCAACTTTGTGAAATTCTTTGTGCGCTTTTGTGAAATCCCTTGTGTACATTGTGAAACTCCCTGTGTTCTTTGTGTTTAAACAATTTGATGCATTAACAACAACCCAACCAAGATGAAAACCAAGATCCTGTATCCGTTTCTTCTCATCCTGGCTATCGGAACCAGCCATTCCTACAGTCAAACCGTGAAGATCGACACGTTAAATGATTACCCGCCGGTTGACAGGACAATCCATGAAAAGATGCTGCAATACGGCGCCGAAAACGTACTGGTGGTCCTGGATATCGACAATACCCTCCTGACCAGCGATACCGACCTGGGCAGCGATATCTGGTTCCAGTGGCAGACGGGTAAACTGGGTCTTAAACCTTCGCCGGAGCAGAAGCTCGACCGGGATTGCCTTTTCAACGAAGCCATCTGCCTGCTGTATGAGCTCGGTACCATGTCGCTGACCGAAAGCCTGTTGCCGGGCTATATCAGGAACTGGCAGTTCAAAGGGCTGACGGTTTTCGCGCTGACCTCGCGCAGCCCTCAGTGCAGGCCCTCGACCGAACGCGACCTGAAAGCGAATGGCATCGATCTCTCCCTGGCCCCGCTCCTGACCGTTGATGGCCGGGAAATACATTTCGATAAAGAGGCCGACAGCAACCTGAGCTACCGGGAAGGCATTTTCATGACCCGGGGAGCCGATAAAGGCCTGATGCTGGCCGATATCCTGGCAAGGTCGGGCCGGAGCTTCAAAGCCATTATCGTCGTCGACGATACAGGGAAGAACATTGTCAATATCCGGAATAATGCCGCTAACTACAGCGCCGCCGACATCGTCCTGGTTTACTACACCAAAGTCCTCACCGAAAGGGTCAGGCAGAACAACAACGACACCCTGACCGTGGAGCAGGCTGCCCGGATGGACCGCGACTGGGATGAGCTGATCCGTTTGCTCAATGCGGTCTTTCCGGAGAGGTTAGAGAAATCGGAGTGTTTTTAGCAGTTTTTTTCTCACTGATTTTCGCAGAAGAGAAGCAGATCTTCGCAGAGGGATTTCCTGTTATAAATGATGATCAGCGCAAATCTGCGCTTTAAATCTGCGTTCACCTGCGGGAAATTTGTCACTTGTCATAAGGTGGTCAGAAAGTGGTCATAAAGTAGTCAGAAGGTGGTTAGAAGGTAGTCATAAGGTGGTTATAAGGTTGTTAGAAGGTAGTCATAAGGTTGTGATTTTAAATTTTGGAATTTGTTTGGTGCTTGGTGCTTGGAATTTGGATTTTGGAACCTGGAACCTGGAACCCTCTTTAGACTCCCTCCAAATTATCCCTGCATGTAAAACATATCAAATAACATCCTATATTTGACTCTGCAAAGTTGAAACCGGGCTGATGCCGCAGGCCCGCGGAGGTGAAGAATCGTTTTACTTTTTATTTTTCCCGGCACGATCGTGTATTCGGGAAAAGCAATCGTTTAGTGAAAAATGGTGCAAGCGGCAGATTTCATAGCTTTTGATACGGAGACAGCGACGGCACAGCTTTCCAGCCTTTGCCAGGTAGGTTTTGTTGTCGTTTGCAACGGGGAAGTTACCCGGAAAGAGTCGATTTTTGTGCGGCCGCCGGGAAATGATTACGCCGTGAGGAACTCCTGTCTGCACGGGATTGATGCGCTGAAAACCAAGGATAGTCCTGAGTTTCCCGAGGTATGGGAGAAGATCGGGGATTCGTTTTGCGAAAATTTGCTGGTGGCGCATAATGCTTCATTCGACCTGGCTGTTTTGAGGACTACACTTGCTTATTATGGCCTTGAAATACCAGATTTCAAGTGCGAATGCACTTATCGGATGAGCGGGCTGAACCTGGCTGCTTTATGCAATGCTTTGGAGATAGAACTGGTGAACCATCACGATGCCCTGGCCGATGCAACCGCCTGTGCGATCGCTTATTTGAAGATGAAGCAAGGTATTCGTCCTGACCACCGTTTGATCAGGCCCCGTTCCGGCCACGACTTCTTTGCCGGCCACGAGCGTATCACCGGCGATTTGCTGAAACCCGACCCGGAGCATTGCGACTGCAACCATCCCTTATTCAGCAAGAAAGTGGTTTTCACAGGCGTATTGAGCAGCATGACCCGCGAGGATGCCGCCCGGGCTGTAAAAGCTCATGGCGCCGATATCGATACCGGCATAACCAAACGGACGAATATTGTGATCGCCGGAAGTGGCGCGGGACCGGCAAAACTGAAGAAGATTGAGCAGTTTAATAATCAGGGTGCCGGGATCAGGATTATCGGAGAGAGTGAGTTTTTGGGGATGATAAGATATACAAGATGAATTTCAAACAGCTATCGGAAGTCTTAATGAGGACAAGCGAGGAGTTGGTTCAGCGATCAGTGAAAGCTGTGAATGTTAACATGATATTTTGTATAGGGTACCAGTAAATTTTTGGGACAGTGTCCCAATAAATTAAAGGCGAACTGCCAGTTTAGATACTTAGGGTGGCAACCCAAAAATTGTAACTTGGGCATTCTGAAATGAAGGAACGGGGCCTGAAAAAGTCAAACAGTGTTTGACGAATTGACGGCTTTGATGAATGTAGGTTTTGGATGAAAAGAAACTGGAACGGTTTATCCGGTGGGAGATGATGAATCGGGTAATGTGGATAATGCATAGTAAATGAGTAACCCGCAACCTGTAGCTTGCAATAACATTCATTAATTTTAAAATTACCCTATCATATGGAAAATTCGTTGATCATAATTATAATCGCTGCAGTGGTCCTTGTATTGATTTCCCGGTTGCAATTCAATATCAGGCGTGCACGGTGCCACGATTATTATCGCAATGACTACCTTAAATCCGATGAATGGAGGCGAAAAAGATACGTAGTACTCAAAAGGGACAAATGGCGGTGTGTTTACTGTGGAGCACTTGCAACGCAGGTCCACCATAAGAGATATGCGAGAAAGAATATTGGGAAGTAACCTATCAAATGGCCGGTGTCGGTCTGCGATTCGTTTCATGAATCTCAGCACACTTTAAGAAATTTAGTCAAGAGATTGATTGTCATAAACATAATGCAGGATAACAAATTAGCAATACCTCTTCATTCTTATTTAATTATCTGATTAATAATTATATAACAATATGTGTTTATTGCAATTGGAAGAATTGAATATCAAACATGATTACTTGAGAATAAATATTTTAGTTAATTTGGTGGAAAATTTAGCTTTATTACTCAATATGAACATCCAATCAAAAGTACAACACATCCAAAATGAAATTGTGGATCAATATCTTTACGATGAAAATGACGATAGACCATGGATTATTGGTTTTAGTGGTGGTAAGGATTCAACAGCGCTTTTACAACTCGTTTGGAATGCAATTAGATCTATTCCTCAAGAATTAAGAAAAAGGGACGTTTATGTGGTGTGTAATAATACATTAGTCGAGAATCCAATAATCGACGAGTACGTTAGTTCCATCCTTAAAAAGATTGAGGTGGCATCAAGAGAGCAATCCCTGCCAATTTTTGTAAAGAAAACTATACCTAGGTTGGAGGACTCATTCTGGGTAAATTTAATAGGTAAGGGATATCCAGCTCCTAACAATATGTTCAGGTGGTGTACTGAACGTTTGAAAATTAAACCCACATCACGCTATTTATTGGAAACAGTCAGTACAAAAGGAGAGGCGATTATTCTATTAGGGTCAAGATCTGCTGAAAGTTCTGAAAGAGCAAAATCAATCAAAAAGCATGAGAAGAAGGGGAAACGATTATCAAATCATCAGAAAATAAAAGATACATTTTTATATTCACCTATAAAGCATTTAGCAACAGAAGAAGTCTGGTGGTATATAAATACACAACCATCTCCTTGGGATTCCGATAACTCTGAGTTATTTAAAATATATTCAGATGCAAGTGCTGATGACTATGAATGTCCAACGGTAGTGACTAATAATAATCATACTTCTTGTGGACAAAGTCGCTTTGGATGCTGGGTCTGTACTGTAGTAAAAGAAGATAAGTCAATGACGGCCTTAATAAAAAATGGATTAGATTGGTTAAAACCACTTCTTGATTTAAGAAATTCAATTGTTGAAGAAAGAAATAAAGAAGAAAACAGAACCAAATTTCGAAGAAATGGGAGTGAAGATAGTTGGGGCCCTTATCTACCTCTTTATAGATCTAAATTATTAGAGCAAGTTTTATTAACTCAAAAGATTATTCAAGAAAGTAAACCTCATTTGGAATTAATCTCCAATCAGGAGCTAATTGCTATTCAAGTTATTTGGAATAGAGATTCTATTTTTAATTACAAAGTGAGTGAAATCTATAATAAAGTTTTTAAAAGAAATTTGGAAATGAAATCAGCGGAAAAATTAGAACAGGAGAAGGCTTTACTTAAAGATACTTGTAAGTCAAATCCTGGACATTTTGAATTAATTGAAGAATTGCTTTTACTTCAAAAAAATAAATCATTAATGAGTAGAAAACGTGGATTAAAGGATGATCTGGAAAATAGAATAGAAGAATATATTAAATCAAACAATAATGATCATTAAGGAAATAGAACTTTATAATTTCAGGATTTATAAAGGAATAGAAAGGATTAATCTTAAGCCAAAAGATAATAAAAACATTATCATAATAAGTGGCAAAAATGGTTTTGGTAAGACCACGTTTCTGATGTCTATTGTATGGTGCTTATATGGCAGACAGACCGAAAAGGTAGATGATCTATATCAAAAGGAAATTTCCGATAAAGGAGGATACACAAAGTATATTGCTAATAGTTTAAATAGGGCTGCAAAAGCAGCAGGAGAAACTAAATTCTCAGTTTCAATTAATCTTGAGGGTTTAAATATTCCTGAGGTTACTTGTAATGAAGTCAAGATTACCAGATCATATGATATATTTGATTTAAAAGATGAAATTGAAATTCTAATTGACGGGCATCCAAATGAGTTAATTAGTGAACTAGGTAATGACAAATTAAGCGGAGAGGAAATTTTTATAAGGGATTATATCCTTCCCCTTGAAATTGCCAAATTTTTTCTATTTGATGCGGAAAAAATTGTTTCACTTGCAGAAATTAATTCACCTGAGCAACGGAAACAATTAAGTTTGGCCTATTCGGAAGTTCTTGGAATTAAGAAATATGAAGAACTTAGGATTTCATTGGAAAGACAACAAGATGAGTATAGGAAACAATCTGCAAATGCTAAAGATAAAGCTAAGTTTGTTCAGCTCGATTCTGACATTCAACAAGCTGATATTGAGATAGAAAACATAAATGGTGATATTGAGTTAATAAAAGAAGAAAAAGATGCAAATAAATTTGAATCTAACCAAATTCAGGAAAAACTGATCAGAGAAGGTAACTTAATGACACTTGAAGAGCTTGAAAAATTTCGTGAAAAAGAAACAATACTTCTTAAGACCCAGAATCAATTACAAGAACAGCTTAAGACAACCTTTGACTTAGTACCTTTTGCAGTTACTGGTGAGAAATTGTTAGAAATCTCGGAACAACTTGAGCTTGAACAAACCTATAAACTTAATAAATTCCAGCTTGAAAATATAGAGGAAAAAACTCATGAAATTTTAAATGAATTAGAAAAGGAAAGGGAAAAATCAAAGCTTCCTTTTGATTCTAGAATACATGAGTTCTATGCAAAACAAATAAAAGAGCTTATCATTAAACACTTTTATTCTGATATTCAAGATTTACCAGATCATTTTAAAACTTTACATGACTTTTCCGATATTGAGATTAATGAATTCAATTCACTAATTGAAAACTTAAAAGTCTCTTTCAGAGATTCTTTCATTAGTATCAATTCCAATTATACTCAAAACAGGAATGAATTGAGAAATATTCAAGCAAAGATAAGGGAAGCCGAGAAGCACCAAGAAAGTGAATACATCAGTGATCTCAGGATAAAGAAAGATAGATTAGACAGAAGAAATAGAGAAATTGATGGCATTATTGAGAACTTGGTCGAAAAAAGAACTTCAGAAAGAAATAAAATAAAGCTTCTTGAGACCGAAAAGACGAAATTAAAAGGTAAAATTGATGTTTCCGAGAAGAATAAGACAAAAGACGAAGAAATAAAAAAGGTGATCTCTGAGCTTAAAGATTTTATAAAACGATTTAAAGAAGAAAAGAAGAAATCATTAGAAGAGGGAATTCTACAAAACCTAGATACCTTGCTTCATAAGAAAGATTTTATTAATAAAGTTGCTGTTGATATTAGCATTTCTAGTGATGATATTGATATTAACCTGTTTAAGAAAATCGGGACGGACTTCGAAAAGTTAGATAAAGAAGCTTTATCCAAAGGTGAGCAGCAGCTTTACGCGACATCGTTATTAAAGGCCCTGGTTGATGAATCTGAGATAGAATTTCCTGTATTTATTGATAGTCCCATGCAAAAGTTCGATGATGAGCACTCAAGAAATATAATAGAAAACTTCTATCCCCAAGTGGCTGATCAGGTTGTTATATTTCCCTTACTTACTAAAGAACTTAATGAAGAAGAATATAATAAACTTTTAAAGTATGTATCAAGATCTTTCATTATTCATAATAACAATCCAGATAGTTCAGATTTTGTCGAGGTTATTCCCGGCAAATTATTCGAAGAATATAATTTGAAATATAATTATGTTGATTAATCTCAAAACATCAGAAGAAAATCAATCGGCTGTAAAAGAGTTAACCTATAAACTTAATGCCGGAGGTGCATCAATTAAAGAAAATGTCATTGCAAGAATTGCGATATCATATTCTATTTCCACAGGATCAAAATTTCAGTTGAATGAACTTAAAGACTCTAAGGGAAAAGAATACAAGGACCATATTTTATTTGATGAGAGGTATAAAGAGTTCTATATTGCATTAGTCTGTCAAACTTATGGTCTTTATAAAAATGACGACAATATTCCTAAATATTTTAAACTACACTTAGATGATGGTCTTGAAAGACTTCAAAAGATATTCTCGGAAGCCAAGAATTATTCTATTTATGATTTTTTAATTGAAAATATTGAAAAAGGTATTGAATTCCTTGAGGGATATGAGGTTAGTCTTGACGCGGTTAAGAATTATAACCAAACAGTACAAAAAGAATATTTTACAGCTCCAATCAGACTCAAGATTGGTAAATCACTCGATGAAGATCAAGATATATATCTTAATGTAAATAATACTTCTTTGTACAATAATTTCCACATAGCAGTAGCAGGAAATACAGGTACTGGCAAAACTCAGTTCGCTCTTGAATTATTGGCTCAATACTCCAAAATCACAAATCAAACCGTAAATTTTATTTATCTTGATTTTAAAGGATTAAAGAATGAAGACAAAGAATATTTAAAGCCATTCCTCGAATTTACTAAAACACAACTAATTGATGCACCAATACAGCCATTTCCCTTAAACCCATTGTCTTTCATTGATAATATAAATGAGATGAATAAGAAAATGGGGATTAGTAAATTCGTTGACATTATTTCAAAATATTCCAACATTGGGAAGAAGCAACAGCAAATCTTAAAAGATGCTACGAGAGAAGCATTTTCCTATAAAAAAGGTGGAGAATATCCATCTCTCAAAGATATTTACAATAAGACGATTGAAATTGTTGGTGATAAAAGAGATACTCTTACAGAAATATTAGATGGCCTAAGTGATTATCAGATTTTTGAAACCAATCCGAGGCATGAAGGTTCATTTCTATCAGAAAATTATTATTTATCTCTCTCTGGAGACCTACCTAATGCAGTTCGGTTTACTGCAGTATTCTTGATTATAAATTATATTTATAATACTTTTATGAATATGGAGAGCACACCTGTTGAGAACAATTACCAGGGTATTAGGTACGTTCTTCTGATTGATGAAGCCCATGTAATATTTAAAGAAAAGAAATCACAAGATATACTGGAAAAACTACTTAGAGAAGTTCGTTCAAAAGGTGTTTCTGTTGTACTATTATCACAGGGAATTGAAGAATTTAATCAACCCTCGTTTGATTTTTCAAGTATGTGTGAAATAGCATTTCTTTTAGATATAAAGGACAAATCAAATTATAAAGCGATCAATAAGTTCTTAGGATTTGGGGAGAAAGAAGGACAGAAGGTTGCAAGATCAATGGAGATGATTAAAAAAAGGCAGGCTATATCAAATATTAAAGAAATACATAGCGCATCATTGTTAGAGTTAAATCAGTTCTTTTTCAATATTTTAAAATCATGAAAGAGTTGAGTAAATGGAAATATCTTAGAAATTTTCTATTGGATAGACTTAAGAGTCCAGCACGGCACCCGGAATTTATTTTATATTTTATATTAATAATTATTGGTTTCGGCTCAATTGGTGTATATATATCAATTTTTTGTGATTTTAGTGAAGATAAATGGGAAAGAAATATAACTTTAAGTATGTCAAGTTATTTCTTTGCAATCGTCTCAACTGGAGCTGTTGAGTTATTATTTGTAAAGGATAAGTATATAAGAAATGCAATTCTACTTATTGCAATTCTTACATTGGCTATTTGTGTGGTCCTAGTGTTATGTTAAACATGAATTGACGGATATAATCGTTTAAGTTTTATTCTTGCTTCCTTAGTAGTAAATTGCCAATTAATTTTGCATCTCTTGTTGTTTC
>Ga0209717_1000412_pt1 | contig 53227 bp, 50 predicted proteins | sample AD_UKC048_MetaG_FD_184418 | JGI IMG/M metagenome (GOLD analysis project Ga0209717, IMG submission 184418) | Active sludge microbial communities of municipal wastewater-treating anaerobic digesters from USA - AD_UKC048_MetaG (SPAdes) (version 2) | ecosystem: Engineered > Bioreactor > Anaerobic >...
GACGCAACTTTTTTAAGGAATCTCAAAAAAAATATAAAAAAAATTGCCTTTCATTTGACCATTTAGCTAATGTGCTGTTATTCTTTTAAGTAGTACAATCAGTCAGGAAATTTTGAGGAAACTCCAGTCATTATAAATTGTACGATTCATTATTTAAGGCAGATATAAATAATACTTTCCATTTAAACTATGAAAAATTATCCACTCAGGTTCATAATAGAGACAAAGATTTCGAGGATATTTTATATATCCTTTATCCTGATCTTATTTTTTAATACTGTTAAAAATCTTTTCCCTATCCATTCGGGTATGATCACAATATTTAGAAATAATTTTTAATATTTCTATTGTTAATAAATCAAAATGCCCTCTATTTGCCTCGTTTCTGACAATTAGAGGGCATTTAATTATGTTTTTGATTATTTATACCCTTAGCGTGACAAAAGCTGTTAGATAAAGTTTTATTTCAATTTATACTTGTTATACTTGTATGCGTCCTTCTTTTACCTTTCCAAATTCTACAACCTCTTTTGAAAGTTTAATGTTGCTACTTTTAATTTTCGACTTTAATATTAGCCCTTCCAATGAAGTGCAGCGGCTTAATGCTACATAAACCTGCCCTTCTGCAAATGCGTCATTTAAATCTGCTATTACTTTTTCAAATGTCAGCCCTTGACTTTTGTGTATTGTTATCGCCCAAGCCAATTTCAAAGGATATTGCAAAAATGTACCTTTTGTTTCTTCAATAACCTTGCCTTTTTTATCATCAAATGAGTATTGAAAGTTTTCCCATCGAGATTTTTTAACATTAACTTTAATACCATCATCACATATAACAATAATTTTTTCATCGTTCAATTCTATTATATTTCCCAATTTTCCGTTGTAATATTGATTTTCTGAATTATCATTTTTTAAAAACATCACTCTTGCGCCAACTTTTAAGCAAAGCTTGTGTGGCGCAGTTATACTTCCATTATCAATTTCACCGTTTATTTCTGCATCGTAACAGAATTGCTCACTATCGATATTATTTAATTCATTTTGATTAATTTCATCTACTTGTTTGTTATGAGTACCTAAAAATATATATTTATTTAAGTCGCCTTTGTAATTTAAGTTATTTCTACTGTTCAATGTGAAAAGTTCATTTTCTGTCATTATATTTTCCCTTACACAATTTAGTAATTTAATAAATTTCAAATCTTTTTGTCTGTAGATTTTTTTCAGTTCAAGATAAATATAATCACATCTTGTAATTACTTTGGAACTGAAGAAATAGGGTGATTTGTAATGCTTTTTTAATATATCCCATTCTTCTTTTTTTACAATAGGTGAAAGTTGATATGGATCGCCAATCATTAAAACTTGAACACCTCCAAAAGGTTCATCACTATTCCTAAAATGTCTTAAAATACTGTCAATTACATCCATTGTATCGCATCTGACCATTGAAATCTCGTCTATTATTAATAATTCTAAATTTTTAATTATCTGTAACTTTTCTTTATTAAAAATAAATGATTTAAAAATATTATCTTTTTTTATGTACGTCTCAGGTTGTAACCTAATATCATTAGGGGGGAAAGGCGTATATGGGATTTGAAAAAATGAATTTATTGTTACTCCCCCTGCATTTATTGCCGAGACACCTGTTGGTGCAACAATTATCATCTTTTTGTTTGATTTTTTCTTTTGATATTTTAAAAATGTTGTTTTTCCAGTACCTGCTCTTCCTGTTAAAAACAGGTTTCGATTATATTCATTTACTACTTCATGAGCAAAATTAAACTCTTTATTTTCTTTATCCATTTTGAATTTTGTTTTCATATTATTATAGGTTTAAAAGGTTTTCCCAAGATTTTGTAATTTGTTCTTTTATATTTCTTTTAAGGTGCATTTTTCCATTCTTTTCAAGTATTGAATTAATTTTGGTTTTTTGATACTCAAACTTTTTTGGACAGTATTTTAATAGGTTCTTTCTATAAATTTCACTTTGCCAATTCAAACATAATTTATGCTCTCTTGGAATAAGTAACCCAGTTTTAATTGTATCATCGTAAAATGTAATGTCATTAATTGAATCAATTAAATTGTGCTTTAAAGCATTTAATTTGTCTTTATTGGTAAGGTCTTCAAGTGTTTCTATTTGATGTTTTCTTACCCACCGCATTTTTTTAACCTTTATTTCACATCTTAAAAGTTCAAATGGCAAATTGTACTCAATTGATTTACTGTAAATCTTTATTTCATATTCTTGTAGCTTGCATTTTATTCCAATACTTGGGTATTTATTGTTGTTTGAAATGTTTTCAAAAAAATTATTCTTATAATTGAGCGCTAATTCTGTCAGTTCTAAAGCACTTTTGTTCTTAAACATGTGGATATTCAACCCGAACTCAAAAGAGCGGAGAAACAGCTCGTTTGGGCGTTTATTTAAAGTGTCAGCCAAAGAATGTATTGCACAACAAAGGTCAGAATATGGTAAATTGGTATAATTTTCATGATACCAATGTTTTGTAATGCTACCTGTAATATCAAGCCAATTGCTATAACCGACCTTATAAATTAAATGGGAATGAATATCATTAAACCAAAAGTAGGGGAGGCGTTTTTTTGATTTATGCACAATACCTTCAACAAACTGGAATTTATCGTCATTAAGATATTTTCTATAATCATCTATTTTGCTATGTAAATGAACAAAGTCTATCATGTTAAAATGTTTTTAAGTTTTTAATTCGGCTTTTTGCTTCTTCTTTGATTTCTTCATAGGTCTTTTTCCGACCTTTTTCGATATAGGAATCAAGATCACATTTCTTAAAAAGAATTAGTTTGCCATTTGGCTGATAATATGAAATGGATTTTGATGAGGTTAGCTTATATAATGTGCTTTCAGAAATACTTAAATATTCTGATGCTTCTTTTATATTATAATACTCTTTGCTTTGTGAACTAATATTCTCAAGCATTGATTTTATAATTTGTAATTCGTTGAAAAGTGCTTCTATGCCCATCATTGTATAGTTTGATGGTGCAATTTTACTACACTATTTTGCTGTATTCTTACTCTAAAGCTGATGTTAGAGTGTAAAATAAAAAAGGGCTTCGATGCCCTTTGAAATAGTATGATTTAAAATTACCCTAAAGATAAAAAAAAATGGATTTAGAGTAGATGCTCAAATATTTTATCTAATAAAGAAGTGTTGTTGGGTTTCTTATTATTCTGAGAGAATGTTTTCGGGTCTAAAGCGACAATTTCTTTTTCTTCATTTTCCCATAAAAACATAAATGGTAATATATCTCGATAATTATTTCTTTTAAAAATAAAGGTATTTTTGTACTTTCTAATTTTCATAAATAAATAATACAAATCATTAAGGTTAGTCTTCCAAAATAACTTATTTTCATTGGGTTTAAATTCTTTTTTAAAGAACTTTGAAAATTCCGCATATCTTATATCATCAATGTATTTGTGGTTTATTAATGATCTATGAAAATTTTCAAGTTGATTTTTTGCCTTGCCTTGATAGTTTAATCCTGATATTAATTTTATTTTTTTATCAGAATTTCTAAAAGAATCTAATACCTCCTCTAATACTTCATGAGATAATGAATTTAATTCCTTAACTCGTTTGTCAAAAGCTTCTGTTCTTAAAATTTCAATTTCTTCAAGATGTGCGATTGATGTCATATCTTTATTTTTAATCAAACCTGAATCAATTGGAATGCTTTGTATTTGATTTTCATAAAATGATTTAAGGGAACTGTTCAGTTTATTGCTTTTTAAAAACCTTTTTAAGTCTATAATAAGATTTTCTTTCTTTTCAAATGAATCAAGGTCATATAATAAATCCTCAATAAATTCAATGGGTTGAATAGTACAAGCAAGGAAATGATTTATTATAATTTCAATGTCGTTTCTTTTATCCATTTTTATCCATTTAACTATATGATAATTTTAACTACAAAATATACTCGTACAAATTTCTAAATCTTTATAATGTAATGCAAGAACTTTATTGTATTCATTTCTTCTATATCCACCGAAAAGGCATATTGTCAAAGGAACTGGTTTGTTTATGAGCTTACTTGTATTCTCTATAAATGAATAAACCATTTCGCTTGCTTGTAACCATTGTTTCGTATTTAATTGTCCTCTCATGTCATCTAATTCGTGAGAATCAGCACCCTTACAGTGAACAACATAATTTACTTCATTAGAAACAATTTTTTGTTTTAATTCTTCCAATTTTATTTCTAAATCCTTTAAATATGCTTGTTTTTCAAATGATGGATTGATGTTACAACCCAATGGAATAGCATTTTTCAAATCTTTTACAAATTCTCTACTATCTTCAATACTGTTACCGAAATGACCATCTAAATCAATATATGCACCTTTTGCCCCCAATTCTCTGTAAACCTTTATGGATGAAAGTACTTGTCCAGAGAATGTGCAAAAAGCACTTCCGCTTTTGGGTCTTGCGTGATGAAAGCCACTTGTCGGCGAAAAACAAATAGATTCAGGTTTTTCAACGCTTGTTCTTATAGCATTATATAAAGAAGCATTGGTATAGGTAACACTTTCAGCAAATTGTTCACTCCATTTTAATCCGTTACTTTCACATAATGGCTTTTTACCTTTGAAAAAAGCATTAACATATTGTTCTGTATGTGCTATTAAAAAATCATTAATTCCAAATGGTTTATAATCATCAATGATTTCAATATTGTTATATAAAGGTTTTTTCTTCAAATATTCCATAAATAGTTTAGGTTTATTGGGCGACATTGAATAATTGCCCTCAACAAATTCATATAAAGCCATTTTGGAATTGTAAAAAGTAAGTATTTTATTTTTCCTCATTTTTAGGTTTTAATGTTATCATTTCTGATGCAGTTCTTTTATTTGAATCCATTACTTTGGCATATCCTCTCGTTGTTTTAATATCCTGATGGCCTAATAATTCTTGAACAACGGATAATGAAACACCTTTATTTAATAAAATAGTTGCATAAGTATGCCTTGCACAATGAAATGTAATTACCTTTTTTATTCCTGCTCCATATACCCAATCTCTTAAAATTACATTCATCCATGAGTTATATCTTAAACTTTTAAAAACTTTTTCATCATTTTTCTGAATTTCTCCTAATAATTCTATTGCTTCTTCAGATATTTGATGGTATTGCAATCCTTTTGTTTTTTTTCTGTGAAATATAATTTGCCATTTGCCATCATTATCTTTTGATAGGTTATTCCAATGAATTTTCATAATATCAGCATAAGCCATACCTGTAAGACAACTAAACAAAAAAGCTTTTTTTAAGATTGGACTTTTACATTCTGAATTATACAAAAGAAAGAGTTCTTTATCAGTTAAATATTGTTTTATTGGTTCTTCACTTTTTGGGGATTCAACATTGTATGCATAGTCATATTTTATTAGTCTGTCTCTAAAAGCATCATGAACTGCATGTTTTATTAAATTAAAATATCTTTGTGCTGATGTGCCTTTAAGATCTTTTAATAGATACTGTTTGAAATCTTCTAAATAATCTACATTTAATTGATTAAAATGTAGTCCGTTAGGACTAAATTCAGATAGGTGTTTATATGCACTTCTCCAACCATCATAATTTGTTTCTCGTTTTTCTCTTTCGTCAACTATCCGTTTTACATATTTAATAAAGTCGCTTTCCTTTTTTTTATTTGTTTCAAAACCGATTTCATTTCGCTGAATTTTCAATGTTAATTCAGCTTTCATAGTTTCAATCATAATATTATTTTCTTTATTATGATCTTTTTCAGATTTTGTCTTAGGTTTGTCATAAATAAACAATCCTGTCTTTTTTCGCATTCTGTTTCCGTTTACATAATAGTCCAAATAAATATGGCTTCTGCCATCTTTTGCGGGTCTTAAATAAGTATTTACTTTCATATTTATGATTTTATTAGATATTTGCGAGTACTTAATTGTTTTGTTTCTACTTTATTATCTTTTATCCAACGGCTTAAGGTTTTCCGGCTTATACCTTTTATTTTGCAGAAATCTTCAACGGGCATATATTCTGCTTTTATAGTTCTATTGAATTGTATTAATTGACTTAATGAATTTTGAATAATATTTAATATTTCAGTATGAATATTAAGTTGATTTTTCACATACTCTTCAAAGTTTACTTCAATTTGAGTTTCATTCCTTTTATTTACTTTATATGCTCTTGAAGCACAATTATGACTACAGAATTTTGTTGTTCTTTTTTGTGCCTTAAATTCTTTTCTACAAAACAGGCAAATTTTGTTGTAATTTCTTGTTGAAGTCATAATAAGCGGACATAGACATACCATAAATGGACATAAGCGGACATCGAATATTTGTTTTTAGATTTTATAGACACAAATAGACACAAATATTTTATTTGTGACCAAATATACTAAATATATTTGACACAAAATAGGAAAATATGCAAAAAAATGAAAAATGAATTATTGTAAATGGCTTATTTACAACGATTTTGTTTTCCGATTATTTCCGATTATTTCTTTAGTCATTTTCCGATACAAAACTTACCAAAAATCTCTCCCAGCAGATCTTCCGTGGTGATCTCTCCGGTGATCTCGCCCAGAAAATGCAACGCAGCATGGATATCGGTGCTGAGCAGGTCGGCGGAAACATGCTCTTCGAGAGCGTTGCCAATGTTGACCAGGGCAAGCAAGGTTCTGTTTAACGCTTCGTAATGCCTGATATTGGAGACGACTGCACGGTCGGCAACGTCTGCGATATTTACCGAACGCAATAAGGAATCGGTGATCTGGCTGATGTTCTCTTTCCGTTTAGCTGACACAAAAATCGTTTCCAGCTCAACCAACTCGCGGAATTTCACCGGTGTTTTTACCAACTGGTCAATTTTGTTGGCGATCACAATGAACTTTTTTTCGTTGTCGGAAATATGCTGTCTGAAATCGGCCAGGTCGTTCTTAATGTCGTCCACGGTAGTCTGCGAGATATCAATCACATAGAGAATCACCTGTGCCTGGTTGATCTTTTGATAGGTTCTTTCGATTCCAAGCTGTTCAATCTCATTAGTAGATTTTCTGAGTCCGGCAGTGTCGATAAACCGGAATGTCACGCCACGGATCGTCAGGGTATCTTCTATGGTGTCGCGTGTTGTTCCCGGTATTTCGGATACGATAGCGCGTTCTTCGTTCAGCAGGGCGTTCAGCAGCGTAGATTTCCCCACATTGGGCTTGCCGATGATGGCCACAGGGATGCCGTTTTTCAGCACGTTACCCTGCGAGAATGAGTCAAGCAGGGCTTGTACCTCATTTTTCATTTCATTAGTTAAATGTTGTAGTTCATGCCGGTCTGCAAACTCTACATCTTCTTCGCTGAAATCCAGTTCCAGTTCTATCATCGATGCGAAACGGAGCAGTTTCGCACGAAGTTCTTTGATCTTATCGGAAAATCCGCCACGCATCTGGCTCAGTGCCAGGTCGTGGGCATTTTTTGATGTGGCAGAAATCAGGTCGGCAATAGCTTCGGCCTGGGCCAGGTCGAGTTTGCCGTTCATAAATGACCTTAACGTGAATTCTCCCGCCGAGGCCAGCCGGGCACCGGAGGCCAGCAACACCTCCATTATTCTTTTCTGGATGTACATCGAACCATGGCAGTTGATCTCCGCCATATCTTCTCCGGTGTACGAATGTGGGGCGCGGAAAATGCTTACCAGAACATCATCTATGGTTTCATCCTTAAAAACAATTTTACCGTAATGCAGGGTACGGACGGGCATCGGTTGTTCGGAAAACTTTTGTGCAGGAACAAATATTTTCCGGAGTATGCCGAACGATTTTGTTCCACTGATGCGTATCAACGCTATAGCGCCAACACCTGCAGGGGTTGATACAGCGCATACCGTATCGTTCTGGTTGAAGGTGTGTTTTAAACTCATGGCTGTAATAGGTTTCAAAATTTACTTACAAAGTTAATCATTTATCAGTTGCTTTAAAAACCTTTTCATTAAGATACGTATTGATCCGGATTATGTGTTTTATATGGTGTTGATTTTCAAAATCTTCCCTGTCTCGAAGTGCGCCTTCCCAACTACACCGGTCAGGCGGGTGCAGAAAATTAATTTGTCCTTTGGGATTAAGGGCTGACGAATTGATTTTCCTTTCACAAAGAACGATATTAAAAAATAATTCGTCAATTCAAAACAGTTTCTTACAATTTTTCACACTAATTATATTATTTTTGTCAGCATGATACAGGGAAAAAAGGTCATAGTGGTAATGCCGGCCTATAATGCCGAAAAGACGCTGGAGATCACCTATCGTGAGATTCCTTTTGATCTGGTGGATGACGTTATAGTGGTGGATGATGCCAGTAAGGACCGTACAGTTGACAAAGCTCATGAGCTGGGTATCAAGCATGTCATCAAACATGAGAAAAACAAAGGTTACGGAGGCAATCAGAAAAGCTGTTACGACCTGGCTCTTAAACTCGGTGCTGACATTGTAGTGATGCTCCATCCCGATTATCAGTACACCCCGAAGCTCATCCCTTCGATGGTATATATTATAGGAAATGATCTGTACCAGGTAGTCCTTGGCTCGCGGATACTGGGCAGGGGAGCTTTGCGGGGAGGCATGCCTTATTATAAGTACGTTTTCAACCGTTTCCTGACACTATTTCAGAATACATTGATGAGGCAGAAACTGTCGGAATATCATACGGGTTACAGGGCATTTTCGCGAAAAGTTTTAGAAGATATTAATTTTCATGCCAATTCCGATGATTTTGTTTTCGACAACCAGATGCTTGCCCAGATATTTTATGCCGGTTATGAGATTGCCGAGGTGACTTGCCCGACCAAATATTTCCCGGAAGCTTCATCCATTAATTTCCGGAGAAGCAGCAAATACGGGTTGGGCGTGCTTCAGACCTCGATCATGTATCGCCTTCAGAAAATGCATTTTGGGAATTATAAGATTTTCAAAAAACATGATGATGCATAACGCTGGAAAACATATTTATAAATTTGAACTTACCGGTAAGAACCTCTGAAAGGTTTTTTTGTAATGTTATTTATCTGATACTATGACCATAATACTTGTGATAATAGCGATTACTGCAATAATTTCAGTAATTGCCATGACCAATTCCGATCTGTTTTACAGGCTGAAGTTCAATCCTTATCTGGCCTTACACTCAAAACAATGGTATCGTTTTTTTACTTATGCACTGCTGCATGCCGGATGGTTACACCTTTTTGTCAACATGTATGTGTTGTATCTTTTCGGTAACACTGTAATTGACGGTTATTGTCAGCTTTTTGACCTGAAAGGATATTATTATTTTATATTGTTGTATATTGGAGCCATAATTATTTCTGTGCTGCCATCGTTCGGCAAACATAAAAACGATCCGTATTACAATGCTGTCGGTGCTTCGGGCGCCGTTTCCGCTGTGGTATTTGCAAGCATCTTGTTTTACCCGACAGGAAAAATCATGATCTTTCCTGTTCCCATAGGCATACCTGCATTTATTTTCGGAATCCTTTATCTGATCTATTCTGCCTATATGGGAAAAAGAGGCAGGGACAATATAGGGCACGATGCCCATTTCTGGGGTGCTGTTTTCGGCGTTCTTTTCACCATAGCGATCAAACCCCGTATGGCGCTATATTTTATCGAAGAGATACGGATGTTTATAGGAGGGTGAGCGTTTAAAAATTCTTGTACTGAACAGAACAGATCTTTAATACAATTTTACTCTGACCTGGTAAGTCCCTGTATTGGAAGCATTATATACCGTTTCGTAAATGGAAAGAAACAGATATCCGGTTCCCGTCACCGTGCCTTTGTATGATGCTCCGGCTTTCATTACTGTCCCGCTTTCACCTACCTTGAATACAACGTTGCCATAAGTGGGATAGGTGGTAACCGAAGTTACGGAATAGTCACTATCATAATCATAGTTTTCTCCACCTGATCCCGAAGATTTGCCGTCGGGCTTGTATTTATATCCCGATAAACTGGCAAGGGTTATTTCCCCGCTTGCGGTAATGCTGATCTTTTGTCCGCCTTTAACATAGATATTGGTTTTGAGCCATCCTCCGCTGGTATTTCCACTGATGTGCTTGTTGGCAAACAGCGTAAATGATGATTCAGTGGCATCGCCACCTTTATAAAATACATCTATGCTGGTGATTTTCTCCCTGGGTATTTCCAGACTGCCATATTCAGTTTTCAGTGAAATGCTCTTTATACTATAGGTACCGCCAATACGGTATGAATTGTCAGTAACAACAATATCATCGCCCACCGAAGCTTCATCATAGTTATAAGTCGCTTTCATTTCGTTAAGCGCCATCTCGGCTGTGTAATCTTCACTTGTTGCAGGAATGTAGCTTTCGGAATTTATGATGTCTTCCAGCACGGGAACACAGTTTACACTCATCGAGACCAGCGATTCATATGCTTTTTTCCGGATATCTTCTGTAGAATTGTTCATGTCAACGACCAGTGCTTTTATCTTTTCTTTTTGACTGTTATCAGGCAGTACGCCAAAAAATACCTGGCTCACATTCTTTAACGGAATATTGAGCGCGCCCCAGGCAGTAACAAGATTTATGTTGCTCAAAGAGGATGTCCCGGTCATGACACTTCCGTCGCGCAGTGTCAGCCTGAATTCGGTACTTACTTTTTGGCCTGAAGATTGAAAAACTATCAGGGAGACCAAGGCTACCATGGCAAAGATTGATTTTTTCATATAATTCTTTTTAAATGGATTTTCAAAGTAAAGATACTCAAAAAAATCTGTAATTAGCAAATCTCAGGCAAATTCGGTAATTTCTTTTTTTTGACGTGATAAAAGAAAAGATTGTTACTTTGAGTAAGGAAAGAAACATCGTATTCATTCTAACAATACAGAGGAAATTTACGTTAACAGGGGCAGTGCCCCGAAATATTTGTAAGCAGTAATACCCCACAAAAAAAGTTAGGTGCAGAGCACCGAAATATTATATCTGCCACATACATAATTAATTTATATAGTCGGATATGGTTCCATTGGTAAACATTTTATGCCCAAGATGCATAACAATAACAGGCATAAATACCTCCTTGGGGGCGTGAAAACAATTGGTATGCATCAAAGCATGGATGTATCGGTTATAATCAGGTGTTTGATATTACGGTACGCTGTACCTTATTTTTCAAACGTATATAGTTTTTTACAAAGGATACGGTGCTCTGCACCGGTCAAATCCGGCATCAAAAAAATTAATGCCAGATAATAATTCCAGATAGTCCATGCATTTACCCTAACCCGCCGTTTCAGTACGAAACATAGATGCACTGTAATGATATGATTCTTTGCCTTCCTGTCTGCTGATATGCAGACAGGGTTATGCCTTTTGAAAAATATCCGTCAGGACAGAAATACAAGCAAGTGAAATCATCCACAAAACTTATGCGGTATAATTAGTTTCAGTACGTCATAAAATGATTTGATCGCAAAATCGTAAATCGCCTATTCATAAAGAAATATTGTTTTAAAAATGAGAAAACCTGATATTTTTTAGATTTTCGTGCTTTATGAGTTGGTAAAATAATAGATGGTGATGAGAAAATATTTTATGTTTCCGGCTTACATTAATGATTAATAATTATTTTTGAACATCAAACAATGAAAGACTATGAGCATTTTAGTAAATAAATTTTCAAAAGTTGTGGTTCAGGGCTTTACAGGCAGCGAAGGAACCTATCATGCGACGCAGATGATTGAGTACGGTACCAATGTGGTTGGCGGGGTAACGCCTGGCAAAGGAGGGCAGCTGCACCTGGGCTTACCGGTGTTCAATACCGTATCAGAATCGGTGGTAAAGGCGGGAGCCAATGTTTCTATCATATTTGTGCCTCCGGTTTTTGCTGCCGATGCGGTGATGGAAGCCGCCGATGCAGGAATAAAGGTGATCGTATGTATTACCGAGGGAATACCTGTTCAGGATATGGTAAAGGTAAAACATTATCTTTCAGATAAAGACTGTCGCCTGATAGGGCCTAATTGTCCGGGTATCATCACTCCCGGCGAAACCAAGATAGGCATTATGCCCGGTTTTATACATACGCCCGGAGTGGTTGGCATCGTTTCCCGCTCGGGAACACTCACCTACGAAGCCGTTGACCAGATCACTAAATGCGGGCTGGGGCAGTCGACAGGCATAGGCATTGGCGGCGATCCTATTATCGGAACAACTACATTGGATGCTATAAAGCTTTTTATGAGTGACGAGGGCACCAAAGGGATAGTGATGATTGGCGAAATCGGAGGAAGCATGGAAGCAGAAGCCGCTGCATGGATAAAGGAACACGGCACTAAGCCCGTGGTTAGTTTTATTGCCGGCGCTACCGCACCTAAAGGACGCACCATGGGACATGCCGGTGCTATCATCGGCGGGAAGGACGATACTGCCGAAGCTAAAAAAGCTGCTCTGAGGACTGCCGGAGTCTTTGTGGTGGATTCCCCTGCAGATATCGGAACGAAAATGATGGAAGTGCTGAAATAATTTTATTTCATTTTTTTTTCTGTTTCCCGTATGTTTTTTATGATCAGCACTGAATAAACTATTGCCAATAAGGGTATCAGCCAGATAATTCTTGATTGATACCTGTCTTCTACTACCGAAAAATTTGCTGAAATGAAGGCATTCAGAAGTATGCTTAGCGCAATTATTATGGTTGAACTTTTTATGGTGAAATTTTGCTTTACAAAAAACAACCCTGTTAATATTATTATAAGCGACAGAAAAACCGTAATATGGGAAATTTTTTGAAAAGTACCTGAACGTAGTTCTCCGGTATTTTGAAGACTGTGTAGGAAAGGTTTCAATTCATTTTTGTAATGATCCCTGTAAGGATAATATGGCGCGGAATTTTTGCCTAAGGCAACTTCTCCGGCTGTGGTTTTAAAAGAAATCAGTTGATACCAGGTGTATTTCACTGCATCATTCACAAGTTTTGGATAATATGCTGGCGTCAGAAGTATCCCTTTTACAATAGGAGCATAGGCGGAATCAGCATATAACCAGTGTTCAACTATTTCATCCGGCTCTTTATAACCATGCAGCGGACTTCTGCTACCCCATAAAAACCCGTTGGATGATTCAGGCAAACTGTCTTTGTATTTACATAAAACATATTCATTATTGCTGATGCAATTATCGTCGAGAAACTGTTTCAATAATCCTGTGTCGTTAAATTTTGCTGTTAAAAATACGTTGGATGAAGTTGATAATTTGAAGCTTTTGGTATATGCAAAATTGTAAATCATGATGAAAAGAACAGAAATTATTCCAGTGATGAGTAAAACATAAAACCGTCTCTTAATGATTATTAAAATATCATGATGAGGTCTTTTGATTAAAAAAATAATTCCGATACTCATCAATACCGGGAAAAATAAAAGAATATTGGCCAAATGAGAGATAAGAAACAGAACAATCAGCAGTGAATAAATAAAATAATTCTTCCGGTTTAATTTTTCCTGTAGAAGAAAAACCATTAATACCAGGACAATGGCCGGAATAAATATATCAGGCATGATCTGGCATGAAATCCAGCATAGCGATGAACATAAAAGAAGAACATTTATTGATATAAAATGGATCAGATATAGTTGCCGGTTCTTAATGAATAATTTTAAGAAAATGAATATAATATAACTGATAATAAGGTTTTGAAACAAAATAATAGTCCAGGTTGTTGCCTGCCATGTTACGATCCTGATAAACAAACTGTATCCAAACACCCTGTCAATCGGAGGGTATAAACTTATTGAAGTATCCAAATACGTTCCCGAATCGGAATAAACTAAAGGAAATTTGTTGTAAAAAGCAATAGAAGATAGTATTAAAACTGTTATTATAAAATACAGGCTTCTAAAGATGATTTTTATATAGGTTTCATCAAAAAGTTTGTCAAATGATTTTAAAGTATTCAAATGCTTTTTGGGGCGAATCATGTTGGGACAAGATACAGGATCAGGGTTTATAATCATAAGCCCCCAGGTCGGGCGGGGGGTTCAGCGTGCGGTTGTTCCCTCTGATATCCTCATACAGGTTTACAACAAAAGAGGAATATATAATGTTGATGTTTCCGGCATCAATGGCTGAAGATCCCGGTTTCAGGCTGAAATCATTCATGGCATAGTTATTAAACATCACGTCCTGGTTGAAAAAGCTGTTAACGATACTACTGTTTGCCTGGTAATTGGTGGATTTTAACACGCAGTTCTCAAATTTATAGTGAAAGACAGCATCGGTAACACTGTCCAGTATCAGTTCTTCGGTATTGTTTCCGTAAATGATACAGTTACCGAAATAAGCCGAGTCCAGATCGCCGGTATAGGTAATCCCACTGGAGAGGTCTTCAAAATAATTGGTTATCAGCAATAAGGGAGTTTGCCGTGATGAGTAATTGTAATAATTTCCCAGGGTGCAATGCCTGAAATCATAGCTGCCTCCTGTGGTAAGGCATACCGAATAACCCCCGCAGTTGCCGAAGACACAGTTTCCGCTGATGATTTTATAAAAACGGGACAACAGGCCTATACCCGTCATGTTTTGGATGACAGAATTTCTGATAATCAGACGGTTTCCCATCGAAGCGGCCATGGTTTCGGCCTGTATGCCAATAAATCCGTTTTTGATAATGGCGTAATCAATTATATTATCTACGGCCCCTTCATTGATCCATATTCTGTCCCACTGGCCGGGCATGTCTTTGTATTCAGCATCAAGCCGGCTGCCCTGGAACGTAACCGGTTCTGCCATAGCGCCGTTTACTTTGAGAGAACCGCCTTTATATACCCAAAGTCCGGAATTATGATAAAAATGTATTCTGCAACCAGCGTCAATATTGAGCTTCCCTGTGGAATCCACCACGGCATAACCGTACACCAGATAGGGCTTATCGTTGGCCCAGGTGATGTTTTCATTTTCACCGGCAACAATTTTGTAACGAAGATAATTCCCAAGCATATGGTCAGCAACAATATAATGTGCATCCTGCCCCCATGCGGTAAGGTCCACATCCTGCACATTTCCGTTCAACTCGAAAATAACGGAATCCCTCACTACCATTGGAGAATTGCTGTTCTGAGGATCAACCGTGACTTTGACAAAAATAAAGATGCTGTCGTTGGGCGCCAGTTCCACATCACTGATGGTTTGGGCAGGTACGCCGTCTACATTAAGCGTGTATTGCGAAGCCGTGCCTTCGGCCAGGTGTATGGAAGATATGACGAGGTTGTCACTCGTCGGATTTTTTACATAGAACATTTTTGTGGTGGAACCAACCGTAGAAAATACCGTGTCGAAAACAATGGATTCTGTTGATAATATAAGTTTTACAGATGGGTCGTCATTGATCTGCGTGTCTTTTTTGCAGGAGAAAAATAATATAAACCCAATAAATGTTATGAACAATGCTAACCGGATGATTCTTTTCATCTTTTTTTTTACACTAAACGTTCTTATTAAATTAATGTTTTGCAAAAGTAAAATATTATTACCTGATTTTGCAGTAATTAATGATGAAACATCTTCATTTCTTGTCTGCTGCAACAGATGTTTTATTTCACCGAAATGTTAAAAGAAAAAAAATTACTTGTAATTTATTAAAAATAAGTAACTTTGCACAATTTTTTGAATTATTGTTTATTTTCCATTATTACAATGAGTTACATAAAATTCGATAAGGAACAGCTTGTTAATCTGTGCTTTGCATTAAAAAGAGAATTTATACGTTCTAACCGTGCAGGTGCATTTGCCACTTCGACCATCATTGGTTGCAATACACGCAAATACCATGGTTTATTCATTGTGCCTCAGCCAGATATAGACGGTGGTAATCATGTGTTGCTTTCAACACTCGACGAAACAATTGTGCAGCAGAACGTAGAATTCCATCTTGGCATACATCGTTATCCGGGGGGCATTTACAGTCCTCGCGGGCATAAGTATATCACTAATCTTGAAATGGAACCTATGCCCCGTTTTACATACCGGGTGGGAGGTGTTACACTTACCAAGGAATTTCTGTTCTGCCTGGAAAAAGACAGGTTTCTGATCAAATATACCCTTGAAGAAGCCCATTCCCCAACGACCTTGAAATTTGAACCCTTTCTGGCTTTCCGGAATGTTCATGGCCTGACCAAAGAAAACACATCTGTTGACGATAACTATGAAAGAGTACCTAATGGTATTAAAATTAAAATGTATCCGGGCTATTCGTCTCTTTATATGCAATTTTCAAAAAAACCGAAATATATTCATAACACACACTGGAACAAGGATATAGAGTATCTGGAAGAAAAAGAACGCGGTTATGATTTTAAGGAAGACCTGTATGTGCCGGGTTATTTTGAAATTCATATAGAAAAAGGAGAAAGTGTCATTTTTTCTGTTGGGATAGAAGAAGCTGAAACAGAAAAATTGAAACAGATGTATTCTTCGGAGATCAAAAAAAGAATTCCGCGCGATAATTTTAAAAATTGCCTTATCAATTCAGGATTGCAATTTTTTGTGAACCGTAATAAAAAGATGGAGATCATAGCCGGCTATCCTTGGTTTGGCCGCTGGGGGCGCGATACCTTTATCGCATTGCCGGGTTTGACACTCGCCATTAATGAACCGGGAAAATGCAAGGCAATCATCGATAATATGCTCTCTGAGCTCAATGGTGCATTGTTGCCTAATGTCGGAAGCGGTAACGATTCTGCTTATAATTCGGTTGACGCTCCCTTATGGTTTTTCTGGGCGTTGCAGCAATATGCAATCTATACAAAGACTCAGAAAAAGATCTGGAGTGAATACGGAAGCAAGATGAAACTCATCCTTTACGGATATCGTAATGGTTGTGAGTTTAATATAAAAATGCAGGATAACGGGCTGGTTTATGCCGGTTTGCAGGGAAAAGCTCTGACCTGGATGGATGCCATTGTTGACGGTAATCCGGTGACTCCGCGCATCGGCCTGGATGTTGAAATCAATGCCCTGTGGTATAATGCTGTTATGTTTTCCCTTGAAGTAGCCCAACTGGCCAATGATAAGGATTTTGTTGATGACTGGAAGGATATTTCCGATACTATTCCTGCTGCATTCAAAGAAACATTCTGGAGTAAAGACATGGGATATCTCTGTGATTTTGTGCATGGTAACTATAAAGACTGGTCGGTACGTCCTAACCAGATTTTTGCTGCATCGCTGCCTTACAGCCCTGTCAGTGAGCAGATACGTGAACTCATTCTCCAAATAACAGAACGGGAATTACTGACCCGGCGTGGCTTACGTACCCTTTCACCCAAGTCGCCCGAATATAAAGGCTCCTACAAGGGTAATGTGACTGAACGTGACTCGGCGTATCATCAGGGGGTGGCCTGGCCATGGCTGCTGGGACATTATGCCGAAGCCTACCTGAAAATTCATCCCAAACACGGACTTCCTCATGTCAAGCAGCTTTATGAAAGTTTTGAACCTGTGATGATGGAACATGGCATCGGCTCGATCTCAGAGTTATACGACGGCGATCCGCCCTATTTGCCGGGGGGCGCACCTTCGCAGGCTTGGAGCGTTGCAGAACTGCTCAGGATAGGTTACCTGATCGAAAAATACAACGGTATTAAATGAAAATACAGAAACGGTTCAATACCATGAAAGCAGTTGCCGGATAATTCCTGAAAAAAATCATATAATAATAGAATATAAATATTTAAGAAATATAATAAATGAAAGTTTTAATGTTTGGCTGGGAGTTTCCACCCCATATCACCGGAGGACTTGGTACCGCCTGTTTCGGGCTTACCAAAGGCCTGTTAAAAAGCGGGGTGGAGGTGCTGTTTGTGGTTCCCAAGTCATACGGTGATGAAGATCAACGTGCCGTGCGCCTGATCAATGCCAGCGATGTCAGTATTGATTTTACCGATAAGGCCTACCAGGAACACTGGAAGCAACTGACCTATATTGAAATCGGATCAAACCTAATACCTTATGTGGGCGAAGAAGAGTTTTCGAATTTTTCCACAGGGAAAGAATTAGAAAATACCAGTGAATATAGCTCCGTTTTCTCCCGGCAGTATATTTTTTCCGGAAAATACGGTAAAAACCTGATGGAGGAAGTTACCCGTTATGCACTGGTAGCCTCCACTATTGCCGGTGAGCAGCAGTTTGATGTCATTCACGCCCACGACTGGCTTACTTATCCGGCAGGAATGGCGGCAAAAAAAGTCAGCGGCAAGCCCCTGGTGGTACATATGCATGCCACTGAATTTGACCGCTCCGGTGAACATATTAACCAGAATGTTTATGATATTGAACGCAAGGGCATGGAAGCTGCCGACGCAGTGATAACGGTGAGCAATTATACCCGCGATATTGTTGTCAACCGTTATGGCATCAACCCGGACAAAGTCTTTACGGTTCATAATGCCGTTGAACATACTTCCGGTGATGCTGACCTGGTGGTCGAGAAAAAAGTAAGGGAAAAGGTCGTTACTTTTCTTGGACGCGTTACCTTTCAGAAAGGCCCGGATTACTTTGTGGAAGCCGCCAAGCGTGTTCTCGATAAAGACAAAAATGTGCGTTTTGTCATGGCGGGCTCAGGAGACATGCTCAACCGTATGGTACTGCGTGTGGCGCAACTGGGTATTTCAACCCATTTTCATTTTACGGGGTTTCTGCAGGGCGAAGAAGTAGACAAAATGTTTTTGCTGAGCGATGTATACGTGATGCCTTCGGTTTCGGAACCCTTTGGTATCTCGCCGCTCGAAGCCATGCGTTCCAGTGTGCCCGTGGTCATTTCCAAACAGTCGGGAGTGGCCGAAGTTTTAAAGTACGCCCTGAAAATTGATTTCTGGGATATTGACGCCATGGCCGACGCCATCTACGGCCTGCTTCATTATGAGGCGCTTTCAAAGGTGTTCCGCCAGTTTGGAAAGGAGGAAGTTGAAACCCTTAAATGGGATAATGCTGCCGTAAAAGTCAGTGATGTTTATAATAAAGTTGTATTTAAAAAATAATCGATAATGAGGTCTATTTGTTTTTATTTTCAGGTCCATCAGCCGTTTCGTCTGAGAACTTACCGTTTTTTCGACATCGGCACCAATCATTTTTATTTTGATGATTACCGCAATCGTTATATTATGAGGCGGATTGCAGACAAGTGTTATCTGCCAATGAACAAACTGTTGCTTGATCTGATCAATGAATACGGTCCGGCCTTTAAGGTCAGTTTTTCATTGTCCGGTACGGTCATCGACCAGTTTGAACGTTTTGCACCTGATGTGCTCGATAGCTATATTCAGCTTGCCGAAACAGGCTGTGTCGAATTTCTTGCCGAAACATATTCTCACTCCTTATCATCACTCAGGAGCGACGACGAATTCAAACGCCAGGTACAGGCTCAGTCGGAAAAAGTAAAACGGTATTTTAAGAAAGCCCCGACAGCTTTCCGGAATACCGAGCTGATCTATTCCGATGAGATCGGAGCTAAAGTGGCAAATATGGGTTTTAAGACCATGCTCACCGAAGGTGCAAAACAGATCCTTGGATGGAGAAGTCCTAATTATATGTATTCAAATGCTGAAAATTCTGACCTCCATGTTCTTCTGAAAAATTTCCGGCTCAGCGATGATATTGCTTTCCGCTTCTCACAGCAGAGTTGGGAGGGATGGCCGCTCACCACAGAGAAATTCGTTGACTGGATAAATCAGATTGACTCTGCTCAGGAAACCATTAACCTCTTTATGGATTATGAAACATTCGGTGAACACCAGTGGAAAGAAACCGGCATTTTTGAATTTATGAAAGCTCTTCCCGGCAGGGTACTGTCTCATTCCGATTATCGTTTTTATACCCCTTCGGAACTCTCTGATAAATTGAAGCCCAAAGCAGTTGTATATGTTCCTCATCCAATTTCATGGGCTGACGAAGAACGCGACCTGACTGCATGGCTTGGCAATGAACTTCAGGATGACGCTTTCGATAAACTTTACAGCCTTGAAAATAAAGTTAAAGATGTTGCTGATGAACAGATTCAGCTCGACTGGAAATACCTTCAGACCAGCGACCATTTTTATTATATGTGCACCAAATGGTTCTCAGACGGCGATGTGCACAAATACTTCAATCCCTATAATTCGCCCTACGAAGCTTATATAAACTTTATGAACATCCTGAGCGACTTTATTATCCGGCTCAACGATATGCACCCGGTTAACTACGTTGAAGTGGAACGACCTGAACTTAATGAAAAACCGATATCTCCAAAAACAGAAAAAGCAAAAACCGCTGCCCGTAAAACCATAAAAGAAAAAGCAAAAACAGTAAAATCCGCTGAAACTAAAAATATAAAAACTAACAAAACTGCCCTGACTGAGAAAGCAAAACCGGTAAAAACTAAGAAACAGAGTTCATCAATGTCTTCGAAAAGTACTTTGAAAGATGTTTTGAAGATCAATAAAACCGGTCTGAATCAATTGGTGAAAGATATTGATATAAAGACACTCTATTTTGCCCTTGCAGATGCTGATAATAAAGTAAAAAAGACTATGATCACCCACCTGGGTAAGACACAGTTAAAAGAGTACAACAAACTTTTTACTGAGAATATTCCCGTTACGGAAGCAGATATCGAAAAAGCCCGCAAAGTCATTTTGGCCAGTATCAGGAAACTTATCTAATTTTATAATAATTATTGGTATTGCCAAAACCATTTTTTTTTGAGGAAGGCCAGGAATATGAATTCACGGTGATAAACCGTCTGAGTTTGCCTCCCGATGATGATATATTTCTTGTACTGATCAGCCCTTTTCAGACCAGGCATCTGCTGGCGGAAAAGCATTATGTGCATTATAACATCATGGCCGGGCAGAAAATCAAATGCCGCATCGACAAAATTAATTGTTCCGGTAAAATTTATCTCGAACCGGAACATCCATTCTATAAAGAAAAACAGATGTATGATTTTCCTGTAAAAAGGGCAGAGACCATTGTAAATTCATCCGGAAAACCGGAAAAAATGCTGGTCGTGGCAGATTGTTGGAATAACGATGTTTATGTCAATGCATCCGGTATGGATACCAATATAAAACATATTAAATGCTCAGTCGACCGGATAAAAAAAGCAAAATTATATCTTACTCCTGCCGCTTGTATGAGGAAACAGGTGAATTATGATATGGACAGAGTGTATACTTTCCTGGTTGATTGCATTGTAACACTGGCTGAAGATGAGGAATATTATGTGCTGAAAGATGAATCGGGCAACCTTCATTACCTGAGAAAAAAATATTATAAAGATTACGGCCTGATTCCGGGGAGCCAGGTATGTGCCCGTTTTACCTCCACACCATCGGCGTACAGACATTATCTTGAACCAATCCATCCCCGGTACAAACCCGGAAACATATATGAATTCATGTATAAAGGAATAGAATCATATATTAATGAATCGGGCGAAGAGGTTAAAAAGCTCATAGTCAGTGATGGTACCGGAAATGATTATTTTGTCAACTGTAACGACTGGTTACAACCTGAGACCTTGCCCGGTCAGGCATTGAGCTGCCTGCTGAAAAATATGCGGATGGGAAGGCTGGTGCTGGAATGCGTTTAATATTTTGCTTTTCCCGTGCGATCCGGCAGGGCAGATATTGTGTGGTAAACCGAACCATTATTTTAGGAGTTTATGTTAAAAATGGCCCGATATTTGTTTAGAATAATTCTAAATAAGAAAAATCATGAAAAACAAAATATTTATAACACAGGCGACAGATATTGGTTTGCTGATATTACGCACCGGAATTGGCATCATGTTTATCCTGCATGGTATGCCCAAATTGACAGGCGGCCCGGCAACCTGGGATTTTCTGGGAGCACAGATGAATATCATCGGAGTGGGGTTTGGATTTACGTTCTGGGGATTTATGGCAGCCTTGTCAGAAACATTGGGCGGCCTGTTGTTGATTCCTGGATTGTTTGTACGGCCAGCTGCCTTGCTGATGCTCTTCACAATGATCATTGCTGCGTTGATGCATTTATCGTCAGGAGATGGCCTCAAAGGGGCCTCACATGCGATTGAAATGGGCATAGTATTTTTGTCAGTTATATTTACCGGCGCCGGACGTTACAGTTTGGATCGTTTGATATTTTATGGGAAGAAATAAAAAAACGCCGGCTCAATGACCGGCGTTTTTTTGACCTGTTGTAATTTTATTCTAAGGAGTGCACAACCAGACCGCTGCGCAGTTTAGGTTCAAACCAGGTAGTTTTCGGGGGCATGATGTTGCCGGTGTCGGCAATATTTATCAACTGCTCCATAGATACGGGATATAATGCAAAAGCCGCTATCATCTCGCCGGAATCGACACGTTTTTTCAGTTCTCCCAACCCTCGTATGCCACCGACGAAATCAATCCTCTTGTCGGTCCTCAGATCTTTGATGCCGATAATTTCATCAAGTACCCGTTTTGACAGTATGGTGACATCAAGTACCCCGATAGGGTCAGCATCGTTGAAGGTGCCTGACTTTGCCGTCAGTGAATACCATGTACCTTCAAGGTAAAGACTGAAATTGTGAAGCCTGTCCGGTTTGTAAATCTCACTGCCCTTAGGCTCAACCGTGAAGACGAGTTCGAGTTTTTTCAGAAACTCTTCCGGCGTCAGGCCGTTCAGGTCTTTAATGACGCGGTTGTAGTCAATAATTGTAAGCTGGTTGGCAGGAAAATGAACCGCTAAAAAGAAATTGTATTCTTCAGTTCCGTTATGGTTGAGGTTATGCTGTTTTTTTTCATTACCGACCAGGGCAGCAGCAGCGGTGCGGTGATGGCCATCGGCAACATAGGTATACGGAATGTTTTTGAACAGCTCAATCAGTCTGTGGATCGTTTGTTCATCATTGATCACCCAGAAATGGTGGCCGAAGCCATCAACGGAAGTGAAATCATATTCAGGGGCCTGGTTTTCAACGATACCGGCAACAATATCGTCAATTTCTTTTACAGGAGGGTAGGTAAAGAATACGGGTTCCATATTGGCGTTGGTAATTCGGACATGTTTCATCCTGTCTTCTTCTTTTTCCTTCCGGGTGAGTTCATGTTTTTTGATGATGCCGTTCATATAATCGCTCACGCCTGCACAGCCAACCAGGCCATATTGTGTCTTACCGTTCATGGTCTGTGCATAAATATAAAGGCAGTCTTTTTCGTCGGGCACCAGCCATTTTTTTTCGCGGAATTTGCTGAAATTATCTGCTCCTTTTTCATAAACCGGGGCATCGTGTTCGTCTGTTTCCGGTGCAAGGTCAATTTCCGGTTTTATGATGTGAAGCAGGGAATATTCATTTCCGTCGGCTTCGATCCGTGCTTCCTTTGAATTGAGCACATCGTAGGGCCTTGATGCTACAAGGTGTGCTATGTTTTTGGGTGGGCGTAAGCCCTTAAAAGCTTTTAAAATAGCCATGTTTCAAAAAAATTTAAATATTATTAAAAGATGATGGTAAAATCTTACCAATTAAATATATCTGCGAAGGGTATGATTAAACGATTTCTGTGTTCAGGTTTACATTATCTTCAAAATCATCATCTGTTTTATCTTCCGGCTTGACGTTTCGTTGAAGGGATGCGATCAGGGCGCCTATCATTTTTGTCATTTCTATCAGCGCATTGCGCGAATCTTCAACGCTGCTTTCGCTTAGAAATCCAAGTTTTCCTGCCACTGAGGTGTAAACAATACATTCCCTGATAGAACTTTTGGCCATCTTCAGGTAATATATGAACTGGGCCTTGCCTCTGCTGGATCCTTCGGAAATATTTATCGCGATGGCTTGTGCAGCACCAATAAATCGGTTGGTCAGGCATAACCTCATGGGGTCAGGGAATGGCTGAGTATTGGCATATACCCAATTTACGTATTCAAGCGCTTTGTTGTAGATCCTCAGATCTTCGAATCTGAAGAAAAAAATGTTTTTATCGTTTTCCATTCGCTTAAGGTATTGTTGGTAACTATTATAATGAAATAACTTAAAATTTATTTACCTGAAACCTGGTGATGCCATTCTTAAGATAGCCAACAATCTGGTTTGCAGCAGCCAGTCCGGCGTTAATATTAGCTTCAGAAGTTTCGGCTCCCTGTTTTTTTGGTGTGGCATAATAACGGTTTTCATATTTTCCGTTAATATCAGCATGACAATCGGGAGCTATGTCAGAGCAATATTTAAAATCAGGACGTTCGTCCAGCATGCGTTTCAGTGAATCTTCGCAGATCACTTCCTTGCGTGCTGTATTGATGATAGTTGCGCCTTTAGGCATTTTGGACATCAGTTCAAAGTTAATAGATTTTTTGGTCTGTTCATTGGCGGGAATATGCAATGATACATACTGGCATGTCGTGTACAGTTCGTTCAGGTCTTTTACTACTTTCACCCCGTCTTTAGCAATCTCGGTTTCAGGAATAAAAGGGTCGTAAGCATAACATTCCATGCCAAAGCCTCTGGCAATATTGGCCATCATCCTTGGAACGTTGCCATAGGCATGAAAACCTAATTTTTTTCCTTTTAATTCATTTCCGGAACCTCCTTTGAATTGCTGACGCGACATAAAGACCATCATTCCGGCAGCCAGCTCGGCAACAGCGTTTGAGTTTTGTCCCGGAGTGTTCATGGCCACTATTTTTTGTGCACTGGCGGCAGCAAGGTCAATATTGTCATATCCTGCACCAGCGCGGACAATGATTTTAAGGTTTTTTGCTGCACTGATCACTTCTGCCGTGGCTTTATCGCTTCGGATGATCATGGCATCCACATCAGTCACTGCACTGATCAGGTCGGCTTTGTCGGTATATTTTTCAAGAAGCACGGTTTCGAAGCCTGCTTCGTCAAAGATTTTTTTAATTCCGTTCACAGCAACTGCCGCAAATGGTTTCTCGGTAGCTATAAGTACTTTTGCCATTTTTATATGTTTTAATTGTTTTTTTTGAGTTCTGAGTTATGAGTTTTGAGTTTTGAGTTTTGAGTTAATTAATTGATTTGATTAAGCCACTTGTCATTTTAGATAATTCAGTAAGTTTGATTCTTGATGTTTTTTGAACAGCATCAGAAATGTACTTTCTTCTATAAGCAATAGTAGTACAAACAATACATTCTCTCATAGAACCTTTTGAAATGTTAAGATATCGTCTGAACATAGCATTGCTTCCGCCTGCACCTTCTGCAATATTTAATGATATAGATTGGGCGGCTCTTATGAATTGAGAAGTGAGCATAAATATTTCATTCGAAGGAAATTTACATGAAGTTTCATAAGTGAAATCAAGGTATTCCAAACTTTTTTGGTAGACGGCCAATTGCTCAAATTTAAAAATATCATCATTCACACTCATATCTTTTTTTCAATTCATGTCTCCAACTCCCTCCCGATAGCTATCGGGACCTCCCAACTCCCAACTCCTGACTCCTAACTCCTAACTCCCAACTCCCAACTCCCAACTCCTGACTCCTAACTCCCAACTCCTAACTCCTAACTCCTAACTCCCAACTCCTGACTCCCAACTCCCAACTCCCAACTCCCAACTCCCAACTCCCAACTCCCAACTCCCAACTCCTAACTCCTAACTCCTAACTCCCAACTCCTGACTCCCAACTCCCAACTCCCAACTCCCAACTCCCAACTCCCAACTCCCAACTCCCAACTCCCAACTCCCAACTCCTAACTCCTAACTCCCAACTCCCAACTCCTAACTCCTAACTCCTAACTCCCAACTCCTGACTCCCAACTCCCAACTCCCAACTCCCAACTCCCAACTCCCAACTCCCAACTCCCAACTCCCAACTCCCAACTCCTGACTCCTAACTCCCAACTCCCAACTCCTAACTCCTAACTCCCAACTCCTGACTCCTAACTCCCAACTCCTGACTCCCAACTCTCAACTCTCAACTCCTAACTTATTTATGCTTTCTGTTCTTCAAATTCTTTCATACAATCCACCAGTGCCTGAACGCTTTCGATAGGCAATGCATTGTAGCAGGAAGCCCTGAATCCGCCAACAGAACGGTGACCTTTAATGCCGACCATGCCCTGTGATTTGGCAAAATTCATGAATTCTTCTTCCAGGTTCTGGTATTCGGGTTTCATGACAAAACAGATATTCATCAGTGAACGGGAATCCTTTTCAACCGTCCCTACAAATATTTTACTGTTGTCAATAGCATCATATAACAAAGCTGCTTTTTTCCTGTTCATTTCTTCCATCACTTTCACACCGCCCAGGGATTTCAGCCAGCGCAGCGTTTCCATAATGGTGTAAATGGGCAGACACGGTGGGGTGTTGAACATGGAACCCTCCTTGATATGGGTTCTGTAATCGAGCATCGAAGGAATGGTACGGCTGACTTTTCCTAAAACATCTTCGCGAACCACCACGAAAGTGACGCCTGCCGGCCCGAGGTTCTTCTGAGCACCGCCATAGATCAGTGCATATTTTGAAACATCCACCGGACGGCTGAAAATATCTGAAGACATATCGGCCACCAAAGGTACAGGGCTGTCCATATCGTACCTGATCTCAGAACCGTAGATGGTGTTGTTGGTGGTAATGTGCATATAATCAACATCTTTTGGAATTTCCCATCCTTTGGGAATGTAAGTGAAGTTTTTATCGGCCGATGAAGCAACGATCTGCACTTCACCAAAAAGTTTAGCTTCTTTGATAGCTTTTTTCGCCCATACTCCGGTTTCGAGGTAAGCGGCTTTCTTTTCGAAAAGGTTGAAGGGCACCATGCAGAACTGCATGCTGGCGCCGCCACCTAAAAACAAAACTTGGTATCCTTCAGGGATTCCCAGTTGTTCTTTGAAAAGCGCTACCGCTTCATCAATGATGGCCTGAAAATCCTTGCTCCGGTGCGAAATTTCAAGGATTGACATGCCTGTTCCGTTAAGATCAAGAACCGCATTTGCAGTGTTTTCAATGGCTATCCGTGGCAGGATAGAGGGACCAGCGTTAAAATTGTGTACTTTTTTCATAGCTATATATAGGTTTAGAAATGTTAATAATTTTTATTTTTTGCAAATATAAATTTTTTAATGAAATAAAAAAAAGAAACCCCGTGAAAATTTAACTTTTTATGATTCAAAAATTACAACTGAGGAGGGGCGAATTTTTTCTTATTTTGCGGTTTGGGGTTCCGGGCATCCACATCTTTGATAAACCGCCATTTTCCGTCCTCGAAAATAAAAGCGTCAAAAACATTGGATTCGGGGACATAAAACTGATACTGGCCTTCTAGGTCGGCAGCATATTTCGAAGTACGGGGATCAAGCGGTGAGAGGCGGTCAAAAACGATCATATTGGCTCTGGTGGTTCGGGTCTTTGCTTCCACTTTTTTATCCGGACTCAGTGCTTTGTTGCTTTTTTTGTCTTTTGATTTGTATTTCGATTTGACCGTTTTTGCCGGACGGATTATTTCGTGTATCATTTGCTCATCATAACGCAACAGCATGGCCGAACGCGATGAATATTCAAAAATAACACGTACAATTTTCTCTTTGTCTTTGTATTTTCTGAAGAATTGTTTTCCGAAAACCGGTGTCCCGTTTGTTCTGAAACTCAGTACTTCAATGACTTTTTTAGTGGTCAGTTCATTATTGCCTTTCCATCCCAATAAAGTGTAGTTTCTTTTACCATGGTATACGCTAAGTATGACTTTATAATAAATTGCGCCGTACCATTTACTGAAGTCATTGATTTCATTTTCGGGATAGACAATTTTGTCCGTATTATCAAACAATTTAATATACCTTTTTTTGAAGGTCGTATTATCAGGAAAGAGTATATAGCCAAAATATTCATAAGAGCCGTTTTCTTTTGCAATGCCCCAGGTCAGGATTTTGAATTTCTTATCGGGAGCAGTGAGCGCCGAATATTTAGGTACCGAATCATAAGGAAAGTCAAAGGGCTTCTCCGACATAAAAATTTTTTCAAGAAGGCCCTGCAGCCGTTCATTGGCGGCATATTTACTGAAGTCAGCCGTTTCGCTGGCGATGATGCCTGTATACACTTTAAGAGAATCCAGTCGTACATCATTTTTCTGTGAGAGGGTAATACACGGAAATATGACAATCAGTGAAATAATAACAAAAAAACGTTGCAGCATCAGCGTTAAAAGGATTTTATGTTTAACGAAATTCTGCCCGCCTTTATTTTGCATGGCAAAATTCCCTTACTTTTGACAAAAATATAAAAAATGACGGATACGGCTGAATTAATAAATACTGATGAGCATATTCAAAATTTTTGTAAAATCTCCGCTTACCTGGCTGATTTTGTTTATAAAAGACCTGCTGCGGATGATCATGTAATGATTGTTTTAAAGGATGCCGCCGGGAAAAGCATGATACACAATGGATTTTTTACCGAACAAAATATTTTGTCGGCGCTGAAAGCACTTTCCACGATGCTTGAAAAAGAAAAACTTGAAAAATGGGTCTGTTTTTATAAATCTCAGCTCGAAACAAATAGAAATCCGGCCAGGGTTGCTGTCGTAATGGCAGGAAATATCCCGCTTGTCGGATTTCATGATTTCCTTTGTGTGCTGTTCAGCGGAAATATTTTTATTGGAAAACTATCACAGCAGGACCAGTTTCTCCTGCCGGCTATTGCTGAAATTCTGTTTGAAACAGATCCGAGATACAGGCAATTGATACATTTCACCCGTGAAACATTACCCGGTTTCGATGTCGTGATAGCTACCGGAAGCAACAATACCTCAAGATATTTTGAATATTACTTCGGCAAATACCCGCATATCATACGGAAGAACCGCAACAGCATTGCTGTATTGACCGGCGATGAAACCGACGAACAATTAAAACGGCTGGCTGAGGATATATTCAGCTATTTTGGCCTGGGTTGCCGGAATATTTCCAAAATCTTCTTTCACACATCCTGCAATATCGGAAAATTCATAAACCTTATGCAGCCCTACGCATGGATTGCTGACAACAACAAATACAAAAATAATTACGACTATTACAAAGCCATTTTTTTGCTCGACAACCGAATTATAACAGATGGAGGTTTTTTTATCCTTCTGGAAGAAAAGTCGTTGTATTCTCCGGTTTCGGTGATTAATTATGAGAAGTATTCTGATATTGGTACAGTGGAGAACTTTATTAATGAACATGCTGTTGATATACAATGTGTGGTAGGAGCGACGCCCTCAATTCCAGACATGGTCGGTTTTGGCAAGGCTCAGCATCCCGAGTTATTTGATTATGCTGATAATATCGACACTATGAAATTTTTATTAAAATTATAAAAAACTGATTAACATAAAGTAAAATAAATACAAAAATATAAATTTTATTAGAATTTATAAAAAAAAATCACAAAAGTCTTGTTTATTACTCAAAGTAGTGTAATTTTGCAACCTGATTTAAAAAAAAAGTCATGAAGAAAGGCATTCACCCGAAAGATTATCGTTTAGTGGTTTTTAAAGACATGTCGAATGATTATTCATTTATAACACGTTCGACGGCACAGACCAAAGAAACCGTTGTATGGGAAGATGGCAAGGAGTATCCGTTGGTAAAACTTGAGATATCTCATACGTCCCATCCTTTTTATACAGGTAAAATGAAATTTGTTGATACCGCAGGACGTGTTGATAAATTCCGCAATCGTTATAAAAAACACTATGAAAAAAAGGAGGAACCTCAGACACAGGAACCTCAGAAAACTGAAGAATAGAATAAAAACCCCGTGTTACAGCGGGGTTTTTTGTTTCAGCGCCTGTTGATTCCGATTTGACAGGCAATAAGGGATTATTGTTTATATTTTTTGAATTTTTTTTTTGAATTCATAATTAATATGAGGATAATTTGCTAATATTGTGCTTAAACATTATTATCATGAATTATATACTTTTTGATGATTCGTCACGGTTGGATCTGTTCCCATTGACCTTGACAAGGCCTGTTGCAGATATCCGGATAGGCATTCTCACGATTCGTGAAAAATGGGAGAAATATCTGAAAGCTAAAACATCCACACTGACGGAAAAATATCTTAGTACAAAATATCCGGTTATCAAGGGGAAGAACAATATTCTCATCAATGGTTCTGTACTTCCCAGTGCGGCGCTGGTGAAAGAGATAAACCGCTTGAAACCCGACCAGGCACTGGTAGGTAACGATTACATAATTGCATTTAATATTAATGAAAAAGATCTGGTAGGTAACGAAACTATTGACAGCGCCCTGGTGGAAGATTCTGACCGTTTAGATATGGAAGGACTGAACGAAATAGAATGTAATGTGCCGCACCTGAAGATTTTTTACCCATGGGATATTTTTACCCATAACGGTGAAGCGTTGAAAGCCGATTACCAGTTGATCACCAAAGGACGAAAAACGGCAGCCATAAGTAGTTCTAACAAACTTATCGGCCAGGAACATATTTTTATAGAAGAAGGCGCCACGGTCGAATGTGCTATGATCAATGCCTCTGCAGGACCTGTCTATATCGGTAAAGATGCCGAAGTGATGGAAGGCGCCCTGATACGCGGGCCGTTTGCGCTTTGCGAACATGCCGCGCTTAAAATGGGTGCAAAAATATATGGCCCGACAACCATCGGACCATATTCAAAAGTGGGAGGAGAGCTTACCAACACCGTGATTTTCGGATATTCCAACAAGGCACATGACGGATTTATCGGGAATTCCGTGATCGGCGAATGGTGTAACATGGGCGCCGATTCAAATAATTCCAACCTGAAAAACACGTATGACGATGTGAAAATGTGGAACTATGCCCAGGAAAAGTTTATTTCTTCCAACCTGCAGTTTTGCGGACTTATCATGGGCGATCATTCCAAATGCGGAATAAATACCATGTTCAACACGGGCACGGTGATAGGGGTCAACGCCAACATCTTCGGCCATGGCTTCCAGCGTAATTTTATTCCGTCGTTCAGCTGGGGCAGCTCAACATCAGGATACACCACCTATGACGTAGTCAAGGCGATGGAAGTTGCAAAAAATGTTTACCAGCGCAGGGGACTCGAATTTACTAAAGTTGACGAGGATATTTTAAAAAGTGTTTTTAATCTTACGTTCTCCTATCGCAAAAAAGTTAAGTTCATAAAGTAACTTTTGTTCCGAAATAACGTTTACGTAAAATCTGGCATTTAAATTGACTGTAAACGTTACTTTGAACAGATTTCTTTTAATATTCTTGATCTTTAATTAAAAAAAGCAAATAAACTATCAGACAAACTGACATATTGTCATAATTGGATTTCTATGGAATTTTCTACTGAACTTGAAAAAAAACTGAGATTATTGAGTCTTGCCGATGGCGAAACAGAATTCATTCCTTTATTTACCTCAGAGGAGGAAGAAGCGATGAATTCAGAGTTGCTTCCCGATGCCTTGCCCATATTGCCTTTACGGAATACGGTATTGTTTCCGGGGGTGGTGATCCCCATAACGGTCGGGCGTGATAAGTCCATCCGGCTGATCAAGGAGGCCTACAAGGCTAAACAGAATATCGGTGTGGTATCGCAGATTGACGCCAATATTGAAGACCCTGTATTTAACGATCTGTACAAAGTCGGCACCGTGGCCATAATATTAAAAACCCTGCATATGCCCGATGGAAGCACCACCGTAATCATTCAGGGTAAAAAGCGTTTTTCGTTGCTCGGCATTGTGGCTACCGAACCATATTTTACAGCTCATGTGGGCGAGTTTGTTTACAGCGAGCCGGTGAAGAAAGACAAAAAATTCCAGGCGCTGATTTCATCACTGAAGGATTTTTCGATACAGATTGCCAAGCAATCACCCAATATCCCGTCCGATGCGGCGTTTGCCATAAAAAACATCGAAAGTCCGTCTTTTCTTGTTAATTTCATATCTTCAAACCTGAACATCGATATTTCGGAAAAACAACGTCTGCTTGAAAATCCTGACTTGGGCGATCGTGCCAACCTCGTGATGAATTTTCTGGTCAAAGAGCTTCAGATGATTGAACTGAAGAACCAGATTCAGAATAAAGTCAAAACCGATCTGGACAAGCAACAGCGGGATTTCCTGTTACAACAGCAGATCAAGCAGATTCAGCAGGAACTGGGTGATAATCCGCAGGAACAACTTGTCACTGAATTGAAAGAAAAAGCAGCCGGAAAAAAATGGCCCGAAGAAATAGCCCAGCTGTTTACGCGGGAGCTGCAGAAGTTTCAGCGGATGAATCCACATGCAGCAGAATATTCGGTTCAGACCAACTACCTCGAAACTATTGTTGACCTGCCCTGGAATGAGTTTACCCAGGATAATTTTGATCTGAAGAATGCCCAGCGCATTCTGGATGAAGATCATTTCGGGCTGGAAAAAATCAAAGAAAGGATCATAGAATACCTGGCTGTGCTGAAGGTCAAGGGCGACATGAAATCTCCCATTTTGTGCCTGATAGGCCCTCCGGGCGTAGGAAAAACCTCCCTGGGAAAGTCTATTGCCAGAGCTTTGGAACGCCGATATGTGCGCATGTCGCTGGGAGGGTTGCGGGATGAGGCCGAACTGAGGGGACATCGCAAAACATATATAGGCGCTATGCCCGGCCGTATCATTCAGAACCTAAAAAAAATAAAATCGGCAAACCCGGTATTTGTACTTGATGAAATTGACAAAGTAAGCGGAAATAATGTCAGTGGCGACCCGCAGGCAGCCTTGCTCGAAGTGCTCGACCCCGAGCAGAACACCAGTTTCTATGACAATTTCCTCGAAGTTGATTTCGATTTGTCCAGGGTGATGTTCATTGCCACTGCAAATAATCTTTCTACCATTTATCCGGCCTTGCGCGACCGTATGGAGATCATTGACCTGAGCGGCTACCTCCTTGAGGAAAAGACCGAGATCGCCCAGCGGCATCTTATCCCCAAGCAGCTCAAAGAACACGGGCTGCAGGACAAACAGATCGTCTTCAGCAACAAAATCCTTGAGAAGATCATTGATGATTATACCCGCGAATCGGGGGTGCGTACCCTTGAGCGGACCATAGCCAAGATCATCCGCAACAGAGTGAAAGACATCGCCATGGACGAAAAATACAATAAAACCATTCAGCAGGTTGAACTGTTGAAAATACTTGGCACTCCATTGTATCAGAAGGATAAGGATATTCCTCATGATATTGCCGGTGTGATCACCGGGCTGGCCTGGACTGCTGTCGGCGGTGAAATACTCTTTATTGAAGTGAGCCTCAGCAGGGGCAAGGGTAATCTCACACTCACAGGGAACCTTGGCGATGTGATGAAGGAGTCGGCCACCATTGCCTATGAATACCTCAAAGCCCATTCGGAAATACTTGAGATCAACAGCGATGTTTTTGAAAACTGGAATGTTCATATCCACGTTCCTGAAGGGGCTACCCCAAAGGACGGACCTTCGGCCGGCGTGACCATGTTCACTGCCCTCGCTTCGGCATTTACACAACGTAAACCCAATAAAAACATTGCCATGACCGGCGAAATCACACTACGGGGAAAAGTGCTTCCAGTTGGCGGCATAAAAGAAAAAATACTTGCCGCAAAAAGAGCAAACATCACGGAAATCATCATCTCGGAAGAGAATAAAAAGGATATTGAAGAAATAAACAAAAAATATATTGACGGCCTGTCGTTTCATTATGTTTCAGAAATGATTGAGATCATTGATATGGCACTGTCGAAGGAAAAAGTAAAAAAACCATTACAAATAAATAAATGAAAGAAAATTCTGATTTGCACCACAAATTTATAAGTATGGTGCTGGACCTGGCTGCCGAAAATGCGTCGTCGGTCGAGGGTGGGCCTTTTGCAGCGCTGGTGGTCTGCAACGGTAAGATCATCGGCAAAGGAACCAACAGGGTTACCTCTACCAACGACCCTACGGCACATGCCGAGGTGGTTGCCATACGCGATGCATGTAAGAATAAAGAAACATTCCAGCTTTCGGACTGTGACCTCTATACCAGCTGTGAACCATGCCCGATGTGCCTTGGCGCTATATACTGGGCAAGGCCTGCACGGGTTTTTTACGCGGCCTCCAAACGTGAAGCCAGCGCCGCAGGATTTGATGATTCATTTATTTACGAGCAGATACCCCTGGCACATGAAAACCGCTCCATACCCTTTATTCATGTTACTCATGAAGAATATAACAAACCCTTTGAGAAGTGGAGCCTGAACGGTAATAAAACTGAATATTAGATTCAGGTGCTTTGGCCTTCCTGTAAATCAATGCCGGCTTCTTCCAGCAGCCTGGAATACAGGTTGAAATTCTCGTTACCGAAACAGACAAAAATAACCTGTTCCAGCCTTTCATCGGTTTTCAGAAAACCGAGGACTTCGTTTATGGCAATCTTTGCTGCTCTTGGCATTGGAAAATGATACACACCCGTACTGATATTCGGAAAAGCTATCGTCCGGATATTGCTTCTGACGGCCAGCACGAGGGAGTTACGGTAACAGGCAGCCAGCAATTCATCTTCGTTATAGTTGCCGCCATGCCAGACCGGGCCTACTGTATGAATGACATGCCGGGCAGGCAGTTTATACCCTTTGGTGATTTTGGCTTCGCCGGTGCGGCATCCGTTCAGCGTTTCACATTCTTTAAGTAATTCATGTCCGGCAGCAGCATGTATGGCGCCGTCCACGCCGCCACCCCCAAGCAACGTGGTGTTTGCCGCATTGACTATGGCATCCGTACGAAGGGTGGTGATGTCGCCTTTAATAAGTTTAATCCTGTGGTTTATCATTGAAGTATTTTTGTAACAATTCAACAAACTCCTTATGGATATTACTGTTTGAAGTTATTATTTCTTTACCGAACAGGTAATTATTGTTTCCGCTGAAATCAGTGACTTTTCCACCAGCCTGTTTTACAATCAGCGAACCTGCGGCAACATCCCAGCTGTACAGACTGTATTCATAAAAAAGATCGAAACGGCCGCAGGCCACATAGACAATATCGGTGGCAGCTGAGCCCAGGCGGCGTACCCCATGGGTGTCGAACATTATAGCTTTCAGAAGTTCAATGTATTCACGCAGCTTTGAATAGTCATTGCACGGAAAACCTGTCGCAACAAACGAATCACTGAGTGCAGCTGTTCCTGAAACTTTGATAACCTCCTTGTTCAGAAAGGCGTTGCTGTTGATATGGGCGCTGAAACATTCGTCCAGGCCGGCTTCGTAAACCACGCCGAGAATTTCTTTGTCATATTCTGTAAGAGCAATACTCACCGCATAGGGAGCCAGCCCATGTATGTAGTTGGTCGTGCCGTCCAGCGGGTCAATGATCCAGTTATACCGGTTTTTGTTTTGCTGCTTGTGACCTTCCTCTGCAATTATGCCGGCTTCCGGAAACAGCGCCGAAAGTTCTTCAATGAGGAATTTTTCCGAAGCTTTGTCTACATAAGTGACGAAATCGTGTTCGGATTTCAATTCAATGTTATTCCGTGAAATATTTTTTATTTCGGATTTAAGAAATGAGATGTCAGTCCTTGCTATGGAACAAACATCGTTGCGTAATTTATCAAGGTTCATGAATTGTCTTTTAAACTTTTTTTCTAATGGAACGGATTAACTAACCGGACTTCCGTCATCGTTATATTAAAATTTATTATATAATTTAGGTTAGTTTTTCTGACGGTAAAGTTATAGAATTAATATGTAGTGTCTGATGATTATAAACTTTTTCATCGGGTTTATAGATTATTTATACTGCATATTTAGAAACTGTTTTGATTTTATGTTACATAAGATTTATGATGGATTTTTTAGCGAAACGAGGCAGATTTTGCAGACATAGTTTATCCTATGTCGAAAAATCTAACGAAGTTGCAGCAAAAAAGACGCATAAAGATATGAAAAGATAAAATCAAAACAATTTCTTATTGTTTTTATCTGTGATGGTTACAGTAAATATTAATAATTCATTGTTGATAAATCTATGTGCCGGAAATTGCATTTCATCATAATATTTATTACTTTTGTACAAAAATAAGTATTATGAAAAAAATATTTTCACTGTTAACAGCATGTGTATTGTTTACCAGCGTTCTGGCTCAGACGAACGTACTTACTTATGAAAAAAATGCGCCGAGAGTTGGTGATTCTATTCAGGTTTATGAAGTTGTTTATATGAATCCGGGGCCGGCTGGAGCCAATAAGATCTGGGATTTTTCAAATCTGACCTATACCTCTGCCGCACGGACGGATCATCTTTATGCACAGCCCACATCATATCTTCCGGGTGTTGGCCTCTACAATGCAGTTACTTCCGAAAACGGCAATGAATGTTATTATAATGTTACACCGGCCTATACCGAGTTGAAAGGTTACACCAACAGCGATATCTCACTGGTGTATACTGATGCCATCACCAAAATGAAATATCCTTTTGCTTATGGCAATACATTTACTGACAATTTTTCCGGCGATGCCATTTATAAGATTTATTCTGAGGTTACTTTTTTCGGCACATACACCGTTACCGCCGATGGATTTGGTAAACTCTACCTGCCGGGCAGAAGGCTGAACAATGTGCTTCGTATCAAGATACATAAAGTTCACGAGGAAACACATCCCTGTGCCAGGGTTGAAAACGACCAAACCATCTACATGTGGTATGCAAAAGGTTACCGTTATCCCATCCTGGTGATGTCAAGCAATACTTTTCAAAATGATGTGCAGGCACAGGTTGTTACCAATACCGGGCTTTACAGTCCTCAAACCACACTGGCCAAAGAGGATCTTGCATCCCTTGATGAAACCACGGATAACAGCTTTGCTGTGAGCACTTACCCCAATCCGTTTGAGGATTTGATGAATTGTACTTATTTCCTGAAAAAACCAGCTGCTGTGACTATTGAATTGTACGATGTTTCAGGAAAACTCAGCGTTTTCATCATGGAAGATCAGGCACAGGCTGAGGGTATGCACTCTTTTGATATTGATGCAGTAGCCTATGGACTGGTGCCAGGTGTATATTACCTTCGTTTTATTTTCGACAACAAAGTGCATGTTCAGAAGATCGTAAAGATCTGATCTGTCAGAAGTTCTTGCTTCGGAGCCTGCTCTTTTCTTCCAGTTTTTGCATTTCCTCTGACCCGGTGAAGTTTAATACTTCATTCCTTATTTTTTCAGGAAATAATGTTTCTATATCTTTGCTAAAGAGTTCTCCGTCGCGTGGGGCGGTATGGCTGATAACCGTTTTATTTCCGGAAACGTTTCCGATATTCAAAACCAAAGGCACAGACCATCCGCTGCCGGGCAACATACTGCCGTCTTTTTTGTATTTTTCCTGCATAAAGGCCCAGACATAGATTTTGTCGCCTTCTTCAAGGAAAACCTTATAGGAACTGAATATCCTGCCGCCGTATGAAGGCTCCATAACTTTGGTGTCAAGATATGTTTCAATAAAATCCCTGTCCGTTGTGCCGATCGGTGCTGTTTTTTGTTTGCATGACACTATTGTACAACTGATTATCACAGTCAGCCAAAGGAACTGAAGATTGGTAAACGAGGCTCTCATAACATGTTTATTAATCGTTTGATTTATTTATGTTTTATGCGATAACACATGAAAAACAGCAACATTCCATACAACTGAAAACCTTCTGTCTGCAATACATTATGGTAAATGCCGTTTCTATTCTTTTATAAACTTCCTGTAAATTGTTCCGGCTGTGTTTGAGTATTTCAGTATATAGATGCCTTTTTTAAATTTACTGATATCTATAGAAATGCTGCCTGTTTCAGCTGATGAAGTATAAATTTCTTTTCCTGGCAGGTCATAGATGCATATGTCAGCTTTTCCGGAAAGGGGGAGGTGTAAGTTGAGCACATCCTTAACCGGGTTTGGGTAAAGATAAGCATAGGCTGTCGGGTTCAGGTTTTCAATGTTTGCTGTGCTTTCGGTGAAATACGCATAGGCAGCGGAATTTCCTTCATGTATTGAAGAGTCGGTACTGCAAACCACAAGTACCAGTTTATTATAGGCGACTCCGAAACTATCGGCATTTACTATTGCATTGCCGTCTCCATCGGGAATTATATAATCAATGTTTGTGACATAGCCGGATGGCGCGATCATTTTTATAGCGGCCAGCCTGAATTCTGAATTTGTAGCGGCTGAAAATGAAACGATCATCGGGTTCGGTCCCGGGCTGTCGAAACATAAATAGTCAGTGCCAAAGGCTTTTACCGATTGCGTGCAGACGCCCGTGGGGTAAGTATTATGCGTGGCCGTGACCACACATGAATCGAAGTTATAATGATTATAGCTGTATTTTCCGCCTTCAAAAACGGAATCGTCTAAAAAATTTGTCACGGACCAGTGCAGGAAAGCCTCATCGAAGGTTGCCGGAGCATTGATCTGCCGCAAAGCGCTATCCATGCCTGCTATTCCGTTAAGCTGGTTGCTGATCAGCGCCGAGATATAATTCCATCCGCCATAATGTTCAAACATGAATAAAGTCCAGAGTTTTACCTGATTATAATTAGAAAAATAGATAAGCGGGATATCAGGATTATGAGAAAAAAAGGCGCTGTGATCGGTTACACTGGGTTCGAAAATGTTTTCAGTAAGGTACATGGCTGCAAACGTGGAAAAACCTTCATCGATCCAGGCTTCTTCCCAATACATGACGGGGTTTGAGGGTGGTTCGGGGGAATGGTCCTGCAGCGAATGAAGCATGTGTCCGAATTCATGAGCTGTGATCCATACAGCGCTGTTGAAACAGCTGGCTGCAATATATATTATTTCATGTTCCGAGCTGTGTCTTCCCCATGTAGAATAAACAAAACCGTCGGTCATTTGCTGTGCGGGGTCGAAATATCCGCACCAGTCAGGTTCGTCATGGATAAGTATATAAACACGGGGGTCGTTATCCAGGGTGTCGGGTAAAGGCCCGTAAACGGCTGTCAATTCGGGGACAAAATGGTAGTCGAACTTATGCACCAGAGTATCTAACTGCCATTGCTGAAAAGGAGGCAGGCTGCTTTCCCTGAAAATATAACAATACTGGCCAACCTTATCGCAGGTTGCATGTATTACATGCTGCGGGGTTCCTGCCAGCGGCGGCCAGTCAATATAGGTGACTGACCAGAACGACATGGTGTCGCCCTCGCTTAGCTGGGCAAAGGCACCACTATTTCTGATCATGAGCGTGATGAACAGTAAAACAAATACTTTAAATGATTTCATAAATTAGTATTTAAAACAAAAATACACAAGTTTATCAACAAAGAAAAATAATCCCGGCTTCCATGAATTCATTTTTTGGTATAGGCGTTTAGTTATCATCATAGATTTTCAGGGTAAAATATAACTGTAATGACAAGTGCCTGATACATAGTGAATAATAATTATTAAATAAAAAATATCATCTTTGCTATATTTCTGTAAATTAAATGTTTACGAATGCGGGGAATAAATACCATGAAAATCTATGTTGTATGAAAGAAGGATGAAACTTAGGTGGTTTCCTATATCTTTTTCTCATGAATATGATGTTTTTTTCCTTACTCATAGTAACAATCTTTTCTTATAGCATCTCAAAAAAAAATTTCCATTGTTTCCTTCAAGTCGGATATTTCAAAAATGTAACGATGTGAATTACTATTGATTATTTTTCTATTTTTGTGACTTCATTTAAAAATACTGCTTATGCCTGTACGGAAACTTTGTACAATACTATTTGTTTCTGTCTTGTTTGCCTTTGAGGTTTGCAGTCAGACCTGGGAATTGCGAAAGGAAGGAGAGGGGGTAAAGGTATACACCCGTAAGGTTAATGGATCAGATATTCAGGAATTTAAGGGAGAAGTCATTGCCAAATCCAATCTTTCATCTATATTGTCTGTCATCGATAATGTTTCGGATTATCCCAAGTGGATGTATAAATGCACCTATGCGGAGCGTTTATTGAAAAAAAATGAATCGTCGGGTTATACCTATAGTGTGCTTAGTCAGTCATGGCCGGTCAGCGACAGGGATCTGTGTACATTTTATAACGTCAGCCAGGACCCCGAAACCAAGGTCATTTCCATAGAAATCAAATGCGTCAGAGATTACATACCTGAGAAGCCCGGAAAGGTTCGGATACCCAAGTTAAAAGGTTCGTGGCAGCTCATACCCCTGTCAAAAGGAGTCACTAAAATTGTTTATCAGGTACATAGTGAATCCGGTGGGTATATACCATCGTCTGTTGTCAATTCGTTTATTACCGACACACCTTATTACAACCTGCTTAACCTGAAAAAGATTGTGGAATCGCCGCTTTGCCCAAAAAAGGTGATGGAAAATGTCAAAGAGTTGTAGTGAAAGGCTAATAACCGGTTTACTGGATACCGGATGCAATGCTCTTTTTATTCAACTAAAAATTTAAGTAACAGCTTTTAGATGATTTATTATTAATTATTTATGTTTTTCATTTTGTCTATACATGTGAGGTGTTCATCAAGGGAATATATAACAAGTCTTTTACCCTTTCTACAACCCATATAAAACCATAATGGTGGTTACTGATCCTGCCATAAAAAAACTTAAGGCCACCTCTAAAAACTTCAAATTTCTTCGTTCATCTTCGTTCTTCAAATCCTTGCTTCCGGCAGGCTCAGCACAGGCATGTACGCATAGTACACTGCGGTTTTCAGAACTTCGACTGCCTCGAACTTTTTTGTTTTAGAGGCGCCCGATCAAGGTTAGCAGAGATGCCCTTAAACTTATTTTTTCCTTTATCACGGCTTGTCTGCCGGCAGGGAATCTTTACGGTGCATCATGGAATCCACTGCCCTGAGGATAGAATCCGGTATGGAAGTTACGCAGTTATAGTTTTTGGAAATTTTTTCTTTGGGTCCCGGGAATTTCTGCCTGTAAGCTTTCAGCGATTCGTCTTTCATGACTTTTTCCATAAAATACCCGAAGACGGGCAGGGCTGCATGGCCGCCTTCACCAATTCTGGTCCCCGGCCTGAAGTGTATGGAGCGTTGTTCTCCACCCACCCATGCACCGGCAACCAGAGCGGGCGAGACGCCTACAAACCACATGTCGCTGTGATTGGATGAGGTACCTGTTTTACCGCCTAATTCTGTCCCGTACCTGAAAATATCGTACGACCACAGGTTCTGCACCGTAGAGCCGCGTTCTTTGACGCCGGCTTTGAGCATTTCCTGCATCAGAAAAGCTGTTTCGTAGTCTATCGCCTGTTTTCTCAGCGGTTTATATTTCCAGAGCACTTTGCCGTTGCGGTCTTCAATACGGGTTACCAGCACAGGGGCTTCATACATGCCGTCGGCGATCACCGAGGCGTAAGAGTTGACCAGATCGAGCAGTTTTACTTCGCCGGAGCCTAAACATACTGACGGCACCACTTCGAGCTTTGTCCTGATGCCAAGCCGGTAAGCATATTCGATGACCTTCATGATACCTACCTCCTTAGCAAGGGTTACGGCGATACCGTTGATCGAATTGGTAAAGGCTGAGCGCAGGCTGACCGGTATGTTATAAAACACACCGTTCACATTGTGTGGCCGCCAGATTTTCTCCTGACCTTTTTCCCGGTATCTCCATTCCACATAGGCATCACGGCGCATATCGCACGGGCTGAGCCCCGAAGCAATGGCTGCGGTATACACAAACAATTTAAACGTCGAGCCAGGCTGGCGCTGCGCCTGTGATACATGGTCGTACTTGAAAAAACGGTAATCAAGATCCCCGACCCATGCCCTCACATAACGGTTTTCCGGTTCCACAGCCACAAAGCCGATACGCAGGAGCCGTTTAACATAACGTATGGAATCCATGGGACTGAGCACGGTATCTATGGCTCCCTTTCTTAAATCGTAAAGTTTCATGGAAATGGGCTTTTCCATGAGCGCCATGGCGCTGTCACCGTTACCGGTTTGCCGGCGGAAAGCTTTGTACCGCGGACACTCCATGGCGTTGTTCCTGATGAAATCAGGGATTTCACGATAATTAGCATCCCGCCAGGGATTTTCACGTCCCCATTGCCTGTTGAATTCGCTTTGAAGAATTTTCATTTGTTTTTTAACGGATTCTTCGGCATAGCGCTGCATACGTGAATCCAACGTAGTATAAATCTTCAGGCCGGAGGTGTATACGTCCAGGTTGTTTTCGCGGCACCAGTCGCTGATGGCATCGGCAACAGCCATACGGAAATAGGGCGCCTGTCCGTCCGACAGGTCGTCGACCTTATAGGTAAGCCCTAAGGGACGTTTTTTAAGTGTGTCGTAACTGCTTTCTGTTATCAGATGCTCTCTTTTCATGATTCCCAGCACGACATTTCTGCGCTTGTTGCAATTCTTTGGATTACGGAGCGGGTTGTAAGTGGTGGGCGCCTTGAGCATACCTACCAGCATGGCAATTTGTGCGGGTTTCAGCTTATCGGGTGTGGTGCTGAAATAAACCCGTGAAGCCGTCTTTATGCCGAAGGTGTTATTCCCGAAATCCACGGTATTGAGGTACATGACAAGGATCTCCTCTTTGGAGTAGTACACTTCTATTTTTAAAGCGCCTATCCATTCCTTTAGTTTCATGATTACCAGCCGCACATAGGGAATGTGTCCCAGCAAGCCTCTGGAATAGGCGGTGCGTGATTTGTACATATTTTTGATCAGTTGCTGTGAGATGGTGCTGGCTCCACGGTAATTTCCTGAAAACCAGTCGTAAAAAGCCGAAAACAACCCCCTGAAATCTATCCCCATATGCGAATAGAAACGTTCGTCTTCAGTGGCAACGAGTGTTTTGAGCAGCATGGGCGACAAATCTCTGAGTTCAACGGGGGTGCGGTTTTCCCTGAAAAAACGACCGATCATTTTGCCATCGGCGCTGTACACCTCCGAGGCAATGCTTTGCTGCGGATTGCGTATCTCGGATATGCGCGGCGATTTACCAAACAACCAGAGAAAATTGATGTTGATCAGAAACAGGAGGAAAATAAACAGTATGAACGAGCCAATGATGGAATACAATATTTTCAAATACCAGCGGCTTTTTCTCCATACTTCCTTAATAGACTGCAGCCAGGGCTTTATCCGCGACCAGATGACCTGCCATTTTGCACTTAATTGTGTGTATCCCTGTTTTATCCGTGCAACGATGTCCTTCAGCATATTTTGCAAAGGTACTAAAATGATATCAGAACATGTTTTTTTATGCAAAAACATCAACAAATCAATTTTTGATGCAGAAAAAGCAGCCTTTGGCTGATAGCAGAGTCGTGTCTGGATTGAAACTGGCCTAAAAGGTTGTGCTCCGGGCGGATTTCAGTGAAAACCATCTACCCGTGCTTTACTTCTGGGCATAAGCTTGGGGGATAGGTTTGTTCGATGTCGGCAGCAGCTACGAAAGTAAAATCCACCTGCCGTGGTTAAACGATAAGAAATCTTTTTTATCAGGGAACAAAAATCCTCACGGTATGCTGAACTTTACCAGTGTATATCTTAACGAAATATATACCTGATTTCAAACCGGAAGTTCCGGTAAGCGGAAGGGTATGCGCACCGGCATTTTGGTTGCCATCAAGAATTACGTTCACCAGTTTTCCCGTCACATCATGCAGGGTAAGGGTAACATCCGACGGTTCGTCAAGGGTATAGAGGATCATACTTGAGCCGGAAACCGGGTTGGAAGTAATGGTCATAAGCGGTTTTTCAGGGTTGTTTTCTTCCGATCCAAAGGTCGATGGAGTCCAGGTCAGGCTCATATCGCTGTAATTACCGGTGTTGGCAGGGGTGAGCGTAACTTCCGAAGGTCCTTTGGTGAAAGAAATATAAGCTGTTGCACCATTCATATTCTGTGCCGTCATCTGCATCCAGATATAATAGGTGCCGTCAGGAACCAGGACGCCGCTGGCGTTGGTGCCATTCCATGAAAAACTCAGGGTTTCGGGGGAATTAGTCCTTGTAGCTCCGGTAACGGCATCGGTGGTATTCTGCCCGGAGGCAGAAACCCAGGCATTAAGAAACTGCAGGTAACTATAACCGTATTTTATCTTGGTTTTAATAAATGATGCTGAAGAGCCCGATGTGCTGCTGTTTTGTATCCATATTGCAACAAGATGGCGCGGATTATACTGTCCGGAGGGGGCAGTTGTTTTTACTGTAAAGGTAAGGGTACCGGCTGTCTGCGCAAAACCGGTGGCGTATATCGCCATAATACAAACAAGTAAAAGTGCTAGTCGTTTTGATTTCATAGTTATAGCTTTTTATGTTTTATTTCTTTAAGGAACGGACAAAATTTACAATATTCCAGCGATCGGTTTCGTCGGGAATCTTTTTTTCCAGGTTGGGAGCTTCATCTCTGCCGATAAAAGCTTTATAATAAATTTCTCCGTCTGACGCGGTCTGTACACTTGTTGTGCCGAGATCGCTGATGTGAGTTTTCAGGGTTTTGGCTTTTACACCATCGCCTTTGCCGGTGCTGCCGTGGCACGATTTACAGTGTTTGTCATACGTAAGCTTACCTGCTGAAGTGCTCGCCGAACTCATTTTTACGGGGTTTTTCAGCGTTTTATACTTGGCAGGGATCACCCAGGGTTTATGCTGCAGATTGGCCGACATGATTAACACGGCCAGACAGATGGCTGTGATGTTCAAAATTATTATTTTCAGTTTCATAATATTTTTAATTAAATAATTTCATACCTGATTATCAGAATTAATAAAGACAAATTTACAAAAACTACACAATTCTTAAGTTTTTTATTATTTTTTTTCAACAATAGTTATCATATGACGAATAACATAAAAAAGAATTATGAAAAGAATTATCGCGGTCAGTGCGATCAGGACAGTATTCAGGACGGGATCATCCATTTTTTTGGATACAGGCTTGCCGTCTAAAGATAAGTCTTTCAGAATGCTGATCTTTTTTAATCCGGCTTGTTTTCTGTTTTTGTAAAGGGTATTGAGCAGCACGGAGTTTTCGGAGTGGCAAGCCTTACAATCTTTTAAGGCGAGAGTTTTGGGTTCAATACGATGAGATACCATCATGTTGTCATTTGAAGCGGCATGACAGTCAATGCAACGTACATTATTCATGTGTAGTTCCGTTTCGGGCAACCAGGCATGTATTGTAGCCATATCAGTTTTGATGTTGCCGGTACGGAATGTTCCCCGGTATGAGGGTTCCTTGCTGTGGCAAGTGAGGCACATCATGTTATCGTAGCTGATAACCCTTCGCAGAGGTTGTATGGTATCCCTGCTGTGCAGCTTGTCATAATGGGCAATATGGCAGTTCCAGCAGGAAAAGTTGATGCTGTCTGTCATATAATGAACACTGTGCATACAGGCCGTATCTATGTCTTCAAAATGAAAATGTGCAAAGGTTTCATCTCCGCCGTGGCAGTCGAGGCAGGTGATCATAGCATTTTCTTTCAGCGATGAATCATGGGGTACGTTCAGATATTCATCTGAATGGCAGTCGGTGCATTTAAAGTCCCAATGGTTTGAGTTGTAATATCTCACCGTGTCGATCCTGTTCTGTGGCCGGATGGAATATATTTTGTTTTTTGATATATTTTTAGAACCGGGAATTTCACAACTGCTGCGGGAATGACATTTCAGGCACTGTGCATTATCTTTTTTAGACGTAAATTCCCTGATATCAGCTGCTGTTATATTTATTGAAGTATTATAGTACCGGAAACAGAAAACGATCATCAGGGTAAGCCCGATCATCAGGGCTATCGCTCCGACATTGCGTATCAGGTGTTTTTTTTCCTTTTCCTCCACAGGTTTTTGTTTAATTCAGTCGTACAATGATGTTGAAGCCGATCATCAGTCCTTTGAGTTTGGTGAAGTCGAACTGGTTATAAGCAAAGTTATGTTGAGGATTGAGTGCTCGGTAAGAGGAGGCAAAGACCTGGAACACATGGGTGGAAGTGCCTATTTCGTAACAGAGCGCCAGGTTGGGCTTGGGTTTCAGTTGTTGTCCCGAAGCTTTCTTCAGGAAAAATCCCTGATCGTATTCAAGAATCACCGACATGTTGCGGTAAAACCGGATACGTGCTCCTGCAGACACCCCGAGGATATCGTTTTGTGTAATTCCGGTGTAAGATGAATGTATTACAGAGTTGGCTGTGTCGGCCTGATTGATGATGGTATCGGACACCTGAACACTCTCTGTTTTGTTGAAGTGGCTGTAACTTATGCCGGCTTCCAACGAAAACATGTCATGGAATTTCCGTGAAACGATCAGTTGCCCGTGGTACGACAGTTTGTCGATGAATTTGTATCCCTGGCCCCAGTAGTTTTTACCCCGGGCAGCCAGGCTGGTGTTCCCGTATAAAGTAAGCGACAGGGGCATCTTACCGTTACGTGTCTGTTCGAGCAGGTTGGCTTTGACAAAAAGTTCCTGGTATTTATGGTCTTTTTCGGTGCCAAAACCCACCAGCAGCCTGTCCAGTATGGAGTAGGTCATCGCAAGTCTTATATTGGAAGCGCCATAAAGTCCGAAAAGATCATGAATACCGTTGTCAAGATTGGAAAACCGATGCTGGATATGAAACTCTAAACTCCCTTTTGATGGGATATAGGCCGTCGGCATATCCACCAGGGTAGCGCCTGTCCAGGCATCCTGCACGGGTTTTTTGCCCTGGGCTATCTGAAAAGCAAGCGTGTCAACCTGCTCTGTCGGATATGCAGCAGTACTGTCGTTATCTTGCGGGAATAAGGTGTCGGGGGAGAGTAGAGTAAAAACCATTAGGAATACAATAAGCAGGTATGTATATTTTTGTCTCATCTGAAAATGTGTTTTTGATTTGTTAATTATTTTTTGCTCCCTGCTGTATCCAGGTCAGTATTTTTGCTCCTTCGACAGTATAGGGGCCGCTGCCGTGAACACTCTGTGTGGAAACGATGGTGGTATAGAGGACACTGGAAGGAGGGTCAGCCAGATTGATATACTGTCCGGGAGTTGCTGTCAGGTTGGTGTAGGCGACGCCGGCATCCAGAATGGGATTGGAAAACCCCTGGGCATGGCAGCTCAGGCAGCTTGCCGTAAAAATGGGGATGATGTCGGCGCTGAACCGGACCGAATCCGTGTGGTAGGGATTAAAGGGCTGGTTGTAAGAGCCCCTGTCGATTGTTTTCTTTTCACATGAGATAAAAAGCCCGGCAGATATAAGCGCAACCAGGGCAAAAATCAGGATGTTCTTCATAAAAACGGATAAAAGTGTAATTAATATTGACTGACAAGTCTTTAACCCGACAAAATTAAACATAAAATATCCTTGTTCCAGTGGGCACTAAAATATATTTTTCTTTGACATTCAAAAAGTTTTGGTGATTGAGTCAGAACTGATTTTGTAAATGAATTTCTGCAAAATGGTGCTACCTTTGTTCAACGCATTACTGCCATGCAGGGAGTTATTGATATAAACTAATTGCAAATATGTTCTGGCCGGAAACACAGTTAAAAATTGCCGATGGCTCCTTCGTGAAGGCACGTGCGCCTGTGATCATTTCGGCCAGCCGGGCCACCGATATCCCGGCTTTTTATTCCGGCTGGCTCATCAACCGGATTAAGCAGGGTTACCTGAAATGGAAAAACCGTTTTAATGGTGAAGTATGTTATGTGTCATTAGCCTCGGCACGCCTGATGGTTTTCTGGTCTAAAAATCCCAAGCCACTGATAGAACATCTTGATTTTTTTGATGAAAGAAAGATGAACTACTATTTTCAGTACACGCTGAATGATTATGATGCTGAGAACCTTGAACCGCATGTTCCTCCGCTTGATTCAAGAATTGAAACTTTTATGGAACTTTCGGAAAAAACCGGCAGGGATAAAGTCATCTGGCGTTTCGACCCGCTGATACTCACGGATAAGATGGGTGTTGACGAATTGCTGCGGAAAGCCGAAAACGCAGGTGACAAATTAAAGGATCACACCTCAAAAATGGTGTTCAGCTTTGCTGATATCGGCCCATACAAAAAAGTACAGCACAACCTTCAGCATCATGCTGTCCGCTACCTCGAGTTTGACGAAAAGGCCATGAATGAATTTGCAGCCGGCCTTCAGCAGTTGAATAAGCGCTGGAACTTTGAAATCGGCTCCTGTGCTGAAAAACTGCCGTTAGAGCAGTATGGCATCATTCATAACAAATGTATTGATGATGATCTGATCATTCGCTTGTTCAATGCCGATAAGGTGTTGATGGATTTTCTGAATGTAAAAATTATAGCTCCGGATTTATTGAATCCTGAAACATGCATCGTAAAACAAAAAAACAATAAAGATAAAGGTCAGCGCAAATACTGCGGCTGCATAGTGAGCAAAGACATTGGCGAATATAACACCTGCCCGCATCTTTGCAGGTATTGTTATGCCAACGACAACGCCGAAAAAGCCCGTAAGGGTTATCAGAAGCATTTAAGCAATACTACCTCAGAAACTATTAGCGGGGAGTGATCATTCGGTTTGATTAACTGCTTTTAATTGATTTTTTGGAGTAATGGACATTTTAAGTGGTCGATTCCACTCCAAAAAGCCCCGTTTTTCTTATCCTGCGACTTTTTGCCTTTTATCCCAGAGGGAAGTCGCAGATAATCTGCCTCCCTGCCCTGACTACATGGCGCAGCCTGGCAAGTCAGGCTGGCTTTTGGGCCGGGGCAATGCTGATTTTCAAAAATCATACTTTTCGGAGTGGGCTCAATTATCAAATTTTCGGCAGCAAACATTACTTTGCTGCCGATTTATTTGATATTAGAAATTACAGCTAAATGAAATTAAATTTCGGTTTGTTTTTATTGAATTAATCTTAATTTTATACATTTGTGATGTGTAAATAATTTATAATGGCCAAACAAATAAAACAAAAAAGCATCGAAGAAACCTTATGGGATTCTGCCAACAAACTCCGCGGCACAGTGGAATCAGAAAATGAATAAATAATGCCCGAAACATTTAAGAATAAATATCGCAGAACATCACACCGTAAACCGGGCTGGGATTATTCGTCGGATGGTATGTATTATATTACCCTGGTAACGCAAGACAGGATTTGTAATCTGGGTAAAATTATTAATACGTCCTGCAATGCCTGTATGCAATTATCGAAATTTGGTCAAATTGTGGATGCCGAATGGCATAAATCATTTGAAATTCGCAAGGAATTATTTTTGGACGAATATATAATTATGCCCAATCATTTGCACGCCATAGTAGTCATAGACAAAAACGATAAAACAATGGCGGATACCGTTGGGGCGGAAATTGTAGGGGCGCACGGCCGTGCGCCCCTACAATTTCCGCCATATTTACCATTGCACCCATTTGTACCATTGCACCCATTTTATCGTTTGCCAAAATCCATATCATCGTTTTTGGCGGGTTTTAAATCGGCGGTAAATTCCAAAATTGACGATTATATTGATGCAAACCATTTGAATATTCCCAAATACAACAGGCATAACCATTTTTTTCAACCTAATTATTACGACCACATCATCCGCGATGAACAATCGTATCAACGTATTTCGGAATATATCAAAAACAACCCTGCAAAATGGCAGGATGATAAATTTTTTTAATAATGATATAAGGGCATCTTTAATAACCTGGATCGGGCGCCTCTAAAAACAAAAAAGTCCGAGGCAGTCGAATTTCTGAAAACCGCAGTGTACTCTGAGCGTACATGAGGATGAATCCCTTGAATCGTACTTCACCCGGCTGATTGAGTATATCAACAAAAATAGACAAGCAGAATAGGCTGATACTTGTTATAATAAAAATCAAATAGTCGGTATCATAATTTCCCGGAATTCAAATAATCTGTATTTATGGGGAAATCTTTTACCTATGTTTTACCCCTGATGTAAAAAATCCCTTGCAAACTTTTAGCTTTCAAGGGATTTGTGTTTTGGATGGTGACTCCGGAGGGACTCGAACCCCCAACCGACAGAACCGGAATCTGCTATTCTATCCAATTGAACTACGGAGCCAATCGCTTGCAAAAATAATAATTCTCGCTGAATTATACCGATGTTTTTTTGTTTTGATTCTCCACCTAAAGAATGTAACTTTGCTTACTAAATTTTTTAATTATGATCACAAAAGCACAAATAGATGATTTCTATAAACATGGAACCATCGCCATCATTGGCGTTTCAAGAAATAAAAGAAAATTCGGACGTACGGTTTATGATGAACTGAAGAAAAAAGGCTACAGCGTGGTTCCGGTTAACCCGAATACCGACCATATCGAAGGGGAGAAGTGCTATAAAGATATTGCTGACCTGCCGCAGGAGATAAAAGCTGCTGTCGTACTTACCCCGAAACCCAAAACACTGGAAGTTGTGCAGCAATGTGCCGGAAAAGGGATAACAAATATCTGGGTACAGCAAGGCTCACATACCAAAGAGGTGTTGGATTATGCCGGCAAAAACAAGGTAAACCTGATCCACGGCAAATGTATCATGATGTTCTCTCAACCGGATGGTATGCATAAATTTCACCGGTCCATCATGAAGTTTTTCGGAAGACTGCCCAAATAACGACCGGCACTGATGGATAAGCCATATACCGGGCTATTGGTGTATTACCTCAGCGGGACAGGAAATGCCTTGACATCGTGCCGCTGGATGGCTGAAAAAGCTTTAGAAAAAGGCATGGCTGTTCAGTTGATGCCTGTCGACAGGCAAAAGTTCATCGAAAAACCTGATATAAAAGGAAAGGCTTTGATAGGATTTTGTTATCCCACACATGGTTTCGGCACTCCCTGGCTGATACTGAAATTTTTCTGGAGATTTCCCAAAATCAAAAACGCGGATGTCTTTTTGAGCAGCACCCGCGCAGGTTCCAAACTCAGCAAACTATTTATACCGGGTATGAGTGGCATAGCCATGTGGATACCTTTTATCATATTGTTGCTGAAAGGGTATCGGATAAAAGGAATGTTACCGATAGACCTGCCTTCAAACTGGATCAGCATACACCCGGGATACAGGAAAAAAGTCATTGCTTCGATGTTCAGGCGTTGCGAAGGCATTGTTAAGCGCTTTATCGAAAAGGTAATGGATGGAAAAAGTTTTTTTCACTATTGGGTATTTGTCATGCTGCCCCTGGACATAGCATTAATTCCGGTCACTTTTGCGTATCAGCTATACGGGCGCTTCTTTCTGGCAAAGCTTTTTATTGCCACCGACAAATGCAATGCCTGTGGTATCTGCTATGAAAAATGCCCTGCAAATGCCATCAGGATGTATGGAGGCAAACCATACTGGACGCTTCATTGCGAAAGCTGCATGAGGTGCATCAATCTTTGCCCAGAGAAAGCCATACAGGTTTCTCATCTGCTCTTAGCGATGATCCTGATAACAGTGTCGGCGCTGCCGGTATATATTCTGATCTTCAGGTTTTTTGGAACTTTGCCCGATCCGGCTTTTAAAATTACCGAAAGCCTGCTGAATTGGGGTATAACACTATTGATTTATATTGTTGTTTATGCATTCGTATTTTTTCTTCTGAAATTCAAAATATTCAATCTGTTATTTGAATATACCTCACTGACTCGCTATTGGCGCAAATATATGGCTACGGGCATCAAAGCCGCCGATTTTAAAATTATGAAACCTCCTGCCAAAGACAAAAAAGATTAAGAAACAAATTCTAACCTGCCAGGGCTTTTTTTTCCACCCTGCGTGCTATTAAAATGCTCATTTCGTAAAGCAGATACAGCGGTAGTGCAACCATCATCATGGTAAAAGCATCGGTAGAAGGGGTGATGATAGCGGCAAGTATCAACACGATGATGATGGAATACTTCCTGTTTTTTCTCAAAAAGCCAACATGGATTAAGCCGGTTTTTGCCAGGAAAAATATCAGCGCCGGCAGTTCAAACACCAACCCTAATGATAATGGAATGACGGCCACCGTGGAAATGTACGATTGGATGGTGATCTGATTGGTGATGTATGGGCTTAACACATAATTACCGAGAAACTGAACACTTAAAGGCAGTATAAGGAAGTAACCGAACAGCAAGCCGCCCGCAAACAGAAAAAAGATATAAAAAACAGCTCTGCCTGCGTAGGTTCTTTCTTTTGCGCTCAGGGCAGGCCTGATAAATATCCAGAGCTGCGATAACATAAAGGGAAAAGCAATAATGAAACCTGCTATCAGCGAGATGATGATATGCCAGCGGAATTGCCCGGCTATGCTGAGATTGATCAACGGAAAGCTGACATTACCGGCACAGAGGGCGTCGGTGCGGAGCAACGCTCCGAGTTTGCATAAAAGCCGGTATGTGATAAAATCATCGTTTTTAGGCGGCAGGATGATCGAATCAAAAATAAAATCTTTAAAGAAAAAAGCAGTTGCAGCCAGCACAAAAACAGTTACCAGCGACCTTATTATCAATATCCGAAGCTCTTCGGCATGTTCCCAAAACGTGGCATCTTCCTTTTTACCGGCAAGGTGGCTCAGCAGGAACCTAAACATATCAGGGCCTTTTACTCAGTCGGTTTTTCTGAAGAGGAATCACCTTTTCCGGTAATATCCTTAAGCTCGTCCATTACATCGCTTTTGCCTTTTTTAAACTCTCCGACACCACGTCCCAGGCCGCGCATCAGCTCGGGAATCTTTTTTCCGCCAAATAACACCAGGATGATAATGGCGATGATGATGATTTCCTGCCCGCCGATAATACCTAACAATATTGAATAAATGGTCATAACTATGATGATTGGTATTACAAATTTACTTAATAATCCTGAGTTCACAAAATTATTCCATAGTTTCCCGTCATGGAATTAACCCATATAATCAAAAAACGTTAATGCCCAATGAGCAACCCTTTTTCCTGGGGCATAGTATTATATTGATATTAAAACCCCACGGGCTATTGATGATATTCTTCATGCTCCTAATTCAATAAAAAAATTCACTGTTGTCCGGTAAAAATATTTTAAATATGCTGAATAGATTTATTTTCACAACATTTACAATATATCGCCACCTGCGGGCCTTTATTTTTCATTAGACATAGATTTTCACGGTAAACAACCGACCGTATATTACGAATAAGTGGCTCCTTCAAAGATAATATTTTTATTTCCGAGCAATTTGTATTTTTGCTGATTAAAATTTTGCATTACTTCAAGTATAAG
>Ga0209717_1000413_pt1 | contig 53204 bp, 41 predicted proteins | sample AD_UKC048_MetaG_FD_184418 | JGI IMG/M metagenome (GOLD analysis project Ga0209717, IMG submission 184418) | Active sludge microbial communities of municipal wastewater-treating anaerobic digesters from USA - AD_UKC048_MetaG (SPAdes) (version 2) | ecosystem: Engineered > Bioreactor > Anaerobic >...
ATGATGGATTTTTTAGCGAAACGAGGCAGATTTTGCAGACATAGTTTATCCTATGTCGAAAAATCTAACGAAGTTGCAGCAAAAAAGACGCATAAAGATATGAAAAGATAAAATCAAAACAATTTCTTAAATTCCATTTCAGAATAAAATCAGATGTCTTGAAAGACAATACTAAAATAATTACTATTGACATTGTTCCTAACGTACTCACAATAAATTATTTGTGGTTATATATAAGTATTCGAAAAATCAATGATAATTATTCTGACAAAGAAAAAAACTGCAAATAAATAGTATCGGAAACGTGAACCAAAATTCTTTTACAGTTTGAAATATCATTTTTTTTCCTTTAATTTGTGATATAATTTACCTATTAAATCCGGATGAAACCCAGGTTATTTTTACTGTACCTTATTTTTTTCCACGCAGCAACACTCCTGTTCTCACAGATCACGCTCAACAGCAATAATTTTCCGGTAGGCGGTTTACAGGCAGGACGCGGTTATGTACTCTCTTATGCCAATGCTTTGGGTAACCCGGGCGCAAACCAGTTTTACGATTTCACCAATATTACCCCTGTTTTGCACGACAGCATAAAGTATTATATCGCCGCACAGACACTATGGACATCTTACCATCCGGGAGCGACAGTGGCCGGTATGGAGGCTTCAAACAATATAAAGTATGTTTATTATTACACTCCCGGTCCCGGAGCGTTTTGCAGGACAGGACTCACTCTCATCGGAGATTTCGGACAAGGCATCGATACCGTTCATGGTAATTACTCATCACCGGACACTTTATTGACAAACCAGTATACGTATGGATATTCCAAAACAGTATATTCATCCGTGACCATTCCGAACATTCTTACCCTGGTCAATTATCAGATAAAAACCAGAAGAAATATTTTGGTAGACGGATGGGGGCAGTTAGAAACACCTCTGAACTACTATTCTGATGTGCTTAGGGTGAAATATGCCGAATACCGCTACGATACGGCATTTATTATCACAACGCCCTCCTACTATGTGGCAGATACCCAATATTACTATGATTACTATGCTAAAGATGTCCGCCAACCTGTCGTCAGAGCACATACTGACAAAAATTACAATCTCCAGTACTTTGAGTACCTCTATACACCACCGGTAATAACAGGCTGTATGGATAGCATGGCACTAAATTACAACCCGCTGGCCAATCAGGCTGATGGCAACTGTATCTATTGTTCTGTCAATTATTCGATAACTCCCGACACTACCATTTGCCAGGGAACGGCCATAACATTGAATATCAGCGGAGGAAGCAGTTATCTTTGGTCCGACGGCAGCACAGGATCATCCCTTGCTGTAACACCCACAGAAACAACAGTATATACCGCATATGTCAGCAACAGCCCTGTATGTCATGCCCTGGCCTCTGTTGAGGTGACCGTGGATAAACCGGTAACGGCCATGTTCTGGACAACACTCGACCATTATAATACCGGTGATTTGATACAGTTTATCAACCTTTCGTCCAATGCCTCCATTTACCAGTGGAGTTTTGATGATGTGCCGGATGGTTTCAGCAGCCTGCCATATCCTTCACATACCTATGCTGTGCCGGGAATGAAGCACATCATACTGATCGCATCAAATACGTGTTATTCCGATACCATCACAGACTCGATAATGATCCATGACGGGACTTTTATCGGCAGCCAGGCGTTTTCTGATGTTTATGCCATTTATCCCAACCCCGGTGCAGATCATCTTTTCATTGAAGGCCACTTTGATAAATCCGCCAGTCTTGAAATAAATACGATAGACATGCTGGGCCGCAAAAGAAATGTTGCATTTTATAAAAATATATCCGGAGATTTCAGATTACAAAATGATTTCAGCCAACTGGAACAGGGTGTTTATATGATCGAACTCATTAAAAACGGAGAACAAATCACGCTGCACAAATGGATCAAAACGAAATAAAAAAATGATAAAAAAAATATCTTTTTTTGCGCTGATCATAATGATCTTTTTGGAAACATCTGCACAGGTGGTCATTAATGAGTTGTCGCCATCGAATAATTCTGTCCGGGTGGATGAAGACGGAGATTACCCCGATTGGATTGAATTGTATAACACGGGCTCATCTGTGGTTTATTTAGGAGGTTACAAGCTAAGTGATAACAGTTCACAGCCGGATAAATGGATTTTTCCATCGGGAATTAGCTTACAGCCCCATGGGTTTCTGACGGTGTTCGCTTCGGATAAAAACCGTAAAGCGTTTTTCAATCACTGGGAAACCGTCGTATATGCCAATGATAACTGGCGTTACATAAAGCCGTTATCCGAGCCCGATTCGAACTGGAGAAAACTTCCTTCGTTCAACGACGGTGCCTGGTCGCAAGGCCCTGGCGGAATAGGATACGGCGACGGGGACGACAATACACTGATTACAGCACCGGCCACATCGGTTTATATGCGGCGCGTATTTACTATCGCAGATACCTCGGTGATTGCTTCCGCAGTGTTACATATGGATTATGATGATGCTTTTGTTGCCTATATCAACGGGGTTGAAATTGCCCGGGCCAACATAGGTGTCAACGGAACACCGGTAGGCTTTTCAGTTACAGCCTTTGCCGAACACGAAGCCCGGATGTACGCCGGAGGAAAGCCGGAAGCCTTTGTCATCAGCGAGAGTGTTCTGAAATCATTTCTTGTGAATGGTAATAATGTACTGGCCATACAGGTACATAACCTAAGCCCTTTGTCGTCCGACATGAGCGCTCTGCCATGGCTTTCGGCAGGAATAAAAAACACTTCAGCAAATTACGGTGCAGTACCTTCGTGGTTTAACCTCAGCGCTTCCGCCCTGCACACCAATTTTAAATTATCTCAGAACGGTGAAACACTGATTTTATCAAATCCTGCCGGTTCTGTTATCAGCCAGGTGACCTTTGGTCTTGTACTTTCCGATCATTCATACGGATTCCAGCCCGATGGAACGACACAGCCCAAATACTTCAAAACCCCTACTCCCGATGCCTCCAATAACCTTGTGACCGCTTACGTCGGATATACTTCGGAGCCCCAGTTTTCACTTCAGGGAGGATTTTATCCCGGTACACAGTCATTAGCCCTGTATACCTCTACGCCGGGGGGTATCATTCATTTCACTGCCGACGGGAGTATTCCTGAAATCTCATCCCCCGTATACACCATGCCGGTGCAGATTGATTCCACGGTGGTTATCAGGGCACGCACTTTTCATCCAGGCCTGCTTGAGGGGAATACCCTTTCCAACTCATATTTCATCAAAGATTCTTCTTCAGCCAGACTGCCCGTCATCTCGCTTACGGTTCCCCCGTCGCTTATGTTCGACCCCAATACCGGCATTTATGTGAAAGGCCCGAATGCCGATGCTTCGGCGCCGTTCTTCGGCGCTAATTTCTGGCAGGAAAAAGAAATCCCTGCTCATATTGAATATTTTGACACCTTGCGCCATCTTGGTTTTAAACAAAACATCGGAATTGAAATATACGGGAATTATTCCAGGTCATATCCTCAGAAAAGCTTGAAGATCATTGCACGGGAAAGCTATGGAAATGGTTCTTTTGACTATCATCTGTTCCCCGATAAGGATATTCACTCTTTTAAACAATTCATCATCCGGAATTCAGGCACAGACTGGAACCAGACACATATGCGTGACGCACTCATACAAAGCCTTTCATTAAAACCTACGGATTGTGATGTTATGGCGTATCAGCCCGCGGTGGTATACATAAATGGAAAATACTGGGGTGTTTATAACATGCGCGAAAAAATCAATAAGGATTATCTGGCTGAAAACCATAATGTTGACCCTGATTCTGTTGACCTTTTGGAATACAACGGATTTGTGATGTCGGGCTCTAATGATGCTTTTTTACAAATGGGCATGTATGTACTTTTACATGATATGTCCATCCCGTCAAACTTTGAGTTTGCAGATTCTCTTATTGACCTTAAAAACTTTGCGGATTATTTTGCTGTGGAAACATGGACCGATAACTGGGACTGGCTGACCAACAATGTACGTTACTGGAGGGAGAACAAAGCCGGAAAAAAGTGGCGTTATATTTTATGGGACCTGGATAACGGAATGGGCGGCCCCTGGTCGTATGTTTTCAATTCGCTGGATACCAACCTGCATAAAACCACTGATTATACATCCATACTTTTCAGCAGGCTGCTGGCCAACCAGGCTTACCGTAACTATTTTATCAATCGCTACGCTGACCTGATCAACACACTATTTACGCCTCAGCATTTTAATGCAACCCTGAACAAATTCAGAAACCGGCTGGACCATGAAATGGTCAGGCATTTCAAACGATGGGGAAGCGGCTTTAGTAATCCCGACTGGGGTATCAACGGACATGGCAGTTATGACAACTGGAAAAATTATCAGTTACCCGAGTTGACGGCATTCTGCAACAACAGGCAGATCACTGCACGCAACCATATTCAGGAAACTTTCGGGCTAAAAAAACAGGTTCCCGTCACTCTGAATGTGTATCCTCCACAGGCAGGTAAAATTCTGATCAACACCATAAGCCTTGAAGATATGCCCTGGTCGGGGATTTATTTCGACAGTGTCCCGGTCACCATCACTGTTATTCCCAATCCCGGGTATCATTTCAGTTTCTGGCAGTCTGTGATAAAGTTCCCTGCACCACAATATGATTCAACGCTGACATTTGTTCCCGATACTTCCGATGTAATCACTGCATACTTTATGGGGCAAGCAGATACAGCAAAAATCACCTTCAGCGAGATCAATTATAATTCATGGCAGGGAATGAACTCCGGTGATTGGATAGAATTGCACAATTACAGCAACTGGCCGATGGATATATCAGGATGGAAGTTCAAGGACAGCCAGGATAATAACATTTTTCTTTTACCGGAAAATACCATTATACCCCCTGATGAATACCTGGTGCTTTGCCAGGACACCACAGAATTCCGGTCTGTTTATCCCGGAATTAATAATATCCTTGGCTCTTTTGATTTCGGACTGAATTCTGCTGCAGAAAGCCTGCGTTTGTTCGACAGGGATATGAACATTTACCTTTCGATGACTTTTTCAGGTAACAGTCCCTGGCCGGCAGGCGCCAACGGTACCGGACGAACACTCGAGTTGCTTTCGGTGAGCGTGAATATTGACAATCCGTTGAACTGGTTTGCCGGCTGCCCCGGAGGCTCTCCGTGCGGTCCTTTTATCCCGTGCGATAACTCGGGAGAAGATACCATCAATGGTAATTCAGATGGGATTATTGCTGTTTACCCCAACCCTGTTACGGAAAGCTTGATCATCAACATCAACCCCGGCAGCCTGGCTAAGGCAGATTTTTCGTTTACCCTGTATGACATGATGGGAAAGACAGTTTATAAAATAAATGACATACCCTCAGATGAATTTACTGTGCTTAACAATTACCTACCCGGAATATACTTCTATAGGATTTTTTCTTCAGACGGCTATTTAAAAAGCGGAAAACTTGTTTTCAGATAAAGCAGCCGCTATAAACTGATATTGTATCCAATACCGATAATATGGTCGGTTCCGGGGTTTACGACATGGTATTCCTTCTGGAACATATAAAACAAATCTATGGTATTCATCCGGTTTATTTCATACTCCAATCCGGCACAATAGCGGGTGTTGTCAAGGAAAATATCATACGGTCGTTTAAGCGGCGAATAAATCTCGGCATAAAAATAGGGTTTAATGCTTCTGCCGTCGTCATATTTAATCATCAGCTTATTACGTATATGATTTGCCGGTATTTCACCATCAGCACTTGACAACACATCGGTATACTGGCTTTGGAAACGCGTCCGTAAGGTAATTACCACCGGGTTGAATTTTTTTCGCAGCGTCAGGTCAAAATAATAACGATGCCGCATACTGTAAGAATCGTTCGACCTGCGTTTGTTGATAAAACGGTAATTGGCAGAAATTTTCAAATATTTATTAATTTTATATGTAACACCTGCATCGGTGAAAAAAGTCCCCAGTTCAGTAAAATTTTCATTCATTCTGAATTCCTGGTTCAGGTTGACAGATAAACCAGGAATGATTTTCTTCTCGATGCCCGCATAGATCCATAAATTGGCATCCTGCACCTGGGAAAAGCAAGTTGTTGCAGTTAACAAACCTGCAAAAAACAGTACTATCCTTTTTATTAAACCGTTCCTCATTTTTTGTTATAGTAATATACGATGATTTTCGCTGCATCTTTAAGAAAATCAATCTTCTGAATCTCAAAACGGTGAACATTCAATCCGGTTCTTTTTTTCAAATCGTTCAGTAATTCAGCATGGTTCTCCTGTTTAATCATCTCGATATTTTCGTACCTGATCTCCTTCGAGCTCTCATGCCGGAAAAGCCATCTGCAGTCCAGCAAAAATGTAAATACCAGAATAATTCCGTTAATAATTATAAGTTCATAATAGTCAAGCCTGATAGCGCTTATCAGTCCTATGCCGACAAAAAGGAACAGGTAGGTCATATCTTTCATGGATATACCCTGTGTCCGGTACCGGAGCATAGAGAATACGGCAAACAACCCAAAGGCAGCCCCCATGGACAATTTGATTTTGTTCAGCACAAAGGTCAGCATGAAAATCATCAGATTAAACATGAAGAAAGTAAAGATATTTTCGTATCTTTTATTATTGGGATAATAAATAAGGATTATAAGCATAAGCATGGTTACCACATCAATGAGCAGGCCATACCAGAATTTCTCATTGATCTCAACATCATTCTTCTTCTTTTTTTCAACAGTGGTTCCGGAGTCATCATCAACCATAATAGATGTTTCCTGGCTGACATTGGTCTGGGCGATGGCCGGTTGTGCGGGTGCAAGATAGCATAACAACAATAGCGCTGCTAAAAGAAATTTTAATTGTATCATGATGCGATTTTTTAACAATTCGGAACTTGGGTTTAAAATTATTTATTCTGATATTATCATATACACTATAAATGCCAAAACAATATTTGCTTATGGAAACACGCGGAATATGTATGTCGCGCATCAGCAGGGCAAAAAAGGATTTTGTACTTTTATCCTGTTTTAATTCAGCAATTACAAGATTGGGATAAGATACGGTCTTTCCATTGCTTTCGTAAGTGAGGTTAAGATCAATGGTCAGGCGTTCGCGGGAACTTTTATTGACCAGGGTGATCCTTTTGTATTTAACCCATAGTCTTGCAAGCAAAGTGTCAGGATTGATCGTGGATTTTTTTAAAACAAAACGTTTTGTTTCTTCCGATAGTTGTTCTTCAATACCATACATGCGGAAACGTTGTTTCAGGGTACGGCTTTTATTGCTCTTGAATTTAACTTCAAAAAAGGTCACATCGGTATCCTTATAGCAACGATACCGTACTTTATAGCGGTTTAATTTACCGCATTGATGCTGGCGGAAAAGATTAAAATCTTTTGTATCATAATAAAGTGTTTCATAATGGTTGGTACGGATATCGCCGAAACTCAGTATACGGTAATCCGAAACCAGCGCTTTTAATATTCCGGGTAAATAACTGATATTAAACGTAAATTTTGTATCTACCCTGTTCAGTAATTTCACCTCATTCATTTCTTCTAATGAGATGGGGTCAAAAGAATCTAATATTTTCAGTATTTCATCCATGTATCAATCATTGCAATGATCAATAATACTCATATATATAATGCCTGCCCGACTCCAGATCGCCTGCTTTATTAAATGTCTGCCTGGTTTCCTTCATTTTCCTGGAATTATAGGTGTAGACAAATTTCTTATCCAGATTCCCTGCGCCATCATAAACCATCTCTGTGGCCTTATCACCGTTGGCATTATAGGTATATGTTGTCTTTTTTATCAGGGCTCCATCCTTATATTCTGCTTCTTCAGTACAATCACCATTGGCATTGAATTTATATATTTTTTTTTCATTGATATTTTTTTTCTGGTCAAAGAGAGTTTCCTCGGTCTTATTACCAAAGGCATCAAATTTTTGGGTTTCCTTGATCTTTATGCTTCCGTCTTTGTTATATTCGGATTTTTCTAACTCTTCACCATCTTTGTTATACAATGTATAGGCAACTTTATAGCCATCGGTTTTACTGTCCTTTTTATCGGCCTGCCAGGTGGTAATACTCTTGATTTTATTGGCCCTGATCTCTTTCTTCTTTTGGCCGTATACAGCGGACAACAAAGAAATACATAGGATCAGCAGTGTTATTTTCTTCATGATCCTTTATTTAAATATCACAATATCTTCAGTTTCGACTTCCTGATTATTTTTGGTGATCTCAACATCCCGTATTACCGGGATCATAGCATTGGTCTGCAATGTGGAGTCTTCAGAATAAGCATACACATGATACATACCCTTTCTGAGGTACTTAAACTCAAAGGTTCCGTCGTAATTCGACCTTATGCGTTCACTGTATGTTTTATCATCACCGTAAATAATATAAACATCTATATCCTGCCCAAAGTACTGTTCGAGAAAAACGGAATATGTTGAATTATAATCCCTTACAATTATTTTTCCATAAATACTCGATGTACCTCCTTCGCCGGCCTCTTTTTTACAGGAATTAAAAAACATAGCCGGCAGTGCAGCTAACAAAAAGATTATGACTTTGGTTCTCATATAATTTAATTTAATACTTCCTTTTATATTCGACTTAAAAATAGTATAATAAATTCTAATAAAATTAAAAATCATTGTCCTATAACAAATTTATTACAGATCAATCCATTTGAAGTTTCAATAACCATAAGATATAAACCGATATGTAAACCGGAAATATCAATTTTCACAATTTCAGATCCCATGGATGATTTATGGCAAGGATAACCCGAAATGACATGCTGTCCCTTAGAATTATATATCTTATAAGAAACAATATCACCGGAGTTGCTCAGCTCGCAATAAATATTGCCGGTGGCCGGGTTGGGAAACAGGACAAAACTGCCGGCAGGAAGCGTTTCGATGTAATTATTTTCCGCGAAAGAAGGCTGCATAAAAATAAAAGGCCCATAACCATTAGGATAACGGCCATACGTTCTGTCGGCAGATTGTAATCCATACCGAACCGAATCCAGCACATTCGTATTGGCGTCCAGTAAATAAAGCCTGCCCCCTTCATGGTTCGTTGAAAACCCTGCATGAAGTTTTCCCTGGCTGGTATCAGCATCAGCCCAGACAACAATAAAAGATTGACCAGCCACAACGGTATCCGGAAAAGCCCATTTTAAAGGTTCCTCCGGATCATCCGACAAAAATAATTGCCCGATATCCTGGCTTTCCCCGGTAGTGTTGAAAATCTCGATCCAGCCACCCAGCCCGCAACCCTGAGAATTTCCCATACCGTAACCAGACATTAATTCATTAATAACCATATCGCCGGAATTAAACAAAGGCTGTATATGATAAAATTCATACGCGGCCCGTTCGGGTGAGAACATCCCTGCGCTGTCGTTCTGGGCATAAATATAATACTGTACCACAGGTCCCTTAGTCATAATGCCTGCACCGAATATCCCGTCACCGGAAACGCTGTCGTTATGAGCACCGTCATCATACATACATATGCTTTTAAAAACAGCATCCGTTTTGTAACGATAGTGAAGAAAAACCTCTCCGGCTCCGGAAACTGCTGCATTGATCCATACTTGTGCTCCCTGTGCCGGAAAATCCGGATCATGACTTATTTCGGAAATTACAGGAGCGCCCTGAAAACCCGGAAAAGTATCCAGATACGCGATCCGGGCTTCCATAAGGTCCCTGAGTCCCGGAAAAACATTATTCCCCGAACCTACCGTGGTATCTAGGTTCTGATGAAACTGTGCATAGGGATAAAACTTATTGGTGTCGTTTTGCACATACTGATCGATCCTGTTTTGCAACTCCAGTCCTCTTGTGAGGTAAAAGTTGTTTCGGAAATTCTCATTGATAATGGTCTTCATATGCGCCAGGAACATCTTTTTCCTCGTCGGATTCTGCAGAAGATTCACAATAAGAGGTCGCGGTGACAAAGGCGTGGATGCCAGCATTTTCAGCGGATCCAATGATTTTCTCTTGAGAATGGTAAGTCCGTTGGGCGGGGCAGTAATACCATCGGTTTCCTTGAAACTGCCGAACGACATATTAAAATCCCACATAACCGGGTTGAAACGCCCATAATTATCCATATAAAGATAATAATTCTGCGAATATCCTATATAGCTATCCAGGTTGACCAGTGCATAGTTGATGGCATGCATCCAGAGCGTCCTGTCAATATATAAAATAGTATCGATATGAGAAGTATCATTATTCAAAATGTCAATGAGTCTTAAAAGATCAGGCCAGGCCTTTTCAGGGTCATCCGATTCAAGTTTATAATAGGGCTTATAACTTGATGTGTCATCATCAAAATAGGTAAGATTAGAGTTTTGTCCACCCGGAATGATCAGGTGTTCGGGTGCGCCCTTGAAAAAAGTGTTATCTCTTTCGCCGAAACGGGAACCGGCAAAATTCTTGTCCACAGCTTCCACATTAGTATATAATCCCAGCAAAGTATCATTGACATACACATTGGCAAAATTTGCCTTTGAAGCAGGGAGATATTTTCTTGCAATTTCATACGACAACACCTCTCTCACAAAAGAGGGGTCCTGTATGACATTACTAAGTTTCAGTTTTGTATAACCCTGGTAATTCTGATTATTGTAATTATATTCAAGGTCTATATTAAAAGGGCTTTTCACAACATCGGGATCGAAAGAACTATACCCTTTATATCGCACTCCAATGTTACGGAACATCTTTCCTTCGACCATCACATCGCCCAGCAACCGCCCATCTTCTCCAACATATTGATGCAGACTGTCGAGTATATAATCCCAGTTACCCTCTTTAAAATAAATACGAACCTCCCGGATACTGTCAGCATCATAGAAATCACTCTGTGAACGCACAGTGAATGCACATAAAACAGATAGTATAAGAAACAATATGATGCTTTTTACCTTAGCCACTTTCCCTCAGGATTTCTTATCAGATATATGAAATTTTTGATTATTCCTTATTCCTTAATGAATTTCCCATAAAACACTTTTTCGCCATCCGTAATTTTCATAAAATATACACCACTATCCAATTTTTCAGTATCAATGGTGGCAGGCACAGAAATAACTTCATTTAAAAACACCCTGCCGGTAACATCTGATAGAACAACACTGCCTGAACGTACGTAGCCGTTAATGTTAAGCACCTGCTGAACGGGGTTCGGGTATATATTAATATTCAAATCTTTTATATTTTCACTGATACCTGATTGGTCAACATATTTTGAAAGTCCTGCTCCTGTAGCGATCCATAATACATTATTCTGGTCTGCGGCAATACTGAATACCTGATCATCAACAAGGCCATCCGGTTCCGAAAATGATACGCCGGTGCCGGTGGCAGCATTGAATTTAGTGATACCTCCTTCGATCAATGAGCCGTATTTGGTAAATTCCCCTAACCAGATATTGCCTTCAGCATCAATTTCAATGTCCTGCACTCCGGGGTCACAAATTCCATTCGTTGTGTCATAATTGGCAACCCAGGCATCCGAACTGTTCAGTTTGGCAATACCATTTGCCGAAACGCCCAGCCACCTGTTGTTGCCGGCATCCACAGCAATGGAGGTAATGATATTGCTTTTGAGCTGGGTTATGGTAGTCTGATTGTATGTGGAAAATGTAGAATTATATTTCACCAGTCCCAGATCCGTACCGAACCATTTATTATTCATTCCATCAATATAAATATAATAAATCGAAGCTATCGCACCGGCATCCGATGGGAGCCCGTCAGCATCAGTGTAAGTGGTCCATGTGGAACCGCTCAGCTTCGACAAGCCTGCGCCCCATGAGCCGAACCAGATATCTCCGGTATTTTCACTTGCGATTGCATGAATACCATTATCACATAAGCCATCCGCATTGGTATAAGTCGTCCATGAAACGCCGTCGTATCTGGCCACACCGTCACCCTCGGTTCCGATCCAGATATTATTATTGGTTTTATCAACGGCTATACACGATATGATATCCACAGGCAGCCCATCGGCAGTGGTATATACAGTCCAGTTCGTACCGTCAAATTTTGCAACCCCTGCATCCGTCCCCACCCATACATTATTGCTGGTATCAATAACAACCCCTCCGACCACATAATCACTGGGGAGGATGCTGTTCCCGGTTGTGTAATTGGTGAACTGAGCATTCACACTACAGATCATGCCAAACATGAAAATGCAAATGGTGACTAAATGTAACTTTTTCATAATGTTTGATTTACGTTAGTTTTATAACTTATTACTATATACTTTTTATAATACATCTTTTAGAAAAGAAAAAATCGGATAAAAACTGTGGTTTTACATGATTTCTATTTTATTAAAATTATTTTTTTATTGATAAGGTTATTGTCTGAAGTTTTTACACTCAGATAATATATACCATTTGCAAAATCTGACAAATTGATCATTTTGCTGTTTTTCCCGCAAAAAACCACATCTCCGAATGAACTGCATATCTTTACTTCATAGTCATTATTCAGTGCGAATTCTTCATTGATATTGATGATGCCGGATGTCGGATTGGGGTAGATAGTTAATGATGCCTTTTCGGTACTGTTTTCATTCATGCCAGTACAGGCTTCAACAACCACGGTAGCAAACGCCGTAGTTGTGGTGGTAATGGTATTTGAATTGAAAGTACCTGACATGGAAACGGTTACCAGATAGGTATATGTTCCTGCAACGGACGGCACTGCTGTCGGGTTTTGATCAGAAGCAGAAGAAAAAGATGATGTGGCAGGAACGGATACCCAGGAATAAGTATAGACAGGATTGGAAATCACGGGCGCTGATTTTATGTTACAATTGAGTGTTATCATACTGCCGGCACATAGGGTGTCGGACGTGGCTGTTGCAGTTATCCAGGGTCCGAAAACATCAGTTTTTTTAAGCCGGTCCGATTGTGTTGTACTTACGGTAATACTTTGCAGAGCAGTTGTACTGTTTCTGGATTCCACAAATTTCGAATTCGGTACCGTCATAAGAATATTTCCATTATCCAGCGCCTGGCAACCACCCTGTCCCTGAATAGAAAGGTTGGGTATGGTTGGTTTTACACAGGTAGAAGGGCCGACCACCGAACCGGGGGCATAGGTATAATTATAAGGATTGGAAGTTGAGTAAGGCGGAAGATGCAAAACCGCCTGGGCATTACCTCCGGAATTGTTATGCAACACACTCAGATAATTTGGCCATACCAAATTGGTCGCCGGAACCCACCGGCAGTCATGAATGGTATTTAGTGATATGCCGTTGCCATCGGTAGTGCAGCCATAATTCTCAGGGCTTCCCCACCGGTAAAGAAAATCACCCCCCTTACCTGATTTACCTCCGGCATGTGTCGCAGCTTCAGCTGTTGTGGTACTATGGTCTATAACATAAATCTCTTCTTTAACGTGCGAACATATAGCAATCTGGTCAAGTGTCGGGTTATAATCTATACCGTTCATATGAAACCAGTCGGATGTTATGCCTCCGTTAGTAGTGCAGTTTACATTGAACCGTTCGGGATGCTGTGCAATATTGGTCACATAGGTGGCCGGATAAGCTGAATTTGTGCTCTGGCAGAGATGATCCCATAAATGCCATTCCCAGACAACGGTTCCTGTTGTTGAACCGGTAGGTTTTATTTCCCTGATAACCGGCGACTTAACAGTGGAGCTTGATGTACCGCCCACACTGCTTGGCACCTTTGACTCGTCGACTATCACCAGTACATTGCCGTTGGGCATGGGACAAATATCATGATGGGCGCCGGATAAAGTATAGGTCCAGACGTTGTTAACAGTATTATTTCCGGTCCATGCCCATTTTCTCACGGATCCATAACCTCCCGCAGTACCGCCATTCCCATAAGTCTGATAAATTGTATCGTGATAAAAATGAGCCGAATAGGTGGTACTTCCGATATTAAACCTTTGAAAATAACCTGAAGATGTAGTTGCCGCAGTATCAATTAAATAAGCATAACTACTGCCGGTACAGAAGGTATACATCTCCTGTTGCTGAGCATTTACATGATTTAAAACGAAAAAACTAATGATTATTAGCGAAAATCTAATCAGGTGATTGCTTGTGTTCATATAAAATATTTTATTATAAATTAATACACATTAGTTCACTTATACCCTGATATTTTTACTTAATTAAAACAACTTTTTTTCTAATTAGCTCTTTATCACTAGTTTTAACAATGATGTAGTAAATGCCAATTGCATAAGGTGAAAGATCAATATGTGTCACATTATTTTTCTGTATGATAAGTTCTCCGAAAGAATTATAAATGCTGACTTCAAAATCATTATCAAGTGTAAATGCTTCATTTAGATTGATCATTCCGGTGGTTGGGTTGGGAAAAAATTGTAATCCGGCATTTTTCATTTCGCTTTCTTCAGTTCCTGTACATGCATTCACTGTAATACTAACCGATGCAGTGGCCGTGCAGCCTGCATTGTTGGTAACCGTAACCGTATAGGTGTAATTGCCGGCTGTTGTTGGTGTGACTGTTGGATTTTGTGATGATGAAGAAAAACCCCCTATATCAGACGTCCATGAATATGAATGTGTCGGGTTGGTTTCCATAATTGATGTGGCTGATGACCCTAAAGAAAACGGAGTATTAACACATATGGAATTATCTGAAGTGGTAGCTGTCACAACAGGATATCTCACCTCACATTTTTTGAGTCTGTCGGCCTGAACCGACATGACTTGAACATTCTGGTAGGTTGTTCCGGCTCCGTTACACTCATAAAACCGGGCATTGGGGTTCATAACCAGGATATTACCATTTTCAAGCGCCTGGCAGCCACCCATATTCTGCACTGTAAATGCAGGCGTGGTGGGTGTAACACCAGATGTAGGACCGATTACTGACCCTGCCGTATACGTATAGTTATACCCGTTATAGGGGGGCAAACAAAGAACTGCAGCATGTCCTGAACTGCATCCGCCGTTATGGAAAAAGCTGATATAACCGGGATATAATGTATTTGTCGTGAGTACCCAGCGCACGTCATGAATAACATTTAATGTTACGCCGTTGCCATTCGCAGTACAATTATAATTTTGGGGTTTGCCCCAACGGTATAAAAAATCTCCGCCTTTTCCGGAATTTCCTCCCGCACTGGTAGCCGCCTCTGCAGTTGTGGTGCTGTGATCTATCACAAATATTTCGTCATGATTGTGTGAACTGAATACAATCTGGTCTAAGGTGGGATTATAGTCCAGGCCGTTTGGATGAAAACCATCCGTGGTCAGATTACAGTTAATATTCCAGCGCTGAGGACAATTGGCTACATTGGAATAATAATTCGGATAAGAAGACCCTTTGCTTTGACACAAATGATCCCACAACTTCCACTCCCAAACTACTGTACCGCTTGTTGCCCCAGTTGGCTTAATTTCACGAATGATATCAAAAGAATAAGTAGTGCCGCTTGAGACATTACCACCTATAGCCTGCACCTGAGAAAGAGTTTTGGTTTCACGTACCAGAACCAACACATTGCCATTGGGCATCGGGCATAAATCATGATGCATTTTGGAGGCAGTGTAAGTCCAAACACAGGTCGCAGTTGTGGGGCTGGTTATCGCCCATTTTTTCACCGAACCATAACCTCCGGTACCCGAACCCTGACCGTAGCCCTGATAGATAGTATCATTTTGGAAATGTGCTGTATATGGTGTTTGACCAATATTCCACCGGGCAAAATAACTTGATGATGTCGTGGATGTTGTATCGAACAAATAAGCATAACTGCTTCCCGTACAGAACGTATACATCTCCTGTTGCTGAGCATCAGTCTTTTCTGCACCAAAAGACAAGTACATAATTATAAAAACAAACAACGTTTTTTTCATATTTGACCAAAATTTCAATAAAGATGTTTTTAGAATGATTATTTAAACTAATGAATAGCAAATTTTTATAAACAAAAATATAAATTTTTTTTAAAAAAAATCAGTAATTCTTAAATAATCTACGTTTATTACAAAATAATCGACAAAAGAACTTTGTTTGTCGATAATAAATATTTATCCAGCTTGCATTAATACGATTTTAAAGCAATAAGTACAGCAAAAATCACACAACTTCTATCAAATATGTATTATTTATATTTTCCTCTTAATAAAAACTCAGACCACAACAAAAATCGGAGAATCAATCCTGATACAGAATTAATCATAATTAATTCGTTGCCCGTATGAAAGGATCAAAGACAAAAAAAAACTTTTTCTCTATAAAATTCAACATTATATCTATTTTATTTTTTTATTAATCTTCTTTTTAGGAAATTTGTTATTATTTTAAAATAATGAAATTAACCACTTCATATAACAAAAGTCCTTTGGTGTTCAATATCCTGATGCATCTTGCTGTCTGGGTAATATTATTCAGCCTTCCGGTATTGTTTTATCCCGGAGAGTTAAGTTCGTTCAGGGTTGTATTCCGGATGAACTGGATTTTTTTATTTTTTGCAGGTATATTATTCTATCTGAACTATTTTTTTCTTGTTGATTTTTTTGTTTTTGGAAAAAAAACAATTTGGTTTGTCATTATAAATCTGCTCCTTATTGCAGCCTTTACATGGCTAAACGATCAGTTAATAATGAACTTACACAGGCCATTACTTGGCGATCCCGGGCCGCCACATCCTCCGGGACATGGACAAATGCCCATGTTTAAACCCGACAGGAATATGTTTTTCATAAGAAATGCAGGCACCTATTTAGTCCCGGTGATCATTAGTCTGGTATTACGGGTTTTGAAAAGAATAAAAAAAGTTGAAGCAGAAAAAAAAGACATCGAACGTGAAAGGCTCCAGGCTGAATTAATGCACCTGAAAAACCAGCTTCACCCCCATTTCTTTTTTAATTCGCTGAATAACATCTACGCTTTGGTAGATATCTCTCCCGAAAAATCAAAAGTTGCAATTCATGGGCTTGCAAAACTTATACGTTATTTACTATATGAAACCGACACTAATTTTGTCAAACTTTCTCAGGAAATTGATTTCCTGAAAAAATATACCCAGCTCATGCAACTCAGGCTGAATGATAAAATCAAACTGACTACTTCTTTTCCTGAAAGCACCGGAGATCTGATTATTGCCCCCCTGCTCTTCCTGCCTTTGATAGAAAATGTTTTCAAGCATGGCATTACAAGTACCGCATCAAAATTAGTCATCGAGATAACAACGGATAAAGATGTTGTGATTTTCAGGTCGATGAATGAATATAGTCCGGTTGAAAGTATGGCCGCTGAGAAAGGTATTGGCATTTATAATCTTAAAAAAAGACTTGAACTTCTCTACCCCGGGAAACATGAATTCAAAACAGAGATAAATGATAGAACTTATTTTACCTGGTTATCTGTAAAAACCAATTAACCAAAATGAAGATATACTACCTTTGATTTTCGATAAACCATGAGAATAATAAATTGTATTATTGTTGACGATGAGCCTCTTGCGCTCGACCTTCTGGAAAGTTATGTTCGAAAAACATCTTTTCTGCACCTGGCAGCACGCTGCAGCAATGCTTTTGAAGCTATTGAAGTGATCAATAATGAAAGAGTGGATTTGATTTTCCTGGATATCAGCATGCCGGAATTAAACGGTCTCGAATTTTCGCGCACGCTGTCAAAAGAACAAAAAGTGGTGTTCACCACAGCCTATGAAAAATATGCGCTGGAGGGTTATAAAGTGGATGCCCTTGACTATTTGCTCAAGCCATATAATTATGAAGAATTTTTAAAAGCAGCCAACAAAGTCAGGGCATGGTTCCAAATGTCCGACACCATCCCGTCCGCTCCGGAACCCACAAAAGCAATTTTTGTGAAATCGGAGTACAAACTTATTAAAATTGATCTTGGCCAGATATTATTCATTGAAGGACTGAAGGATTATGTCAAAATTGTCCTTCTCGATAAAGAAAAATCCGTTTTATCCCTTATGAGCCTGAAATCACTGGAATTGCAACTGCCTCCTGAACAATTCATGAGGATTCACCGTTCCTATATCATCAACCTGAACAAGATCGAACAGATTGAACGTAATCAGGTGATTATTGGCAAAACACGTATCACCATTGCTGATATTTACAAAGAAAAATTCATGAAATACATTGATTCCAAATCAATGAGTCCATAAGGATTTTAAAGAAAATTCAGCCGTTCCTCGATCTGATATTTATTTCTGTCGTAAGAACTCCGGGCGACCATTTCGGCCAGAAATCCTGTCAAAAAAAGCTGAGTTCCCAGTACCATTGCTACCAGCGCTATGTAAAAATATGGGCTGTTAGTTACCAGTGGCGCCTTTATACCTATATTTAAATAGTATAATTTCTGTATGCCAATACCAAGTGCTGCAATAAAACCTAAAATAAATATGATAGTACCTATTGTGCCAAAAAGGTGCATGGGCTTCTTGCCAAATTTTGAAACAAACATTATTGACATCAGATCAAGCGGGCCGTTCATAAAGCGGTTCATCCCGAATTTTGATGTTCCGTATTTACGCTTGCGGTGTTCCACAACTTTTTCACCTATCCTCTTAAAACCAGCCCATTTGGCAATTACCGGAATGTACCTGTGCATTTCACCATAAACTTCAATACTTTTTACTACCGTCTTCCGGTATGCTTTAATTCCGCAGTTATGATCGTGAAGCTTCACACCGGACATCTTACTGGTCATCCAATTATAAAGTTTTGACGGCAGATTTTTAGTAAGTGAAGGATCGTGACGTACTTTCTTCCATCCCGAAACAAGGTCGTATTTTTCATCCTTAATCATTCTGTACAATTCCGGAATTTCATCCGGGCTGTCCTGCAGATCAGCATCCATGGTAATTACCACATCGCCCCGCACCTCCTGAAAACCCACATTCAAAGCTGCTGATTTGCCGTAATTTCTGCGAAACCTCACTCCTTTTACGTTATCGTTTTCTTTACCAAGTTTCTCAATAACATTCCATGAATTATCACTGCTCCCATCGTCAACAAGAATAATCTCATAGGTATATTTCTGCAATTCAGCAACTTTGCTGATCCAGGCGCACAATTCCGGCAGTGACTCCTCTTCGTTATATAGCGGTATAACAATTGATAAATCCATTGATAATTAATTATAAAAGACCATCGGTGATTTTCTCTTTTTTACGGACAAACAAAGCTGCAATCACAGCAATAATAACAGATACTGTTAAACTATTAAAAAAATGACTGAGAACAAGTTTACCGGGTGTTGAACCTTCTATCATACCCTGAATGATTTCTTCTTTCTTCTCATCGGGTATATAGTCATTTTCAGAGATTATATTTATTGCAAGCTGTACCTCGTTGGCTGCACGCTGCGGATCAAAGAAATTATAAAACAAATAATTGTATAAAACCAAAACTACAGATGAAACAACTGCGGCCGCTACACAGAACATAATTGCCTTACCATAACTGAGATAACCACCATGTAACTCATTTCTGTATTTTCTTCCGCCCCATATATAAAAACCAAAGTAAACAGCCAGCGTAACAATAAGTATTAATAAATTAGCAATCATGCCCATACCTGTTAAGTCAAAAACATATAAAAGCATATCTACAAGTATCATGGCACCGGCAATCATCAACCCAACCATTAAAGCTTTTTTAAACAATTCAGTAGTTGTATTCATTGATATAAATTTTTTTATTGAAACAAAAATAACACAAATTACGAAGTTAATAGATTTTTTTTTAATTTTGCAGCGGGTAAGTCTTGTACGACCAGCTCCTGTGAACTCCCCCAGGTCCGGAAGGCAGCAAGGGTAAGCGGTTGTAGCGGTGCGATATAAGGAGCTTACCCTTTTTTATTGTTTTAGGTTATGTTATTAAAAATCCATCCTCAAAACCCTTCCGAACGCCAGATGAAAATGGCCGTTGATTGCCTTGCCGACGGAGGTATTATAGTTTATCCAACGGATACTGTTTACGGTATCGCCTGCGATATTTACAAACCTAAGGCGCTTGAGCGGATAGCCCGCCTAAAAAACATCAATCCGGAAAAAGCTAACTTTTCTTTAATATGCTATGATCTGAGCACACTTTCTGAATATACTAAACCGATACCCAATCAGATTTACAAATTGATGCGGAAAACACTTCCGGGGCCTTTTACATATATTCTTGAAGCCAATAACAATGTTCCGAAAATTTTTCACAGTAAAAAAAGAACCGTAGGAATCCGTGTACCCGACAATAATATTGCCCGGGAACTGGTCCTGATGCTTGGAAACCCCATGGCTTCAACCTCTATTCATGATGAAGATGAAATAATTGAATATACCACCGATCCCGAACTCATTCATGATAAGTTCCAGAAACTTGTTGATATCGTTATTGACGGAGGCTATGGTGACAACGAAGCCTCCACGGTAATAAACTGCACTTCAGGAGACCCATTACTGGTCCGTCAGGGAAAAGGTATTATAGAAGATTTATTATAAGTTATGTTAATTTCGGAAGGAAACATATATAACAGTCATGCTAGTACTTCCAGGGAAGAAGTTATTAACACTCTTTTATCCGGAAAAAATATTAAAATTGAACAAATCATTTCTTCAGGTCAGACTTCTCCTGCTGAAGGATGGTTCGACCAAATGCAGCATGAATGGGTACTGTTGCTTCAGGGAGAAGCCCAACTTGAATTTGAAAAAAAACTAATAAAACATTTACATAGAGGAGACTTTTTGCTGATCCCACCACATTGTAAGCATAAGGTGGTTTATACTTCGACCGACCCGTCATGTATTTGGCTTGCCGTATTTTTTGATTAGACCGGCAGATACAAACAAATATTCCACTAAATCGGATGACAATTTAACACTATTATATCCATGAGTCAAGATTACTTTAGAATACCACCTGAACAAATAAAAGACCTTATAAAACCTATGGGATTTTGCCTGGTTTCAAACAAAATTACAGTAGATGGCGAAAAAGTAGGGTTTATGTATCGTGAAAAACCTGAAGACGGCAATGACAGTGGCTGGCGATTTCTTTCAGGAACAGAAACCCAGGAATTCATTGATGACCCCCATAACAGTAAAATTTTTGATGTCAATACGGTCGCGAATTACGATGCGGCAATAATACCCTACTTAAAACTACATTACGGCACGGAATTAGAAAGGCTTCAAGACACCGATACATTCATTGAATTAGAAAAATAAAATAATTCAATATGCTATTATCATCCTGATTATTGGAAATCTAAGTGCTTTTTCATATGCTAATAATTATCCTGCTTCAAACACTATGGATATCATAAAAAGATTCAATACCCGGATAGAAAAATTTTTCTACGGCTTCTTTTTCGTTCATAATGAAATAAGTAACAACTGAACTTGTGCATAAATCATTTTTACTATTGTATAAATGCACTTCTATCTCTGCAAATTGTTTCTTTTGTGCAATTAGACGGGCTTTCAGAAATATGGGAGTTGATTCTATTAAAACTGGTTTCGTAAATCTTGTGTTCATTCGAGATGTAACTCCAGCTGTCTTAAGTTTTAATTGAACGGCCCAACTGGCTATTTCATCCATAAGTGTCTGCTGGATGCCTCCATGAAGAACGCCCTTGTATCCCTGAAAAGATTCAGTCGGTTCCCATTGACAACAAACATATTCTCTGTCTTCATAAAATTCCATCTTCAGTCCATTCTTATTGTTGGGTGCACAACCAAAACAATTATACCCGGAAATATTTATGTATGGATTTATTATCTTTTTCATATAAACTTTTTTATACAAAAATATCAATTACTTTTATGGCTCAATATTAAAAGCTGATGAAAAAAACGATTTTTCTTTTTTTTTCTATGATTATTTTTTCTTCATGCCATACCGCCACTCAACTGGCAAAACATAAAATCAGTACCTATAAAAAAATGGAATGGTTGCAAGGTCGGTGGGATATCAGAACCAATAACTTCTATTACAGTGAAAACTGGCATAAAGAAAATGACACGTTATTTACTGGTAAAAGCATTATGCTTGTAACAGGCGACACCGTGCTGTATGACCTGATGAATATAGAAATAAACAAAAAATATATTTATCTGACAAGTAAAAGTAAAATAAATACTGAAGGAAATACAAATTTTTATAAGCTCATAAGTATAAAAAAGAACCGAATCATCTTTGAGAACCCATCAAATACTGAAGAAAACAGGATTACCTACCTTTTTACCGATCCTGATAAACTAAAAATTCTGATAGAAAACAAAGAGAATTCTGTAGAAAGTTATAGTCTTAGAAGGATACTAAAATAAGCAGTTGTTAGTAAAAATTAAGTAAATTTCGCACAAATACTAAAAAAAAACTATCTTTGCACCCTTAAAAATATATTTATGGCAAAAAAGACAGATAAAACAGAAGATAAAATATTAGCCGTTGAAAGTGCTTTAGGTAAAGGTGAACAATTTCTTGAAAAAAATAAAAATCTGTTGTTTTATATTCTGCTTGGAATTATTGCAATAGTAGGAGGCATATTTGCATATAATAAGTTTATACGGATGCCAAAAGAAATTGAAGCACAATCGGTAATGTTTACCGCTGAGCAATATTTTGAAAAAGATTCACTTCAACTCGCCATAAATGGCGATGGAACAAATCCTGGATTTCTCCAGATTGTTGATGACTATGGCTCTACCAAACAGGGTAACCTTGCCCGATATTATTTGGGTATTTGTTATTTAAAAACAGGTGAATACCAAACTGCAATTGAATATCTTGAAGATTTTGACTCTGATGATCACATCATTGCTCCTCTGGCAATAGGTGCCATTGGTGATGCCTACATGGAACTTGGTGAAACCGAAAAAGCAATTGAAAATTATCAAAAAGCTTTTGAAAAAGACAATAATGATTTCACAGCTCCCATTTTTCTTTTAAAAGCAGGCTGGGCTTATGAAAGTCTAAACCAATGGGATAAAGCTATTGAAATATATACAAAAATACAGAAAGAGCATTATAAAAGCTACGAAGCTCGTGATATAGAAAAGTATATTGCCTATGCAAAAGGTATGCAGGAAAGCAAATAATACCTGATGAGCCTGAAGAAGACAAATCTTTCTGAATACAAAAAATTTTCTGAAAAATTATCTGATGATATTTCAATAGGAATAGTAGTTTCCGAATGGAATGCGGAAATTACTGATTCGTTGTGTAATGCGGCAGTTGAAACCCTGATTGAAAACGGAATAATACTGCCAAATATTTTCATGCAACGTGTTCCCGGGAGTTTTGAGCTTCCCCTGGGTGCGCAATACCTTATTAGATATAAAAATGTTGATGCTGTTATCTGTTTAGGTTGTGTAATTCAGGGTGAAACCCGGCATTTTGAATTCATCTGTCAGGCCGTTAGTCACCAAATTGCACGTCTTAATATTGATTATGGTATTCCTGTCATCTTTGGTGTTTTGACCACAGACAATATGCAGCAAGCCAAAGATCGCGCAGGAGGAAAACATGGAAACAAGGGCGTTGAAGCTGCTGTAGCAGCCATAAAAATGCTCTTTCTTCGCAAAAAGATATAAAATAAGTTCAAATTTAGCATCCATGAAAGAAGTACGCATTATATTTATGGGTACACCAGATTTTGCTGTAGAGTCCCTGAAAAGACTTTTATCAGAAAGATATAATATTGTTCTGGTAGTCACCACTCCGGATAAACCTGCCGGAAGAGGTCTTAAAATTCAAGAATCGGAAGTGAAGAAGTTTTCAATTGCCAAGGGTCTACCTATTTATCAACCTGACAACCTGGAAGATGAATTTTTTATTAATACATTAAAAAGTTTATCTCCTGATCTCATCATTGTAGTAGCTTTTCGTAAAATTCCAGATATTATTATTAAAATACCCAGAATTGCGGCATTTAACCTTCATGCGTCATTGCTGCCGAATTATCGTGGAGCTGCGCCAATCAACTGGGCAATAATAAATGGTGAAACAGAAACTGGCCTTACAACATTTTTACTCAATAATAAAATTGATACAGGTAAAATAATCTTACAGCAAAGAGTAGCCATTCTACCTGAATACAATGCTTCCAGGCTTTATGATATTATGAAAATTTCAGGAGCTGAGTTAGTAGGTAATACTGTTAATGCCATCATACATGGCAATTATCAGACAATAGAGCAGGAATCAATAATTAAAAATGAAAATTATTTAAAAAAAGCTCCTAAAATTTTAAAAGAAAATTGCAAAATAAATTGGCAAGATTCAGCTATTTCAATTCACAACCAAATAAGAGGATTGAGCTATCTACCAGGGGCTTATTGTGAGTTTATAGCCCCAGATGGTAAAAATTTTCAATTTAAAATATTTCGTTCTGAATATGCCGTCATTGCTCATAAAATGTTGCCTGGTTTAATTGAAACCGATAGCAGCAAATATCTCCGGATATATACCTGTGATGGGTATATTGATATTAAAGAGATACAACTTTCCGGGAAAAAAATTATGAATATTAACGAGCTACTCAGAGGATTCAAGCTAACTGATCTATGGAAAACAGGCTGATTTGTAAAAAAAAACTTCTCAAATGCTTGTATTTCGGGCAAAGTTTTTAACAAAAACCCCATTTTATTAACAAAACAAGGGTTTTTCATGATTTATGCTTGTTTTATTTGAATTTTTTATTACTTTTGTTTTATTATTAACTTAATTAAATCAATTAACATTTAATTAAAATTTTTTAAACATGAACAAAGCAGAATTAATTGATGCAATGGCTGGTGAAGCTAAATTGACCAAAGCTGATGCAAAAAAAGCATTGGACGCTTTCATTAAGGCTACTTCTTTGGCACTTAAAAAAGGTGACCGGGTGGCATTAGTAGGTTTCGGATCGTTCGCAGTAGCAAAAAGGGCTGCAAGAAAAGGCCGTAATCCACAAACTGGAAAAGAAATCAAAATTGCCGCCAAGAAAGTGGTAAAATTCAAAGCCGGTAACGATTTATCTTCAAAAGTTAAGTAACATTGTTTCAAGCTGTTGAAAGTCCCGAATGAAATTTCGGGACTTTTTTTATGAAAAAAAAAATAGTATATACAAACGCACTGATAGATTATCTCAGTGGTTTTATCACAGAAAACCGGCTTGATAAATTTAATAAAATCATCAACCTTCGCACTCGTTTTATTACCATTGTACTTGAAGATATCTACCAACCTCATAATGCAAGTGCTGTCCTTCGCTCATGCGAGTGCATTGGCGTTCAGGATGTTCATATAATTGAAAACAAAAACAAATATGAAATTAATCCAAACATTACACTTGGTTCTTCAAAATGGCTGACGCTTATAAGATACAATCAAATTGAATACAATACATCAAATTGTATCAAGAATTTAAAAAAAACTGGCTACCAAATCGTTGCCACTTCCTCCAATCTTAATGGTCAAAGTATTGAACAAATCTCTGTAGATAAAAAAATAGCGCTGTTTTTTGGTACTGAAAAGGATGGAGTAAGCAATGATGTTATTGATAATGCTGATTGCTTTGTCAAAATTCCAATGTTTGGCTTTACTGAAAGTTTCAATATCTCTGTTTCAGTTGCAATATGTCTTTATAGTCTTACAAATAGATTAAGAAAATCAGATATTATTTGGCAACTTACCGAAGAAGAAAAGTCAGCAATAAAATTACAATGGCTGAAAAATTCAATTAAAAATGCAAATGCTATCGAGTCAGATTTCAAAAAAAAATTTATAATTTGAAATAATTTTTAAAGGAATTCGTATTTTTTATATTTTTGTAAAATATTAAAAAAAAAAACAATGGGAAAAGGAGATAAAAAATCAAGAAAAGGTAAAATCTGGATCGGTAGTTATGGCGTGAGACGACTTAAGAAAAAAACAAAACTCAATAAAGCTGAGCCAGATGTCAAAAAAGAGAAAAAAAATGATATAATAGAACAGATTGCTGAACCAGTTGTTGCAATTGAAGAAAAACCCCAAAAAACAAAAAAAGAACTTGCGTCAAAAAATACTGAAGAGGAAATTTCTGTACCAAAAGTAAAAAAAACCTCTCCCAAAAAGAAAGAACCTAAAATAGAAACAGATGTAGTTGAAGGTGTTGCTGAAAAACCAAAATCAAAAAAAACAACTAAAAAAGATTAATACTTTTTAATAAATAACCCGCTACCCTTCACTCACTTACCAGTTTCTTAAATCTGTTTCCTCTTTCTATAAAGTTCTTAAACATATCGTAACTTGCTGCTGCAGGAGATAAAAGACAAATCATGTCTTTTTGGGTATGTTGTATTGCGTAACTCACCGCTTCTTCAAAATCTGAAGTCCAAAAAATATTCTTTCCATTACCTTCTTCTGATTGGTATAATTTTACCATACGATTACCCGCCACTCCTATGAAAATTAAATTTCTGATATTGCTTTTTATAAGAAATTTAATTAAAGAATTATATGAAATTCCCCTGTCAAAACCGCCCAAAATGAGCGAATCAACATTTTTTAAGGATGTCACAGCAGCTATTGTCGCTTCAGGAATTGTAGAAATTGAATCGTTATAATATAAAATGTCTTTGAATTTTCCCACAAATTCAATCCGATGTTCTAATGGCTTAAATGATTCTACACTCGTTCTTATATGTTCCACAGGAATTCCGGAAACAAGCAAAACAGAAACAGCAGCCAATAGATTTCTTAGGTTATGTTCACCAATTAAATTATTAAATTCTGTTTCATTCAGGACAACCTTGTTATAATTTCCATTGTAATAAATCTTATTATCACTGATATAACAACCTTTAACATCCTTATGTGATAATGTGAATTTCAACAATTTGCTTTTCAATATTTTCTCACTTATCAGGGCATTAATTATCGGATCATCTGCATTGAAAATAAAAAAATCGTTTCGTTTCTGAAATAAAGCAATATTTAATTTTGCATTTTGGTATTTCTCAAACGTTTTGTAATGATCAAGATGTTCCTCAAATAAATTTAGCAATACCGCAATACGTGGGGAGTAATGGATCATTTCGAGCTGGTGTGAAGATAATTCAAAAACAATTTTCGTTTCATTATTAATTTCATCGATCAGGTCAAAAGGCGGAATGCCAATGTTTCCAACAAGAATACAATTATTATTATATGTTTTTATTATATGATGAATCAGACTTGCCGTTGTACTTTTTCCTTTTGTGCCTGTAATTCCAATAATTTGCCTTCTGAATATTTTAATGAACAATTCGGTATGTGAAGAAAATTTTGAAAAATCGCCTTGTGAAATATTTTTTAGCGGGATACCAGGGGATTTTATGATGAGGTCATAATCATTAATATTTTTCAGATAATTTGTGCCAGATTGAAAATTGACCTTCAAACGGTCATTAGTGAGAATTAAATTCTCCGATAGATTCTCATTAATATCAGCTACGTTCAGGATCTCGTCAGGAAATAGCTTTCGCAGTAATCTAAATGTGGACTGCCCCTCAATTCCAAAACCTAAAATGAGAATCCTTTTATCCTTAAAATATTCTTTAAGAGAATTCAGCATGATAGCGCATGTTTGATTATATTAATATTTTCTTCAGTAAGGAAGTTTTCATTATTGAAAGAATTCTTCCAATCAATACAGTATATTTCGTTTAAATTATTACTTGCCTGTTTTTCTGAATATGCTTTCAATAGAAATGGCAATTCACCCTCATATTTTTTAATTGAAATCGATAATGCCATATTAATTTCACTAATCGTACCAATACATTCGAAGGGTTTAACTTTATCCTCCCCTGTAAGTTTTTTAAAATATGACAATAATGACGGCTTATCAAGCAAATTCTCCCCAAATATCTCCGTGAGTTTTTCCAACTTTATAAAGGGCGAAAGTATTATAAATGCAAAAAGGCATTTAGGACAGGTACAGCACCAAATATCAGTTTTACTTCCTGCATTGCAACTTTTAAAGACATCAAAATATTGTGGATACTTTGAAAAAATATAAGCTATCTGAATTTCGTGCAAAGGCCTAAGAAAGCTATAGTAATTTATATCTTCGCTGATGAATGTTCCTACATAATCTCTGAAGTCTCTTTCAAACTCATAACTTTTAGAATATTGATGATTAACTTTTTGTCCCAATACTGTAGCTTCATTTGCACTGGCTTCGTTGGACAGAGCGATGTTTCTCTTATTAGACAGCACACTGGCTAATAGACTTAAAAAGGCCAGCAATGCAGAAAATGGAGTATGCCCATTCAGATAACCCTGATCATTTAGTTCAAGCAATAAGGGATCTATTGTGCGGAAAATTTCAATACTGTCTTTTGTCAAAATACCTGCAGTCTGAATACATTGCGAAGTTGCTTGACGAGGATTAATAACGAGTGGAGTCACCGCATATTTTTCTTTCAACAGTTCAAGTGTTACTACCGAATCTTTTCCACCTCCGACAGGCACAATAACTGACTCCTCAAGAGATAAATCGGCTTTTGAAAGCATTGAGTCACTTTCGCTTATGATATTCAAAAAAGTATCAGAGTCTGTATCAATTCCATTCAGATAAAAAAACTCGCCCAAGCCCAAAAAATAAAGCTTTTTCCACCATTTTACCTGAGCTTCTTCCAATTTATAAGGTTTTATAATCACTGTTGGCGGGCATGTGGCTTTCCAGTAACTAATTAATTCAATCAAACCAATATGAAATACAATATTTTCTATAGCCGCTTTCGGAACATTTTTAAAATCAAACAAATCCGTCCGTGGAATATGGATCATTGGTGTAAAAATGAATTTGCCGGCCATATTGAAATAATATTTCAAATCTAAGGAATCACTTAAAAAAGAATATTCATATCTCTCATAAATAAAATATGAAAACTCCTGGCGAAATTCATTGAATTTTCTATTATTGTCAGCAAGACACATAGTATTGGTACTATTTTTGAGTAATAATGACAAATTTTATTTACAAAAATAACGTTAATAAATTAAGTATCGTCAGTATTGAATTTAAAAAATATAAAACACCCGGCAAATGTCACCTTTAGTTAATCCGGCACAAGGCAAGATACTCGTTTCGGAGCCATTCCTCAAAGATTTTTATTTTAAAAGGTCAATTGTCCTTCTTGCAGAACATAATGATGATGGAACTTTTGGACTTGTTCTGAATAAACCGACCGAAATAAGGCTCTCTGAAATTATTAATGAAAAATCTTTCCATATGCCGGAAGATTTTGATAATTATGTATATCTGGGTGGTCCTGTTAAGACTGACAGCCTGTTTTTTATTCACACAAGAAATGATTTGATTAAAGACTGTGTTAAAATCATTGATGGACTATTCTGGGGCGGAGATATAAAACATGTGAACAGACTGATTGAATCCAAAGTTCTTTCGAAAAATGATATCCGCTTTTATTTGGGATATTCAGGCTGGGAGCCCAAACAGCTTGACCGGGAACTTAATGAACATTCATGGGTTGTGGCTAATACAAATGCTGATTTTTTGCTCAAAAATCCGCCTGAAACATTATGGAAAAACGCGGTGAAGTTATTAGGAAGGGAATATGCTGACTGGATTAACTACCCTATTGACCCCCAACTCAATTAAGGTACAAAAAACTATTCCACAATAATACTATCAAAAATTTTATCATTATTTAACATATAATTTCACGGTATGCCATGGATCAATATAAGCATCGCTGTGTTTGGACGGCATAAGGTATAACCTGCTGTCTTCTTTCACAACTTTAAATTCCAGCTCATGTATCCAATTTTTGTTTTCACCCCATATTTTGGCCACAACCAACCCATCAGAAGCAACATAATATTCAATGCTTGATCCCCACAACGTATAATTGTTCACTTTATATTTCTCGATATTTAGCCCGTTCTTTTTCAAGTATGAAGGAGAAATGCATTTTTTCATTCCACTTTGATTGGGGATGTTTTGATGATCCATGTACGAAAGAAAAGTAGATACAAATTGCTTTTCAGCGTCGCCGCTTTTAGATGTTTTCGAAGTTGTGCAGTTGACAGCAGAGAACAGTATGACAAGACTTATAAGCGAAATTAATCTCATGTTTTTTTTTACGAAATTAAACAGATTTTGAAAAACAATAAAAAAATCCCATTTTTTTTCATAATTTTGAGATATAAACATCCAAATGTTTTCTGTGAATATCCGGGGAATTCTGCTTATGATCTTTCTTTTACCTTCCATTTCGGGATTTTCACAGAATTTGTTTCAGACTATCCGTGGAACGGTAATGGACAAAGAAACAAAATTTCCTTTACCCGGAGCGTATGTGATACTAATAGATTCTGATCCGGTGAAAGGAACCTCAACAGATAACAATGGAAAATTCCGATTAGAAAATATTGCCGTAGGCAGACAAAACTTAAAAATTTCATTTCTCGGTTATGATGATTTTATTTTTAAAAATATTGAAGTAAGTTCGGCACATGAACTGGTACTAACTATTGAACTCAGCGAAAAAATCTATACCAGCCGTGAAGTTGTCATTTCTGCAAAAAATGAAAAGCAAAACAACATTAATGAGATGTCTGTTATCAGTACCCGGCAATTTACAGTTGAGGAATCTAACCAATATGCCGGTGCCTGGGGTGATATTTCGAGAATGGCATCAAATTTTGCCGGAGTATCGGTGGCGTCAGATGAACGCAATGACATTGTGGTCAGGGGAAATTCACCAATGGGGATATTATGGCGGATTGACGGTATCGAAATGCCAAATCCGAATCATTTTGCTGAAGTTGGCAGTTCTGGCGGAGGCATCAGCATGATAAACAATAATCTGCTAGATAATTCGGATTTCCTTTCAGGGGCCTTTGCACCGGAATATGGGAATGCCACTTCGGCAGTATTTGATCTGAAATTGCGCAATGGCAATAATGAAAAACACGAATACCTGGGACAGATCGGTGCAAGAGGAGTGCAGATAGGAGCTGAAGGGCCTTTTATTAAAGGGAAACAGTCTTCGTATCTGGTTTTCTACAATTACTCTACAGTAGCATTGTTAAACCTGATAGGAATTAAAATAATCGACGCCGTTCCAAATTTTCAGGATCTCTCCTTCAAATTGAATTTCCCTTTGAAAAAAGGATATATTTCAGTTCTTGGTGTTGGAGGGTTAAGCAAATCTGTCTACAGGCCTCCTAAAGATTCTACGAAATGGGAAAATGACGGAAGCCGTCTTGGCGATATTTCCGGTTCCCGTTCTGCATTAGGTTCCTTAACATGGTTTTATCCGGTGGGTAAAAGTTCATATTTTAAAACAATAGTTTCATCCTCTTATTTTAATCCGGATTATACTGAAGATTCTACAGGAAGTGATTACAACATTTATTTACTTAACAGAAAGTCCACAGTACAGCAAAACAATATTATTTCTCTCTTGTTCAATAGTAAAATTAATGTAAAACACATCATCAGAACCGGGATTATATTCAAAAATCAGAACTTCACAGACAACACCTATTTTTACACATATAATAGCGGGCAAAATAAGCACATCGTGAATGACAACAAAGGCATTCTCAATCTCTTTCAGGCCTATTTTCAATATAAATACATTATTAGCGAAAAATTTTCATTGACACCCGGATTTCATTCGCTATACCTGTTCAACAACGCGCGATTTAGCTTTGAACCCAGAATTGCCTTTCGATGGGCTATTAGCAGCAATCATTCATTAACCCTGGGTTTTGGTATTCATGGGCAAACACAACCCTCTCAGATTTATTATTCCGAAGTTCTCATCGGCAATGAAGTCACGTTTCCGAATATCGATCTCAATTATACAAAAAGTTATCATGCAGTAATAAGTTACGACTGGCTTATCTCAGAATTCTGGCGATCAAAAATTGAATTATATTTTCAACACCTGAAACAAATACCAGTATGTACAGATGAACCCATATTATCACTGGTCAATTTCAGCAATTCTGACAATGTGTTTGCAAACAAGATACTTATAAACAAAGGTAAAGGTCAAAATTACGGGGTAGAACTTACTTTAGAAAAATTCCTGAGTCATGGTTATTACATTTTACTCACTACTTCTGTTTATAACTCTGAATATTATGATGCAAACGGGATCAAGAGAAATACAAGGTACAACAGTAATTATGCTTTTAATTTACTGGGCGGAAAAGAATTCAAGATCGGAAAGAAAAAAAACAGCACCATCGGATTTAGCATGAAGATGGTGGAAATCGGCGGGCAGCGTTACACCCCGCTTGATCTGGAACAATCGATCATACAACAAAGAGCTGTGTATATTGATTCGCTCGCATATACAAAAAAAACCAAAGATTTTATCAAAATAGATTTCCGCTTACGTTACCGGTTGAATGCCAGGAGATGTTCCCACGAATTTGCATTTGAACTTGGTAATATATTAAACAGGAAGAATGTTGCTGGCTTACGTTATAATCCGTATACCAATGAGATAGAGAATATTTATGACCTGCCGCTTATACCGCTGGCTTCGTACAGGATTGAATTTTAAGGGAAGTAGTCGGAAGTCGGAAGTCGGAAGCCGGAAGCCGGAAATTGGAAGTCAGAAGTCGGGACCCCTTTTAGTAATTAACAACATTATCAAATATAGCGGCCAGCTTTTTGGTTAGATTTCTACGGGTATATTCCGCAATTTTGCTTTTATCTGCAGATGAACTGGTTTTATTGTTTTTCCAGTTTTCAAAACATTCAAGTATAAAACCTGCTGCATTTATACTGTCGGCATAATCAAACATCTGCCCTGCCCCTGCCCCCAGCATGATGCTGGCAGCATCGCCATTCACCGGGCCAAAAGCAACAAGCGGACGTGCAGCACCCATATAGTCGAACAGTTTGCTGGTTATTATACATTTGTTATCATCAGTTTTAGGTACAATCAGCAGCAAAAGCTCGGAAGCGGCAATACCATTAAGAGATTCGACATAATACGTATAGGGCGAAAATTTCGTATGAGCTTTATATGAAGAGGAATTAACAAGTTCTGTAAGATATGATGGAAAATTACCAAGGAAAAGCAACTCAGAATTCTCATAAAATTCTTTATTATGTTTCAGCAGTTCAATGGCATTAAAAAAGCAGACAGGATCCTGCTCTTTACTCAGACTGCCGGCATAGGTAATTCTGAATTTAGGATTCGGTTTATATTCCAAATGGCTAAAATACTTATCATCGTATCCATTAGTAATCAAATGAATTTTTTTGCTTGTTTTGCGCTGTAATATCTCAACCAGCGAGGGGCCTACAGTAATTACCGTATCCATGTCGGCTATCGTTTTGTGTTCAATCCGTTTATCAATATTGTGAATACACTTCCAGCGTATCGAATTATTCAACAGCCAGAAAACATCGGTCCAGGGATCTCGAAAGTCAGCAACCCAGGGCAGTCCGGTTTTTTGAGCTGCCTTACGTGCAATAATATGGTTGGTTTGAGGTGGCGACGAACTAAAGATCAGGTCGATTTTTTCTTCTTTAATTATCTTGACAGCTTTGCCGACAGTAGAGAAATACCAGGGGAACCGCGTATCGGGAATGAAGTTGTATTTTACCCATCGTGATAATTTGTCCATAAAAGAACTCTTTGATGCATCAGTAAAGCCATACGGCACAAAATTCTTTTTTGATTTTGGCGATACCTTGCTGAATATCTTGTGAAGACTGAGTCCCTTTGAACGATAGATTTTTGTTTCAGACCTTACTTCGTGTAGCAAACTGGCATCCTCAAAAGGAAAGTCCCCCCCCTCTGTGGTTAGAATTACAGGCTCCCAGCCAAATTCAGGAAGATACTGATAGAACTTCAATATCCTGTTGATAGGCGCTCCGCCGGCAGGCGGCCAATAATATGTAATAAAGAGGACTTTTTTCATATGAATTCAGATTTATGAAGCAGAATTATGAAGTCAGAATTAGATTATAAGCTTATATAAATTATACAAAGTCAATATTTTAGCATCCTAACTATTTTTTTGTACTTTTATGTTAAAATAGAATTTGCCATAAAAGATAAAATTTAAATTTACTTCCGAATTTATTTTGACTTCTTACTTCTGAATTCTGACTTTAACATTGGTTCAGATATTAATAACATACTCAATCCCCGGCTCATCCATCCGCACGACCAACGCATCAGTGTGAAGGGCTTGCGGAATAAAGAGGTTTTCTGATAATAAAAAAATCCTTTTTTCTGGTTCTGCATATTATCAATTGCCCAATTCGCAATCTTTTCGGCAAGATCAAGATATGTTTTATCAAAACGGGAAGCCTTAACAAAAGAGATAATACCCTGAGCCGAACCATGCACATCAAATGGATATGTCTTATCATTAGCCCATTTTGGAGCACCGTCAGGTAAAAACAAATTCTCCTTATAATACTCCACACCTTTCAGGTATTGGCTCATAAATGACTGATCGCCGGTGTGATCCATATAATCGAGGATCGCATCCACAATATATCCCGTGTGGTAATTATCGTGCTTGCGCGGATGATCAACGGCGGGATGTGTATAATACCATGCCCCGTAATCTGTTTGCTTGTCAACCACAAAGTTTACCAGTTTTCGGGCTTCTTTTGCCAGTTGTTCATCTTTTACATATTTATTTACACGCGCCACGACAGAACCGGTAAGAATGCTTACATCCATGACGATCCAGTTGATCTTTTCAGAAGGCACATAGCTCATGCATTTCATGGAATCATCCTCAAACAATACTTTTGGAGCTTTCAACAGAAAAGTAAGCGCACTTTTTGAAGCTTCCAGATACTTTTCGTTTTTGGTGATTTCATAGGCATCCATCATCGCTGTCGTAACAAAATATGTAACCACACGGTTAGGCAGATATGCAGGAGCAAAAAAGCCCACATCCTGCCAGGGATGCTGGTACCCCCAACACATTCCCCACTCAGTTTTTGAGGGATTTTGCAGAAGCCAGTCGAGCAAGGTTTCAGCCTGAGCAAGATCTTTGACTTCTCCATGCGCCTGATAACGATTCATGTAAGCCATGGCAAACAAAGCTATCCCTTTGGGATTACGGGTTTGGGGAACAAAAAACAATGGCCGGATATTTACAGGAAAACGCATCACTATCTGGCTGTACAGCAAACGCAGAAACTTATTACCAAACGAAAAAAACCACAAAAACCTGCTGTCTAACGCGTCATATTTATTATAGCCTTTGTAGTCATTTTTTTCAGCATAAGAAAGGACTTTATGCAGTGATTGTTCAATCTTTCCGATATTTTGTACCATCTGATAAAATTTGGACAAAAATAATAATAATGTTTTTAGCAGTCATGTATTTTGGCCATGGGATACATGAATTCAGGAATTAAAAATCATTACTTCGTAAGTTATCACACAATTTACCAGCTACCCATTTCCAAAAGAAAACTACAACACCAATAATTACGCATAATACATTTATAATCAAATCATTGATTATTTTAATTATTTTTTTATGGAAAATTGAAATATAAACATCAATAAACACGACTGAAAAAAATCAAAAAAAATAAAACTTAAAACATCATTATGTATTCACAAAATCAAAAAACAGAATCATGAAAACATTAAAATTATCCGGCCACAGTGTATTAGCAGGAACCCTCCTGCTTATGCTCGTCTTTGCAAGTCTGCTGACCATGACCATCCAAAAGAGTTACAGCACAAAAAACTATGCTGCTTTAGTGAACCAGCAATCCTTGATTGTTAAACAAATAACTGATGGTGATGATGAAGACAAAACCCTGTCTCCTTACTTTTTTATTAAAAGTGAAAACAGCGAAACCGAACAATTACCACTTAAGGGGACATCTGCCGACGTGAATATTGCCGGAGTAATCGCTGATGTAAGCGTAAAGCAGATTTATGTAAATACCGGAAAAAGTGTTATTGAAGCTATTTACATTTTTCCGGCATCCACACGTGCTGCGGTTTACAGCATGAAAATGAAAGTTGGTGATCGTCTGATTACTGCAAAAATACAGGAAAAAGAAAAAGCCAGGCAGGATTACCAACAGGCTATAAATGAGGGCAGAAGCGCTTCTCTGCTGGAACAGCAACGTCCTAATGTTTTTCAGATGAATGTCGGCAACATCCTGCCCGGTGACACTATCAGCATAGAAATGTGTTATACCGAACTATTAATTCCAGAACAGGGTGTTTATGAATTTGTATATCCCACAGTTGTTGGGCCACGTTATTCAAACAAATCTGATGAACTGGCCTCTGCCAATGACAAATGGGTGTCAAATCCATATTCACATTCGGGTGAAAAGCCGGTATATACTTTTAATATCGGTATAAACCTTGCTGCAGGTATGCCGATCAAAGATGTGCGTTGCCCATCGCATGAGATGACGATAAATTATGAAAACCCCGCAAGTGCCAGCCTCAGACTCAAAAACACCGAGATGTTTGAAGGAAATCGTGATGTTATCATCCAATACCGTCTTGCAGACCAGAAAATAGAATCGGGATTGCTTCTCTACAAAGGAGAAAGCCCTTCTGAAAATTTTTTCCTTGCCATGGTTCAGCCACCACCCAAGCCCACGGTTGACCAGGTGCCTCCAAGAGAATATATTTTTATCATGGACGTTTCGGGTTCTATGAACGGCTATCCTATTGAAACCTCAAAAAAAGTGCTGAAAAACCTTATAAAAAACATCCGCACAACAGATAAATTCAATGTTTTGCTGTTTGCCGGATGTGCCAATATGTTCATGCCTCAGTCGGTGTACGCTACGGATGAAAACCTTAATAAAGCCCTTCAGATGATTGATCAGCAGCAGGGTTCCGGTGGAACTGAACTATTGACGGCATTGAAAAAAGCATTGTCGGTTGAAAAACAATCCGGATTTTCGCGAACCTTTGTAATCGCAACAGATGGTTACGTCGACGTTGAAAAAGAATCATTTGAACTGATACAAAACAATCTGAACAAAGCAAATTTCTTTGCCTTTGGCATTGGCTCCTCGGTAAACCGTTTTCTCATCGAAGGTATTGCTCATGCCGGTATGGGAGAATCATTCATTGTAACCAAACAGGAAGAAGCCGATGAAAAAGCAGAACGTTTCAGGAATTATATACAAAGTCCTGTTCTCACTGATATTAAAGTAAGCTATGAAGGATTTGAGGTTTATGATATCGAGCCATCCAATGTACCTGATGTACTGGCCGAACGTCCTGTTATCATTTTCGGCAAATGGAAAGGTAATCCTGATGGGACAATAAAAATATCTGGTAAAAGCGGAAAGGATAATTTTGTCTGCACGCTCGATGTAAGTAAATCGGATGCCAGCAAAGCCAATGTTGCGCTGAAATATTTATGGGCACGGCAGAAGATCAGGATGCTTGACGATTTTAACAATGCAGCCGGCGACTCCAAACTTACAGAACAGATTACCGGATTAGGATTAAAATATAACTTGTTGACAAATTACACCTCTTTCGTTGCCATCGACTCCGTGGTCCGGAATAATGGCGGAAAACAGGTCAGTATAAAACAACCATTACCCCTGCCCGAAAACGTGAGTGATTATGCTGTCGGGGGTGGTTATGGAGGCCCCGCCGGATCTAGTGCTTGTAAAACGAGATCATTTCATAGCCCTACCAAAACTTTAGAAAAAGAAAACAAAATAGATAAGGCATCAGATTCGGGTGTTTTAAATGCAAGTGAAGAGATGCCGGAATATATTGGTGGTCAGAAAGCCCTGGATGCCTTTATTAAAATGAATCTTATATACCCTGCTTCAGCCAAAGTGAAAGGCATTTCGGGTACTGTCTATGTTGAATTTACCGTGAAAATGGATGGAAGTATAGAAAATATTAATCTGATCCGTGGGATCGGAGGAGGCTGTGACGAAGAAGCAGTAAGGATTGTGAAACTGATGAATAAAAAATGGAAACCAGGCAAGAAAAACGGAAAAGTTACTGCAATGAAAATAACACTGCCTATTAATTTTTAAACAAAAAGGAATTATCAACTTTGTATCATCTTAAAGAAAGCCGGTATTTGCCGGCTTTTTTCAATTTATTTCAAATACATGGAATTGAAAATATCTAATAAAACATCTGTAATTTCCAACATAAACCATAGTATTTGGCAATAACAAACTTAGTTTTCTTATAATAGTTTTATCTTTGCCATTAAATTATTATTATGTGCGGTATCTGCGGCATCGTTGAAAAAAACAAGGACAACAGTTCACTCATGGTAGATATGCTCAAGATCATTGAGCACCGCGGGCCTGATGATTTTGCTGTTCATTCTTACAAGGATTTTTGCCTGGGACACCGCCGACTCTCCATCATTGACCTGAGCACCGGCAACCAGCCCATCTTCAACGAAGACAAAAGTATTTGCATAATATTTAACGGCGAGATATACAATTATAATGAATTAAAAGCGGAACTTTTACAAAAAGGCCACACCTTTTACACGACCAGCGATACAGAAGTTATTGTGCATTTGTATGAGGAAGAAGGCAACAATTTTTTTCATAAACTGAATGGTATTTTTGCGTTTGCACTTTTAGATAAAAATAAAGACAGGTTATTACTCGTACGTGATCATTTTGGTGTAAAACCTTTGCATTATTACTTTAACAGTGGTTTGCTGATCTTCGGCTCGGAACAAAAAAGTATTTTACTGCATCCATCCGTCAGCCGAAGTATCAATTATAATGCGCTTCACTCCCATCTAAACCTTCGGTACACTCAAAGAAATGAAACCCTTTTTGAAGGGATTAAACGTTTGCCGCCAGCTCATTTCCTCATATATGAAAATGATAATATAAACGTCCAGCGATACTGGGAACTCACGCCCAGACCAGACCCTGAAATGAATGAGGATGAATCCATCGAAATGATGCACTTTTTTATCAAACAGGCTATTGACAGGCAACTGATGAGCGATGTACCGCTGGGTGTTTATCTTTCGGGCGGGATGGATTCATCGACCATTGTCCAGAAAATGCACGAGTTGGGTGTTTCGCAGATCAATACATTTACCATGGGATTCAACGAGCCAACGGATGAATTTCCCGATGCAGAACAGATAGCAAAACATTTCGGCACCAATCACCATACCCTCTCACTGACATTGAACCCTATGCAGCAATTTCCAAAAGTTATCTGGCATGCCGAAGAGCCTAAAATAAACCTCCTGCAGGGTTACAATATGTCGAAATTTGTCAGAAAAGACATCACGGTAGTTCTTGGCGGGTTAGGTGGCGACGAACTGTTTGCAGGTTATGATATTCATAAATTCATTTATCCGTTCAACAGATACCACAAACAAACCCCCTCATGGCTGCAAAACCTGTTGAAATGGAAATCGGCTCTGTTGTTCAAAATGCAAAATCCTACTCATACCGTGACCCTCGATGAATACCGACGTGGGTTACAGATGCTGCTGGCCATTGGCGATATCGAAAGGTTTTACCTGATTTTGCGCAACGTCTGGGATTACGACAAGGGCTTTTACAAGGAGATTTATCATCCTTCTTTTTATAAAATGATGTTGGAAAATTGTCAGAAGACTCACATTGAATTTGACGGATTTTTTGCCCGGTCGAAACAGATGAGTGGGCTGGACCAGGTGTTGTTCACAGAGTTTCAAAGTAAAATGGTGAATGATTACCTGCTGACCGAAGACCGTATGTCGATGGCCAATTCTGTAGAGGAACGGGTACCATTTCTGGATCTGGACCTTGTTAATTTTGGATTTTCTATTCCGGTTCATTTGAAAATAAAGAACAACCAGACGAAGTACCTTTTCCGGAAAGCCATGGCACAAAAACTCCCCCCGAAGATCATCAGCAAGAAAAAATGGGGATTTGCTGTGAATCCATATATACAGTTTCAGAAAGACCTGAAAACTACCGCCGAGGCGATACTCACACCTGAATTCATTGAAAAACAGGGTATTTTCAACTATCGTTACATAAAAAGGATACTTGATCATTCGCCGCATCCTAAGATGCGCTGGCACTACAATTATTTGTGGATCGTGACAGGATTGGCTATCTGGCAAAAGATGTATATCGATTCAGATATGTTTAAAAACAAAGAAATTGACATCAAAGATTATTATTCCAATTAGTTTCTCGCTGAGACGCAAAGACGCAGAATAAATAAGAAAAAGAAATGAAATACTCAATAATAATCGCCACATACAACCGGTTGGAGGAGGTGAAAGAATTGCTTGCTTCAGCTGAGAACCTGGAGTTTCCTAGAGAAAAATTCGAGTTTGTTTTTTCTGACGACGGTTCCACCGACGATACAGAGAAGTTTCTGAAAAGCTATCCGTCGGCCAGCGGCCTGAATATCCGCTATTTATACCAGCAGAACAAAGGCCCCGGCGAAGCACGCAACCACGGCATGCGCGAATCACAAGGCGAATATTTCATTTTTGTGGATTCCGACTGTATGTTTCCGCCGGAATGGCTCCGCAGAATTGACGACCATCTGGCACAAGAGCCTTTAGATGCATGGGGAGGACCCGACACCTGCCACGAAAGTTTTTCGCCGCTGCTCAAAGCCATTAACTATTCGATGACCTCGTTTATCGGGACAGGCGGCACAAGAGGCGGCAAAAAATCAGTACAAAAAAAATTCTATCCCCGCAGTTTCAACATGGGCGTTTCCAAAAAAGTATTCGAAACCATCGGTGGTATGGGAAAACTCAGACACGGGCAGGATATGGAATTCTCAGGCCGTATTTATAATAATGAATTCAAAGTCGGGCTTATTGCCGATGCCTTTGTTTATCATAAACGCCGTACTTCACTAAAACGTTTTTACAAACAGGTGTTCAACTGGGGCATTGCCCGTGTGAATTTAGGCCGGATAGACAAACAGATGTTTAAAGCGGTACATTTTCTGCCGGCCTTGCTCATTGCAGGGTTTGTTTTGCTCGTAGCGCTTACGCCTTTTCCGTTTTTTCCAAAATGGTTATGGCTGATTGTGCTTGCCGGTATGCTGGGTATTGCCGCCATTGCTTTTTTGCAATCTTATGCTCAATATAAAAATCTGAAAACCTCCTTGCTTTCCATCATCACCTTGTATATTCAGATTATTGCCTACGGACTGGGCATGTGGAAAGGACTGTTCCAGGTATGGACAGGTAAAAAAACCGCCTCGGGATTTTCGAAAAACTATTACAAATAATTCCTTTCACCAAAAATTGCAGTACCCACCCTCACCATGGTTGAGCCTTCCTCAATGGCAAGCGGGTAATCGATGCTCATACCCATAGATATCTCAGAAAAATACTCCTTACCGGCGAAAAATTCCGATTTTAGCTGATGAAATATGTTTGCCAGAAACCTGAACTCTGCTCTCACAACGGCCTCGTCATCGACAAAACTGGCCATTCCCATCACACCGCATATCCTGACATTCCTCATCGCGAAATAATTATCCGAAAGCAAGATTTCACGGGCATTATCGATGATTAACCCGAATTTACTTTCTTCGGAGGCAATGTGAAACTCGAGCAAACAATCAATGATACGACCATTTTTTATAGCCTCCTTATTAATTTCGGCCAGCAATTTAAGACTGTCCACACTTTGTATCAGTGAAACAAAAGGAGCTATGTATTTTACTTTGTTGGTCTGCAGATGCCCGATCATGTGCCATTGGATGTCGTCGGGCAGCAATGCTTTTTTTTCTGCCAATTCCTGTACCTTGTTTTCTCCGAATATCCTTTGACCGGCATCATAAGCTGCTACTATTTCTTTTACCGGCTGGGTTTTAGATACTACAACCAGTTGAACACCAGCAGGAAGTTGTTCTTGCAGACTTTTTATCTTATCAGATATTGTCATATAATCTGAGGGTAAAAATACAAATTTTAGATTTCATAACACTTTCACTTTCGGGAAATATAATCCCCCAAAATTATAATATTCAGGGAACACACTCCCCGAATATTATGTTTTTGGGTTATCCATAGCATATATCTGTATGAAATGCCTTCAGAAAACTGCCTTTTTATGCCCTCTTTCATATCCCTGACATGAGGAGTCATCTTTTCATTTTAAGGAAACAGAAATAGCTGATCATCTTGGCTGGTGCTTGATATCAGTATATACTATGAGCCTTGTTCTTTAAATATCATCCTATTTATTATCTTCAAGTTTCTTAATACGTTTTTCATAACTCTCATTGATAGCTTTCAACTCACTGATTGCAGATTTTAATAGGGTAACCTCTTCCAGTAGCTGGTTAATCATATTTTGCTGCGAAGTTTTGTCGCGGGCCAACTGCTGGACACCTGCCAGGGCAATACCATCGGGGTCCAGGGAATTTATGTGTTCATTGTCTTCGCCAAGGCCGAATGCTGCATAAAAATCCTGCGCCATTGGGCCAATATGTTCAATGGAAGGATCCTGTGCTTTATAACTCCAGCGGCTTATAGGCACCTGGACAAGTTTGTCAAGGATTTCTTTTCCATCGACCGGGCGTATGTTACGTTTGAGTGTGCTGTCGGATACAGACGACCAGGAACTGCCACCGGGAGCAAGTAGAACACCTGCTGACAGCGTTCCATTTGAAAAGATCCTTGTACCGCCTGCTGCACGTATTGTAAACTGATTATCTACAGTTGATGACACATCAGCGTTTGTTGCATCGCCAAATACCACCGAACCATGATGAATTGCTTTGGCCCTGTAACCAGTAGCAAAGGAATAACTACCTCCGGCAACCACCAGGTATCCTCCGGGGATAGTGGCAGCATAACCGGAATCTAAATTCATATAACCACCGCCAACGCTCCCATAATAATTGTAAACCTTATTTGAATAACCTCCTGCTATGGTTCCACGATATCCGGAGTTTATATTAAAACGCCCTCCGCCTACGGCAGAGGCAGCGCCGCTTGCTTCATTACTGTCGCCTCCGCCAATGGTTGCCAGAGTTCCAACAGCCTTGTTCCCATAACCTCCACTTATTGTTGTATATGAATCTTTAGCTTTGTTTTTATAGCCCCCGCTAACCGTTGAATACATAAATCCAGCACTATTGCTTCTTCCACCTCCGATAACAGCATATTTTCCGGAAGCGACCTGATGGGTTGAATCCCTCCATGTTTGCAGGTCAACAGCACCGGAATCTCTGACGTTGGCGGTAACGTGCCCATTTCCCATTCCTATTGTTTGTATTTCACCTGTATATTTAAATATCAGGCCGCGATCGCCAAGCTGAAGAAGAGCGGCAGGTGTTGCTACGCCAATACCTGTATTACCGTTTTTAAGCACGGTAACAGCATTTGCTGTTGCGGTGGGACTGGTACCATTGCCGATCACAAAAAGACGGTCGCTGATATCCCAGCCCGTTGCACTTGCAGGGGTGTAGAGGGTATTGTATCTTCCGATAACTGTTTCATATCCGGAAGGAGCATCGGTTTTAAACCCAATAGCCATCGAGCAGGAACCTGATGCTGTAGTGTGGGCACCCATAGCAGTGGCATATGCTCCCGTAGCATTGGTCCAGTAGCCCATAGCATTGGAACCATAACCCAAGGCATTGGTAAAACTACCCAAAGTCACAGCATAATCACCTGTGGCATGAGCATTATAACCCAAGCCCATCGTAAAGGTCCCGATAGCCGTGGCATAACATCCCAGGGCAACCGAATTAAACCCTTTTGCCTTTGGGCTGTTTCCCAGAGCGATGGAATAACTGCCGATACTATCGGTATCCCAGTGGGTATCTGCTGCGCCTCCTGCCCTGAATGCGCCTTTATCAGGATACCACATCATACGGGTACCGCCTCCTATTGCCGGCGCGGGGCCGGGATTTGAGGATTTAAACGTTCCGGTAAACAAGACATTTCCGTTGCCTGTGGCAGTGTCGTGTATATGTAAAAGAGCAGCAGGGCTTGTTGTACCAATGCCCACATTGCCGGCGTTTGTATTATAAATATTATTTCCGCTCATCTTCCATAAGGTATCATGGTATGAGGCAATATTAACATAACCGCCGTTACTCAGGTAGATGGTGTCATGACCTATACTTAATACCTGTAGTTCATTGGTCACGGAACCATCAATTTCACTATCCAGTTTGCTATTCCACCATGCCGTATCTATTGCCGTGATACCACTTGCCACCGAAATACCAAAAATCGGGTCGGTTTCAGGATAAGTTCCTGTAATACTGCCTGCTGTTTTGGAATGTAATGCATAAGGCACGCTGATAAGCTGGGTAATTCCCATAGTCGTATATGTTGTTCCGCCGCTTTGATCAAGCTCCACTTTAATATAATAAGGACCATTTGTCCAGTTTATTCCTGTCATGCTTCCATATTGCGGATTGCCAGCGCCGATCTTAAGCACAGAAATTCCATATGAATTTGTTGTATCTTTCTGTGTTTCAACATATACAGATGCACCATACATTGAGCCCTGAAGGATACTGAGCCGGAATGATACAGCCTGGTTTGTCAGGATATTACCTGCATTATCCCTTACTACTGCCTGATAGTTGAACATTTCCGGCGCTTGTGCAAAAACTGATGTGCTGATTAGCTGATGTGCTAATGTGATGATAAAAATTGCTACTAATTTTAGGATGTGTGTTTTCATTTTTTTTGATTTTATATAATGTTATGTTTTCTTTTCATGGTTGAAATAATGTTTCAGCAGTTTTTTTATGCTAAGTAGTTAAATAGTGAGTTTTTCCGGTTTGGGATAATGCTTTGACCGTGTGCATAATTCCGGCAAGTATCCGGTTTCATCAGCTTGCTTCGCAGCAATTTTGAGCTTATAAATAAAATCGGCATCACTTTCTGCATTTTGGGCTTCGTTTACATTTGCTCCTATTGAGGTACCTGAACTTATTAATTGACGTGCAATAACATATTTTCTCTTTTCTTCAAGCAATTCACAGTAATCAATGATGTTCAATGCGAACTCCAAACTCAGCTCAAGAATTTCATTTCTTTTTTCCATTATCCTTTTTAATTAATATTAATAACATCGAATTATATAACATTAATCTGCTTCATCGAATAATCATCTAATAAGATAATCAACTCATCATTTCATCGGCTCATCATTATCATCAATTCTAATTTCCAACCGGGACTATATTTATGCCCGACCCGGGTCGAATCCTTCCTTCCTTTATGAAAAAAACTAATATGCGCATGATTGATTACTATTTCTGATTTTTTTATTTTCTTAAAAATAATAATATTCTTAAAAAAAACAGCCATAACCGCAATTCAACACTAATTTTCACGTATAACTTCAAACAACCTCATAATTTTGTTCATGAATATTTATGTCAAAACTTGTCTGCACAACAATGCAACGATTTGATATTTAATAAATTCAGCAAAAAAGAAAATATTTTTAATCACCTGAATATGAATCCCAGACTATCCCACTCATGTATTGTCCGTTCATATCATATATTTCAATTATCCCCATATTGAAATTATTAAGGGATGGCGTCAGTATAATTTTAAGATCATCACCGGTTACAAGGTCCCATGTCACAGTATTTCCACTATTAAGTGTTCCCCAAGAACGCGTTCCGTTATGATAAGCAACATAACTCAACCTGTCAGTACTATTGCATCTGATAAGTATCCTCCCTGTGGCACCAACGGTTTCAAGTGTAGCATTATAGAAGGTGTGATATGTAGTAGCTGACGAAGAAACTATTGACAACCATTCTGTATGGAAATCCTGATGTTTACCATCAACCATATCGGCATTGAGATTTGTGTTAAGCGTTCCATTGGATAAGGGGATGTTTCCGCCGGAATTTCCGGTATTAAGTCCATCAAGCTGGTCGGCATTCAGGTTTGACACCAGAGTCGTAGAATTTACAGTCAGTGGAGACGTTCCTGTTGCAATGGTGGAGATCAGTTGATGGGTTGTTTTTATGGAACCACCTGCCACATCAAGTTTGGCTGCCGGGTTTGATGTTCCTATTCCGGTATTTCCATTTTTTAATATTACCAGGGCGTTACTTCTGTTTATACTGCTTGTTCCATTACCCACTACAAAAAGGCGGTCAGCGCCATTCCAGGTTGTTTTGCTCAAAGGAGTATAATCTGTATTGAACAATCCAATTACGGTTTCATAGCCTGAAGGTGCGGTTAGATAATTTCCAATTGCTGCTGAACGATCTCCTGAAGCAGTTGTGTTATCCCCCATTGCTGCGGAAACATGTCCTGATGCCGTAGCTTGAACGCCCATGGCTGTTGAAAAATCTCCTGATGCTATTGTGGAATGTCCCATTGCTGTTGAATAATTTCCCTTTGCTTTTGTGTTATATCCTGTTGCAACTGAGTAATTACCAATGCTGTCCTTGTCCCAGTGGGTTCCTGTCACATGTCCGACTCTGAAAGCTGCTTTATCAGGATACCACATCATGCGGGTGCCGGTACCGGAAACAGGCACATTTCCGGGACTTGTTGATTTATAAGAGCCAACGAATAACACATTACCTTCGCCCGTTCCTGTGCCGTTGGTGTGCAAAAGGGCGGTTGGTGTAATGGTGCCTATGCCAATATTGGTGCCATTGTTGTACAAACGGGAATTTGAAACCCATGAGCTGCCGTCGTGCCGGAGTGTTTGTCCTGATGCGCCCGATGGAAGCAGTCCTGTGTGGGTATGGTCTCCGGCAGCAACCTGCGTCGAAGCGGTTCCGATGGAAAGCTGTATCGTGGGATTTCCGGCCACGCCATCGCCATTGGTAACGGTACCCCCATTGCCGGACCATGTTATTGTGCGCCCTGCCACTGTTCCTGATCCCGTTCTTGCTATCAGTCCGTTAGTGGCAAGGTTATGCAATGCCAGCGCCTGCCCTGTGAGCCCAACAGTGGTAGCCGCACTGCCGTTATAGGTGAATATTGCCACCCCTGTTCCCTGAGTAAGATTCTGATGTGTGTGTCCTGCCATTGCAAATGAACTGGCATGCTGCCCGTCGAGCTGGTCGGCATTCAGGTTGGATACCAGGGTCGTTGAACTTACTGTCAGTGGAGGCATTCCTGTTGCGATAGAAGAGATCAGTTGATGGGTTGTTTGAATGGAACCACCTGCTACATCAAGTTTGGCTGTTGGTGTCGAAGTTCCGATACCAGCATTTCCATTTTTCAATATCACCAGGGCATCACTTTTGGCTATACTGCTTGTTCCATTACCCACTATAAAAAGACGGTCTGAAGCATTCCATCCCGTATTACTTACAGGGGTATAATCCGTGTTAAATCTCCCTATTGCCATTTCATATCCTGAAGGTGCAGTTGTTTGATCTCCCATTGCTGTTGAAAGACTTCCTGAAGCTGTTGTATAATGCCCCATTGCTGTTGAGTAAGAACCTGAAGCAGTTGCACCAGTTCCCATTGCCATTGAATAACCTTCTGAAGCTGTTGTAAAATATCCCAATGCTGTTGAGTAATAACCTGAAGCAGTTGTTTGATCTCCCAGTGCTGTTGAATATATTCCTGAAGCAATTGTGTTACTTCCCATTGCTGTTGAATAATCTCCTGAAGCAGTTGAATAATGTCCCATTGCTATTGAAGAAATACCTGAAGCTGTCGTACTATTTCCCATTGCTGCTGAATATATTCCTGAAGCTGTAGAAAAACGCCCCATTGCTGTTGAATAAGAACCCAAAGCCCTTGTAGAATGTCCAATTGATGTTGAAGCCATTCCTTTTGCTTTGGTGTTATAACCAGTAGCAACTGAGTAATAACCTATGCTGTCCTTGTCCCAGTAGTTTACTGTCAATCGTCCAGCTCTGAAAGCGGCCTTATCAGGATACCACATCATGCGTGTACCTGCCCCAGAGTCCGGAGCAGCACCTGGATTGGATGATTTATATTCCCCGGTAAACAACACATTGCCTTCACCTGTCCCTGTGCCGTAGGTATGTAGCAAGGCAGCAGGGCTTGTAGTTCCTATACCCACATTGCCGGAATTGGTATTAAAGATATCGTCTCCGATCTTCTTCCATAAGGTATCGCTATAGGAAGCAATACTGACAAAACCTCCGTCGCTGAGATAGATGGTGTCGTGACTAAAACTTAATACCTGCAACTCATTGGTCACCGAACCATCAATTTCATTGTCCAGTTTGTTATTCCAGAATACTGTATCTGTTGCCGTGATACCGCCTGCCACCGAAACACCAAAAACAGGGTCCGTTTCCGGATAAGTTCCGGAAATACTGTCTGCCGTTTTGGAATGTATCGCATAAGGGACACTGATAAGTTGTGTCACCCCCATGGTGGTATAAGCTGTCCCGCCATTCTGGTCAAGCTCCACTTTTAAATAATAAGGACCATTTGTCCAGTTTATTCCTGTCATACTTCCATATTGTGGATTGCCGGCGCCGATCTTAAGCACTGAAAGTCCATATGAATTTGTTGTATCTTTCTGCAATTCAATATACACAGATGTCCCATACATTGAACCCTGAATTATACTGATACGGAATGACACAGCCTGGTTTGACAGGATATTACCTGCATTATCCCTCACGACTGCCTGATAGTTGAATTGATCAGGAATCTGGGCAAATAAAGTGGTAACACATATTACACAGAAAATAACACTCAGAATTTTTTTCATTTTATTTAGATTATGAACTCATATATGATTTTAAACTACTTATTTGCAGAATAGTCAAAAAGTTTGAGAAGTTCTTCATACTTCCTGTTCAGATCATCAATTTGCTTTTGCTGATTTTGTATGACGGTTTGCAGTTCATTTTCTGACTTACCGGTGATCTCAGAATTATTTATCTGAGCCCATCCCGGATCAACCAGCACTTTTATGTAACCTAAGGTACCATCGTTATATGCTTCCAATGCCCTCCCGATAACGTAACCTGATTTTACAGCCTTCATGGCGACGCCAGTCACTGATGATGTTGTAACATAATCACCGATGGCAATACTCCCTGTTTCATTACAGACTTTTGTGCTGATAACACCCATCATGCCGACGAGAATCTTGTTTCCATTATTGTCATTAATATTTGAGTTTCCAATAAATGCGGGGTTCGAAGAATAAACTCCAAGTATAAGATTCGAATACGGCTGGCTGGAACTTTCGACCGAGTAAGATGTTTTATCTGAAATAATGATAACATCGCCCGGTTCATATGCAATGCCCGGATCGGCTACGGGGAAGTACTCTGCGTAATCGGCACCTCCGCCACTCCAGCTTCCGTCGCAGAGCCCGTTACCATCAAGGGTGAATCTGAACCTGGGGTTCCAGGGGTTGCCCTGGTCGAAACGGACAATATCACCTGATCCTCCCTGTTTAACCGCTAAAAGAGCAACATCAGAAGAGCTGGCGCTGGTATTTTCTATTAATGCTGAAATTCCATTTGAGGCGCTATTCTGAATATGTACGGTTGCGCCATCTACTCCGCCTGTACTTCCATATGCCGCAAGTTTATGAGAATCTATTGAGGCAGACGCGCCAATTCTCATCATATTTGTGATGTGCACGTTCCCGGTTTCAAAATATCCCGCCCAGTTTGATGTTGCCCCGGATGCACTTCCATAAACTCCAATATTCATGGATGCACTCCCTGTCGCATTGCCATAAACTCCAATGTTATTATAAAGGACACCGGTAGCCTCTCCCCATACACCAACACCGTTGTTTCCAGTCGAATGTCCCTTTATTGCGACTACAGGATTACTTGTCACTACATGTAATTTATTTTCCGGAGTTGATGTACCTATGCCTACTTTACCGCTTTTAAATACGGTGACAGCGTTGCTTCTGTCACCTGCACCTGTTCCATTACCGATCACAAAAAGCCGGTCACCGCTGTTCCATTCAAGGGAACTAGCAGGAGTGTATTGGGTATTATAACTTCCTATTACCGTTTCGCCATATGATGGGGCTGTGGTGTATAAGCCCATAGCTGTGGAATAAGTACCCGATGCGACAGAGTTTAATCCCATTGCTGTTGACCCACCACCTGTAGCCGTTGTAAGATCTCCCATTGCTGTTGAATAATTTCCTGAAGCAGTTGTATTAAATCCCATTGCTGTTGAATAATCTCCTGAAGCTTTTGAACCTCCCATTGCAATAGATGCTGCTCCGGTAGCGCGAGCATCATACCCCATTGCCATAGAATAGCTGCCTTTTGCTTTTGTATTAATTCCGGCAGCAAATGAAAAATAACCGATGCTGTCTTTGTCCCAGTTTGTTCCGTTCACCTTTCCTGCTCTGAATGCCGCTTTATCAGGATACCACATCATCCGCGTACCTGCTCCCGAAACAGGAGGTTCAACAGGATTTAATGATTTCAATACACCATCAAAAAGCACATTACCGCCTCCGGTACCCGTGCCACTGGTATGAAGCAGGGCAACAGGGCTTGAAGTTCCAATGCCTACATTGCCGCTTTTTAATACGGTGACAGCGTTGCTTCTTGTATCATCATTGCTTCCATTGCCGATCACAAAAAGCCGGTCGTTGTTATTCCAACCGGTCATGCTCGCCGGGGTATATGGACTATTGTAAAGGCCAATCACTGTTTCACAGAAAGATGGGGCTGCGGTGCTTATTCCCATAGCTGCAGAATAATCCCCGGAAGCGATAGTACCATGTCCTATTGCAGTAGAAGTAAGCCCAGAGGCGTAGGTGTTATACCCCATCGCAGTGGAACGCTCTCCGTATGCCACTGTGTGATCGCCAAGTGCGGTAGTTATATGTCCGGAGGCGATTGTCTGATAACCCATAGCAGTGGAATGATCTCCCCAGGCAAATGCATAACTTCCAAATGCCATGGAATAATCCCCATAAGCAGTTGTAGCAAATCCCATAGCAGTGGACACTACACCTGTAGCGGTTGTAGCATACCCCAGTGCAGTAGAATAGTCTTTTGCTCTTGTATCAAATCCGGCAGCGAAAGACAAATAACCGATGCTGTCTTTGTCCCAGTTTGGTCCGATCACAGTTCCTGCTCTGAATGCCCCTTTATCAGGATACCACATCATCCGCGTACCTGCTCCCGAAACAGGAGGCTCACCAGGATTTGATAATTTCAACACACCATCAAAAAGCACGTTACCTCCTCCGGTACCGGTGTCACTGGCATGAAGCAGGGCTGCAGGGTTTGAAGTCCCAATACCCACTTTACCGTTTTTTAATACGGTCATAGCGTTACTTCTGGCACTATAATCAGTTCCATTGCCGATCACAAAAAGGCGGTCGGAATTAATCCAATATGCGGTGCTCGCCGGCGTATATAAAGTATTAAAATGTCCTATCACCATTTCACCCTCTGACAGGGCTGTGGTATATGCACCCATTGCTGTGGAAAAATCCCCCGAAGCGGTTGTAAGATGTCCCATTGCGGTGGAACGAGATCCGGATGCCCGTGTGTCATCCCCGAGTGCTGTAGATAAATATCCAGAGGCGATTGTAAAATTTCCCATGGCAGTAGAACTAAATCCGGAAGCAGTCGAATTATATCCCATAGCTATGGATGCCATGCCCGAAGCGCAGGTATTATTTCCAAAAGCTGAAGAAAAGTTTTTTGCTCTGGTATCTATTCCGACAGCAAACGAAAAATAACCAATGCTGTCCTTGTCCCATTGTGCATTATCCACATACCCGGCTCTGAAGGCCGCTTTATCAGGATACCACATCATGCGCGTACCTTCTCCTGAAACAGGCGTTTCACCAGGATCTGACAGTTTAAATTCGCCTTCAAAAAGCACATTACCGCCTCCGGTACCTGCGCCGCTGGTATGAAGCAGGGCTGCAGGGCTTGTAGTTCCTATACCCACATTGCCGGAATTGGTATTAAAGATATTGTTTCCGCTCTTCTTCCATAAGGTATCGCTATAAGAAGCAATGCTGACAAAGCCTCCGTCGCTGAGATAGATGGTGTCATGACCCATACTCAATACCTGCAACTCATTGGTCACCGAGCCATCAATTTCATTGTCCAGTTTGTTATTCCAGAATGTTGTATCCGTTGCCGTGATACCGCCTGCCACCGAAACACCAAAAACGGGGTCCGTTTCCGGATAAGTTCCTGAAACACTGTCTGCCGTTCCGGAATGCAAGGCATAGGGAACACTGATAAGCTGGGTAACGCCCATAGTGGTAAACAACGTCCCACCGTTTTGGTCAAGCTCCACTTTAAGATAATAAGGACCGTCGGCCCAGTTTATGCCGGCCATGCTGCCGGATAAAGGCGAACCACCGCCTATTTTCAATACGGACAATCCATAGGCATTTGTGGTATCATTATGTGTTTCCACATAGACGGCACTCCCATAAACGGAATCCTGTAACAGGCTTATACGGAATGAAACCGGGTGGTTGGCCAGAATATTTCCTGAATTATCCCTGACCACGGTCTGGTAATTAAACTTTTCCGGGGCCTGCGCAAAAGATGATGTGCTGATCAGCTGATTAGCCAATGCAAAAATTAAAATTGCACTAAATTTAAAAATGTGTGTTTTCATTTTTTTATTGATTTTAATTTGTTGTTTTCATATATGGTTCGTTATGGTTTGTTTATCATTTTTAAAATAGCCTGTTCGTTCTTTTGGGTTCCCGAAAATTCAAGTTTGAACGTGTACATCCCTGCCGGCAGCGCATTCGCTGAAAATAACAAGGTGTGTTTGCCGGCAGCGCGGGTTTCATTCACCAAGACGGACACCAGCTCTCCGATAGCATTGTATGCATCGATCTTCACCATTCCTTCTTCAGGAAGGGTATATACTAAGGTAGCATCACCATCAAACGGGTTGGGATAGCCCATAAACTCAAAGCCTGTCCCTGCCTGATCACCCTGTATAAAAACTTTCGGCATCAGCAGATATGCATCCTCATCTTCCTCTCCGTAGCGATTGCCGATCACGCCCGTACCGGAAAGTTCAAAATCTATGGCTCCCTTTCCCGGATCTCTTTTCGCACGGAAGCCTAGGCGGATAAGTTCTGCGCCCTCAGCGACATCATAATAGCCGGTGGTGGCATACACCACCCGGA
>Ga0209717_1000414_pt1 | contig 53145 bp, 41 predicted proteins | sample AD_UKC048_MetaG_FD_184418 | JGI IMG/M metagenome (GOLD analysis project Ga0209717, IMG submission 184418) | Active sludge microbial communities of municipal wastewater-treating anaerobic digesters from USA - AD_UKC048_MetaG (SPAdes) (version 2) | ecosystem: Engineered > Bioreactor > Anaerobic >...
AGTCTATGATGAAATGGAGGATTTGGCCGGGTGCGTAAGCGTCGTCGCCAAACGGCGCCATACATTTCATTGTCCGGTTGTTGATCGGGTCCCGTGCCCACACTTCGCTGACAAATATGCGCTCCCGGGCATGCTGGGGATCGAAGTAGGTAATGGTGACGACCGCACGCAGTGAGGTTCCGAGTGATGGCTCGTCGGCTGGAATTTCAAGGGTGAATGCTACGCCCGGATCGGCGGCTTTGACGTTGATAACGGATACTGGCATGGTGTTGTATTGTTGAGATTGTTGAGATTGTTGAGATTGTTGAGATTGTTGAGATTGTTGAGATTGTTGAGAGGTTGAGGGTTGATAAAGGTTGATGAGGGTTGATGAGGGTTGATATTCAACTACCCTGAAAAGGAGGGATCACGTGCATACGCCGGGCGACTTCGCACTTCGTACTGTCGACTTCGCACTACTTTCAGACTTCGCACTTCGTACTGCCGACTTCGCACTACTTTCAGACTTCGCACTTTATTCCACGAGCACGAATCCCGCCCAGAAAAACGGATGCTGGTATTTATCGCGCATTTCTTTTTGTGCTGCACGGAATGCTTCGGGAATGGTCATTTTTTGAACGAGCCATTTTTGATAAAAAGCCGTCATCAGTTCCTGTGTGGCGGCATCGGGTACGCGCCAGAGCGACATAACAAGGTATCGGGCGCCGGCGATTTTAAAAGCACGTTGCAGGCCGTACACGCCTTCGTCGCCCCGGATATCGCCGAGGCCGGTTTCGCAGGCTGACAATACCACAAGTTCCGTATTCGAAAGGTCCGTTTGAGCAATTTCGTAGGCCGTCAGAATGCCGTCTTCCATGCCGGGCCGATAGGGTTTGCCCGATTTCCAGGCATAATTACCGCCGGCCATCAGCAATCCGGAACGCATCATGGGAAGGTCGGAAAATTTGAAAACAGATGCGTCTTCCCTGTTTTTGGGCTTTTGGTCATTGGTTCCCGGGCTGGGATAAAAAAATCCGTGGGTGGCAAAGTGCAGTATACGTGGCGATCCAGTGCCTTCCTCAACCTGCCCGTTGCTTTTGAATGCCTCTTCCGTGGCTGCGCTTCCTTTCAAAACAACCGGTTTCAGCGCAGAAGCCGTCATTATTCCGCCGATCTGATCCACTTCTTTTTCCGTGCCTTTCAGGTAGTTCCAGGAATTGCCGCGTAGTTCGGCGCCTGCGTCGGCCGGAACCACCTTTTCAGGTATTTCGGCGAGGCGCGTCGAATCGAGGTCGTACAGAATGCCGCCAAAAAGTATTGAAACGGATGCCGCCGTATCGACGGAGCGACTTTGAGTTACCCCGTCGATATCTGCACTGCGTATGGCCAACTGCCGCGTACTGCCCTGTTGTATGAGGTTATAATGATCGGCCAGCACCTGCCCGTCGGGGAGCACTACTGCGGCGAGGTTGACACAATGCAGCAGACCGGATGGAGAAAAATAAATCGTCTTCACGGTTTTACCGTCGGCCGTAGTGGCCTGTAATACCTTTTCTATCGGCTGCCAGAGCAATTTATACAAAGTTTCTTCCGGAGCCGCGCCCCTGTCAACCGAAACATAAAGCCGGTCGACGTAGTCCGATTGCCGGACGCCGGAGGTTTGAACCAGGGTAGCCAGTTGTTTTTCTTCAAAAAGAGAAATGAACAAGGGTTCGGCAGCGCCGGGCCGAAGCAGCAAAGCCGCATACAGCGTCAAGTCGGTGGGGTGAGGCGCCTGGTATTGATAATGTACAAATTCGATGGCGACTGCGCCGGGCGGCAGCGCGGATTGCACGTCTTTCCAGTTGAACTGGCGCATGGCTTCGCCATACCCGGCTACGGTGCGGGTCAGTTCTTTTTCGAGCCGGTCGGCCTGCGCTTCCAGCGCTTCCACACCTTTTCGTTCGGCAAGCGGTTTGGCGTATTCCGAGGCGAGTCGGCGGTGGTAGGATTTGAACAGGTTGTACTTTTCAGTAGCGGCCGGGTCGGTAGCAGCCAGTTTTCGGATCTGCGAAACGGCATTCAGCAAAAAACCCTTGTAGAAAAGCAGGTCGTCGTAGCAGGTGGCTGCAAAACCCGGCTCCCGGGCAGCAAAAGAACAATTCCTGCTCAATCCGCCCGCAAAATCACGGATATAGGCTTCCAGTTCGCGTTCCGACAGATGCCGCGAAGCCTTGAGCAGCAGTTGCTTTTTGGTTTGAGCCGCCGCCTTCAACCAGGATTGTGCAGCCTGCCGGTTGCCGGAAGCCCAGTACACGGATGCCAGGAAATCGAGATCCGAAGAATAATAGGGATGTTCTTTCCCCAGCAATTTCGCAAACGAGGCGTTGCTTTCGAGCAACAGGGTTTCCGCTTTTTCGTAGCGGCCGGTTTCATAATACAGCACGGCCAGGCTTTCCTTGGCGAGCACCATTTCAGGATGTTCGCTGCCCAGCACTTTTTCGCCAACAGACTGGGCTTGCAGAAAAAACGCTTCCGCTTTTACATAATCGTGCGATTTCAGGTACAGGTTCGCCAGGTGATTCAGGGTGAGCACAAAACCCGGATGCTCCGTCCCCAGTGTTTTTTCCCAAAGGTTTTTCGATTGAAGCAGGAGCGATTCCGCTTCATCATATCGGCCCACTTCCTGATACATCACTCCGAGATTATTATGCCCCAGGATGTAATCCACACTTTCCCGGTCGCCCGCTTTTTCCCGGATAGCGATGGATTCCAGGTACAATGGCTCGGCTTTATCGTAGTTGTGCAGAACGTAGTACAGGTTGGCGAGGTTGTTCAGGCTGGAAGCGTAAGCGGGATCGTCCTTGCCCAGTACCTTTTCCCGAATCTGCATAACCTCCTGGTTGAGCCGCTCCGATTTTTCATAATCGCCCATTTGCATATACAGACTTGCAAGGTTGCTCAAAGCGTCGGCGTAGGTGGCGCTTTCCTTTCCGGGCGTTTTTTCCCGGATGGAAAGCACTTCGAGGTACAACTGCTCCGCTTTTTCATACTGTCCCATTCCGTCGTACAGGATGGCCAGGTTGTTCACACTTTTTCCGTAATCCTGGTCATCCGTGCCCAATACTTTCGCGCGGATTTCTTTCGATTCGAGGTACCAGGGTTCCGCTTCATCGTATACACCCTGAAAATACAGCACGCGGCCGTGGTTGAAAGAGGCGTTCCCGTAAGCCCGGGATTCGCGGCCGAATTGTTCCAGAGCGAGGCGGTCGGCAGCCAGCGCGGCTTGCAGGGCTTGCGTAAAATCCTGGTTGTCGGTATGGGTGCGGGAAATACGAATGAGGCTGTCTACCTGCATTTCGGCAGGCGTTTGGGCATGTAGGGAAACGGCAAATAGCAGCAGGAAAAAAATCTGTTTCATATGGGCTGGTTCGGCTTACTTTGAAAATCCTGCGAAGCGGTTGATAACAGTAAAGATGCGACTGATTATTTATCCGTTTACTGAAATCTGTGCCCATACCAGTACAAAGGCGAACGCGGCAGCGACATAGAGCATCGTATTTTTGATGTGATAAATGGTTATTGAGTGGAAAATCAGTTCTTTTGTCCCTTGTACAGATCCCTTGCAATCCATAACCCCGCTTCTCCAGTTTTTTATGAAAAAAGTTTTTTTTCAGAACGACGCCGAGCTGCTGGCTGCCCTCACCGGCAGCGAGTTGGAGCGGCGACGGGCCTTGCAGCATTTTTTCGAAAACCCGCGGCTCCTGCAATGGGTCGTGCGGCAGGTGCGTATGCAGGGTGGTAGTGAGCAGGACGGTAAAGACGTGTTCGAAGAAGCGTTTATCGTGTTCGAGCGGCAGGTACGCACCGGGCATTTCCGGGGCGACAGTTCTTTGGAAACCTGGTTTCACGGTATCGCCCGCTGGCAGTGGCTGGCTTTTCGCCGCAAACAGCGCACGACCGTCGATGTGGAACAGGCCGTTTTGCCCTCCGTGGAACAAACTCCGGAAAAAATATTAATTTCCGAGGAAAGGCGGGTTATACTTCAGCGACTGCTCGCACAAGTAGGAGAGCGATGCCAGAAATTGCTCGGTTTGTTTCAGTTAAACCACTCCATGCGCGAAATCCGCGAGTTGCTGGGCTATTCCAGCGATCAGGTAGCGGCCAATGAAGTGCATTCGTGCCGGGAAAAACTGAAAAAAGTTATCCACCAGCACCCCGAAAGTCTCGAGGCGCTTAGAGCATATTGAGATTTTCATTGCCGGGCTGCAAACGAAAAATTTTATTCCAGGTCTTCGTTAAATTTTTCGCCGGATTGCCCGCATACGACTGCAAAATTTGCCTTGCCTGAAATAAAATTTTTCTGTTTTCGCCCCAGCATGAAAAACTCAACATGCTCGCAAGAATCGCGCTGAATCATGAATGAAAAGTTGTACGAACTCATCGAAGATTATAATCTGGGCCGTTTGAAACCGCCGCAACTGGAACAGTTCGAAGCCGCTGTGGCAACTGACCCGGCCCTGGCCGCGGCCGTCGCTACGCAACGTGCCGAATGGGAAATGCGCGAACTGCTGGCAGAAAATGCGTTGCGTGCACAAATCCGGCAAGGTTTTGCGGAACAACCGCCATCGCTCTGGATAACAAGAAACTGGAAATGGCTGCTGCCGGTGCTTTTGTGCCTGGGAGCGGCCGGTTTTTTATTTTACCGGAATACGCCCGCGCCCGCTGGAACCCTGCCGCCGGCGGTTCCGCCTTCGGCTGTGCCCGCCGATACGGTTTCCACACCACAAGTACCACCGTCCGCACCGCCGCCCCAGCAACCCGAAGACCGCGACAAAAACACACCCGACCCGCGCATCTACGCCATGGCTGCCTACGAAATGCCCGAAAGCCTTTCCGGGATGCGCGGCGCAAATACGGAAGACACGCTTGGACTGGCACAAACCGCATTTGCTGAAAAAAACTACCGGAAAGTGGTATCGCTGCTCACCGTTTTGCCGCCCGACGAACGCCAGGAAGCGCTGAACCTCCGCGCACATGCACGGTTTGGTTTGCAACGTTTCGCCGACGCTGCCCGCGATTTTTCCGAACTCGAAAAAGGTGGCGTTTACCGCCGGGAAGCGCAGTGGTACGGCTTGCTGGCCCGTGTGGCAACACCATCTGCAAAGCGGAACGAATGGACGAAAGATCTGGACGCTATCCGCAACGATAGCACACATCCGTACCGGAAACAAGCCAATGATTTGTGGCAGCGGCTGAATAAATAAGCAAATCGCCTTTTACTTGTGGGTAGCAAAACCTTGAAGTGATCCGATATACGCTATCATTTAGATACTAAAAGTATCTCTAGCGGGTCTCGAAGAGCCGCTAGCGGGTCCCAAAGTATCGCTGAAGGCAAATTGTAAGGCTTTAGCGATCAAAAAAGACTCGCTAGCGGGTCCCAACTAACAGTCAGGCAATGCCTATTATCGGCTGGCAAAAACCAAGCTGTTTGCGGTGTTTCCCGGCCGCACCTCTCCTTCTTGCAAGGCCATAAATGCCCGGCTGTCCTGCCCGGTGACGATCAGCCGCGCCGATTTTCCGATACGCAGCGATGCGCCGGAAAACATTTGCAGGCTCCATATTTCCACAACCTCGCCATCGAGCACCGGATTGCTGAACGTGCTAGCCGAAACGTCGGGAATAATGACCTGACTGAATTCATTGGGCACACGGTTTTCTTTCCAGTTGGCCGGATAGTTCCACTCGGTGGCATGGCCTGGGGCGCCGCCTTTCCAGGTAGCGATCTTTTGGGCTTGCAGGGAAAGGGAAGTCAGGGTCAGGAGTGCGGTAAGAACAAGTGCGTTTTTCATGGTGCGAACGGTTTGGTTGGTAATGGGTTGTTTCCGTTGATATGAAAAATGCTTGCCATGGGTGGTTTGAGGGGATTTGTGGGTAGAATTCCCCCGAACAGGATTTAATTTAACCACAAAGGCACAAAAACACAAAGTTAAGAGTACGCCACGCGTTGTGACTTAGTGACTTAGTGGTTAAATTAAATCTTTGAGGTTGAAAACTTGACTACCTACTTCTTCCCCAGCAATGCCTCCAATTTCTGCCGCGTTTCCGGCGTTTCCCGCACCGCCAGCGCCTTTTTAAATTGCACGATCGCGTTCGCCGTGTCTCCTTTCGCCACGAAATAATCGCCGTACGAATCGTACACGTTGGCGCTTTGCGGATAACTCTCCACATTCCATTTGAAAAAACGTTCGGCTTTTTCAATCTGCCCGGCGCCAAGTGCCTGGTAACCCAGGGTGTTGACGGTGTTTTCCGGCGGTTTTACGGTATACCCGAACCGTTTCGATACCAGCCGGTAATGCTTTTCCATTTTGTCGATGAGCGCCATGGTGCTGTCCTGCATTTCCTTGCGCGACAATTTCAACTGGTAATAATCGAAAATGAAACGCAGTCCGTCATATTCCGTAATGAGTGGCACCGAACCATGGTCGTCATACGCGTAGTACCTGCTTTCGTAGCGCAGGCCGCTGCCTTTGGTGCGTTTCAGGAATTTCTCCAGGTTTATGATGCTGCGGATATGCCGGGTTTCGGCCGTGGTATCGTCCTGCGCCTGCCGCAGCCCCATACCCGGCTCCATGGTGTTGGCATAGCCGAGGTACAGCGAAACGCCGTCGTAGCGCTTTTCTGTCAGGGCCTTTTTCGTGCTTTCCAGAAAACGCTCCCGGTCGTACCACATGCTTGGGTCGATGGCCACGTAGGCATTGAAGAGCTTGGTGTGCTGCGTGAGGCACTGCATCACGAGCAGGCCGCCGAACGAATGCCCCACCAGCACGCGGTACGGCTCCGTCGGATACAAAGAGTCGATGTGCGGCATCAGTTCCTTTTCGATGAACGACAGGAAATTTTCACCGCCGCCGGTGGTACGCGAAAACGCCGTTCCCATCATCGGCGGATCATTGACGATATGCGTGGGCGTGAGGTCGCGCGTGCGGTCGGTATTCGGAATGCCTACCACGATCATTTTCGGAAAAACCGAATTGCCGTTGACGCTGCTCATCTGCTGGATGATGCCGACCACGGATGCGAAATGCGCGTCGCCGTCGAGCAGGTACAACACCGGGTAGCGCTGCGGCGCGAAAACACCCCGCCCGTCGCTGTCGGGCACGTGCACCCAGATGCTGCGCGGTTCTTTGAGGATGCGGGAATAGACGGTATCGGTGAAGCCGATGGAGATGGGGGTTTGGGCGCGGACGGTGGCGGCGAGGAGGAGGAATAGGAGGAGGTGGGTTGTTTTCATAGCGAGTGGATTGTTTTTGTTATGTTTCTTCGAGGGCTTGTTTGGCCCAGTCATAATTTTTGATAAATTCAGGAAGGAAAGGCAGGCTTCGGGGATTTATTTGCCGTCCGTCAGCAGCGCACCCGCCGAAGCGATAATGCCGATTAGCGGCTCTTGACTATGGAGAACAGCAGCGAAATACTGCTTTCAAAGAATTTTCGCATTGTTTCGGCAGGTGGTTTACGGGGATGAAGATAGGGCGTTTCATTGGGAATGAAAAAATTGCCCCGTACTGAATCTGAAGGCCCGGAAATAGCTCTCTAACCCGCAATGCCGTTGAGATAAGGTTTTGGGTAATGCACGTTCGGGGCGACCACAAGGGTCGCCCCTACCAATTCCCCTTTGGCATTGGTTGAATTGGAGGCCTGGATGTGTGTCGTAGGGGCGACCCTTGTGGTCGCCCCACATGTGGTCGCCCGCTTTTAAGGAAATGCCAATCCTTGATCCAATAACATTGGCCTTCAGGCAATCGAAAATGCAATATTTGTAACTGCCCGGATATTGCGTCGCCATGAAAGTACCATCCCGACGGCTTTAAGCCAACGGCATTGCCACCCGCCCAGGCGTACCCACCCGGTCGCTTCAAGCGACCGGGTGGGTACGCACCAACGCCCCGCCCCGCTGCCGCGCACCGAACGGGGGTTCGGTGGTACAAAAACATCCCGGCCTTCCACACAGGAAAACCGGGATGCTCGTATCCACCCACTCACAACTGACAACTCACTACTCACTAAACGACTCGCTCACAATCTCCCCCTGCTCCTTCTCGTGCGCTTTCGGGAAGCCCGTAGCGGGTGAAGCGGCAGCCCGGCGGCTCACGCAGCGCCAGCCGTATTCGGCGTGGTGTGTCGCGAGGTAGCTCCAGGCGCCCATGTTGCGCGGTTCTTCCTGCACATAGAAAAAGTCGGCTTTCGCGTATTTCTTGCGCAGGGCGTCGAATTGCGTTTTCGGGAACGGATAGACCTGTTCGAGGCGGACGATGGCTACGTCCGTGCGTTTATCGTCCTGCTGGCGTTTGAGCAGGTCGTAGTATATTTTACCGGAGCACACCAGGACGCGTTTCACGTCTTTGGCTTTTACCGAGGCGTCGTCGATCACTTCGCGGAAGCGATTACCCGTTTCCAGTTCGCTGATGTCGCCGAGGTTGAACGGCGCACGCAGGCCCGATTTGGGCGTCATGACGATTAGCGGTTTGCGGAACGGCCGCGTCAACTGCCGGCGCAGCAGGTGGAAAAAGTTGCTGGCGGAAGTGACGTTGGCAACGGTGACGTTGTTTTCGGCGCAGCCTTGCAGGAAACGTTCCATACGCGCCGAGGAGTGCTCGGGGCCCTGGCCTTCGTAGCCGTGCGGCAGCAGCATCACGAGGCCGCTCATGCGGCTCCATTTGCTTTCACCGGCGAAAATGAACTGGTCGATGATGGTGCCCGCACCGTTGGCGAAGTCGCCGAACTGCGCTTCCCAGACTACCAGCGCTTCGGGCGTGGCCAAAGAGTAGCCGTATTCGAAACCCAGCACCGCGTATTCGGACAGCAGGGAATTGTAAATGCGCATTTTGCCCTGTTTGTCGCTCAGGCCTTCGAGGCGGTTCACCTCGTGGTCGTTGGTGGCGTCGTAGATGCAGGCGTGGCGGTGGCTGAAGGTACCGCGTTTCACATCCTGACCGCTCATACGCACGTCGCGGCCTTCGAGCAGGATGGTGCCGTAGGCAAGCAGTTCGCCCAGCGCCCAGTCGATTTTACCGCTGGCCACGAGTTGTTTTTTGGCATCGTTGATCTTCGCTACCTGGGGCAACGCCGTAAAACCTTCGGGGAACGACAGCAGGTGGTTCAGCACCTTGTCGATCACGGCGCGCGGTACACCCGTGTCGGGGCTTTCCTGAAAATCGGCATCGTCGAAGGTTTTTTTCAGCGCCTTCCAGATCAGTTCCGGCTCCTGGTAATTGTACGGCAGCGGGTTCTGGCGCACGTTATCGAGGCGGGCCTGGAGGTCGGCTTTGAACGTGGCCTCCATGGTGAGCGCGAGTTGTTCGTCGACGTCGCCGCGTTTGATCAGGATTTCATTGTAAATTTTGCGTGGATCGTCGTGTTTTTCGATAATTTTCCACAGGCCCGGCGAGGTGAAACGCGGTTCGTCGCTTTCGTTGTGGCCGTTTTTGCGGTAGCAAACCATGTCGATAAACACGTCGGAGTTGAAGCGCTGGCGGTATTCCGTGGCCAGTTCGGTGGCGAATACCACGGCTTCCGGGTCGTCGCCGTTGACGTGAAAAACGGGCGCCTGCACCACTTCGGCTACCGAGGTGCAATAAGTAGACGAGCGCGCGTCTTCCCAGCTGGTGGTGAACCCGATCTGGTTGTTGATCACCAGGTGTACCGTGCCGCCGGTGTTGTAGCCGGCGAGGCTCATCATTTGCGTCACTTCGTATACAATGCCTTGTCCAGCCAGGGCCGCGTCGCCATGGATGAGGATGGGCAACACGCGGTCGTAAATGCCGCCGTACATGATGTCGAGTTTGGCGCGGCTGAACCCTTCGACGACGGGATTGACGGCTTCGAGGTGGCTGGGGTTGGGCAACAGTTTGACGTACAGGGACTTACCGTTCAGGGCGTTCACCTGCGACGAATAACCCTGGTGGTATTTCACGTCGCCGGAACCGAAACTCTGGTCCGGAATGGATTTGTCTTCGAATGCATTGAAAATCTGGTCGTAGGTTTTGCCCACAATGTTGCACAACACATTCAGGCGGCCGCGGTGGGCCATACCGATCACGACTTCTTCCACCGGCGTTTCGCTTTCTGCCGATTTATTGATCATGGCGTCGAGGGCCGGAATAGCCGCTTCGCCGCCTTCGAGGCCGAAACGTTTCTGTCCCACGAATTTGGTAGCCAGGAACTGCTCGAAGCCCACGGCGCCGTTCAATTTTTCGAGGATACGTTTTTTCTTTTCCACGGAAAACCCGAAATCGGGCTGCATGCTGCGGTTTTCGATTTTTTCGCGCAGCCATTGGCGGCGTTCCTTATCGAATACGTGCGTGCTTTCGAAACCGATGTTGCCGCAGTAGAGATGGTGCAGGCGGTCGACGATCTGGCGCAGGGTAGCGCCCGGCAGGCCGATTTCGAAACCGGCGTTGAATTTTTCGTCGAGGTCGGCGTCGGACAGGCCGTAGTCGGACAGTTCGAGGCGCGGTTTACGGTTTTTACGCGGTTTGATGGGATTGGTTGTCGACAACGTGTGCCCACGGTCGCGGTAGCCGTGAATGAGCCCGATGACGCCGAATTCTTTTTGAATCTGCGCCGGACTGGCTTCAATGGTGTGAGAAGCAGATCCGTTGCCATTGGCGGACGTAAGTGCAAAGTCGAAACCCCGGAAAAAGGCCTGCCAGTCGGATTCTACCGATTCGGGGTTGTTTTGCCAGGCGCGGTACAACGAGTCGATGTATTGCGGATGGGCGTTGGAAATGGCAGAAATATCTTTCATTGTTCAAAAGTCAAATAAGGAAGGCAAAAAGCGCGCAAAAATAGCAACACCTAACGTGTTTTGGGGTGAATGTGTTTTGTTAATTTCAGGTTTTTGTCATTTTCGCGTAGGGTATTTTCAGCATACTGCGTTTTTTAAAAGAAGGGGGCCTCAAATAGGCCCTGAAAACCCGCTCCAGGAAAACCTTCAAGAAAATTTTACGATACCTTTTCTTTTATCGGAACTAAATTCTACCTTTGCCCGCCCAAACGGAGACACCTCCAATTTCTACTATTTTTCTGCAATTCGAGCTGAAGTAATTATATGGCACATCACAAATCCGCACTCAAACGCATCCGTCAGAACGAGAAGCGTCGTCTGCAAAATCGTTACTACAAAAAAACCGCGCGTACGGCGATCAAAAACCTGCGCGATCTGAAAGAGAAAGCCGACGCGTTGTCCTTCCTGCCGAAGGTCGTCAGCATGATCGATAGATTGGCGAAACGCGGCAACATCCACCGTAATAAGGCTTCCAACCTGAAAAGCGGTCTGATGCGTCACGTGAACGCACTGGCTTAATCGCCTTAAAAATTTGCGCGTTGTTCGCAACGCTCCGAAAAGTGTATCCCGTGACAACGAGATACACTTTTTGTGTTGTTAAAATCAGTGCGAAGTACGAAGTCGTCAGTGCGAAGTCGTGCAGCATTTGTGAAAATGCGGCACTTTTTTCTTTCCCTGGCCCAGGGTCTTCAGACTGACGACTTCGCACTTCGTACTTCGCACTTTCTCTCATGTCCACCAAATTCTACCCACTTCGTGTCCACCAACTGCGCCGTGAAACCGCAGACACGATTTCCATCGCGTTCGACTTACCAGAGTCGCTGCGCGAAACCTTCCGTTTCATTCCAGGTCAGTACCTGACCCTGCGCACTACCATCGACGGCGAGGACATCCGGCGCTCTTATTCCATTTGTTCGGCGCCGCATGAAAACGAATTGCGGGTGGCCGTCAAAAAAATCGAGGGCGGCATTTTCGGCACCTATGCCAACGAGCGCCTCCAGGTAGGCGACGAACTGCTGGTAATGCCTCCGCAAGGCCGTTTTTACGCAGAACTCCGGACCGACCATGCCAAAACCTACGTAGCTTTCGCAGCCGGCAGCGGCATCACACCCGTTATTTCCATTCTGAAAAGTACGCTGGTGCAGGAGCCGAACAGCAGGTTCATCCTGTTCTTCGGCAACCGCGGATTCGACCACATCGTGTTCCGCGAGCAACTGGACGAACTGAAAAACCGCTACCCGGGCCAACTGGCCGTCCACCACGTACTGAGCCGCGAATCGCTGGGAAGTCCGCTCCTCTACGGCCGCCTGAACGGTGAAAAATGCCGGGGCTACGCCAAATACTTCTTCACGCCGGAAGCCGTCGACCACTTTTTCCTCTGCGGCCCGGAAGAAATGATCTTCGAGGTAAAGGATACGCTGACGGAACTGGGGGTGCCTGCTGAAAAAATTCATTTTGAATTGTTTACAACGCCCGGCACACCAAAAAAAGGACCGTTCAAGCCCTCCGCCGGACCGAGAAACAGTTTCGACGCCTCCGTCACTGTCATCCAGGACGGTATGCAATTCGATTTTACCCTTCCTTCCGACGGCTCTACTTTGCTGGACGCCGCCATGCGGGCCGGCGCCGACCTGCCATTTTCCTGTAAAGGCGGCGTTTGCAGCACCTGCAAGGCGCGTATCCTCGAAGGCAATGTGGAAATGGAAGTAAATTACGGCCTCGAACCCGACGAAGTGGCGGCCGGGTATGTGCTCACCTGCCAGTCGCACCCGACCAGCCAGCGGCTGGTGATCAGTTTCGACGCTTGAGTTGTTTTTTTAACCACAAGGGACACGAAGGGTTTTCACAAGGATCACAAAGAATTGCTTCTCAGGCTTTTGTGATCTTTGTGAAAATCCTTCGTGTCCCTTGTGGTTAAAAAAAATGGCTGGCAGGCTATCCAAAACCCGTTCCAAATTCGCAAAAATCCGACGTCACATGGAAAACACTTCTCCGCTAGATCCCGCTGCCATCTTTCACCGCATGTACGACAACGACCCGTTCAGCCGCTGGATGGGCATGGAACTCGTATCCGTCGGCGAAGGTACCTGCACCCTGAAAATGCGGGTGCGCGCCGAAATGCTCAACGGTTTCGGCGTAGCGCACGGCGGCATCACGTTTTCCCTGGCCGACAGCGCGTTCGCATTTGCCTGCAATTCGAGGGGCCGGCACACGGTGTCGATCCATTGTACCGTCGAACACGTAGCACCCGTATTTGAGAACGATGAACTGACAGCGACGGCCACAGAAGAAAACTTGGGTAACCAGATCTCCAATTATGCCATTACCGTAGAAAAACAGGACGGTACGCGCGTTGCATTTTTCCGGGGCGTAGCGTACCGGAAACGGGAGGAATGGAAGTAGTTATTGATTATTAGTTATCAGTTATTAGTTATTAGGGGTGGTAAGGGACCATCTGTACAAATGCCTGGCTATACGATTGTGCGGCCAGGCATTTGTACAGATGGTCCCTTACCACCCCTGATAACTGATAACCGATAACTTAAAATGCCTGGCTACACGATTGTGCGGCCAGGCATTTGTACAGATGGGCCCTTACCACCCCTAATAACTGATAACTGATAACTGATAACCAATAACTACTTCTGTGCCTCCGCCAGCAAATACTCCGCTTTAGGGCGGAAACGGAAAGCGGGATGCGACTCGTTGAATTGACGTTTTAAAAACAATTTCAGTTCGGGAATTGCTTCTGCATACCGTTTGGCATGGAAGAGGCATTCGGCTTTACGCAGGCGGGCGAGCCAGTGCAAGGGTTGCACGGCCAGCGAACCTTTAATAGCGGCATCGAAGTCCTGTACAGCCGTTTCAAAGTCGTTCATGATCATCTTCACTTTCCCGCGACCGTAGTAAGGCTCGGGATTATTCGGATTGATGCCGATACTTTTTGAAAAATCGTACAGGGCGTCTTTAAAATTCTTGAGTTTGTAGTTGACGTAGCCGCGGCGTTCGTAGGCCAGGGCATTGCGTTCAAACTTGGAAATCGCATTGCTGAGTGCTTCGGACGCCATTTCCATACCGCCTTGTTGCACCAGTTCGCGGCCGCGGAGAAACTCCATCACCGCCGTTTTGTCGCTTTGAGGCTCGATGGTGTATTGTGCCAGCACCTGACCGCTGTTGACCCACCAGGCGCCCACGTTACCCGCGAGGGCATACTGGGCAATTTCTTTGAGCAGGGCAGTGGTACTGCGCCAGTGCTTTTCGGTGCTCATGAGCACCTGCTGCGGCACGTCGAGGGTGTAGGATTCTGCGTTGAATACTTCCTCCGCTTTGAGGAGCACATCGCTTTTGAAATAGCTTTCAACCCGCGTGTTCCAGTGATTGAGCACCATATTGAAGGTACGCTCGGAGCCAAACTCGAGTCGTCCTCTAAATATCAGTTTAAGCGGATTCGCTTGTAAATTGCTCATATGACCTGCTGTTTATCGGATGAAAAATGATTAAAACTTTGTTAGGTCACACCCTGGCTGCATTAAAAACGATATGGTACTGTATTACATTGCCGAAGCATAGCAAAAAAAGCCTGAGACCCCGGCCGACACAGCATCACAACCTGATTACAGGTCGAAAGCGAGCGCAAAAAGTTATTCTAAGCCGATCTGCTAAGATCCTCTTATTGCACAAAAACCACGAAAACGTTGATAAGGCACACCTTCAGAAGAAAACCGAATCGTAAACATCTGATCAGTCAAGAAGATGACTTTCCCACAAAGAATTACAAAATTGAAATTATTTTGGCGGATTAACAAGCTTATTCGGGCCGTTTTGTTAAAAAAATTATTTGTTTCAAATGAAAACGGCCAATTATATTTTACGTTTTGCCCCGATTCCAAGTATTAATAGATAATTCCATGTTTTGCCGCAGCTGACGTCCGCATTTTTCATTTTAAATTACTATTAATTTTTTTTCAAAAATTGCCCACTTTTGGCATTTGAAAAATAAAACGCCACGATCTTACAATTTGTTTTGAATTGCAATCTGTAAGTTTTAAAATCATTGACAATCAATATGATATGAGCGAGAATCGCCTCTTCGATTACTTGTACGAACAACAGCAAAACAGTCCGCAGGAAAAAGCCTTCGGGTACAAAGCGGATGGCCGCTGGATTTATTACCCCACCGCCAGAATTATAGAACTGGGCAATCAGATGAGTCTCGGCCTGCTGCGACTGGGCGTTCGGCCGGGGGATAAAATTGCCAGTGTCGTATATCAAACCTCACCGGAATGGGTGATCCTGGATTTTGCCATGCTGCAACTGGGCATCCTGCACGTGCCCATGTATCCGACTATTAGTCCGCGCGAATACGAGTACATCCTGCGCGAATCCGAAGCGCAATACTGCTTTGTAGGCGACGGCGACCTGTACGACAAAGTGCAACAGGTAAAAAGCCGCACGCCTAACCTGAAGGAGATTTTTGCCCTGACGGAACGCCCGGATGTGCCCGGCTGGAAAACACTGCTGATGGAAGGCGACCTGGCGGAAGTAGAACAGATCAAATCGGGCATCCGGCCCGACGACATTTGCACCCTTATTTACACTTCGGGCACCACCGGCGATCCGAAAGGCGTGATGCTCACCCATCGGAACATCGCTTTCAACGTCGAGTCTATCGAAAAACTGGTACCCATCACTGCCGGCGACCGGGTGCTGAGTTTTCTGCCGGTCAGCCACATTTTCGAGCGCGCGGCCATCTATTTTTTCATCCGCTGCGGCGTGAGCGTCTCGTTTACGGGCACCGACAACCTGGGCGGTGAAGACGGCGATTTAAAGGCTATTCAGCCGCACTTTTTCACCTGTGTACCGCGACTCCTGGAGAAAGTATACGAACGCATTTATAACAAAGGGCTCGAACTGCACGGCATCAAACGCGCCCTGTTTTTCTGGGCTCTGCAACTGACAGACCACTGGGATTTCGAAAAAAAATACACCGGCTGGCAGGCTTTCGAATGGAAAATCGCGCATAAACTCATTTTTTCCAAGTGGCGCGAAGCCCTGGGCGGCAGTATCAAAGGCATCATTACCGGCGCTTCTGCCTGCCCCGTGAAGATCATGCGCGTATTCAACGCCGCCGGGATTCCTCTTCGCGAAGGATACGGTATGACGGAGGCGGCGCCGGGCGTCAGTTTCAGCCGCTACGAACCCCATGCCGCCATGCTGGGCACGGTTGGCGTGGTGCTCGACGGCATTGAACTGCGCATCGAACCCAGCGCGGAAGCGAAACCCGGAGAAGGAGAAATTCTCGTGAAAGGCCCGGGTGTGATGGCAGGTTATTACAAGCACCCGGACAAAACGGCCGAGGTCATCCGCGTCATCGACGGGGAGCGCTGGCTGGTTACCGGCGACATTGGCACGGTCGTGGAAGGCCAGGCCGGTTACAAATTTCTGAAAATCACCGACCGGAAAAAAGAACTGCTCAAAACCAGTCTGGGTAAATACATCGCTCCGTCGCCCATCGAATCCGTGTATAAAGAACACCGCCTGGTAGAGCAGGTGATGGTGGTCGGCGAAAACCTGAAATTCGTCTCCGCCCTGATCGTCCCTTCTCCGGAAGGGCTGAAGGAATGGTGCCACAAACACGGTATCGTATGGACAAATCTTCCTGAAATGATCCGCCATCCCAAAGTTATACACCGCTATCAGATGCTCGTCGACCGTATTAATCCCTTCTTCAGCCATGCGGAACAGGTAAAAAAATTCGTTCTCCTGCCCGGCACCTGGGATGCGGTGAAAACCGACGGCACCGACGCCGAACTGACGCCCACACTGAAACTGAAGCGCCGGGTGATAATGGAGAAATACCGGGATGAGGTGGAGGAGATGTATGTTTAATGTTAGATTATTGGTTATACGTTATTAGTTATCAGGGGTGTTTCAGGCAGGTAATGGCAAAACGGGAAACAAATGTTTTCCTTTTCTTAAATACCTGCCTGAAACACCCCTGATAACTAATAACTGATAACCAATAACTATTTTTGCCCGTCACTAGAACCACACTATGCAAAACTACATAGATATTCAGGCGCTCAACCAGCGGATACACGAGGAAAGCGCATTTGTAGAGTCCCTGAAAACAGAAACTGCGAAAGTGATCGTTGGTCAGGAATACATGCTGGAACGCCTGCTCATCGGATTGCTCACCAAAGGCCATATCCTGCTGGAGGGTATGCCGGGGCTCGCCAAAACGCTTGCGATCCGGACTTTGGCGCAGGCAGTGGATGCGCGGTTCAGCCGCATTCAGTTTACGCCCGACCTGCTGCCGGCCGACGTGATCGGTACGATGATATACAATCCCGCAAAATCGGAGTTCAGCGTGCGAAAAGGACCTGTGTTTGCCAATTTCGTGCTGGCCGACGAGATCAACCGGGCGCCGGCCAAGGTGCAAAGCGCATTGCTGGAAGCCATGCAGGAACGACAGGTAACCATCGGCTCCGAAACCTTCCTGCTGGAAGAGCCTTTCCTGGTGCTGGCCACGCAGAATCCCATCGACCAGGAGGGCACGTACCCCTTGCCGGAGGCCCAACTGGACCGCTTTCTGTTCAAAGTAAAAATCGGGTACCCGGGCAAAGACGAAGAGCGCGACATCATGCGCCGCAACCTGAGCGGGGAACACCCTATGGTACACAAAGTATTGTCTACCAGCACCTTGATTCGTGCACGAGAGGTGATGCACGGCATTTACATGGATGAAAAAATTGAGCAGTACATCCTGGAAATTGTGTTTGCCACACGTACACCCGCCGATTACGGTATGCGGCACCTGGCGCCTTTGATCAATTACGGGGCTTCGCCACGGGCTACCATCGCGCTGGCCCAGGCGGCACGCGCCATGGCGTTTTTGCGCCGCCGGGGATACGTCATTCCGGAAGACGTGCGCAGCATTTGCGCCGACGTACTGCGCCACCGCATCGGACTGAGTTATGAGGCCGAAGCGGAAAACATTACGCAGGAAGACATTATTATTAAAATTCTGAATACGGTAGAAGTACCGTAATCTTATGATTTACGATTGCCGATTACATGACGTAAGATTTTCGATTTGAATGGCGATTGTATGATTGTTGATTTTTTGTTTTACCAAATCAAATATCGCAAATCGCATTCGGAAATCGCAAATCATGTAATCGGCAATCGTAAATAACCATAAACCCATAAACCCATAAACTTATAAACCATCAACCTTTGTATCGCCACCTCCGCCTCCCGGGCATCCTGTTATCCGCATTCCTGCTGACCGTTCCCCTACTGAACGGCCAAAGCCTGGAAGAAATCGAGCGTTCTACGGTCGAGGTGGATAATATTCTGGAACGCGCCCGCGCTTCCGACAGCGATACGGAAAAGGAGCGGCTGGCTACACAAACGCTCAATATGGCGCGCAGCCTGCGCTACGATGGCGGCATCATCCGCTCGTCTATCGTGCTGGGTGAAGTATCTGCCCGGACGGGTAAAACCGAACAGGCGCTTCAATACTACCTCGAAGCGGAAGCCAAAGTGATCAGCACCGGCAACAAAGTGGCGCAACTGTCCGTACAAACGGCATTGGGCGACCTTTTTTTGAAGGAAAAACTGTACGCCAATGCCCGCCGGTACTACCACGAAGTGCTTGTATTACAGCCCAATGATTACCGTATCAAGGAAAAAATTGCCGACGCCTGCCTGCTCGATATGCGTTTCGACAGCGCCGAATTCTTTTATAAAGAACTGATTGTCAAATACAAAGAAGAAGGCAACAATGCCCGGCTGGTTCAGATTTACCAGAAACTCGCCAATGCTTACGATCAGAACGGCGATGCCGGCAAAAGCCTCTATTACTACCTGCCCATCGAAGACCTGGTGGAGCGTTTCGGCACCTCGCAGGAGCGCGGCCTGTTGTACAACAACCTCGGCAGGCAGTATGCCGCGCTGCGCGATTTCCCGAAAGCGCTCGAATATTTCCAGAAAGCGGAATTGCAGTGCGTGTATATCACCTGCGACTATCCCGAGGTGATGTTTGCCAACATGGGCATTGCACTGCACAACACCGGCGATACCAAAAAAGGTATCGAATACCTGCTGAAAGCGCAGGCGATCCTTGCTGCACGCGGTGACAAGGCTGCCCTCGCCAACCTGGAACACCTGATCGCCACGGTGTATTTCAGCAACAACGACCTGTACAATGCACTGACGCACAACACCGAATCGATTCGTTTTGCCAAGGAAACCAAGCAATATACGGTGCTCGCCGATGCCTACAGGACCTCCGCCGACCTGTACCACGATCTGTATGATTTTGAAAAAGCCTTCGAATTTTACCGCGACTACCTGAATATCCTCGACTCGGTCCGGCTCGAAGAACAAAGCCGCCTGCAACGCCTCAACCAGCAACGCACCCTACTGGCCGCCGCCGAGGGTCAGATCAAATTCCTGATTACCCGGCAAAACATCAAGGACCTCGAACTGTCGCAGGAGCGTTTCGAACGCGAGCGCCTCGAACTGCTCAACAAAAACCTCGAACTCGTAACGCGCCGCAGCGAAGACGAGGTGTTACTGCTTCAAAAACAAAAGGAGGTGGACCAGGCGCAACTCCGCGAACAAACCCTGCAGGCGCTCCGTGCCCGACAGGACCTGCGACTGGCAGCCCAGAACTTCGACGCCGAAAAACAACAACGCATCATCGCCGAACTGCGGCAACAGGAAAAGATCGACAGCGCGCAGGGACTCGCGCGATCCCGCGAACTGGATTTGCTGCGCCGCGACAAGGACATCGCGCAACTGGAACTCGACAAACAGGCCAATTTTCAGCGCTTTGCCTACGGCGTGGGAGGCTTGCTGCTCGTTATTCTCGGGCTGCTGGCCATGATGTGGCTGTTTGCCCGCCGCACCAGCCGCCGCCTGAAAGGCCAGAATAAAAAGATCCAGACCCAGAACCGCGAGATCGAAGAAGAGCGCCGCAAAAGCGACGTGCTGCTACGCAATATCCTGCCCGACGAGGTGGCGCAGGAACTCAAAACACGCGGATATGCCACGCCGCACAACTACGAATCTGCTACCGTGGTGTTCACCGATTTTGTCAATTTCACCCGCCTGTCCACTACGCTGAGGCCGAAAGAACTCATCGACGAACTGGATACCTGCTTCCTGGCATTCGACGAAATATGCGACCGCCACGGCCTTGAAAAGATCAAGACCATCGGCGATGCCTATATGTGCGCCGGAGGGCTGCCCATTGCCAACGAAACGCATCCTTTCGATGCCGTACGCGCCGCGCTGGAAATGTGCAAGTGGCTGGAAGACCGCAACCGCAACAATCCGAACGCCATTTTCAGGTACATGCGCATCGGTATTCATACGGGTCCCGTGGTGGCCGGCGTAATCGGAAAAAACAAGTTTGCCTACGATATCTGGGGCGATGCAGTCAACCTGGCATCCCGCCTTGAAGCGCTCGGAGAGCCCAACCGCATCAATATTTCGGAAGAAACCGCCGATATCGTGAAAGATCAGTTCCGGCTTACTTTCCGGGGCCAGAAGGAAGTACACAATAAAGGATTAGTGGGGATGTACTTCGTGGAGGCTTAGATGGGATGGGGACGAGACAACGCATCACCCCCCCATATCGTTCATACACCGACCCAAATCCCCGACAAATATTGCATCGCATCCATTACATGAATTTTTATAGTCTTGATTTTTTCCGGAAAATAACCGCAGGCCTGGTGCTCGCTTCCATGCTCGTAGCCTGCGCCCGGCAAAGTGCGCCGACCGGCGGGCCCAAAGACCTGACGCCGCCGAAACTGGACACGCTGGCCAGTACGCCGAATTACACCACCCGGTTCGACCGCAAACACATCGAACTGCGTTTCGACGAGTGGATCGTGCTGGAAGATGCCGCCAACCAGGTTGTCATTTCACCGCCGCTCGCCAAACGCCCTAAAATAGCCCTCAAAAACAAAATCGTAACGATCGACCTGCCCGAAAGCGAAGTGCTGCGTCCGAATACGACCTACACGATCAATTTCGGAAGAGCCGTCAAGGACCTGCACGAAAGCAATGCCAATGACAAACTGCGTTTCGTTTTTTCTACCGGCGATTTTATCGACAGTCTTTCCGTAGGTGGCAACGTCACGGATTCCTATACCGGAGAACCGGTTGATAATGTGACGGTTATGTTTTACGACATTTTTACCGACAGTATTATCCGGCAGGAGCGCCCGTATTATTTTTCCAGAACGGACAAAGCGGGACAGTTCACTATCGAGAATATGAAAGCCGGGCAATACAAGGCTGTGGCCATCGAAGACGCCGACCAGAACCTGAAATGGGCGGGCGAAAGCGAGCGCATCGGTTTTCCGGATTCGCTGATCACCGTGCGTGATTCGCAGCGGCAGGTGCTGGCATTCCGGCTGTTCGGCGAGCACAAGGCATTCCGGTTGTTCGACAAAAATGCGGAGCGCTACGGACAGGTAAAACTCACCTACACCGACCGCCCCGATTCGGTACAGGTAAAAAGCGACCAGCCCAACATGCGCCTGCTCACGGAACGGTCGCAGGACACCCTGCTGGTGTGGTACGACACGTTCGACAGCATTCCCTGGCAACTCATTGCCAACAACGATACCGTGCTGGTGCGTGTGCTCAGCCGCACCGAATTCCTCAAAAAAGACCGCATCCTGTTTGCCGACGAAACAGTGGTCGGGCCTGCACAGGGCACCCGGGCACGGCGCGGCCAGCCGACGGAAACGCCTGTTGTGGTTACCAACCGCGTGCAGCCGCCAAAAACCGTTTCGCAAAGCCAAACCAAACCTGCCGAATTGCAGTTTAAAACACCCGTTTCCATTTTCGATACCAGCCGCTGGGTACTGACGGTCGACAGTGCACGCTTCACCAACTTTCAGGTGCTGCCGGATACCACTCTTCGCCGAAAACTGCTGCTCGACGTGCGCTGGACACCCGGCAAAACGTACGGACTTCAATTGCTGCCCGGCGCCATTAAAGACTTTTTCGGAGTGGGAAATGTGGATACCCTGCAACGTTTTTTTAGTATTCCTACCGAAAAACAACTCAGCGGACTCAACCTGCGCCTGGAAAACCTGACGCCCGGCAAACGCTACGTCATACAACTGCAAAACGGCAGCGTCACGGAAGATGAACGCAGTTTTGTATCGGATTCCACGGCCTACCGCACCAAGTACGCGGGTTTGTCGGCCGCCACCTATACCGTCGTGCTCATTGAAGATACCAACCACAACGGTAAGTGGGATTCGGGCAATTACTACCGGCACGAACAGCCGGAACGTGTGTTCATCAAAAAACTGGAGGCCCTGCGCGCCAACTGGGAGGTGGAGGCCACAGTGTCCGCAACGAACGCGGCGCCGGAAAAAAAGCGACGACAGTGAAATTAGTCCGAAGTCTTCAGTGCGAAGTGCGAAGTCTATGGCATTCGAGTGAATGTGGACTTCGCACTTCGAACTGACGACTTCGCACTTTTTACTACTTTTGCGGGCGCGCCGACGAAACAAAGCGGCGCTCCCGGCGTTTATCGCTTCTTTAGTACAACACTTACTACCACTCAACCACATCTTTTAAAAGTATAAAATGGCACAATCAAATTCGGACGTAGCAGCGGTAGATGCACTCGCGCAGGCATACAAAGACCTTTCAGCGGAAATAGGAAAAGTTATTGTCGGGCAGGAAGATGTGGTGAGAGCCGTGATCATTTCGCTTTTTTCCAATGGCCACGCGCTGCTTGTCGGCGTACCGGGCCTTGCAAAAACACTGCTGGTGAGTACCATTTCCGAAGTACTCGACCTCGACTTCAAACGTATTCAGTTTACGCCCGACCTGATGCCTTCCGACATCACGGGTAACGAGATTCTCGACGAAGACCGGAAATTCCGCTTTACGCGCGGCCCGGTGTTCGCCAATATCATTCTGGCCGACGAGATCAACCGGACGCCGCCCAAAACGCAGGCAGCCCTGCTGGAAGCCATGCAGGAACGCTCGGTTACCGTAAGCGGCGTTCGCCATGCCCTGCCTTCACCGTTTTTCGTACTCGCTACGCAAAACCCCATCGAGCAGGAAGGTACCTACCCGCTGCCGGAAGCGCAACTGGACCGTTTTATGTTCAATATTCCGCTCACTTATCCTACCTACGAACAGGAGGTAGATGTGGTAAAAAGAACGACCACTTCCGGACAGGCTACGCTCAAACACATCCTGAGCGCCGAGCAGATCATGCAATTCCAGCAATTGATCCGGAAAATTCCCGTGAGCGATCACGTACTCGAGTATGCTGTCAGCCTGGTATCGAAAACGCGCCCGAACACGCCGCGCGCTACCAAGGAAGCCAACAGTTACCTCGGCTGGGGAGCCGGCCCGCGCGCGAGCCAGTACCTCACGCTGGGCGCCAAATGCCATGCCGCCATTCGCGGAAAGTACTCGCCCGACATCGAGGACGTGCAGGCGATTGCCAACCTTGTGCTTCGCCACCGCATTGTTCGGAACTATAAAGCCGAAGCGGAAGGTGTGACGGAAGAGAACATCATCGAGTCGATGCTGTAGGTTTTTTGAACAGGATTGGAAGGATTTTAAAAGGATTTTACAGGATTCAGGCGGCTCGAAGGAGTCAGAGGATCCTGTAAAATCCTTTTTTATTTGCATTCAGGCTTTTGTGCAGTAGATGAAAGGATTCCAGGGTTAAAAAAATTCAGTGCGGAAATTCTATGTATCAATTCAGTAACAATTCGTTATTTTTGCTAATTGAATACATCATAATCAACTTCATTTATGGGCAAAGCACTACCTACTTCTTTATCTGACAAACCTGTCACTACATTTTTCAAGTCCGGACTTTTCGTCTCCTTTATTTTGTTTTCGATCGGATACTGGTTGTATCACACAGTGATGCCTGTATATCCGGAACAATTAAAAATGGAGCAGAAGTCATCCGGGAAAAACGGTAAACATGCCAATCCAGATGCACAACAGTCTGCCGAAGCACAGTATGAAAGAACCAAATCTGCGCACGACGAACTATTAAGCAAGCCAAACAAAACAAAAGAAGACGTGAAGGAATTGCATAAGTTGAAAAATGCGCTCAAACACTGGCGTAAAAAGAAGGATTGGAAAGGCGAAAACCATTCACAAAAATCCAAAGGCAATTAAGATATGTCAGCATACACGTTTATTACCAGTTTCAAGGGCGGATCATATATCCGTCAGGTAAATGCCAATGACATTGTCAGTGCTTGCCGTGCATGGGCGGAGCAACTTTCAAGCCATCGGGATATACAGGAATTGAATACCGACAAATTTTTGAAAGCCTTCAAAGAAGATATTGAAGAGTTACCTCCACAACCACTCCGGGACGTACCCAATGTATGGGCATTTACAGTAGGTGTCGGCAGGGCATTTATGCTGATAAATATTGTAAAAACGGCTGAAAGAGTGGGACAAAGGTTTCCCACAACGGCATGAATTTTTTTCAACCAATTTCTGCTGATTTCAACTACCAATACGCATTACATTTTTTTATCATTTTCCAAAATCGTCTATAGTCAATGGGACTCTTTCTCCTCCAATGCGTTTATACAACAAAGCAGAAATTGGCACTCTTTCTTCTGTAACGCCCTGATTAGTGTAAATCCTAATTACCACTTCTTCTGACTCTATTTTCCTCATATCTTTTTCAGTTACTTTAATCTGAATTGGATCAGTTTTAAAGACCTGATTTGTAAACAATTTTTTTGTTGGAGAAAAGGTAAAAACCTTTCTTCCAGAGTTTACACTAAAAACCGGGCTATTCTCAGTAAATATATTTGGAATATCTATCTCAACGCTAAACTCATCGGTAGGTGGGCCAATGTTTTTGATGTTCACCTCAAACATTTTGGTTAAGAAAATATATTTTTGACTAAATTGTTGACTTGGCATCGTCTCATCCCACAACCCAGCGAATTCTAATTTATTTGGGAGTTGCGAGGTTATTGGTTCAACTTTTTGAGTGGTTAAATTTGGTTTGGTTGAAGCAACAGGTGAAAATTCACGAGCCGGAACATCCATTAGTTTACGGAAAAGAGACTCATATCCATTATCCCTTGATAGATCAACAGTGTCACGATTTTTCAATGCTAATGGATAAATCTCATCATTTATTCCATTAAAACTAACCAAAATATACTTATTAGGATATTCATTGATATCCTTCAACATTAATGAATATTCGCTTCCTACACCGCCCTTGAAATTTTCTGCCTTATCCTTGTACCCTGGAGAAAGCACCACAATGACCTTATCATAATCTGTCATTGCACGATGCATCATTTTTGTAAAATCGATTGCTGTTTCTTTTTGGGTAACAAGCGTATCCATTTCTGCTGAAAAACCGCTCTGTCGAAGTTGTTCTGTTAATGATTCCACTTGACTTTTATGGGATGCATTATCCCAACTGTATGTTACGAAAACTCTTTCTTCATTCATACTGCAAATTTTTATATTTAAATTAAGGTTTTTATTTAAAGATTTACTCCCCCACCTAAAACCCCAGCGACACGAACACCGGGTAATGGTCTGAAAAATTGCTGTCCCTTCCCACCCGGCACGAATACGTGGTAAAACTCTTTTCCGTCAGCACATAATCGATGCGCAGCATGGGCAGCACACCGGCGAACGTGGTGCCGAGCCCCAGGCCTTTTTCCCGGAAGGTATCGCTCAGTCCGTCCGACAAGAGCGCGTACACGAAGGAGTTGGGCGTATCGTTGAAGTCGCCGCAGATGACCACCGGGTATTTGCATGCGGCAATGTGTTCGAACAGGCGTTGCGCCTGTTCGGCGCGAATTTCAGTGGCATTGCCCACTTTATCCAGCACGTAGCCGATGTCGTGCCAGGTCTCCTCTTCGTCGAGTTCGCCTTTCCCGATCACCTTTTCGGTGGTTTGGGTCACTTTATTCGATTGCAGGTGTACGTTGTACAGGCGGATGAGTTTCCCGTCGATGCGCACGTCGGCCCAGAGGGTGGAGTTGGCGGTTTTGCCGAAAGGGATATCGCCGCCGGCTTCGATGGGGTAACGGCTGAGAATGACGGTACCTTTTTTCAGGTTGAACGTGTGTGTATAGCCCATTTTTTCGGCGAGTACGCGGTAGAATTTTCCGGTCGTTTCCTGCGTACACAGCACGTCGGGATTGCCATTTTCTTCCAGGTAGCGGGCGTAGGCGGAAGCGCGTTTTTCATTGATCTCGTCCGTTATTTTCTTTTCCTTAAAAATTTCGCCGATGTTGTGCGTAGCGATAGTGATAGCACTTTCGGGCACCGTATCGCGGCCGAAATCGAACCCGATAAAGCCCGAAACGAACTGCCAGCCCAGTAAAATGATACCGAAATGATACAGCGCGAAGCGATTGCCGCGCCATCCCCACCAAATGCCCAGCACAATATTGAACAGTAGCAGCCAGGGAAAAGCCGTTCCGAAAAAAGCCAGCCACGTAAAAGTAGCGGGATTCACCAGCGGACAGGCGTAGGCCATCAGGGTAAAAGTCATCACCACCGCACTGATGATCCGGAGCGCCTGTCTGAATAGGGATTGCATGGTGAAAGTTAGTTATTAGTTATCCGTTATTAGTTATCAGGGGTGTTTCAGGCAAGTATTGAGAAAAAAGGAGAACATTCATTTCCCTGTGAGCGATTATTGCCTGAAACACCCCTGATAACTAATAACCGATAACTAATAACTAACAACCAATTATTTCTTGCTTGCCTCATACAGAAAATCCTTTTCCTCGGCCGTCAGGTTTTCATAACCGTGCTGCTTGATTTTATCCAGAATGGCATCCAGTTTTTCCTGAAAACTGAGGTCGTTGGTATCGGAAGAGCGGTTGCCCTTGGCGTTGCCAAAAGTCGTTTTCATGGCAGGCTGCGGGCGGCGTTTGGGTGGTGCGGGCTTGCGTTTACTGGAAGAAAACCAGCCCAGGATGCGGTCGAACACATTGTTGAACGGCACGGCCAGGTCTTTCCCGTCGCGCAGTTGATACACGAAAAAAATGCCCATGGCGAAGCCGCCGAGGTGGGCGATGTGGCCGCCGCTGTTGCTGTTATGCGCAATGCCGACCATATCGAGCAGCACCATCACCAGCACGATGTATTTCAGTTTTACCTGGCCAAGCAGAATAAGCATCACCCGGTAGTCGGGCGCCAGAATCAGGACCGCCCCGGCCAGCGCCATCACCGCGCCCGAGGCGCCGAGTGCATATGGTACGGGATAGTGCATCCAGAAATCGGAGATCAGGAAAAGGATATTACCCACCAGGCCGCCCAACAGGTAAATAGGGAACACCCGGCGGTTGCCGATGAGGTCGCCTGCAATCGTGCCGAAGAGGTACAGAAAGATCAGGTTATTCACCACATGCCAGAAATCCTCATGCAGGAACATGGACGTAAAAAAGCCCCAGGGATGGAAGAGCGCCGTTTGCCATTGAGCGGGCATGCAGAACAGGTACAGTCCGTCCTCGAAGTATTCGGGAATACTGTAACCGCCCGTGGCGATCCAAAGCGTCAGTTTTACCAGATTGACCGCTACAAAAACGCCAAAGTTGATAATGGCCAACCGGGTTACCATGTTGCCCATCCGAAAGGAATATTTTATGTCGTCCCAAATAGAGCCAAATACTGCCATGTTTGAGTTTAAGTTATTGGTTATCAGTTATCTGTTATCAGTACTGATTACCCAAAGCATTTGTTTAAAAGTGAAGAGCGTGCAATCCGCTCCTGTCCCGTAACCCGCGCCCCAAAATCTGCGTAAATCCGCTTCATATCCGCGTAATCTGCGTTGCATTAATACCGCAATCGCCCCCTGTACCAGATCATGATCATAATAAACCCGAACAGAGCGCCGCCCAGGTGCGCAAAGTGCGCAATACCTGTCGAGTAACCCCGTACCCCGTAAAACAATTCCAGTCCGGCCATGATGATAACGAAATACTTGGCTTTCAAAGATATAGGCGGGAACAACAAACTGATGACTTGGTTGGGGAAAAGATAGCCAAATGCCACGTAAATACCGAAAATGGCACCCGAGGCGCCGAGCATCGGTACATTCCAGGTGCGCGGATCAATGCCTGCACGGTCCAGTTCCCACCATTGCACCCCCAGATGAAGGGCATAGGCGCCCACGCCGCAAACCAGGTAATACAGTAAAAAGCGCTTGTGCCCCCAAACCGCTTCCACCATGGGGCCGAACAGATACAAAGACAGCATATTAAACGCAAGGTGCATAATGTCGCCGTGCATAAACATGTGTGTTGCCATCTGAAAAGGCTGGAAATACATCGAACCCGGCATAAATGCCGCCAGGTACAAACGCCCCAGGCCATTTTCATCTCCTTCCATCATACGTGGAAACGACTCCTGTCCCAATATCACATAACTACCGATGAAAACCAGAACGTTGAGAATAATCAAATGCCGGACCACGCCGGTGAATTGCTGATAAAACATAAGTGCACAACACCCGCTTACGGGTTAAATCTTTTTTGAAGTTCGTCTAATTCGAAAGTAATGAAACACTTGCGCCCCGACGGTCCCGCATATGGCACCGCACAGGCAAACAACTGATCGATCAGGTCTTCCATTGCCGTAACCGACAATACCTGTCCGCGGCGGATAGCCGCACTGCGCGCCATCGAGCGCGCCAGGTTGTCGAACGTCCCAAGGTCGAGATCAAGATTGGCCTTGTATTGCGCCAGTACCTGCTCTATCAGCACCTGTTCGGATTGCACGCCCGATAAATTGGCGGGTGTACCGTGAACAGCGAAGGCATTGCCGCCGAATTCGGTGATCTCGAAACCCAGCCGGTTCACCTCGTCCAGCATCTGGCGCAGCAACGCTGCATCGGCAGGCGGCAGTTCGAGGGTTGTCGGGAACAATGCTTTCTGGGTCGCCACGGGTTCGTTGCCCAGGGCTTCCAGATACCGTTCGTACAGGATTCTTTCGCTGGCTGTCTGCTGATCGATCAGCAGAAAACCCGATTTAATGTGACTCACAACATATTGTCCGTGAATCTGATATGGCATTTTCAGGCCTTTGGAAAACGATCCGCTTTCGTCGTCCATCGAGGCCACTTCGATACCCGGCTGCACTTCGTACACGGGTTTCTGACCGAGGATGGCTTCGAGCGTGAGTGCATCGGCATCGTCTGCTGCATCGTTGCCTGCACTGCTTTTTTCCACCAATTGCAGCCCTTCGTAGAGGCGTTGCCAGTTGCGCAGGTTGTCCTGCTGGCGGCCCGCGTCGGGTGGAGCGGGTTTTTGGCGGTTGTAGTTGTCTACCGAAGCCGGGCGATCTTTATTCAGGTCCGATAGTTTCACAGGCCGGGCCTGGAAAGCGGGTTCCTGTTCGAAATCGAGCGTCGGCGTGATGTTGTGGCTGCCCAGGGCATGGCGCACCGTGACTTTCAGGTAGTTGTACACCAGTTTTTCGTCGTCGAACTTGATCTCCTGTTTCGTCGGATGCACGTTGATATCGATCCGCGAGGGATTTATTTCCAGAAACAGGACGAACAGCGGGTAGGTATCCGAGGGCAGCATTTCCTCGTAGGCGCTCACCACGGCGTGTTGCAGGTAATTGCTTTTGATGAACCGTTTGTTGACGAAGAAAAACTGTTCGCCGCGCGATTTTTTGTAATAATCGGGTTTGGCTACAAAGCCGCTGATTTTCAGGATATCGGTCTCCTCGTGCACCGGCACCAGTTTTTTGTTGGTGGCTTCACCCAGGATCTTGACAATGCGTTGCCGCAGGTTGCCGGCCGGCAGGTGGAAAATTTCCTGGTCGTTGTGGTGCAGGGAAAAAAACAGTTCGGGATAAGCCAAAGCCACACGCTGGAATTCGTCGAGTACGTGCCGCATTTCCACCGGATCGGCTTTGAGGAAGTTGCGACGGGCGGGCACGTTGTAAAACAGGTTTTTTACCGAAATACTGGTACCGGCAGCCGTCTGGCAGGCTTCCTGGATCTTGACGGTCGAATCTTCCACGACAATGCGTACGCCCAGTTCGTCCAGCGCCCGGCGGGTGCGCATTTCCACCTGCGCCACAGCGGCAATAGAAGCGAGCGCCTCGCCACGGAAACCCATTGTATTGATGGAAAACAAGTCTTTCGACTCCCGGATCTTCGAGGTAGCATGCCGTTCGAAACTCATACGGGCATCCGTTTCCGACATGCCGCAGCCGTTGTCGATAACCTGAATGAGTATTTTGCCAGCATCCCGAATAATCAGTTTGATCTGCGTAGCCCCTGCGTCGACCGCATTTTCCAGCAATTCCTTCACGACCGAGGCAGGACGTTGTACGACCTCTCCTGCCGCGATCTGATTGGCTACACTATCGGGTAATAATTGAATAACATCAGCCATGAGATACAAGCAACCACTCCGGAGTGTGTTTTGTTTGAATCGGTATTAAAATTGAGCGCGTTGCCGGGGTACAAAGGTATTGTTTTTGTGGCACTTAGGGGTTGTTATTCGTTATAGGTTATTGGTTATTAGGGGTGTTTCAGGCCGGTATTTTGCAAGAGTGAAAATGAGTTGTCCATTATTTTCAGATTTCTGCCTGAAACACCCCTAATAACCAATAACCTATAACCAGTAACTATATTTGCCCCACACATTTCCATCCGCATGACAAAAAAACTACTCCGCATCCTGCCGCTCCTCGTCTTTTATATGGCCGCACAGGCTCAGACGCTCAAACCCTACCTGCAATCGACGACCGACCATTCGGTTTGGATCGGCTGGCGCACCACCGCCGGCACGGAAAGCACCGTACAATGGGGCACTTCTCCCGATGCGCTCACGCAAACAGCCACAGGCACTTTCCACACCTTTGCCGCCAATTACCTCTGGCACAGCGTGAAACTCAGCGGCCTCGATGCGAACACCCCGTACTATTACAAAGTGACGACGGGTACGGAAACCTCCGAAGTATTCCGGTTCCGCACCTACCAGAATCCCGCTACTGCCAACGGCCACATCCGCGTGCTCATAGTAGGCGATACGCAACATCCTACCACCGCGCAGCGCACTTTTCAGGCAGCGAAGGAAAAACTGGTGGAGAAATACGGCCCCGATCTCGAAGATCAGGTACAACTCATTCTGAAACAGGGCGATAACGTGGATGCCGGCGTGTTGTCGCAATACATTTCCATGCACTTCGATCCGCTCAGCAACCTGTCGGGCAATATTCCCACAATGACGGTGCTGGGCAACCACGAATACTACCAGAACAGCGACCTGTCGTTCTATTTTCCGCATTTCGAATTCGACGACGCTGATTTGCAATACAACGGCCTGGCAGGTCAGAACGGCGAACACTACTACGCTTTTCGCGTGGGGCCTGTGGTGTTCTGCATGCTGAATTCCAACGAATGGTGGAGCAGCCAGACCCAATGGCTGGACAACGTGGTAACTGCCGCCAACGCCGACCCGACCGTGAAATGGATGTTCGGCACCGCCCACCACCCGCTGCGCTGCGAAAACTGGATCTCCGACGGCTCGGCATACATCCGCGACCAGATCATCCCCGTCCTGCGCGCCTCCGAAAAAACGGCTATGTACACCTCCGGTCACTCGCACATGTACGCCCGCGGCTCCAACCGCGACTCTTCCATCTGGGAGGTGATCAGCGGCGGCGGCGGACTCATTCAGAACTGGAACCAGAACCCCGAACAGGACTACCCCGACGTGCAGCGCTCGTTCGACGTGTGGACCTACCAGATCATGGACATCGACATCGAAGCGCAGACGATGGATATCGAATGTTATTCCATCGGCAACAACGACTATGTGCTGAATAATGAACTGATCGACCATTTTCACCGCTATTTCGGAAAAAAAGGCCCGGCGCAACCCAGCCTCGTAGCGCCTGCCGACACGCTGGTGCATTTGCCGTACACCTTCGCAGGTTCGCAGTATTTCTCCCAGGCCGGGGAGCCGTATAACTCCACGGAGTTCGAACTGGCGGGACCTTCCGGTAATTTCGAATCGGATCTGCTGCTGAATGTAAAACGCGATTTCGAGGACTATTTCCAGATCGAAAACAAGGATTACTTCTCGCCGATCGACCAGATGGCCGGCGTGAATATTTTTGAACTGAATGTAGATTCCACACAGGTTTTTGCCGGTAAAAACTGGCTCCGCGTGCGTTACCGCGACCAGAACCTGGAATGGAGCCCCTGGAGCCAGCCCCTGGCGTTCAATGCCCAGAACGGCAAAACGCCGCTGCCACTGGAACCCATCGCCTGGTGGCATTTCAACGACGACGCCCACGACGCCACCAACCATGGCTTCGACGGCACGGTGCCGCCTACCGGCGTGTCGTTTCCGGAAGACGAACCTATCCGCGGTCAGGTGGCCCAGTTCAACAACACCCAGGGTATCCCTGTCCACACGGGCACGACCGCCAGCGCTGGCCTGCCCACCGTGCAAATGACCGTCAGCGGCTGGATAAAAGTAGACGCAGCCGATACCTGGGGCGGTTTTATCGGCTGCCTGCAGGACAACGGTTCCTACGAAAAAGGCTGGGTGCTGGGCACACGCGAGCAGAAATTTTCCTTCGCGCTCGTGTCGGCTAATACCGGCACGATGACCTACCTGATCGATCCGGACAATTTCAACCTGCACGAATGGTACTACGTGACCGCCACGTACAACGGCTCGGCGATGAAACTTTTTGTCAACGGCGAACTGAAAGCCACTTCGCTCGACCAAAGCGGCGATATCGTATACGCGGGGCTGGCCAACGACTGGTTCGGTATCGGCTCCTACGTGGATGAAAACGAAAACTGGCTGCACGACGGCGCGCTCGACGAACTCATTATCTGGGCCCGCGCCCTGCCCGATGCGGAAGTGCAGCAGTGGTATCTCGCGCAAAGCAATATGGCGCCGGAGGTGAGCATTGTGGCGCCGGTCAACAACAGCACCTACATGGCTCCGGCCAGCATCGTGATTACCGCCGAAGCGCATGATGTGGACGGCACCATCGGCGTGGTAGAGTTTTTTAACGGCACGCAGAAACTGTTCGAAGACACGGATGGCGAACCTTACACCTTCACCTGGGAAAACGTGCCCGCCGGTGTACACACCCTTACTGCCAAAGCCAGTGATAATCTGGGCGCCAAATCAGTTTCCGCACCCGTAGACGTCGTGGTACTCGTCAACCTTGCACCGTCCGTCAGCATCGTCGAACCGGCACACAACAGCACGTTCACTGCTCCGGCCGACATTGCGATTATCGCCGATGCAGCCGATCCAGACGGCAGCGTAGCACTGGTTGAGTTTTACGCCGGCACCGACAAGATCGGAGAAGACGGCGACGGCGCGCCTTATGTGCTGGACTGGAACGGCGTGCCTGCCGGAACATACGACCTCAGCGTGCGGGCCACCGACGACCACGGCGCACAAACGTTGTCGCCTACCATTACCGTGGTGGTGAACCAGGAAGTGGCAACCAAAGATATTTACCGTACCCAAACCTTGAAGGTAGCGCCCAATCCGACTGGCGGCGGCTTTCGTTTCCTGACGGACGAATCGCTGGGCGGTGCGACGTTGCGCGTGTATAGCGCTGAAAATCAACTGGTTCTCACGCAAACGCTGCTCAACAACGAAGCGGATTTGGGCATACTTCCCGCAGGCGCTTATTTTCTTGAAATCGAAACCGAAACCCGTGCCCGCTGGCGTGCTACCGTCGTAAAAATGTGATGAAAAACTTCGCTATTTTGTGCAGCCTCTTATTTCTGACCGCCATGCGCCCGGCGCATCCGTTGAAAATGTGCGTCTGCCACGTCAAACACCAGTCCGAAACGGGGCGCCTGCACCTGACATTCCGGTTTTTCCGCGATGACCTGGAATGGGCCATGGAAAAACAGACCGGCCGCACGCTCGATCTCACGCAAATAACATCCGACAACAACCGCCTGCTGAGTGATTTTGTAAAAAAACAGTTTGACCTCACCATCAACCGCAAACACCTGACGCTGCGCCACACGGGCTCTTCCATAGACGACCTCGTACTGGTTGTCGAGTTCGATGCCGACGGTTTCGCACCCGCGCCCGCCTACGAGGTGGATTTGAGCAACAGTATCCTGCTCGACGTGTTTCCCGATCAGTACGACATGGTGCGGTTTGATTTTTTCGGGAGCGGGAATCTGGAAACGATGCGGTTTGAAAGGGAAGAACGAAGGCTTTTTAGAGAGGTGAGAGGGTGATAGAGGTGAGAGGGTGAGAGCCGACTTCGAGTACACCGCTTCGCTCCAATCATTGTGGTTTTGGAACGAAGCGGCGTACTCGAAGTCGGCTCTCACTCTCTCACTTCTCTAAAGGGCGAAGCGGTGTACTCGAAGTCGGCTCTCACCCTCTCACCCTCTCACATCTCTCACCCTCTCACATCTCTATTTTGCGCGTGTTGTTTTCTGAAAAAAATCCCTTATTTTTGTAGAAATTTTTCAAACGGCATGTCCTTAACCATCCAACTGCCATTTTCCATAGAACAGGAGCTGCGCGCCAAAGCTGCGCGGCAGGGCGTTTCATTGGAAAAATATGTGACGCAGGTGCTTTCCGGCGGTGTTTCCGATGCCAGTGGAGGGCAGCAGCATGCTGCGTTTTCGGAAGATGAATTGTTGTTAAAAATCAACACGGCGGTGGTTTCTCAAAAAGAACTGCAACGTTTTCATACGCTCGACCGGCGCAGGCAGGCTGAAAAACTGACGCAACCCGAACACGATGAACTGATCCGCCTTATTCATCGCATCGAAATGGCACATGCCGAGCGCCTGAAATGGGTCGTCGCGCTGGCTGCACTGCGCAAAGTGCCGTTCCAGCAACTGCTGGCCGATCTGGGCATCAAGCCCGCAGCCGGCAATGAAAAGTAAGAAACTGAAGAAATTCGTTTCCGAACGGGCACAGGGCTGCTGCGAATACTGTTTTTCCCAGTCGAAATACGCACCCGATCCATTTTCCATAGAACACATTATGCCGCGCTCCAAAGGCGGCACCGACGACCCTGACAACCTGGCTTGGGCTTGCATGGGCTGCAATGGCATGAAATACAACGAAACACATGCCATCGATCCGGTGACGATGGAAGTGGTTGGACTGTTCCATCCGCGTACTCAAAAATGGTCGGAGCATTTTCAATGGAATACCGGTTTTACACACGTGTTCGGCCGTACACCAACCGGACGGGCCACGATCGAAAAACTGGGGTTGAACCGCGCAGGTGTGGTGAATTTACGTGCCGTGCTGGCTGGGATCGGGGAGCACCCACCTTTTTAGAGAAGTGAGAGGTGAGAGAGTGAGAAGTGAGAGCCGACTTCGAGTACGCCGCTTCGCTCTATTCATTGTGGTTTTGGAGCGAAGTGGCGTACTCGAAGTCGGCTCTCACTCTCTCACTTCTCACCCTCTCACTTCTCTAAAGGGCGAAGCGGCGTACTCTACGCATCTCACTTCTCACCTCTCACTTCTCACTTCTCTAAAGGGCGAAGTGGCGTACTCGAAGTCGGCTCTCACTCTCTCACTTCTCACCCTCTCACTTTCTTGTATTGGCTCGGCGGCACCCCTTCCGTTTTTTTAAACTGCAACGCAAAGTGTGTCAGGTTGTTGAAGCCCGACTGATACCCGGCCTCCGAAACACTGATATTGGGATCGGAAAGCAGGCGTTTGGCAAGTTGGATGCGCTCTTGCAGGATAAAATCGAGCGGCGAAAGGCCGAGTTCCCGTTTGAAACTGCGGAAAAAATGCGGCTTGCTCATACAGGCCAGGCTGGCCAGTTGCTGCACGGTAAAATTCTCGGTCAGGTGTTCGCGGATGTATTGCACCACATAGGCGAAGCGGTGGCTGCTTTGCAGGGTAGCCGACTGTTCCATCAGCACGGCGCGCGCCTGGGTTTGCAGGAGCCGGATGAGGAGTTCCTGCAGGGTGATATTGGCGAGCGCGTCTTTGGTGAGGTAATGCTCGCCGGGGAGCCGCATCAGGCGGTTGACCGTATCGGACAATTCGAGGGAATTATGGATATGAAACTGCTCCAGATCGATGCGCCAGGGCCCGCTTTCTTCCACTTTCGGAAAACGTTCGTTCAGCAGGTTGAGCGTATCGGATATTTTCTGGCGGTCGATTTCCAGGGCGATACACTGCGTCGGGTTCAGCATACTGGCTTCCGGAAAATCGATCACCATCGGCGCCGATTCGGGCAGGATGACGGATTCGCCGGGCAGGTAGGCAAAAGGCGCCGTGTCCTGCACATGCATCACTTTTTTGCCGCGTAACATCGTGGTGAACACCATCCCCTGGAAGCGCAGCAGCACCTGTTCGCTGGTTTGGTGTGTTTCAAAAATATTGAGTTCGCAATTGTTGAAGTTGAAAACCGTGCGGTTCTCCACGAGTGTTTTCAGGTCGTGCTGCGGCGTGAGCGCGACCGGACGAACGGCTACTCCTCTCAATTTCGAATTCGTCATTTTATTTTTGATAGATATGGGAATGAAAGATATCATTCCCCGTTTTTTTGCTTTCGCCCTCAAAAGTAAGGGTATTGCAGCATTATAAAAGACGCAAATATGCGGAATCCGAAAAAAATGATACGATCGTGATAGTGGATGATAGGATCGGTAGATAGTGCCGGGAATTCAGAACATAATTTTGTGCTATAAAAATTACAAAAAATTTTTTAACATAAAAATTGGTTCTATAGCATGGAAACATTGGAAGCAACCAAACGAATTCTGCAACGTCCCGAATTCAAGGCGCGCTACGACAACTTTATCGGCGGCAAATGGGTAGCCCCGACCAAAGGCGAATATTTCGACAACATTTCTCCCATCGACGGAAAAGTGTTCAGTCAGTCGGCGCGTTCCACCAAGGAAGACATCGACCTGGCGCTCGACGCCGCACACACCGCTTTCGCTACCTGGTCAAAAGCATCCGCTACTACACGCAGCAATATCCTGCTGAAAATTGCGGACATCATGGAGCAAAACCTCGACTACCTGGCCCGCGTGGAAACGGTAGACAACGGCAAACCCGTCCGCGAAACGCTCAACGCCGACATTCCGCTTTGTATCGACCACTTCCGCTACTATGCCGGCGTCATCCGTGCAGATGAAGGCAGCGTGGCCGAACTCGACGACATGACCGTTTCCATCAACCTGCACGAGCCCCTCGGCGTGGTCGGCCAGATCATACCCTGGAACTTCCCGCTGCTGATGGCCGCCTGGAAAGTGGCGCCCGCACTCGCCGCGGGCTGCACCGTAGTGCTCAAACCCGCCGAACAGACACCGGCCAGTATCATGTGTCTGATGGAACTCATACAGGACGTTTTGCCCCCCGGCATACTCAACGTCGTTACCGGTTTCGGTGTGGAAGCAGGCAAACCGCTGGCTTCGTCGCCGCGCGTAGCCAAGGTTGCTTTCACCGGCGAAACCACCACGGGCCGTCTCATTCTCCAATACGCTTCTGAAAACATCATCCCCGTCACCATGGAATTGGGTGGCAAATCTCCCAATATCTTTTTCCCCAGCGTGATGGCTGCCGACGACGAATTCCTCGACAAAGCCATCGAAGGCGCGGTATTGTTTGCCTTTAATCAGGGTGAAGTGTGCACCTGCCCTTCGCGTATTCTGGTACACGAATCCATTTACGACCAGTTTATTGAAAAAGTAGTGGCACGCGTCCGGAAAATCAAAATAGGCCATCCCCTCGATCCGGAAACCATGCTCGGCGCCCAGGCTTCGAACGACCAGTACGAAAAAATTCTGCACTACATGAACATCGGCAAGGAAGAAGGCGCGGAAGTGCTGGTCGGCGGCGGTGCTTTCCACCAGAACAGCGGCCTCGAAAACGGCTACTACATCCAGCCGACGGTATTGAAAGGACACAACAAAATGCGGGTGTTCCAGGAAGAGATTTTCGGCCCTGTCACCTGCGTCACCACTTTCAAAACGGTGGAAGAAGCGATCGAGATTGCCAACGATTCATTCTACGGACTCGGCGCAGGCGTGTGGACCCGCGACGCACACGAACTGTTCCAGGTGCCGCGCGCTATTCAGGCCGGCCGTGTCTGGGTGAACTGCTACCACGCCTACCCGGCACACGCACCATTCGGCGGCTACAAAAAATCAGGTTTCGGCCGCGAAACGCACAAGATGATGCTCAATCACTACCGGAATACGAAGAACATGCTGGTGTCGTATAACAAGAGCAAACTTGGGTTTTTCTAGTTTGTTATCGGTTATCGGTTATTAGTTATCAGGGTGGTAAGGGACCATTTGTACAAATGTCCGGCCACTCTGATGATTTAAGATTACATGACGTAAGATTTAAGATTTTTCGCGATGCCACGTTTCGATCTTAAATCTTACGTCATGTAATCTTAAATCTTAAATTAGAATAGAAACATTGCGCGACTGGGTGGCATTGACCTATCGGTAGCATAATAAACAAAAAAATCTACGCCATGGTCCCACGCGTCCTCATTACTGAAGCCGCCGCCGCCGTTATCGACCGGCTCCGAGCCGAAAACGGCCCTTTGCTGTTTCACCAGAGCGGCGGATGCTGCGACGGTTCTTCGCCGATGTGTTTTCCGGAAGGAGAATTCCGCATTGGCGGCAGCGACGTGCGCGTCGGAGAGATTCACGGCTGCCCGTTTTACATGAACGATTTCCAATTCGAATACTGGAAAAGCACGCAACTGACCATCGACGTGACGCCGGGTCGGGGCTCGAGTTTTTCTCTGGAAATTCCGCTGGGCGTGCGTTTTGTGGTCATTTCCCGACTGTTTACGGATGCGGAAGTGGGAGATCTGGAGCCGGTGAATTAGTTATCAGTTATTTGTTATTAGTGGTGGTAAGGGACCATCTGCACAATTGCCTGGCCACTCTGATGATTTAAGATGTAAGATTACATGACGTAAGATTTAAGATTTTCGCGATGTCGCCTTTAAACCTGAAATCTTACGTCATGCAATCTGAAATCTTAAATTAAGGCAGTTCATGAGTCAAACACGCTGCACCTGGTTTTTTCTACCCGGGCAACAAACAATTTATACGGAAGCCTGGCCACACAATCGTGTAGCCAGGCTTCTGTATAGATGGTCCCTTACCACCCCTGATAACTGATAACCGATAACCAATAACTACATCCCCAACTTCTGCCGGATCGCCACCGGAATCGCGTCCTTGTGCACCATGATCGACATGGTTTTGTAGCGGAAATACGGTTGCGACACGTACAGGAAACCGCCCATGTCTTTTTTCACGGTCGTTCCCCAGGAGTTTTTCACCGTGTAATATTTCGTGCCGTTCTGATCGGCCACCATACCTACGATGTGCATACCGTGGTCATCGGTGGTGCTCATTTCGTCGAATGCCGCCTGGCGCTCTTCCTGCGTCACCAGTTTTTCCTTCGCGGGCATTTTCCAAAGCGAGTCGCGTTCGCCGGCGCTCAAGTCTTCCCAGCCTTTGGCGGGCATCAGCGCCAGACCTTCCTTGGCCGAAAACGTTTTTTCGCTCACGTCGCTGGCCCAGGCCACGCTGTAGCCTTTCGTGACGGCATTTTCGGCCACCTGGCAGAATTCGTCGAGCGGAAGGTTGTAAAAATTGCCGTTCGACCAGTTGTCCGACACTTCCAGCACGAACGGTTTGTAAAACGGGTGGTGCGAAAAAGACGTCAGCACCACGTAATCGTCGAGGTTGATACCCAGACTCTGGAAATACGTTTGCGCGGTGTATTGTTTGCCTGCCATGGTGAACGTTTCGGGCGGCGTGCCCATGTAGCCGTCGAGCGCGCCGGCATAGGCCTTTTTCCATAGCGGGCTCAGTTTGCCGTCGGGGTTTTTATTCACGGCTTCGAGAATGGATTTCAGCACCGCTTCCATTTCGCCGTGCACGGGTTTGTCCTGGCCGGCCGGGAACCCCGTGTAGGCCGATTGTGGCACGATGCCGTATTTGCGCACCAGGTTGAGTACATCGTGCGTTTCAGCACCCTGTCCGAACGCAGTAGCGCCCTGGCGACGAACGTAATTCTCGGCGCGATCGAGGTAGCCGGCACGCACTACGAACATTTCGCTCAGGTCATATTGGCCTTTACCCATGCGCAACAATTCGCTTTCAAAAAAAGAGTTGGTGGAATATACCCAGCAAGTGCCGGATTTATACTGATTTTTGACGTCGGTTGTGCCGATTTTTTTGACGACGCTAAACTTGTACCCGTTTAATTCCGTTGGCAATTCCTGAGAAAAAAGCGCCGGGATAAACAGCAAAGTGAAAACAACAAAGAATAGTTTTTTCATGATTTGGAAAAAGAGTGATCTGACTACTCGACTTTAGAAACCTTGCAAGTCATCGGATGACTCCAAGTCATCCGATGACTTGCAAGGTAAAGCCGGATAGTCAGTTGTGAATTAAAATTTGCGGCCGAAAAATAAAAACAGTAATCCGGCTCTTTTCTTTTGTTCGATGTTTCCGTGTAAATAGACCTTCAATGAAGATCATAGTCCCTCTTACGTTGTGTTGCGCGCTGGCAACAGCACTCCCGGCGCAGTCGCTTTTCGACTCCCTCTACAGCGCTTCTTACGTGGAAGTGTTTTTCGCAACCGGCAAAGCCGATCTGAATGCCGAAGGTTTGGCCCAACTCGACAGTATTGCGAATCTATTCAGCAAAAACGAACGTTTCCGGTTGCTGCGCATCACCGCACACACGGATTCTATCGGTGAAAAAGGTAACAACGAATCCCTGGCCACCCGCCGCGCCGACGCCGTGCGGAATGCCCTTGTGCAGCGCGGGATTGCGAATGCGAAGATACAAACCCGCGCAGTCGGCGAACGCAGCCCCGTCATGTCGAACAGCACCGAAACCGGGCGGCAGCGCAACCGCCGCGCAACCGTAGAAGCCGTGCTGGCTGTGCCGATGACTACCCTGCGGGGCCAGGTGAAAGACCGCGATACGGGTAAAGGCATCCAGGCGCTGGTGAGCTTTCGCTCCAAAACGCGCTCCGATTCCACCCGTACCGACTCCACCGGGCGCTACGCCGTTCGCCTCCCGCGCGACTCGGTGGTCAAGGTAGAGGCTGTAGCGAAAAACTATTTTTTCGAAGATTTTACCACCCGCATTTTCGGCAGTCCGGAGTTGTATAAAAAATACAAGATCAATACGGACATCGTGCTTCCGCCCGCCAAACCCGGCGAAAAAGCCGTGCTGCGCAATCTGTTCTTCGTGGGTGATCAGGCGGTACTGCTGAAAATGTCGGAACCGGAACTGCCGCGTATCCTCAAATTCATGCAGATCAATTCCGCACTGCAAGTGGAAATTGCCGGCCATATCAACAAGCCCGGCAACCCCATTCCCGAACCCGAGCCGCAGGAAATGGAACTTTCCATCAACCGCGCCCGCGTCATTTACGATTACCTGCTAAAAAACGGGATCACCGCCGACCGCCTGCGCTACAAAGGGTACGGTAATTCGGAAATGATGTTCCCGCACGCGCTGGGTCCGAAGGAATCGGAACAGAACAGAAGGGTGGAAATCAGGGTACTGCAATGATAGAGGGTGAGAGGGTGAGAGAGTGAGAGAGTGAGAAGGTGAGAGCCGACTTCGAGTACGCCGCTTCGCTCCAATCATTTCAAACTGTTGAACGAAGCGGTGTACTCGAAGCGAGCCTTGCAATTAACTCCATGGATCGCTCTAAGGCAAAAATCCGCGAAGATCCGCTTCCCATCCGCGAAATCCGCGTTGCCGTTAACTATACGGCGCACTCTACGACGGGCAAAATCCGCGTAAATCCGCTCTAAAATCCGCGAAATCCGCGTTGCAATTAACTCCACAGCGCACTCTACGACGGGCAAAATCCGCGTAAATCCGCTCTAAAATCCGCGAAATCCGCGTTGCAATTAACGCTACGGTGCACCCTACGACGGGCAAAATCCGCGTAAATCCGCTCTAAAATCCGCGAAATCCGCGTTGCACTAGCCGCCTACCCGGTTCTGCTCCGCCTCCATACTCGTTTCCCGTTTCCGCGATTTCACATTTTCATTTCCAAAACGATACCCCAGGCTCAGGCTCACGCGGCGGCTGTCATTTCGACCCAGTCCGTACGATTTCAGTCCGTCGAAATCGGAAACACCGTTCCAGCCCGATTCGTAAAAAAGGTCGCTGGCGCTGAGGCGCACATTCAGTCGGTCGTGCATGAATTTGCGCTGCAAACCCACGTCGAGGCTCCAGCTGGATTCGTACACGAACACGCCGCCCCAGATGCCGGGACCAGAGTAATAACCGGAAATTTCCCCTTTCAATTTCCAGGGCAAATCGAACGTATGCTGCTGGTAAATGCTGTAGGTAAATGCCTGTAAATCAACGACCGCGCCATCGCCGTAATCCGCCTGGTTGTCGAGGTGCGAAGCGCTGGCATTGAAATAGGCATGCCATTTTTTGAGGATTTGCACAGGTGCGCTGGCGTTGAAACTGATGATCGACTGGTCGGCCAGGTTGGCCCAGGTGATGAATCCGGCACGCGGATCGTCATCGTCGGGTGCGATGAGGCGGGTGATTTGGTCCTGCGTGCGGCTGTAGCCCAGTTTGAAGTTGTAGCGTTGGGCGAGGGTGAGGCCCAGTTCGATGTTGTTGACGATTTCCGGGCGCAGGAACGGGTTGCCTTTTTCGTAAGACAGTTCGCTCATGCGATTGTTGAACGGGTTCAGTACATTGTAATCGGGCCGGTTGATGCGGCGGCCGGCGTTGATACCGAGGGAATGTTTTTGCGACAACTGGTAGGTAACGCCCACGTTCGGAAACCAACTCCAGTAGTTAAGCAGCACCGGCGGTTCCTGCAATTCGGGCAGGAAAGCCTGCAAATTGCCGGCGGCATCGGTATGTTCGGCGCGGATACCGGCCGACAGGTTGAATTTTTCTCCAAACCCGCGGGCATAACTCAGGTACCCGGCAAACACCTGTTCGTCGTAGTTGAAGCGGTTGGAAAAACTGTCGTTGCGCGTTATCACACCGTCGGCTTCATCGAAAAACAAAAAAGTATTATCCGACACCACCTTGCTCATCTTGGATCCAATGCCCAGTTTGCCGCCCCACAGGTCGTCTTCATAATCGGCCTGTGCTGTGTAAATATCGATGTCGCTGGGTGTATCGAAACTGGTCAGGATTTCCGTCTTCAGGATCGTTTCCGTAGCATCATAGTAGCGGTTGGGTTGCAGCCGTTGGGTGCTGTTCTGGTAATTCCCATAATCCAGGTCGAGGTTGAACGAACGTCCTTTTGTATTGTCGAAGCGGTAGTTCAGGTTGTACGTCCGGTTCGTGCGCTGCACGTCGGCGGTATTACCGGCGATCAGGATACTGTCGATTTGCGCGGGCATCGATTCCTGCGCCAGCGTGATACGATTATAGCCGCTCCGGTCCCAGTGGTTGGTGCCGCCGGAAGTCAGAAAGCCAAGGGTATGGTTTTTTGCCAGGAAGTAATCCGCGCCGACCCGGTAATTGTAACCCATGAAGGCGTTGCGGTTATTGTTGATCTCGTCCTGCACAATGCCGTTCAGGAAACTGTAAAAACGCATGTCGTCGAACCAGATACCTTCGTTAGCGCCGGCGGTACCAAAAATATTGAAGCGTTTGTTGCGGTAATTTCCGTTTCCGCTGAGGTTTTCGCGGTGGTATCTGCCCTGGCTGAAGGTGCCGTTGATGGAGCCGTTGGCGCCAAGATTTTTGTCTTTTTTTAGCCGAATGTCGATGATGCCCGCATTTCCTTCTGCTTCGTATTTGGCGCCGGGATTGGAAATGATATCGAAGCGGTCGATCTGGTCGGCGGGCAGGCTTTGCAGGTAGTTGGTCAGGTCCTGACCGCTGAGCGGCAGGCGTTTGCCGTCGACGTAGAGCAGCACGCCGGCGCGGCCGAGCACGCTCAGGTTGTCGTTGTTATCGACCGTTACACTCGGCGCTTTTCGGAGCAGCGACAGGGCATCGGTGCCTGCGCTGTTGATCGTACCGGTCACGTTGAATATCAGGCGGTCGGGTTTTACTTCTATAAGTGGCCGGGCGGCGCTGACGATTGTTTCCGTCAAACTGATGGTAGAGCCAACAAAGGAAATCGCACCCAGATCCAGTTGCCGGCCTTCGGAAACGGCGATGTCATTTTTCCGCAGATCCTGCATGCCGAGATAAGTGGCTTTTAAAAAATAATGGCCGGCGCGCAGCCCGCCGATGTCAAAAACGCCGGTTTCATTGCTCAATACGGCTTTGGCAAGCGTGCTGTCTGCGGCATTGAACAAGGCAACCTGGGCAAAAGAAACGGCCTCCCCTTCGGGGCTTTTCAAAAATCCTTTTACGGCGGCAGTTTGCGCGTGCATGGTGTGCAGGCACCCGATGAGCAGGAGGGTATTCAATAACTTCATGTGGATGGTATGGAATGTTATAAAAGCGGCCAAAGGTCAGTCGGGGCACGACAAGCGCGCCGCTTTTTTAGACCAAACAACAATTAGTTTATCATTATAACATAAAAAGTTTGTTTAACAGCATAGCCTTGAGGCTTGGTTAATTAATAGTGTGTGTAATATTGCCTGACAAGAGGGGCGATAAAAAGGTAGCAACACCTTCGGCGGTGATCGTCATGACTATGGAAACCCTGCTACCTGTCGCGATTGGAACGGGCAAACAGGCCGGGCGCAGAACGCTAAGCACCCATGATGTAAATCCAGACTTTTCTCCTTTATGAAGATCGTACCTTATCTGTTGATACTGATTGCTCCACTTTCCGGGTGTGTTTTTTCAAAAGACGCTTTACCTAGCAGGGCATTTCATAGCGCAGTTATTCCTAAAAAAGAAACGGGGTACATCCCGCTTTCCGCTCCTGTATTTCACCCCAAAAAGTCGGAACTAAGACAGGTAGAAACCGTGTTGGAAAAAGTGTATCGGGAAAAAATACTGACATGGACCCATACGCCTGCTCTGCTCCGGAATTATTATCGTCAGTATTTCGGATACCTCGACGAAAATGGCGACCGTATCGTTTTTGTCCAGTGTTTTGCCATTGATATGAGAGGCGATGATTTTTGGAGAACATTTTTTATGCGCATTGACGATGGCTGCGATGTTGTGTTCCGGGTAAAGATCAACCTGAAAACCAATACCTACTCAGATTTTGATATGAACTCCTGCGGTTGAAGTCGGGGTATCACAGGAAACCACCCGTCCATTAATTTCATCACATACACCAGCGCCACCGCTGCAAAAAAATGCTTGAGCGTGTGGCCGCTCCAGAAACCGGTCAGGCCGAAAATTTGATGGTCGAAGTGTTCACACACTTTCGCCAGCGCATACCAGCCTACGACGAGTGGGAGCGTCCGCATGTAAGGCGTTTTTCCGGGAAAAGCAATCAGCAATACCGGAATTACCAGCATCGGAAAAAACTGCACCAGCGCATAGGGGCGCAAATCGCCATGCCCTGCTGCTTCCGTAAAATGCCAGTACAACACGCTGGCGATACCCACAGGAAGCGCGATGAAAAATGTGCGCGCGCCTGCTGCCGCGCCGAAATAATCGTACATCAGCAGCGCCAGCAGCGACATAAACATCAGCGTCATTGGCAGCCGGTCCCACAGCAGCGTACCGTTGGAAGGCACCCAGTGGTAATACGCCGAACCGAAACACGTTATGAACACGCCCGCGCTCAACACGAGCGGAATCCAGCGCGCCACGCGCGCCGGGCGTTCGTTCCAATGCCGGAAAGATTGCTGCAGTCCGTACGCGCCGATAAACAGCATAGGCAGGTTGGAAACGACGTTCCAGAAATAGGGAATACCCAATATGACACGCGCGTCGGCATAGTCGTGGTACACTGCTGGTTGTGGAATAGGGTGATAAAAGCCGAGGCCGGCGATGGAGAGCAGAAGCAGGGAGGTGAGGATGGTAAGCGGTGTGGACATGGAAGAAAAATTGGTGACGACTTTAATAGTATCGGATGGATGCTAAAACCTATAAGGTTTTAAAAACCGGTTATAGAAACAGATAAAAATATAGAATTTATTGCATATGCGAATCATGGGTTAAAACCGGCTTCGGAGAAGCCAAACCTTTGTAGAAATGCCAAAACAATGAACAATGGCTTCGGAGAAGCGCAACTCGATCTTGCAAATCCCTAAAATTAAAAACCAAATGCCTTCGTGTGGGGCGGGTTAGGCTTCTCCGAAGCCCCGGAAATTGCGTTTTGGTATTTCTACAAAGGTTTGGCTTCTCCGAAGCCGGTTTTAACCCATGATTCGCATTGTATTTGTATTGTTGGTAATTTTTCCGGTTGTTCGAAATATCCGAGTATTTCCTGAAGCCTACTAAACCATTTCCCCGGCAGTGCATCTAACCACTTTCACACGTTTCAAAAAAATAACATGAAGCACTGCCATACCCTCTTCCTTTTCCTTTTCCTAGCCACTGCCGCCCGCGCCCAGCACAACGTTCTGCTCATCATCGCCGACGACCTGGGCACCGATTACCTGGGTTTTTATGAAGACCATCAGGACACGGCTGCCATGCCGAACATCCGCAAACTGCTGGCCAGGGGCGTGCGCTTCACCAATGCCACGTCCAATCCTGTTTGCTCGGCTACACGGGCGGGTATGCTGACGGGCCGGTACAGTTTCCGCACGGGCGTCGGCGGGGTGGTTGGCAGCGTGGAAGGCTCCGGCCAGTTGGATATCAATGAGTTAACGATTCCAAGGCTGCTGAACATCTATCAGCCCGACGGCATTACCAAAGCCAATATCGGCAAATGGCATTTGCAGCAGCCTGCGCCGATGAGCAACCTCAACAATCCGAATATCATGGGCTACGATCTTTTCGCAGGTAATTTCATCGGGCAACTGCCGAGTTATTACAATTGGACGAAAGTGACCAACGGCGTTTCTGCCAACGTGACCAATTACGCTACCACGGAAACGGCCGACGACGCCATTGCCTTTACCAGCGTACAGCCCGACAAGCCTTTTTTTCTGTGGCTGGCTTTCAACGCCCCGCATGCGCCGTATCACCTGCCGCCTGCCGGATTGCATTCGTACACCAACCTGAGCGGCACGCAGCAGAATATCAATATGAATCCCGAAGCATATTTCAAAGCCTCCATCGAAGCGCTCGACCACGAGATCGGGCGGCTGTTCGATTCCCTCGACGTGCGCGGCCAACTCGACAGCACCGATATCATTTTTATCGGCGACAACGGCAACACCACGCAAACCGCACAGATTGCCGACACCGACCGCGCCAAAGGCACCATTTATCAGTATGGCGTGCACGTGCCATTCCTGATCTCCGGACCTTCCGTAACCAATCCCGGCAGAACGAGCGATGCGCTGGTGAATACGGCAGATTTGTTTGCCACGATACTCGAACTGTTCGGCTACACCGGCTGGCCCGCGCAAATTGCACCCGGAAAACCCGTAGACAGCCACAGCATTTTACCCATTCTGAAAAATGAAAGCACGGCCATACGGCCCTGGGCGTTCACCGAAATTTTTAAAAATACGCCCGACGCCAACGACGGAAAGACCATGCGCAACCTGGAGTACAAACTCCTGCGCTTTGACGACGGGCATCAGGAATTTTACCACCTGGCGGCCGATCCGGGTGAAGCCGACAACCTGCTCAACGGTTCACTCGATGCCGATGCGCTGTCGAATTACATTTATTTGTGCACGGAAATGACGGCCTTGCTGGGCGGTATTTCCATTTGCGACGCAGCTGTGGGTACGCAGGATGTTGCCGGAAACGCGCACAGGGTTTCCGCATATCCGAATCCTTTTTCAACACATTTGAGGGTTACCCCCGTTTCGAATGAGGCCTTGTTCGAACTGACGAATGCGCTCGGCCAGGTCGTGTTTTCCGGAAAAAATATAGCGCAACAGGATTTTTCCGGCTTGCCGGACGGGGCGTATTTTTTAAAAATATCGGAAGCCAGTATCGAGGTTTTGAAACTCGAAAAGCATTCGGCCAATTGAAATGTAGTTCCGCTTGCGAGTAAAATATTTAACCACAAGGGACACAAAGGGGATTCACAAGGTTCACAAAGCGTGTTATGCTCCTTTTGTGAACCTCGTGAATCCCCTTCGTGTCCCTTGTGGTTAAATATTTACACGCTCACTTTTTCACCTATCACTTCCGCAAACGCCTTCCACACTACTTCTTCCGGCAGCGGCGCCGTGACCGACATCATCTGCCCGCTTTGCGGGTGTTCGAACGACAGTTTCCAGGCATGCAGGTCGATAGAGCGATTTTTATTGGCACGTTTGAAACCGTATTTCACGTCACCGCGAATGGGACAGCCGATGGCGGCGAGTTGGGCGCGAATCTGGTGATGGCGACCTGTAAGTAATTGAATATGAAGCAGATGGTAGCGGTCGCTGCTGCCCAGCACCTTGTAGTGCAATTCGGCGCGTTCGCTGCCCGATACTTCTTCGGGGTACGCCACCGAGATGTTTTTGGCTTCGTTTTTCCGCAGGTAATGTACGAGTGTACCTTCCGTTTCGGGCGGCAACTGCCCTACGATGGCGAGGTATTCCTTGTCGATCTCACGATTCCTGAACTGGTCGGTCAGCGTGGTCATCACCGCTTTGGTTTTGGCCAGCAATACGGCGCCACTCACCGGACGGTCCATGCGGTGCACGAGGTGCAGGGTACGTTTGGCATACTTTTCCGCTATTTCCAGCAGCGAAGTGTCGCCGGTTTTATCGGCCTGCACCGGCATGCCCGGCGCTTTGTTGTAAATGACCAGCAGGAGGTCGTCGTAGAGTTTTTTCATTGTCTTTTATGTGTTTAGGGTTATTAGTTATTGGTTATTCGTTATTAGTGTGATAGCCCCCGGCCTTTAACTGTTACCAAGGCCAAGGGCTATCACACTAATAACGAATAACCAATAACCAATACCTACTTAATCTCTTCATAATCAATGTATTCCCCACCCCCATCACTCCGATCGTCGTCCTTCTCCGGCGGGCGGTTCACAGGACGTGGGGCGTTGGGCGGGCGAAGGGCAAACATGGGCCGCAATGCCTGGTACAGCCAAATAATCGCCAGCAGGGTAAAAAGCCATTTGAGCAGCATAGTTCAGGAAACCGGCGCGGTAGCCGGCGCTTTTTTTTCAAATATTTTTTTCAGGAACGGGTGGCTGAAAACCGAGAGCAAAATTATAAGCATTCCGATATAAAAATGGGTACCCAGGTCTTTATCCTCACGAAACAACACAGCCGCCAGCAAAACACCATAAATAGGCTCAAGGTTGATGGTCAGGTTGGTAGCGAAAGCCGTCAGGTGCCGCATGGCCAGCAGCGTCAGGTAATACGGAAGCAGCGTACACACGATAGAAAGCACCAGGATCCAGAGCCAGTCCCAGCCTTGCAGCATGACTGGCATACCGGGATTGTACAGCAACATTGGGATCATGACAACGGAAGTAACGCCCAGCGCGCCCGACAATTCCACCAGGCTCATGGCCAGTGGTGGCGGCGGATCGTTGTCCAGGATTCTTTTGTTGAACGCCGTAAAAACCGCCGCCAGCAAAGCACCCAGCACGCCCACAGCGAGTCCGGCGCGCATTGTCCAGTCGATGGTGCCCACTACCAGAGCCATACCCGGCAAAATGAGGGCGCCCAGGGCCAGTTCATACCATTTAATCCGTTGTTTCATCACAATAGGCTCGGCAAAAGCGGCAAAAAACGAAGTGGTCGCCATGGAGGCTACGCCTACCGAGGCATTGGCAATTTTGACGGCGCCGTAAAAACACAGCCAGTGAATGCCCACCAGAATACCTACGCCGAACAAGCGTTTAAACTGACTGCGGGAAACGTTCCTGATTTGCGCAGCCGGCATAAAAGCCAGCAGGGCACCACAGCAGATCAGCACCCGCCACCACACCAGCGGCAAAGCCTGCAGGGTGATCAGTTTGCCCAGAATGGCTGTGAATCCCCAGATCAATACACAAAAGTGCAGTGCGAGGTAAGCCCGAAGTTTGTCCGTCATGCTGCAAAGGTAGGCGGCTTTGTTTAGACAACTTCCAAATTTTTATTCAAAAAACCCCTTTACAATGGCATGACAGTGCCCGGTTGCGACGTTTCTACTTTTGCAGCCATCTAATACTGGTTTTTTGAGGATACGAGTATTCGAGTATTTGAATCAAATACTCGAATACTCGTATCCTCAAATATTCAAATAGTATCCATCCTTCTTCCTATGCTTGACGGCTATCATCTCCTTACCCTTACGCACCGCAACGCGCCCCTCGAAACAATAGGTAAAATGGTTGTGCAAGATCATGCATCGCCTTTGCTGCACGACCTGAAGGACCGTCTCAACTGGGAGGAAATGATGTATATCGCTACCTGCAACCGGGTGGCTTTTCTTTTTTACAGGCAAGGACCCGTTTCGCAGGATATTGTAAATGAAGCAGTTGCGACGATCCGCCCGGATCTTTCGGCAGCCGAGCAGGAAGATATTGCTGCACAGATGCTGTTGCTGCACGGCGCCGATGCGATCCGCCACTGGCTGGAAGTAGCCGCTTCCATGGATAGTCTGGTGATCGGCGAACGCGAAATTATCCGCCAGCTCCGCGAACAATACGACCACAACCGAGCAGCAGGAAACACCGGCGACCACCTGCGCCTGCTCATGCGTTTCACCATCGAAACAGCCAAAGAAATTTACAGCCAGACGGGTATCGGCGAAAAAGCCGTTTCCGTTGTCGCGCTGGCTTTCGGGGAAATGCTGAAATCCGTATCCGACCGCAACAGCCGCATCCTGCTGGTGGGCGCCGGGCAAACAAACACCCTGTTCGGCAAATTTTTGGTGAAATACGGATTCCGGAACGTCACGGTGTTCAACCGCAGTATCGACAACGCGCAGTTGCTCGCAGATGCCCTGAACGGCCGCGCACTGCCGCTCGATGCACTCGACCATTACTCCGAAGGTTTCGATTGCCTGATCGTTAGTACGGCGGCTACGGAACCTGTCGTTACGCCCGACAGGTATAAAAACCTGCTGCAAGGTGAAACTTCCTGTAAAACGGTGGTCGACCTTTCGGTGCCGAACAATGTGGACAAACGTATTTTGCCGGCATTTCCCGTTCGTTTTATCGAAATAGAAGGCCTGAAACAATTGGCAGGCGAAAACCTGGCATTCCGGGAAAGCGAGCGCATCAAAGCGGCGTCCATCATCAACGAACGCCTCTACGCTTTCCGCGACCAATGGCACGAGCGCCAGGTAGAACGCTCGCTGTCGCACATTCCGGAAGAAGTACGCGCCATAAAAGAACGGGCCCTGTACCAGGTATACGGCAAGGAATTCGCCGCACTCGACCCGCAGGCACAGGCGCTGGTGCTGGAAATGATGGGATATATGGAGAAAAAATGCGTCGCCATCCCGATCAAAACGATCAAGGAGATGACGCGGAAACAGATGGGGAAAATAGTGCGAAGTCTATAGTTCGAAGTGCGAAGTCCACGTTCACTCACGTTTCATGACTTCGCACTTCGCACTGAAGACTTCGCACTGAGGACTTCGCACTGCCCTCAAAGCCACCGTACCAGCCCGAAATCCTGCCGGTGTACCAGCAGATCGTTTTTCGGGTACAACCGGAATCCATATTCATATACGCCGGCAGACGGCGGAATCACGTCGCAGGAATAGGTAGCCTGCGATTCCTTCTGCCATTCCAGCGAGAGTTCGTACGTGGAGATCAATTCCAGTTCCGTTTCCGAATGGCGTTTGTAGAACACCGCTTCCAGGCCGAGGTCGTTGGCTTTCAGGTTTTGCAGGTTGAGCGTTACCGACACTTTGAAGTGTTCGCCCAGCGGCAGGGAGTGGTTAAACGTATCCGGCGCATCCAGTTCGACCAGTTCTATGGCTTCCCACGATTGGCGCACCCGGTTTTTCCAGTCCGTCAGTTCGCGTGCAGCTTTGTAGTTGTTCTGCTTGATCTTTCTGCTGCGTTCCCAGAGTTTGGAATAAAAACGCTCCTGATAATCGTCGAGCATGCGCCCCATCACGAATTCGGGCGCGATCAGCGCGATCGTATTTTTGATATGGCTTACCCAGCGCTCCGAAATGCCGTTGGCATCCTGGTCGTAGTAGGTCGGTACGATGTCGTTTTCCAGAATATTGTAAATCGTTTCGGCGTCGAGTTCGTTTTGCAGACCCGCATCCTGGAACGTTTCTTTTTCAGGTAATGCCCAGCCGGCGCCGGGTTTGTAGCCTTCGCACCACCAGCCGTCGAGCACCGAAAAGTTCATGACCCCGTTCATCACGGCTTTCATGCCGCTGGTCCCGGATGCCTCTTTAGGTCGTGTCGGGTTGTTCAGCCAGATATCGACGCCCTGTACCAGCAGTTTCGCCATTTCCATGCTGTAATTTTCGAGGAACAACACTTTGCCGCGGAACAGCGGATTTTTGGTGGTGTTGTAAATCAGGCGGATAAATTCCTGGCCCGCTTTGTCGGCAGGGTGTGCTTTTCCGGCGAAAATAAAAATCACCGGTTTATCGCTGCTATTCACAATTTCCGCCAGGCGTTTTTCATTGGAGAACAGGAGCGTAGCGCGTTTATACGTTGCAAAACGGCGTGCGAATCCGATCACCAGCGCATCTTCCCGCAGCGAGTTGATGACCTCGAACGTACTGCGCGGGTTTTCGCCCCGGCGCGTGAGGTCTTCCTGCAGTGATTCGCGGATCCAGCCGAACAAACGTTTTTTCAGCGTCTTGCGCACGTCCATGATCTTAGCGGCCGGGACTTGCTGGATTTTTGCCCACAGTTTGCGGTTAATCTGGTCGGTGAGGATTGTTTTACCCAGTTCTTTCTGGTACAGTTCGAGCCATTCGGAGGCTACCCAGGTAGGGAAATGCACGCTGTTGGTGACGTACCCGATGTTGCTTTCCGCGTAATTGTAGTCGGGGTTGAGTTCGACAAACATCTTCTGGCTCACTTCCCCGTGCAGGCGGCTCACGCCATTGATTTCCTGCGACGTGTGGATGGCGAGGTGGCTTACGTTGAACAGTTCGCTGCTGCTGTCGGGATCTACACGGCCGAGGCCGACGAGGTCGCGCCAGGAAATATCGAGTGCGTACGTGTATTCGTACAGGTAATCGCGGAGCAGGTTTTCGGAGAACGTATCATGCCCTGCCGGCACCGGGGTGTGGGTTGTGAACAACTGCGTGGAACGCACCACTTCCAAAGCCTCCAGATATGACAACCCTTTGTCTTTCATATAGTTGCGGATACGCTCCAATCCCAGGAACGCCGCGTGGCCTTCGTTG
>Ga0209717_1000417_pt1 | contig 52902 bp, 48 predicted proteins | sample AD_UKC048_MetaG_FD_184418 | JGI IMG/M metagenome (GOLD analysis project Ga0209717, IMG submission 184418) | Active sludge microbial communities of municipal wastewater-treating anaerobic digesters from USA - AD_UKC048_MetaG (SPAdes) (version 2) | ecosystem: Engineered > Bioreactor > Anaerobic >...
CACTTGGAGGAAGCCAAAGACAGTGTACAGCAGATCTTCCTTAAAGTGATCCAGGAACTGCAGAAATACAAAGTGGAGTATTTTAAATCCTGGCTCTATATGGTGGCCAAAAATCATTGCCTGATGCGGATCCGGGAAAAACAGGGGAAGATCACCACCGAGATCAGCGAAAGGCATACGGCCACCCCGGGTGAAGAGACCGACCGGCAGGCCCTGATACAGAATGACCATACCCTGGACCTGATGGAACGCTCCTTGTCCGAACTAAACCCCGAGCAGCAGCAATGTGTAACTTTGTTTTACCTTCAGAAAAAAAGTTACCAGGAAGTGAGTGAGGAAACCGGATTCAGTATGTTACAGGTGAAGAGTTATATACAGAACGGGAAGAGGAATCTGAGGTTGCTGGTGGAGAAAAAACTAAAAGAAAAAGGAATTTAAGTTTTTAGCTGTGATAAAGCGAATTATCCAATATGCCAATTAGCCAATGTGCCAATGAAAGAGTAATTAAAGTTCAGACAGACAAAATGAACAGAACTGCGTAATAAAAATGTCAGAAAATTTAAAGGACATATTATCCAATGAGCATCCGGAAATTGATCCGGAGACCATGATGTTATACCTGCAGGGAAAACTTACGCCTGAGCAGAAGCATGAGGTCGAAAAATTGCTGATGCAGGGAGATTTTGAAAACGAGGCCATGGAAGGTTTGCAGGAATTCAAGGACAAGGTACAAATCCAGTATACTATAGAAGCCCTCAACCGTGACCTGAAGAAAAAAACGGAGAAAAAGCAAAAACGCCGGGATAAACTCAAACTGCCGGATCAAACCTGGATAATTATTTCAGTTGTTATTGTATTGTTACTTGTGATAGTATCTTATTTCGTAATAAGGAAATTACTGCAGAATTAGCCAATTTCTAATACACTCATAAGTTCTTATTTACTGACAATCAATTAATTAAGAAATATTTTCCAGGTTTTCCACTGTCTTTTCACGTACCTTCTCCCAATATGAACTTACTGTTAACTTTAGGTAAAGTGGAATTAGCCACCCTGAAGCAACCTACCTTACCAACGATTAAAACAATTTGTCATGAGATGGGAAAAAGTTTCTTTTACGCCAGACAATGAAGTCTATCATTTGTACAAGGATGAGCAGAAGATCCTGACACTCCATTTTCACCCTTTTTCTCACTCAGCCCGGGTTGAAACCGGCAATGAAAAACGGGTATTCCAGATCCGCAAAGAAGGCTTTCTCCGGAACAAGACCGTGTTACGTACCGAATATGGTATTAAACTCGGCGAATTGGGCCATGAGAACGGCCGTAGTTTTATCAATATTGAAAACGAACGCTATTTTTATTCCATCATCAATAATCCCCTTGCCGAATTACAGATCTTCAAAGAACAGGCAGAAAAACCCATGATCACTTGCGGACTCAAAACCGATGAAGGAAATCCGGAAGTACGTTTTAAAAGAGACAAGAATCAGTTGGACGGCTCCTATTCCAGTCTGCTGATGGCCTTATGCTGGTATATGTTCTTACCGGTAGCAAAAGAGAATACGCCCGAGATGGCAATTTAACGACTCTTCTTAGAAAGCTTTTTTTGACTAAGTATTTTTTACTGACTTACAATTAGCAGGTAAAATGTGCCAATGTGCCAATTAGCCAATGTGCCAATTGACCTACTAAGATTGTTATTCAAAAATGTGGTTGACTTGTGTTAAGTTGAACCTCTTCAGTATCATTAACGACCATCGACCTTTTAGCCACTTCCACAATTGGCATATTGGCTAATTGGCTAATTATAACCTTAGACCTAAAACAACTATCAGCCCTCGTATAAGGTTGTATTTGTAGTATCCCTACAACCTCTCCCAACTCTCTTTTGCAAATTGCTCCAGAGAAGGATCCCTTGCTCCCATGAGCAATAATACCGTATTGCTATCCAGGTGAGGGCGGGCGGTGTCTATGAAGTCATTCCGGTCTTCTACAAAAAACGCTTTTTTACCCAATGCTTTCAGATCATTGATCAGGTCGTTGGCGGATATATCTTTTACAGCGGTACCGCCTGCATAGAAGATTTCACTCATCCATATCTCATCTTGGGGACGGAGGACGGCGGCCAGTTCTTTTACAAAATCAGCCCGGAGGAATTTGGTAGGTTTATAGCCATGGGGCTGAAACCAGGCGACTACTTTGGGGGCGATCGGCTGGCAGGCAGCAATGGCTGCGGCACATTTGACAGGATTATGGGCATAGTCGTCGATCATCCATACCCCGTTCTTTTGTCCCAATACCTGGTGACGGCGGTAGATCCCCTGGTACTCTTTCAGCGCTGCCGCACAGGTGGCCAGATCCACGCCCAACTGGTGAGCAACTGCAGTCGCAGCTACGGCATTTTCCATATTGTGTTTGCCGGGAAGGTGCAGACTGAAAGACTGGTTATTTACTTTGAAACTGATTTCCATCCCCACTTGTTTGAAATCGCTGGCGGCATATCCTGCATCATGACTGGTATCCGTGGCAAAATCATTGGCCCACTGTGAAGAAAGCGGAGCCGTCAAAGGATGCGACTGGTTGGTGATAAATTTGCGGGAATTGTTTTTAAAGGTCCCGAACAGACTGAGCAATTCGTCAATCTCCTGGTGATCCTTATCAATATTCATCAGCAGCCCGATTTCGGGCTTATACTGAACAATCGAACCATCACTCTCATCGGCTTCAATCACGAGGAGTTCCCCCGCTCCAACCTTGGCATTCCCTATCTTACCCTCTTTGATGATACTGATCAGTCCTGCCCCGCTGATAATACTGGGCTCCAGTCCGGCTTTCTCCAGGATGTCAAACAACATAGCACTGGTGGTACTCTTTCCACTGGTACCGCCAACGGCGATCGTTTTCTTGCTACCCGCAATCAGGGAAAGCAGTTCGGACCGTCGGAGTATAGGAATATTGAGTTGTTTGGCTTTCTGGACTTCCATTACCGTATCCTCGATGGCGGTGGAACAAACCACCAGGTCGGTCGCATCGGTAATCCCTGACCCGTCCTGGACAAAACACCGGATTCCTTCGGCTTCCAGTTTTTCCTGGGTTTCATTATATACACCGGGGGCAAAAAAACGGTCACTCCCGTTTACGTTTTTGCCAATGCCTTTGAGGTACTGGGCCAGGGCACTCATGCCTGAGCCGGCCACACCGATAAAGAAGGGATTTTTGAAGTCGTTGATGGAGGATATCATGCTGCAAAGAAACGGAAAATGAGGGGGATGGGGAAAACTCTCCACTCACCACTCACCCCACATCGAGCCCCCTGATCTCCTGCTTATATTTCCCCGGAAGTAATACATTTTTAATGATACTATCCAACCGCATCATCCGGCTGAATTTGTAAACTGGCACAGCCGGGTACAACCATCGGATAGTTTTGAACTGGAGCATTTCTTTTACAGTGTCTGGCAATAACATTTTCTGTGCTTCGATCAGCAGTTTATAACGGAATGTGCCCAGGTGCTTTTTATACTGCCGGAAAAGATCCGCGGTGTATTGGCTCCTTTGTAGATCCGATCTCAGATGCGCTTCCCGGTCGGGCAGCCAGGTGGTATACGTCGTGGGCAGTCCTTTCAACCCCATTCCTGAACCCAGACGGTAAAAGACGTTATATACTTCTTCCTTTTCATCCTCCGATAATTTTCGTTCCAGTAGTTCATAAGAGGCGATGGAATAAAAGATCAGCATATACAGCACATCCCGGTAAGCCCATTCCGGAATAGCACTGCCGCGATTCTGCTCCACTGCACCATGGATCTGGCGCATCCGGCCGATCGCCTGTTGGGCTTCGGCTTCCGGGGCAAAGACGATCTTTTTGGCATAACCTACCGTGGAGAATAATCTTCCCAACGGATCGGCAGGCAGCTTACCGGTAAAGTAAAGCCAGTCTACCGCCTTATTTAAAGCGAACTCAGCTGATGCCCCGGCAAAAATGAATAGGACTGTATCACTGTGGCCCCAGATACGCCGTACAATAGAATCTTCTTTTACAAAACCTGCCATAGCTAACATTTCAGATCAAAAAATCTTGTCAAAGTCAAAATTAAACATTTACTTTGTATTTCAAAGTACTTTTTATCTCACAAGCTAATCACATGATCCTTTTCAGGTACCTGAAACAAACATTCCAGTCCCCATCGCTGGCTAAAAACATGCTGCTGGGCGCCGGGATCGGTTTAGCCCTTATTGGGCTTTTTCTTTTTAAAGCGGATGAACCCAACCCGGAATGGCATGAACTATGGATGATCCGCCCATTCGTAATCGTTCCCTTTGCCGGAGCTATGGGTGGCCTATTCTTTACTTTTATGGAACCCTGGCGAAGTAAAGCCGGTTGGTTAAAAGCCACAGCTTATTTCCTTTGCCTGATCGTCTTTTTAATCGGACTGTTTATAGGAACAGTTTTGGGACTGGATGGCACTTACTGGGATTAAGGGAGGCTGGGTGACCAAAAGCACTGAACTTTACCGTTCAGTAAACGAACTTTAGCCATTACCCATAAATACCGGCGACATGAAAAAAACTATCCTGCTACTCAGCATTTTGGCAGTGGTCATCTTTCTGACCAACTGCAATACAACAGGGGAGAAGAAAAAGGGAATCCCCACCGCTTCAACCGACACAATCAGTCAAATAAAAAGTCCGTTGGAAACCGGACAGGAAATGGCGATGAAAACCAAGGCCATTTTGGGAAAGCACCTGGTTACAGCCATACAGGATATGGGTACGGAAGGCGCCATTGAATTTTGTTCTTCCCGGGCTATTCAGCTCACAGACAGTATGAGTACGGTGTTGGGCAGTCGCATTAAAAGGGTGGCCGAAAGAAACCGGAATCCGGTAAACGTGGCATCCGCAGATGAACTTTCCTATATAAAGGAAATCAAGGCTTCACTCACCAGGAAAGAGAATCCTAAACCTCAGCTGAAAGAAACCACTGAAACGTACACTGCTTATTATCCTATCCTGACAGATCAACTATGTCTTCAATGTCATGGGGATAAAAAAACAGATATAAAGCCAGCCACGCTCTCCACCCTCAACCGGCTATACCCGGGGGATAAAGCCACCGGTTTTAAACTGAATGAATTGCGTGGTATCTGGGTGGTGGAGATGAAAAAAGCTAAATAAGCTTTGTGGTGATCCCCCTGTAAATCACAGGAAAATGGGATGGTATTCAGTAAACACCCATGGGAATACTCCTCTATTTTCTTATTTTCAAGACATGAAAAAAACTATTCTCCCCTTGGCACTGGCTATTCTTCTCTTTGCCTGCCAGCAACCCAACACTGCAACCGATCCGGCAACTGCCATCAAAGAAATCGGTAATACGCTGGATTCCTTTAACCGCGCAGCGGCCCGTGCGGATTTCAATGCCTATTTTAATTATTATACGGAAGACGGTATCTTCTGTGGTACGGATGCCACCGAGCGCTGGGACAAAAAGCAGTTTATGGAATGGTCCAAACCTTATTTCGATAAGGGCAAGGCCTGGGATTTCACGGCTATTGACCGGCATATTTATCTTGATCCTGCCGGAGACCTGGCCTGGTTTGATGAACTACTCAGCACCCAGATGAAGATCTGCCGCGGTTCGGGTGTGATAGTTAAACAAAACAAAGAATGGAAACTAAAGCAATATGTGTTGTCCACAACAGTGCCCAACAGCCTGGTGGATACCGTCACCATCATGAAAACCGCTGAGGAAGATTCGCTGATCCGGGTGATCACAAAAAGCAAATAGTCATTGAAGAAAGATTTTTACAAAACTTTCTGATTAATTTCCTTTACCTGTAGGTTCGCTTACCCCTTTCCGCAATGGGACAACGTAAGTTTACCCAGACAATTGTCAATACACTTATTTTTTCGCGGATGTTAAACCCATTGTTGGTTAAACAGTCTTAGCCCGACCACCAATCGAACCATCATGTACCGACCAAAGACGCTAGCCATCATCGGACTTTTTGCCCTGTTTATTTTCCTTGCCTGTAAAAAAGAGACCAGCACCCCGGCGAATGATCCCGTTTCGGCTGTATTGAATCTGCCAGCCAACCCGTTCAACTATGCCAGCATTTCCCTGCCGGGCTACCTGAATTCCCCGCCTATCCAGGGACAAATCAATACCCCGGCCACTAACCCGATCACTAATGACGGAGCCACATTAGGACGGGTACTTTTTTACGACAAAAATTTATCCGCCAACAATACGATTTCCTGTGCCTCCTGCCATAAACCCGAATTGGGGTTTTCCGATACCGCCTTTAAAAGCAAAGGTTTCAATGGTGGCTTAACCGGTCGCAACTCTATGTCATTAATCAATGCCCGGTTTTATACCCCGGGCAGTTTTTTCTGGGATCAACGGGCGGCCACCCTGGAAGCTCAGGTAGTAGCCCCCATTCAAGACCTGGTGGAAATGGGAATGACCCTTCCGGCATTGGAAAACAAACTCAATGCCCTTGCCTATTATCCCCCTTTATTTAAAAAAGCTTTTGGTAACGAAACCATCAACAGTGACCTTATTTCCAAAGCGCTGTCACAATTTGTCCGGTCCATTGTTTCCTATCAATCTAAATATGATGCAGGCCGTGCCAGCCTTCCTGCCAATCCGGCCCCGGCCCCAAACGCGGTCTTCCCGAACTTCACGGCGCAGGAAAACAGGGGCAAGGAATTGTTTCTGACTCCCGCCAATGGCTGTGCCGCCTGTCATGGTACCGAAACTTTTGTAGCCCCGACAGAAAAGAATAATGGTATTGATATGACTACGGTGGACCGTGGTTTTGGCGCCGTCTCCAATAACACTAACCAGGATGCCACGTTCAAAGTAACCACACTCCGCAATGTGGAACTCACCGCGCCCTATATGCATGACGGTCGTTTTAAAACCCTGGAAGAAGTGGTGGAGCATTACAGCACCGGTGTAAAGAATCATCCCAATCTTTCGCCACAGATGAAACTACCTAACGGGCAGCCCCGTTTTTTGAATTTGTCTGCACCGGATAAAGCGGCCTTGGTGGCTTTTCTGAAGACGCTGACCGACCGGACAGTGCAGACGAATCAGCTGTATACGAACCCTTTTAAGTGAAGTCAAAATTCAAAAGTAAAAAGTAAAAATTCCTCAATCCGGATCTGCAAAAAAGTAACAAAAAGTGAAAGTATATCGGGGAAAATACTAAGTAGGGGCTGTTAACTGCCGACTGCCTACTGCCAACTGCCTACTGCCTACTGCCGACTGCCTACTGCCAACTGCCTACTGCCTACTGCTTCTGATCATCTCAGGATATCCCAAACTCCGGGCAAGCGCATTCACCGCCATCGCAATCCGTTTGGTCTTCGTGGCATCCGTTTTAGCGCTATCGATCCATTTGCTGAAATAGCGTTGGTGTGATCCGGTAAGTGATTGAAAAAATGAATGTGCAGGTGGTTCGTCTTTCAGGCATTCGATAAAATCAGCATTAAAGACAAAATCAGATTTATCTTCAGTAAGTTGTACCACCAACATTGCCCCTTCTTTCTTGCGAATGGCTTTCCGCATATCCGCATTCAGGGCCATAATGAAAAGTCCTCCACCCATTGGGATCAGGGAGGTTCGCTTAATGGTAAATTTATCCAGTTTCCCTTTTACCTTAAACTCCTTTTTGTTGCCAGGTTTAAGTTCCTGTGCAATATCAGCGGGCACTTCAAAATAAGACCAGCCGGTCTTCTCCCCTTTTGACCCGAATTTTTTTATCGTAACGGTAAACCGGACCATCGTAATGATTAAGTACTAATTTTAATATGGTAACTAAAATAGTAAAACGCTGAAATAAAATGGTATGAAATCATCTACGCTCCCCTTTTTTGAACGATTTGCCGTGAAAGTAACCAAGGCAACAGGCCGGCCGGTTGCCTTCCTGATGGCCTGCCTGGTAATCCTGATCTGGATTTTCACGGGTCCGGTCTTTAAATTCTCGGATACCTGGCAACTGGTCATCAATACCGGTACCACCATCATCACTTTCCTGATGGTTTTTGTAATCCAGCATGCGCAGAATAAAGACAGTGTGGCCCTGCAGTTGAAACTGAATGAACTTATTGCCGCTTCTTCCAGGGCCAGCAACCGGCTGGTAGATGTTGAAGATTTGTCAGCAGAAGAACTGGAGACATTAAAGAAATTCTATATTAAACTGTCCGAACTGGCCAAACTGGAGAAGAATATTCACCGAACCCATTCCATTGATGAGGCGGAGAATACTCACCAGGATAAAATCAGGACACAAGATGAATCAAAGCGTTAAAAAAATGGGAAAAGGCTATCCGGCATGATCTGTGGCTTTTGCAGGAAAAAGAAAGAACTATTTTTGCGCTTTCCTGTTAATGAGCACCATGAAACAACATACCAGCCTTATCCTTATCCTCTGCTTTCTATTTTCCTCCACCGGTATCCTGTATGCGCAGGATGTACCTGTAACCATCCGGTTACAGAACAGTAAAAAAGAACCTGTTCCATTTGCCTCCGTATCGGCCATTAACCGCATGGACAGTACCCTGGCTAAACAGCAGGTAGCGGACAGCAATGGACTGGTCCGGTTTCCACTCATTAAGGGACAGCAGTACCGGATTGAAGTAGTGGCGCTGAATTATGCCCCCTTTGAAAAAAATATTTCGGTGGGTTCGGGTACACCTGATTTTCGTTTTACTATGGAAGAAACAGGAAAAACCATGGAAGGGGTTGTACTCCGGTCGTCTAAACCGCTGATGCGCCAGGAAGATGACAAAACCATTGTGGATCCTGAAAACCTGGTGGCGGCCTCTTCCAGTGGATATGAAGTGATTGAAAAAACACCGGGCTTGTTTGTGGACCAGGACGGGAATATTTATATCAGTAGTCTGAGTCCGGCCAGTGTACAAATTAACGGACGTGAAATGAGAATGAGCGCCGCTGATGTGGCCAGTATACTCAAGAGCCTGCCCCCTACCGCTATTTCAAAAATTGAAATTGTACGAACTCCTTCTGCAAAATATGATGCCAACAGCAGCGGTGGTGTGGTAAATGTGGTGTTGAAAAAAGGGGTAAAGATCGGACTTACGGGCAGTGTGAATGCCGGTATCCAGCAGGGCAATTACGGAAATCAGCTCATTGGATTTAACCTGAATAATAATGATGGGGAAAAAAGTTTATCGCTGAACTTTAATTACAGTCATCGTAATAGTTATGAGAAAATTGTCACAGACCGGATTTTTGCCCCGGATTCTGTACTCGGCCAGGAAGCCTATACCACATATCCGGGCAATACTTTTTTTGGCAGTTATGTTTATAGCTGGGGAAAGAAAAAATGGGAGTTTGAATTATCCGGAACGGCTAATCTGAATTTGTCGGACAATAAAACCGATAACCAGAACCGGATTGAAAAGATCAGCACTAATCAGTTACTGACCAATAATCTGAACCAGGTAACCAACCAGGGTAATTCGCTGGTAATCGGAAACGGATTTGAGTCAAAACTGAAACTGGACAGTTTGGGTTCCGAATGGACCAGCCAGTTTTTTTATTATAACAGCAATAATAAAAATAACCAGGGGTATGACACCCGGTATTATACCCCCATCCCTTTTACTAATTCTGGAGATGGCACCATGGACAATCACCGGGATTTGTTATCGGGGCGTACTGATCTCAAACTGAAAATGAAAAACCGGCTTACGTTAGAAACCGGGTTGAAATCAACCCTTCATTTGTTTAACAACAATACCCTTTTTTATACTGAATCGAATGGCAACCGGGTGCCGGACGCGGGTCGTACCAACCGGTTCCGTTACAAAGAGAATATCAATTCTGCTTATGCCCAGGGTTCAAAAACCATGGGAAAAGATATTGTACTAAAGTTTGGGACCCGGCTGGAAAACACCAATATGCGGGGGAATCAGGAAATCCCCACCGATACCAGTTTTTCCATTCATCGTACGGATCTGTTTCCCTATGTATTCCTGAGTAAAAGCCTGATGAAAATAGCAGGCTATGATCTCCGGGCTTACCTCGTATATCGCCGTACTATTACCCGTCCGGTGTATGAACAACTGAATCCATTCTCCCGTTATGTGGATGCCTATCTGTCTGAAGTAGGTAATCCGGGATTGAGGCCACAGTTTACCCGGAATTATGAAGCCAACATCAGTGTGGACGAGCGGCCGATTCTCGCCATTGGGGTCAACGACACCAAAGATATTTTCTCGAATGTGGTGTATCAGTCCGATACGAGTCAAAGCCAGGCATACCGGACCTATGACAATCTCGGGAAAAACAAGGAATGGTACTTCAGGGCACTGGGTGCTTTGCCACCCGGAGGAAAATACTTTTTTGTACTCGGTACTCAGTACAATCACAATTTCTATGAAGGAATTTATGAGAACGCTCCGCTCTCTTTTAAAAGAGGAACCTGGACTTTCTTTACCTATCAAACCCTGAAGCTGGATAAACTATCGGTTATTACCCTGAATGGATTCTGGCGGTTAAAAGGACAGCAACAATTTTATGAGCTGGGTTCATTTGGAGCATTAAATGCCAGTATTAACCGGCGGTTCATGAAGGAAAAGCTGATCATAACCCTGAGCGTAAGCGATATGTTCCTGACCAATAAAAATGATTTCAGTCTGAAACAAGGTACAGTGGATGCTATTGGTTTCCGCCAGGCCGATACCCGTCGGGTTGGGATTAATATCCGGTATAGTTTCGGGATGCGGAAGAAAGAAGAGGGGGTTAATATGTTTAATGTAGAACCACAGTAGCCAGATAGTAGTTAGTAGTTAGCAGATAGTAGTTAGTAGTCTGTTCTAAGGAGGGCTGGTTTTATGGGGTGCGGCAGTTCTGTTTGACCAACCAGCAGTCATAAAAAGAGTTTACTCAGTTAAACCACTAAACAACAAACGTCTAAGCCCTTTCAACCTTTTCAACCTTTTAAACCTCTTAAACCTCTTCAACCTTTTAAACCTCTTAAACCTGACAAAACCCGCTTTAACAAAATAAATCCCTTGGATATTCCTTTTACTCCTATCTTTGCCCTGTTAATTTGAGTTCGACGACAGTTTGTAAGTGATTTTTACTGCTACGCATTATCTGCTAATAGTTAGTTTCTTTACCCTTGCGTTTTCTCAAGTATTTTTAAAAGTCAATTTTTTTTACATGAACATTTATGTTTCAAATTTAAGCTTCGCCGTTGTGGATGAAGACTTAAGAAGTTATTTTGCTGAGTACGGTGACGTTACTTCTGCAAAGGTTATTATGGACAAATTCACTAACCGTAGCAAAGGTTTCGGTTTTGTGGAAATGAGCGATGATGCTGCTGCTAACAAAGCAATCGCTGAACTGGATGGCGCAACCGTTGACGGTCGTTCTATCAAAGTTAGTGTAGCTAAACCCCGTGAAGAAAGACCCGCCCGTTCTAACAACAGCCGTCCTTCTTACTCTGGTAACAACAACAACCGCTGGTAATCATATACCGTAAGTTTGTAAAAGCTGTCTCTTAAAGAGGCAGCTTTTTTTTGCCTGCGGCAAAAGGGGTGGCCACGAATGGACACGAAAGAACACGAAAAATACAGGAATACAAGCCACGGATAACACTGATTAACACGGATTTACTTTTCCATATTTCAGAGTTATCCCATTTTAAATGCAAATTAACAGGCACATGCATAAGGATAAGAAATCAATCCGTGTGAATCTGTGATATCCGTGGCTAAAAAACTGCCGCCAGGCAGGTTTCCCGGCTGTTTATTCGTGTTCTTTTGTGTGTTTTGGGGCCACCCCTTTTGCCGCAGGCAAAAAAAATCCCGCCACCGGCGGGATTCAATATGCTGAGGCGTTAATTACGCTCTTTGCTTTTGTTTGACGGCAGCTTTCTTTACCGGTGCCTTTGATTTACCTTTTTTCAGGGCAGAATCAATAGCGGCACTCAGGTTGGCGAAAGTAGGTTTGCCAACGAACAGCACATCATTAATAAAGAATGTGGGCAATTCTTTAACGCCCCGGTTATGTCCTTCTTTAATATCATCCTGCACCTGCCAGCCGTACATACCATTCACCAGGTCATCCAGGAATTTTTTATTCTTCACGCCTGCTTCCTTGCTGTGTAATTTAAGACTGGTGGTTCCGAGATTACGTCGGTTGTTGAACAATACATTATGCATCTCCCAAAACTTTCCTTCCTGGGCCGCGGCTACAGCGGATTCACTGGCCTTCAGGCTACGCTGATGAATCAGGGTAAGCGGGAAATGCCGGAACTGAAACCGGATCTTGCCTTCATATTCTTCCAACAATTGTTTTACCACTTCATTCACTTTCGCACATTCCTCACTTTCATATTCGCCAAACTCCACTAATGTGACAGGCGCGTCTTTTTTACCAACAAAAATTTCACTGGGTTCGATAATAATTACATCATCTTTTTTAAATGCCATTTTTAAAACTCCTTTTTGTGCATCACCATCCTATATGGTGCTGACCTGATTTATATAACAAATTTCCGGCCATTTGGTTGAAAGAAAGACGATTATGCCAATCAGTCAGCCCTCCGGAACGGTTGAAGGTAATGTTTTTTTGTCCCTAGCCAAATCCGCTCAACATTAATTTCTCAACACCTTATTAAGTATATGAAGACCATCTTTTTACGCTAATATAATAGGAATAAAAATAATGAGGGGATACTCTTAGTCTACCTGATAATCTGTTAAAATCTGTTAAAACAATACCGAAAAAACGGCTCATTATATGCCTTTTAAAGCCTTGGGTATCCTTTATAAAACCATCCGTAAACTATTGTTTATCAATTATATAAGAATTTAAATATAGCCTTGGGTATCCTTAAAACAGCTTAAACCTGGTTTTATGGCACCGAAAACCCGCCCTATTTTTACATCATCAAAGCAAGTAACTCTTGCGAAACTAATCCGGATTTCTAACCTCTGCATTGCCCTGAAACTTTCTGCTTGCCTGCCCGATTGCCCCCATTAAAGTTTTTCGTAATCATTTAAAAAAACAAAAAAAGTATAACCATGAAAAAGATCATTTTAAACAACCGCTCCATTGCTATCGCGCTGCTGACCCTGTTCACCATCGCCCTTAGCCCCGTAGTTAACGCTACTGAAAAGAAACCTGTAATTGCCGCTGAAATCAAATTCGTAGGCAAAGTGCAGAACAATCCTGTATTCGAACTGACTGTGCCAGGTGCTGGTGTACAGGAAGAGTACATTGTGAGTGTTCGGGATGAACATGGAAATGTGCTTCACATTGAAACCATAAAAGCAGCTGGTTTCACCAAGAAATTCATGTTGTCACTGGATGAGAACAACGATGGTGCTAACTACAGCATCCAGTTTGTGATCAGTACCAAGAGCAACAAGAAATCTGCACTCTATTCAGTTAACAACAACAACCGTAACGTAGAAGAAGTAGTCGTGACAAAGTTATAATCTTTGAAACTCTTTTAAAAGCGAGGGCTGTATCATAAGATACGGCCCTTTTCTTTAAGTAAGAAGTTAGAAGTACGACTGACGTGCATTGACGTATATGTTGTCAGGAAGGGCTGTTACCTAACAGCTAACAGCGAACACCTACTTAGCATGGGCTGTTTCCTGGCATCTGACAACTGACAACTGACATCTGACAAATAAGCAGTTTTAACAAATTTGTTCAATGATTCTCACGGAGTTAAACTGTCAGTGGATAAAGAGCTGTTAAAAGCGGCAAATAGGGCTGTTTCCGGGGTTACCTTTGCCCCTCTTTGGTATTAATAAGCCCGGTGTTGTGTTATTGAAAAACTACTCTTGTCCGCAACACCCGTTTTTTTTTGCAATGCGCAAGAAAAATTTTCTGATCCAGTCCGGCAAGTATTATTCACGTAACCCTGTTACATGCTTAGAACTAAATTACACAAAGCTGGATTTATCATTACCAGTTTCATGCTCATGGCCGCCGCTTCCGGTAATAAAAAAATTACCCTTGCTGAACAGAAATTAAATACTGTTTCAGTACCGGCAGACTCCCTGGTTATTTCAAAACATATGTTTGATACGGCAGGCTTGTGCATCTGTTTGCCCGATTTAACTGCTGCAGAATTAGACGCTGCGCCCCGTATCCGTTTACAGGAGGAGGCACGTGTATTTGTACAGGCTCATCTGCGTGAAAATGCCTTTTACTATGATAAAATAAAAGCGAAAAGCGGTCCCGTTTTTTCCATGATTGATCAGGTATTTACAAAGTACCAGGTGCCGGTAGAAATGAAATACCTGGCTATTGTTGAATCGAAACTGGACAGCCGGATCGTATCCTCAGCGGGTGCTGCCGGCCTATGGCAGTTTATGCCAGTAGCCGCAAAAAGTTTCGGTCTTCGTATTTCCGGCAAGCAGGACGACCGACGGAATGAATATAAAAGCACGGTGGCCGCGGCCAAATGCCTGCTTTACCTGAATGGAATATTTGACGACTGGTTGCTGACCCTGGCCGCTTATAACAGCGGACCGGCAAAAGTATTGTCTGCAATCCGGAAATCAGGCAGCCGCAATTACTGGGAACTGGAAAAGTGGCTACCAGCTGAAACCCGCAAACATGTGAAGAAGTTTATCAGTGTGCATTACCATTTTGAAGGACATGGCAGTGTAGCAACCATGACAAAACCAGAAACGCTGGCACATACGAATGATGTGGCGCTGTTTTTAAACCGCACAAAACAATCTCCTGATTCCGTAAATGTTGAAGGAGAAAAGATCAGCAGCAAATTAAAATAAATCAATTGCCACTGAGACGGGCAATTTCAAGCTGTTCTTTTACCAGCGAAAGACCGGCCTTAGTAATACGAATGACCATGGTTTCCTGCTGTTCGGTCGTTACTAATTCCTCTTTTTCAAGCTGATGCAGTTGTTGCTGTATATCGGACCATTCCTGCATACGACGCAGAATCAGTTCCCGGGGCTTGCAGGAATAACGCTCCGGCTGGGGATCATTCTTCACGATTTCGTAGATAGTATGGAGAAGGCTGTAATGGTCTTGCATATTTTAAAATTATTCGAAAAATTACTTGCGGGGCGATCAACTTATTCACAAAAAATTCATACATAACAGAATAAATGTGAGTAACTGGGCTTCGGATGCCGGTTTTAGCCGGGCCGGGATTAAAACGTTCCGATGTCAATGCCTTTGAAAAGAAAATCCGGCACCGCCTAAAATTAACCTACCTTCACCGGGACAAATTGAGTACTCTGCTCTTGTACGTGAATCACTTTCCCTTTTCATTTTCCCTACAGCTGCACTCGCCTCAACTATTTTTTGACCCGAAAATGATTCCCATGACGATCTATGTTTCCAATCTCAGTTTCACGATGACTGATGATCAGCTGAAGAAAGTATTTGTCCCTTTTGGTGAAGTGAGTTCAGCCCGGATAATGACCGACAAGTTTACTAACCGCAGCCGTGGATTCGCCTTTATTGAAATGCCGGATGAGCTGGAAGCGCAGAAAGCCATTAATGACCTGAATGGTTCCCCTTGTGAGGGCCGGCCAATGGTAGTGAATATGGCAAAACCCAGACAACAATTTTAAACAAGAGCAGTAAACCTGGATGGATTAATCAGTCCTGACAGTTTGAAGAGAGCTGCTGCTTAAAATATATAATCAGTTATGACTTCAGAACAAATCGAAAAGTACATTGCCCCGGGCAAAAGAAAAGACAATCCGCTTAATATTCATTTTAAGGACCGTCAGCCGGTTACCGGCATATTTATCCAGGAATCAGATTACGAAGAACTGAAATCCAAAAATTTGTGGAGGGTAGTAAGCGGGAATAATGTTAAAGAATGGGAACAGCGGAAGGACCTGAATCTGAGCCGGATCTTTAACGGGATTTCCTTTACCCGGCTCAGTGAGGTTTAAACCTGCCCGGTTCAGGGCACCAGTTTCACATTTACAGCCATCAGACCACGGGGACCTTTCTCGGTGGTAAAACTAACCTTATCATTCTCCTGAACGGGGCCTGAGAGGTTATTGATATGTACAAATATGCTTTCCTGTGTTACCAGGTCACGGATAAAGCCAAATCCTTTTTCATGATTGAAAAAGCTGACTTTGCCGGTACGGAATTCATCCTCAGCATCGGGTACATATTCCGGTACGCCGATCGTAATATCTTCCAGTTTGATTTCTTTTCTTTTACGGGGATCGGGAGGAGTGGCGGAAATGTTACCATTTTCATCCACATACGCCATCATGTCTTCCAGACTTTTCTTTCCTGTCTGTTCTTTGCGTTCTTTCATTTTCTCCGCTTTGTCCATCTTCTCTTTTTGCTTTTTCTTTTGTCTTTCTTTTTTGTTCCAGGTTTCTCCCATGTTAAAAATTTAGGTGTATAAATGACCGCAGGTACCCGGGATTAGAGATAGTTAGTGACTGACCGGATGCGGGGGTTGATGGTGAAGGTAAACTATTTTAGGCAAGAATAACGGCTAAACCAACCGGGCCTGTTTAACCGCCGGGAGAACCGGCTTCCATACCAGGTATCATCACGGCATAAACTACAGCTCCTTCTCATTATCCTATTCATAATGAGGAGCTAACCCGGGAAAGAACATCTGGCAAGAACGCTGTTTGCTATTAACAGGAAATCCACACTAATATAAGTGTGGCATCGTACACTATTGTTTTAAAAAATTCAAATTAAATCTTGCATTTCCTTGTTGCCTGAGGATATAAATACCTGCCGGAAGCAGACCGGTTTGGAGTTCAATTAATTGTGTACCAGTAACCAGGCTGACATTAAATTGTTTCAAAAGCATACCTGCCTGGTTATACATCATAAAAGTCCGTTCTCCTGCTTTATCACTATTTAAACTCAGGAAGATCGTTGTGCCTGGTACCGGGTTAGGATAAAGCCTTGCCGGCTGAATAGTATTGAAATTCCTGTTGATCATCAGCACCGGGGTATAACTTATTTTCCCGTCAATATCCACCTGGCGCAGACGGTACCAGGATTTATCAGATAAGGGCCAAAGGTCAGTAAACCGGTATTGCTGTTCCTGGTTAGATGTGCCATAGCCGGGTACCTTGCCTATTTCCATGAAATGCATTCCGTCAGCGGATCGCTCAACGGCAAAATAGTGATTGTTTGATTCCGTACTGGTTAACCAATGAAGCGTCACTTCGTTTGCAGCCGGTACAACATAAAACCTGATCAATTTTACAGCCAATGGCGCACTGATATTGGCCAACGTGAACCGGTTCAATATATCTATGCTTGCCAGTGTGAGTATATTGGCACCCTGGTTAATATCGTCTTCACCCAGATTTAGCCACTGCACACCCCCATTGGCACTTGAAAACAGTGCCAGGTTGGGTTCGGCTATTCCGGCCAGTTCATTATCGAAGTAGTAAAATTCAATGGTGGCCGCTAATCCACTGTTATTGGTTGGTGTAACGGTAAAATAACGGTAAATAGAGGCCCCGGATTGTTGCTGATGACCTCTTCGGATGACGGTACTTCCCAGGTTAGCTGTGCTGGTTATCTGAAATCCCAGGTTACCCGGATTTACGGCTGCCGGTGCATTTAATACCTGGGTGGACTGTATATATCCCCCTGTGCGGCCGGTAATGCGCTTTGTACTCGCTTCTCCGCTCAAAGTACCCGTTAAACCCAGATCAATATTGAAGCTATTCAGAAATAAACTATCCCCACTGGTAAAAAGAAGGATGTTGGATATACTGATATCTCGACCCAGTTGAATACCATTACTGGTTTTGTTCAGTGTCAGATTATAAAATCCGGTAGTTGAACTGCCATTAATAAAGGATCCCGATGTGGCCGAATTACCTGTAAACATTACGGCTCCGTTACCTGGGAAAAACTGACCGTTATTGGTTATCCCCGTATTTGCGAGTACCAGGTTTGCCGATCCATTCACAACCAGTGAAGCCCCGGAACTGATCTTTATACCCTGTGCAGGCAGATGTATGTAAGTGGCCGGCAATATTGCCAGCATCAAACTGACTAGATTGATTTTCATAGTGCGGCTTATTTATTTGGTGTATGTACTTCTGCTACCCCAGCTATCCACCTGATAATGAAAATCAACAAAGAGTCCTCCGGCATCGGCGTTATACGTATCATCAGCAGTGTCGGAGTTTCTCCATATCCTGCACACCAGCACACTGGAGATTTTTTTCCCGGTACCATTAATACCGGCATCAGCCGCTGTGAGCGGGGTAATCATATGGGATTTGGCGGTAAATGGTCCGGTGGCCACTACTGCTGTTGAGGTTATAGCCGGGAAGACCTGTGGAGTGGTTGCATCATAATTCACCCAGGTATACTCAAAATTCCATTCCACATTTCCGGATGCAGTTGATTTGGGTGTCCAGTGAATATGTGGATAGATTGTAGTACCTTCTTTCCAGGCATGCGGCAACTGAACGGTAAATGACATTGCTTCCGTACTCTGATTATACCGGAAAAACCATATCTGCGGTCCACTACTACCACTGAGATAACCAATCGAAGCTGCATTTGACCCGTTATCCAGCACTACCCGCAGATCATCCCAACGAACTTCACCATCCCCAACTAATCTTCTCCATAATGGCGTACCCGACGTTCCTGCGTTATAGTAATAACCTTCACCGGCAGCATATTCACCGGTAATACTGGCGTTGGTATTAAATACCAGCAAACTAGTTGCAGGATTTGTAATTGTAGCCGCGTCGGTCGTCGAGCTGAGCGACACTCTTGGTATCAATAACCCTTTGCTGGAATTAACGATATCCAGCATGGCTGATTCATCCGGATCAGCGCCACTGGTATTGATAGCAACATTCTGAGCGGATGATCTGCTCACAACAGCAAATGACAGGAACATGGAAAGCAGAAGTTGAAAACCCGTTTTCATAAAGTGGATTTTAAATGATTAATAACCTGGTGAAACAGAAAAGCGCGTGAAGTAGTAGTTAAAACAAGCTGCCAGTCAACAACTGGGCATGATTTGTACCTGGTCAGTACATTTTTCATAAGTATGGATTGGACTGTAAACAGCTGCAAGTAATAAGTACTTACAACGTAAACAAACTTATGGCAATGTGATGATCACTTAAATGATATTTGTCAAAATCCGGTAGTATTTTAAGTAACTAAGTAATAACCCATACTACCCATACGTGTTTCAGAGTATTTGCCCAGCCACCATATATATATGGCTGCTATTTCTCAGAGAGTAAAATAAATACGCTGCGGGCTGTCAGCCTTTACCTGCTGTCAGACTCTGGGAGAAGGCGTTCAAAATAAAGGCCAGGTCCTTATAAAGAATTGTTTCGTTAATAGTAATCAGGGATTTTGTTTTACCCGGTGCAAAGGGCATACGTATTGAAAATTCTGTATTTAGTTTTTGCTGGAAAATCCGGGCATCTGTTCCTCCCGTTAATTCCAGTTGATAAATATTGGTGCCCCCGTCAAGCGGGTTTATCCGGATATCATTTCTCTTATTTAACCGGGCAAACAACTCCTCTCCTTTTGCCTTTGCCTTTAGCAAACGGTCTTCCAACCCTTCGAGTCGCCCCAGGGCCATGGCCGCATTTGTCCAGTTACCATACATACTTCCCCCGTGAATTTTCACCAGGTGGGGCATTTTACTGATTGTATCCTTATCCCCGCAAAGAACCGCCCCCCCACTTGCACCCAGGTATTTATAAAAAAAGATATACACCGTATCAAAACAGGAGGAAAACTCCTGTATAGAAATACCTGACCACGCACTGGCCATATAAATCCGGGCCCCATCAAGATGAAGTTTAATTCCCTTACTTCTGCAGTACTCACTGATTTTTTTAATTTCCCCAATGGGAATCATCCTGCCATCTGTTCGGCGTACAGGGTTTTCAATCGAAACAGTGCCTATACCACTACCAAAAACCTCCTGTTCCGGGAGCTGTTCAATAGCTGTTTGCAAAGTGGCTGCCGTAAAATATGTTTCCTCTTTGGCCAGCGGATAAAGTCGCTTTTGGAATACAGACTGCGCTGCATCCGCTTCATCGCGGTAAACATGACTGGTATCCTGTACAAAAACCTTTGTATGATTACCACTCAGAACAGATATAGCCAGCTGATTGGCCATCGTGCCACTGGGCATATAAATGGCTTTCTCTTTACCCGTGATCTCCGCCATCTTTTTTTCCAATGCTTCCACGGCCCCTCCTGATCCGTACCGATCCTTTTGTATGGCTGCATGGGCATTCAGTTTCTGTAATTCTGCCAGGTATTCCGCCGGCTCAAACATCTCCCCATCCCCAAAAAATTTGATCACGTCCAGAGTTGATTCTGCAGACAGGGTTTCCCGGGAGAAAGCCGTTGAGGCATTTCCCAAAAATGGCAGTGCAGCTAAGCCGGAAAAGCGCAGAAAACTTCGACGGTTAAAATCAGGCATGATACTACTTTTAAGTTATCTAATGTACAACAAATTGCCCCTGTATCAGTTTCCCTATCACCATTGGAAATTTACGGATACTCCAGGTGACCCGGGTTTTCTGTTGTGTAGGACGCCGGGTAGGACCGAAACAGGTTGCGGGTTATTGTAACAAACAGGTTAGTCCGGAAATCAGCCGGTTGTAACTTATTCAGGAGCAGTGGTCCGTTGGGCCGGGCCGTTGAAAGAATTTCCCGGAAATTAGTTTCACTGTTGTGATAAAAAACACTATCCCTATACTCTGTTATCAGCACCAGGTTAAAGCCGGCGGCAGAATCGGCCACCACTTCTTCGAGCCTGTAAGAAAGAATAAATCCTTTCTTTAAAGCGATATCCCTGTATACCTTCCAGTTGTTTTCATAAAAGTAAACGGCTTCAGCCCGTCGGCCCTCCTTTACTTGTACAAAATCCATAACGGTGACACCCTGAGCGGTGCTACAAAAACTCACCAACAGAAAGAAAGGAAACAAATAGCGCATAGTCTGGCTTTTACAGGCAATCTAGTTTGAAATTCCATAAGTGTCTATAAAAATTATATAACCGGTCATTAAGTTTTGCACAAACCGGCTGCTGAACTATAAAACCCGGGAATAACCGGGCTATCCGACTCTAATTAGTGTAGCTTACAGGTATACAGGCAATACCGCCTGGGATAAAATACAAAGTATGTCCAACATTACAGAACTGGTGGCCGCTGATAAAAATCTGTCCACTTTGTTAAGAGGCGTAAAGGCCGCAGATATGGAAACAGAACTCAGTCAAAAAGGTCCTTTTACCGTTTTCGCCCCCTCAGAAAGTGCCTTTGGTAAACTGCCGCAAGGGGAACTGCCTTTTTTGCTGAAACCTGAAAACAAAATAATCCTTAAAACCCTGCTGGATAGTCATATAATACCTGGAAAAACTGCTTTCAAAGATTTCAGGGACGGACAGAAACTGACAACCATCAGTGGCCGTGAACTGGAAGTGAAAGTGTTGAATGGTTCGGTAAGCATCAATGGTGCCACTATTCTTGGTCGTGACCAGGATGCCACCAATGGGATTATACACTCCCTGGACATCGTAATCCCGGCTGATTAAAAAGATATTTTTATAATCTGTGCCTAATCAATCTAATTCCGGTTGTTTTTATATTCCTTTGTACCAGTATCCCTACCATGAACGGGTACAAAATATACGATATTAAAGACGCCGACCGGTTTAACCCCTACGTTTATCCGGAAGTCAGAGATGAATTAGACAGGTTATTTTCCGCCGCCTATCTCTTCACCACCCCTGAAAAGGAGAATATTATCATCTCCTATCTAAGGGACCACTCCCTTCACAGTCATTGGCTCCTGGAACATAAAGAGCTATGCGACCTCGTTACCCATGGCAAGTGCCAGACCAGCAATATTGAAGCATTGTTTGAGGCCTGCAGAGGTAACCGGCAGTTCATGCACAGTTATGAAGAGTATATCCGGAATATTGATGTGGAGTAGTTGTACTCCACCGACGGATTCAACCACAAAAAAAAGCCACCCGTAACGGGCAGCTTTGTACAAATAAAATGACACAATCAGAATTTAAATCCGGCACCCAATCCGATAATAAACGGATTGACTTTCACATCAGATAATACAACCGGAATAGCTCCTTTAATAGTTACATCTGTTTTCAACAGAATCTTTTTCAGGTCCAGGTTCAGGAACCATTTATCGTTCAGCTGATAATCAAATCCGGCCTGTGTGGAAAATCCGACATTACTTTTGTACCCGAGATCCAGCGCCTCTTTTTTCTCTCCATAAAAAATGGAATAATTTATACCTGCCCCGATATAAGGGGTAAACGCTTTCCCTGCAAAATGATACTGCAGATTAACCGTGGGGGGTAATAACCAGACTTTGCCCAGTTTGGTGGAAGAATTGCCATCATCCAGTTTAACGGTGTGATGTGTTGTACCCAGGATCAGTTCGGCAGCTAAATTTTTACTGAAGAAATAAGTGAAATCCAGCTCCGGAGCAATTGCAGTAGAGATTTTAATATCATCTCCGGAAAGGTCATAACTGGAAGCGGGTGGAATGGCTCCCAAAACGCGGAATCTCATTTTCCATTTGGGCGCTTCAGGTGCGGCCGTTTTACTTTCCTGGGAAAAAGCAACCAATCCGGTTGCCACTAAAAAAACAAGCAGTACAATCTTTTTCATAAGTGTTTCTATTTAGGTCGCAAATGTAGTTGCCACGGATTACCCCACTTCGTGATTGTTTTCACAAGAGGACATGATCAATATTATATTTTAAATCAGTTTTTTATTCTACCTTATGATTAAAAGACAATCTGCTCTTTAATGCCACCTTTAAATACACGCCTACCTGTTTGTAATTCCAGCCCGGCTTGCGTACATTTAATAGCATGGCCAACATAAAAAACATATCACTAGTACTGTTCTTCTTGTTTTTTTCCCTTCAATCGGGCGGTCAGGTTTTTTATAAAACGCCATCTGGCAAAAAATACCATACCGATTCCTGCCGGATGGTGAATAATTTTTCCGAAGCTATAACGATTGAAAAAGCCAGGCAACTGGGACTACAGCCTTGCCTGATCTGCCGGCCGACAAACATTTATACGGGCAGTACGACTGCCACTAAAACCAGCGGACAAGCCGCAACCGTTCAATGCAAGGGAAAAACAAAAGCAGGTACCCGTTGCCGGCATATGACCCGGATCGCCAATGGGTATTGCTATCAGCACCAGCCTGAATAGAATGGATTATCTTTAGCTGTCAAAACCTTTTTCATACATTATATCCCTTAATTTCTGACAGCCTCTTCCTGCTTACCTGCAAACAATCCGATAAAATAAAACGACGCTTAGTACTTTAATTATACCGGGTCAGGAGTACCTGATCAAGTGCAGACAACTACCACGAACCGGCAGAAGAAAAACCTAAAATTCCGGTCATTCCCCCTGACCAGACGAATTTTTAATTCTTATTTACAACGGCGTAAAAAAGCATCAGATGACCGGACCTGATTTTTATGGAAGGCGGGTTGCTGTATTAACCATTATTGAAAAATCCGGTTATAGAAACCGCCTTACAGCTATACTCCGGCCATAGTTTCAAAGAGGAGGAACCCCTCGCTTAGAAAAACAAGTCAGTCAGAAAAAAACAGAAATTACCCGTTTTTTTCACCGGGCTAATAAAAGAATTAACGTGTATTTGCAGTTGGGAATAAAAAGTTCAATGAGTTCGGGCTTATAAATTTCATAACGGTGTAAAATGTGAAAACAATACTTTTCACAAGCTACATTAAGAAGATAAAATGCGAGGCGGGACGCCTCGCATAGCGGCTAACATGTAATTCATCAACTCGCCACAGGCGAGATAATACACCTGCCGGGCTGAAAGCCCGGCAGGCAGAATCAAATGCAACATTTAAAAAATGACTTATTCTGATACGGCCGGCTATAAAATACGGAATCAGGCTGCCACTCATTTCCTGACATTTACCATTGTAGGCTGGATCGATATTTTCAGCAGAAAACGTTACCGGGATATCATTTTGGAAAGCCTGGACTTTTGCCGGAAGAATAAAGGACTACAGTTGAATGCCTATGTGATCATGTCCAATCACATTCATTTTATCTGGACCTCCGCGGATAAAAATCTGAGTGGCCTGATCCGGGACTTCAAAAGTCATACCAGTAAACGCTTAACTGCTTCCATACAGGAAGAGCCGGAAAGCCGTCGTGACTGGCTGTTACATCTGTTCAGGTTTCATGCCAACCAGACGAATGCGAATGAAATTTTCCGGGTCTGGACCGGGGATAATCACCCGGAAGAAATTCATTCCGCTCACTTTTTTACTACCAAGCTGAATTATATTCATCAGAATCCGGTCAGGAACGGACTCGTCGCCAATCCGGCCAGTTATCTCTATAGCAGTGCGGCGAATTATGAAGGCCGGAAAGGCCTGATTGAAATAGATACTCTACACTGGTAACCACGGAGCTTCCAGCTCCGTGGTTGTATTATGTCGCCTCCGGCGACTTGAAGATGCTGTAAAGCAGCTGCTCAGCGAGGCGTCCCGCCTCGCCTGCTGCCTCTCTACGACATTCCATTTTAGCTCCGTCCCGCCTCGCCTGCTGCCTTTCAACGACCTTCTATTTTATCTCTGTCCCGCCTCGCCTGCTGCCTTTCAACGACCTTCTATTTTATCTCTGTCCCGCCTCGCCTGCTGCCTTTCTACGACATTCCATTTTAGCTCCGTCCCGCCTCGCCTGCTGCCTTTCAACGACCTTCTATTTTATCTCTGTCCCGCCTCGCCTGCTGCCTTTCTACGACATTCCATTTTAGCTCTGCCCCCGCCTCGCCTGCTGCCTTTCAACGACATTCCATTTTAGCTCCGTCCCGCCTCGCCAACTGCCTACTGCCTACTGCCTTCTGCCTACTGCCTACTGCCTTCTGCCAACTGCCTACTGCCTTCTGCCTTCTGCCTTCTGCCTTCTGCCTACTTCCTTCTGCCTTCTGCCTACTGCCCTTTTTATGTTGCCCCAGCCATATCTATTCCTTTCCGAAATACTACATTTGCCCCATGCAACACCTCAAATCCCAATTTCTCTTACGAGATGATATCACTTTCCTGAATTTCGGCTCTTTTGGCGCCTGCGTAAAACCCGTATTTGAAAAATACCAGCAATACCAGCTGGAACTGGAGCAGGAACCCGTGCTATTCATTACAGGCAACGGGCCGAAATACCTGGAACAGTCCAGGGAGGCATTGGGCCAATACCTGCATGCAGACAAAGACGATTTGGTGTACGTCACGAATCCCTCTTTTGCCGTAAATACAGTCGCAAGAAGCCTGAAACTCAAAACAGGGGATGAAGTGCTGACCACGAACCTGGAGTACGGGGCCTGTGACAAGACCTGGAATTATTACTGTGAACAAACCGGTGCCCGCTATGTCCGACAGCCGATCTCTTTACCGCTGACCAGTAAAGAAGAATTTGTAGATGAACTTTTCAAAGGAGTCAGTCCGAAAACCCGGCTGATTTTCATCAGTCATATTACCAGCAGTACGGCCTTGCGACTGCCAGTGGAAGAAGTGATCATTAAAGCCAAAACCCTGGGCATCCCTGTTTTTGTGGATGGTGCACATGCCCCCGGACAAGTCTCGCTTAACCTGACTACATTGGGAGTGGATTATTATACCGGTGCCTGTCATAAATGGATGCTGACGCCCAAGGGAAGTTCCTTTTTATATGTAAAAAAAGAAAAACAACCAGCCATCGATCCGCTGGTTATCAGTTGGGGATATAAGGCCGCCACTCCTTCCTCATCAACTTTCCTCGATTACCACCAGTTCAACGGCACCCGTGATTTTTCCGCCTTCCTGACAATTCCAGCGGCTATCGGATTCATGGAAGAAAATAAATGGGATCAGGTGAGTGCTTCCTGCCGGCAATTGGTGAAAGATAATGCAGCTAAATTTTTTGACATTACCGGGGGACAGGCTCTAGCCCCGCTAACTGATGACTATATTTTGCAGTTGCTCAGTATACCAATAAAAACCAGTGACCCGGACAAACTGCATGACCTCCTATTTGAAAAATATAAAATACAGGTTCCTGTCATGCAACATGGAGACAAAGTATACCTCCGTTATTCCATCAATGCATTCAACTTCCAGGCAGACCTGGACAAATTAGCCACCGCCCTGAAGAATATACAATCCAACAGCAACCTGATTGAATAAAAAAGGCCGTGTATAAGTTCAGCTTATGCACGGCACACTATAACTTAGAATTAAGCCATTTCTACTTCTTCTTTGGCCAATGGCTTCATACAGAAGAACCAGTCCTTGCAATAAACGCCTTCATCCTTGCCCGCCATCCGGTCAGCCGCAGCTCCACAACTATTGGCCGGAGGTACAATGACATCTTCACCCGGCTGCCAGTCGGCAGGAAGCGCTACGGCATGTTTATCCGCAGTTTGCAATCCGATAATCACTCTCTTTAATTCCTTGAAATTCCGACCCAGGGAAAGCGGATAGTAAATCATGGCCCGGATAATTCCTTTGGGATCAATAAAAAAAACGGCTCTGACTGCCTTGGTGGAACTTTCATTCGGCTGTATCATGCCATACTTCGTAGCTACATTCATGGAAATGTCTTCAATTAATGGAAACTTCACCTCCACGTTCTTCATATCCCGGAACTCAATCCGCTCCTTGATCGTCCTTAACCAGGCGATATGACTGTATAATCCGTCCACGCTTAATCCGACCAACTGGGTGTTTAACCGGTTAAAATCCGCCTCCAGTTTGGCAAAGGTCATAAACTCCGACGTACAGACTGGAGTAAAGTCTGCCGGGTGACTGAATAAAATGACCCATTTCCCTTTATAGTCTTCAGGGAAAGATATATTTCCCTGGGTGGTCACTGCTTCAAAATGCGGAGCAGGGTCCCCAATACGGGGCATACTGGTGATCGTTGTTTTCTCTTCTTGCTGTGTCATAACTTTTTCGTTTTACTGGTAATAAATTGTACCAGGACCGGTAATTTAACTCAGGCAGGAACCTTTCCGGAATGAGATGTATCAGTTACCATTATGATTACTGATCAAAACCGGTCTGGCATAAAAAAAGGCCAGGTTTTTACCTTGGCCTTTTACAGTTTTACTTTAATACTTTATACTAATCCTTATCCTTTTACTTTCTCCGGCAATTCATTCCGGAATACCACTACCCCGTCAAACACATCCACCAGTACCGGCTTGCTCTTGTCAATATCACCGGCGAGTATACGTTTAGATAATTGATTAACAATTTCCTTTTGTATCAGGCGTTTCAACGGACGGGCCCCGAACTGCGGATCAAAGCCCTGGTCGGACAAAAACTCAAGGGCATAGTCACTGAATTGTAAAGTGATTCCGTTCTCCGCCACCAGTTTCTTCAGGGAGTTGAGCTGTATTTTTACAATCCCCATGATCTCTCTTTTCAGCAGCGGCTGGAACATAATTATTTCATCCACGCGGTTCAGAAACTCCGGACGGATCGTCTGCCGGAGCAGGTTCATCACTTCCACTTTTGCTTTTGCGTTGGCCTCCTCAATATCCTTCTCCTTGATTCCGTCAAAAGCATCCATGATCAGGTGACTCCCGATATTGCTGGTCATAATGATGATCGTATTCTTGAAATTCACCACCCGGCCTTTGTTATCTGTCAGTCGTCCGTCATCCAGCACCTGGAGTAATACATTCCATACATCCGGGTGTGCTTTTTCAATTTCATCCAGCAATACCACACTATAAGGTTTCCTCCGTACCGATTCGGTCAGCTGGCCCCCTTCTTCATACCCTACATAGCCGGGAGGCGCTCCCACCAGCCGGGATACGGTATGTTTTTCCTGGTACTCACTCATATCAATCCGGGTCATCATGCTCTCATCATCAAAAAGGTATTCCGCCAGGGCTTTTGCTAATTCCGTTTTACCCACACCGGTCGTACCCAGGAAAATAAAGGAACCGATCGGTTTCTTCGGATCCTGAAGACCGGCCCGGCTGCGGCGGATCGCATCAGCCACGGCCGTGATCGCTTCTTCCTGTCCCACTACGCGCTCATGAAGGTGCTCTTCAAGATGCAGTAATTTCTCCCGGTCACTCTGCAGCATTTTCTGTACGGGGATACCGGTGGCTTTAGCAACGCTTTCCGCTATATCTTCCGCATCCACTTCTTCCTTCAGCAGACGTTTTTCTGTAGAGTTGGCAAGTTGAGAAGTTAATGAGTTAATAAGCGACTCCTGCTCTTTGATTTTGCCGTAACGGATTTCAGCCACTTTCCCATAATCTCCTTCCCTTTCCGCTCTTTCGGCCAGTTGTTTCAGGTTCTCAATCTCCGCTTTCCCGTTCTGGATTTTCTCCACTATGTCTTTTTCTTCTCTCCACTTTGATTTAAGGGTATCGCGTTGTACGGCCATATTGGCGATCTCGGTATTCAGTTCTTTCAGCTTTACTTCATCATTCTCCCGTTTGATGGCTTCACGTTCAATTTCCAATTGACGGATCTGGCGTTCGAGGGTATCCAGTTCTTCCGGCATGGAGTTCATTTCCAGCCGCAGTTTGGCTGCGCTTTCATCGATCAGGTCAATGGCTTTATCGGGCAGGAAACGATCCGTAACATAGCGGCTGGATAATTCCACCGCGGCTATGATCGCTTCGTCTTTGATCCGGACATGGTGGTGTGTCTCATAACGATCCTTCAGCCCACGCAAAATGGAAATCGCATCTTCCACGGAGGGTTCATCGATCATTACTTTTTGAAAACGTCTTTCGAGCGCTTTATCCTTTTCAAAAAATTTCTGGTATTCATTCAGCGTGGTTGCTCCCACGGCCCGGAGATCGCCCTTGGCCAGTGCCGGTTTCAGGATATTGGCTGCATCCATAGCGCCTTCCCCGCCACCTGCACCAACCAGGGTATGTATCTCGTCTATAAATAAAATAATCTCTCCTTCACTTCCGCCAACTTCTTTGACCACCGCTTTCAGTCTTTCCTCAAACTCTCCTTTGTACTTAGCGCCGGCAATCAGCAGTCCCATGTCCAGTGCATAAATAATTTTCGATTTCAGGTTATCGGGCACATCCCCGTTTACAATCCGATGGGCAATCCCCTCGGCGATAGCGGTCTTACCCACCCCGGGTTCACCCACCAGGATCGGGTTGTTCTTGGTACGACGGGAGAGAATATGCAAGGTCCGTCGGATTTCCTCATCCCGTCCGATTACCGGGTCCAGCTTTCCCTGGCGGGCCATTTCATTCAGGTTCTTCGCATATTTATTCAAGGCATTGAATTCCTGCGACTGGGTCTGAGAAGTTACTTTCTCCCCTTTCCTCAATTCATTAATAGCCGTTATCAGCCCCTTTTCCGTGAGCCCAGCATTCTTAAGCAATTTGGCCGGGGCATCATTACCCTGTACGATGGCCAGCATGAGGTGCTCCGGAGTTACAAATTCATCTCCAAAGGTTTTCAGCGCCGATCCGGCACGAAGCACTACATTATTGGCATCCCGGCTGATTTGCTGGGCTGCATCCCCTGAGGCTTTAGGTAATTTACTGATCAGTTCATCCAGCTTGGTCTCCAGCAGGTTGATGGTTACATTATTCTTTTTGAGCAGGTACTCAACCGGTGAATCCGGAAGTTCCAGCAACGCTTTCAGGATATGTTCCGTTTCAATATTCGGACTTTGTGCGTTAAAAGCGGTTTGCTGGGCCAGTTGAATGGCTTCAGCAGCTTTGATCGTGAAATTGCCTAAGTTCATATAAAGAGTTTAAAAGGTTTAAGAGGTTTAAAAGGTTCAGAAGTCGGAAAGTCCCGACTTTTACTAACTTTAAACTTCATAGTCAAATACTAATCCAAGGCCTTAAATTCAGTAACAATGTCATATAAATTCCTTTCTATCTGCATGAAAGTCATATCTGTATCCCTTTTCCTGTTATTCTTGCAGCCAGTCAGTGCCCAGTACAATTGGGGCGATCTGGATGCTCAACTGGAAGCCAAACAGAAAATACTGGGAAATGAATTCGTAGTGATGCTCTGGAAAGGAGATACATTGGTTTACAAAAAAGAAAAAGGAACGTTCAATTCCAAGACACAGGCGCCTATTGCCAGTTGCAGCAAATGGCTGACAGCGGCACTGGTAATGCAGTTTGTGGATGAGGGAAAGATCAGCCTCGATGATAAGATTTCGAAATATATCCCAGAGCTGAATAAATACTTTAAAAGCTATATCAGCTTCCGGGACTGCCTGAGTCATATGACTGGCATAGAGGACGAAGGAGGTTTCCTGAAAAAAATGATGCAACGGAAAAAATACAACACCCTGGAAGAAGAAGTAAATTCCTATGCGGCCCGTGATATCAGGGCAAATACCGGCACTGATTTCTGGTATGGCAGTATCGGACTGAATATGGCGGGAAGGGCGCTGGAAGTGATGACAAAACGAAAATTTGATGTGCTGATCCGGACCAAACTACTGATTCCGCTGGGTATGCGTAAAACAACTTTCACCAACCTGGAAGGCGGTGCTGTTAATCCTTCCGGGGGTGCCCAATCCACGGCGGATGACTATATGAAGTTCCTGGTGATGCTGCTGAATAAAGGCAAATACAACGGCATGCAGATCCTGAGTGAAAATGCCGTGAATGAGATGATGAAGATCCGTACTTCTGCGGCCATGATTAAATACGCACCGAAAGCTGCTACCGGATTCAATTATGCATCCGGTGCCTGGGTAGTGGAGGAAAATAACGGCAAAGCCACTGCGCTGGCCAGCCCGGGCTTATTTGGCACCTGGCCCATGATAGATTACTGCAGGGGATATGCCTACCTGGTTTTTGTGAAGAATATACTGGGTGAAGAGCGGGCAGATGCCTATTTGGAGCTGAAAAAAACAGTGGACAATCAAATCCAGGAAAATTGCCGGTAATTTCAGTACACTATACGGAAACAGTAATATATTTATTTTAAAAAAACCGATATGCAATTTTTTAAACCAGGTTTATTGGCGTTCACATTGAGTTGTACCACCTTCATTATGGCTCAACCTATAACCCTGAGTGTTAAAAGCGGACAAAAATACAAAGTGGAAAACACAACCAAAATGAACACCTCCGCAGAAGCAATGGGTCAGACAATGGAAACCATTATGAACAGTAACAATACAACAGTTTATGAGATCAAAAATGTTAGTGCTGCGGCTCTTGAACTGTCAGCCACCATTACGACCATAGTGGTAAATGGCAGTACTATGGGACAGGAAATGAGTTTCGACAGTGAAAAAAAGGATAACAGCGGGCCTATGGCGGATGTACTGACACCCATTTTAAATAAATCGAAATCCTATACCATGGACAACAAAGGCACGATTGTAAAACAGGATGAAACGGAAGAAGCCGAAGGCCAGGCCGCCATGATGGGTATAAGCAATGTCAACTATACCAACACAGATCTTTTCCTGCCCGCACTGGTGGGTAAAAGCCTAAAACCAGGAGACAGTTTTGATGATACAGGATCATTAAAAAAGGAGAAATACAGTACCCGCGATTCCGGCACCTATAAGGTCACTTCCATTGAAAATGGAATTGCCAGCATTGTCTATACCGGTATACAGACGATTATTGCCATCGGGGAACAAATGGGAATGGAAGTGACTACGAACAGCAACAACATCGTGAAATCAGAATACCAGGTAGATGTAAATACAGGTATTGTACTTTCCAAGGCTACCGTGATTGAATCCAGCGTGAGTGTGGATATTGCAGGTATGACCATCCCCGCAACAGGCAAAACAATTGTTACCGTAAAGGTCACAGCTTTTTAATCATTAAATTACAGATTATTCCTCTAAGGCTTTCCGCATGGAGGGCCTTTTTATTTAAAGTCTTTTTTGCTGGCAATTTTTACTACCCTGCAAGCTCACGGATGCTCAGGGAATAACCTGGCAATGATATCTCTGCTTATTAAGTTATCTTTAGTGAACTAATCGGAATGGCATGTATGAGCACCGCAAACAACCCCTTGCTTCCAAAGCCACCTATTACCAACGGGTACTGAAAAATATACTGTTTGCCGGGCTTATACTCAGCCTCTGCCTGCTGATCGGTATTGCCGGCTACCATTACTGGGGAGAAGCCAGCTGGATTGATGCCACCCACAATGCCGCTATGATTCTGAGTGGTATGGGTCCGGTCATTGAGATAACAACGGTTAGCGGAAAAATATTCTCATCGGTTTATGCCTTATTCAGCGGGGTGGTCTTCATCACCAATGTCGGCATCATATTGTCCCCTGCCTTGCACCGGTTGTATCACCGGTTGCATCTGGAAGATGAAAATTGAACGCATAAATTAAATCATTTCTTCTTGAAAACGATCTGTTCTTCTAGTTTGGCGGCAATTTTACTAAAGAATTCACGGAGACCTCTGTATTCATCCGGCTTGAAATAGGTTTTAGTAATATCAAGGCCATATTGAATCGTGACCTTCCCATTGGCTGTGGTTACGGTATAGTCAAATGCAGCATCCTTTTTCCCGTTTATATCAGCCGAAAACGAAGCTGGTAATTCTTCTACCTCGTATCCCTCAGGCACCCGTATATGAACCGTATATTGCTGGCTGATCTTATATGGCATTTCAACAGGGTACTTTCGCTCGGCTGATTTTAATGGATTCTGGCGAAAATAGGGTACCAGCACAGGTTTCAGGTAGAGCTCATTATCGGCTTTGACCCCCGTTTCGGTCTTGTAAGTCACTTGCAGTGATGTACCAAACTTCTCCAATGACTCAACGGTAAGATCTGATACGCTTTCACCGGCAATCTCATCCAATGCCAGCTCTTTCCTGAACGATTCAAGCCCTGCCTTTTTTATTTTCTCCCTCAGCTCTTCAGAAGCAAAGAAACCATACCGGTGATTGACCGTTGACTTCCATTGAGGACTATCAGCCATGTTGAAATTAATGTCAACAGACATTTCATCGGATTCAGTCAGCTGATCAGGAAGCAGGTGGATCAGCGTCGCTTCCCGGTTCAATACCCGGGCCTGTCCATTATAACATTGATATGGTAGTTTTCCAAAACCCAGGTAAGGATGTGTGGCATCCAGTAGCCAGTCATCCTCATCTGCCTTTACCCGGCAAACCAAGTAGTTGAATTGGCCAGTTATTGGAAATGCCTCGGTGGAATAACCATGTTCACGGGTACTGAGCATCACCGGGTCGGCCTGCAAACCGGCGTAGCGGAGCATGGCTACGAGGAGCAGGTTCAACTCCAGCATATTACCGCTTTTTGCAGCCGCCACTTTTTTCAATGGGTTTCTTCTGACACTCTCATCACTATTGAGTGAAAACCGTGTACTAACATAGCTATATATAGCTTTTGCGATGTCTGATTCGGAAGTTGCCCCTTTCAGCACCTGTTTCATTTCTTCTGGCCACCATTCCCCGGTATTCTCCATTTCATTGACAAAATCAAGGCGGTTGAGTACAGATGCGGTAAACTCGGGCCAGGTAGCCTGTAATGTTTTTTCTACCAGTGGTTGCTGGAAGCCGGAAAGCTGAAACCAGATCCGGTTCATATAATTATCCGGAGAACTGGTATACGCTTCTTCCTTAAAAGCTGGAACATTACTGATCACCCACCGGTGATGCGCGATCCTGCAGTTGATCATGAGCCGTTCATCCACCGTTTTACCCGCATATACATCCCGCATGAAAGTCAGGTTGTAAGTACCCGGTTTCAGCTCAGTATCGGCAATGGTGAACGGCAAAATGCCTTGTTGCAGCATGATATAATTCAGGAATTCCGGGAATGCCACCCGGTATTCTGACCACAGGCAGGGCACTTCCCCCTGAAAATACCAGGGCCGGAGATTAAACAGGTAGCCGGAAGTGAGCGTGTATTCGTATTCAATGATGGCGCCTTCTTTAAGACCGGGCAGGGTGAATTTTTTCCGTATATGGTTCCGGTTCAGTTTTTCAGTATAAACATCCGACTTCGTGTTCAGTTTTGTTTCGGTCACCTTACCTCCTTCCAGTACCCATGTCACCGCATTCAGTTTGCTTACTTTTTCCTGCTCTTCCTCGTTGGTAAACAGATCAACGACGACGGTACCCCGGTCAAATGAAGCCTTCTTCAATAAATGGATCCTCCGGCGGATCCTGGTCTCGAACTCGAAACCACCATCATTGCTGCCATTGACTTTTGTTTCGCTATACTCGGCCAGCACCACGGCTGTCGCCCCGGAATCTATGGGATAGTACAGGGCACCAAGCATGACGGGCGTCACTGTGGGGAAACGGCTTTCATCTGCAGCGTCCTGCGCTGATAATTCAAACATCGCTGCGCATAGCAGCAGGCATAAACGAATTTTCATAAAACACCTTATAAAGACAAGGTTTAAAAACTTTTCGGCGTTGTCTCATTCTTCACCAGGACCAGCTTCGCACGATCTGCTTTATACATCGCATCATAGAATTTTACCAGTTCCGCGTATTCTTTTGCCGGAAACTTACCCGCATAATGATCCAGACTACGGTAGTAGAGGATGCGGTTGCCTTCCATCTTTACTGAACTACGGAACCGTCCAAACTTTGTATCCAGCACCACTTCCTGAGGTACCGATTCTACGCTATAGCCTGCCGGTATAGTAATCTCCACGCTATCTATATCCCGGTATTCCATATCCAGTTCCACTTCATACTTCCGGCTCTCATTTGGCGTGAGCCGGCGGGCATGACGGGACATAATATTCGGTACAATAAACAACCGCTTGCCGGTAATGGTGGCATAATTACTGACCGTAATATCCAGTTCTTCATCAATGGTCGGGAACCTGGATTGGTTTTCCTTATAATTGAACCGGCCCACTTCATACGTGGCAAAATCCAGCTGATGCTGCAGGTATTCTTTCACTTTGTCTTTTGACAAGGCATTAATCATCATGTGCAGGTCATCCTGTTGCATACAGCTGTAGGTCGATCTGGCTTCTATTTCCAGGGTGGCTTCTTCATTCAAAACCGCTTTCACATTCCGCACCTGGGTATTCTCTTTCATTCCGTAACGGGGGGTGGTCACCAGTTTTCCGCCTTCCTCGGTTATTATAACGGCATGCCGGTTACCCGTGAAGTCGCCCATATAACCCGGCGACTGGGTCTGGCTGGTACATTCCAGCCACAAAGTATCCCCTGGCAGCGGGACCGATAAAATCACATGATTAAACTGACTGGAAGAAAAATCCACCTGAATATCATCGGCTCCGTCCCCGGATTTGATTACCGTATAGAATGATGGAATGCCTGCCTCCTTTAACAATGCATACATGTAATTGGATAACGCTTTGCAATCCCCATATAATTTATTGGCCACAAAGGAGGCTTCCAGTGGCCGCCAACCTCCAATCCCCAGCTGAATACTGATATACCTAGTGTTTGCCTGCAGGTAACGGTAAAGCCGGATTACTTTCTCCTCGTTCGTGCCGGCGCCCCGGGTCAATTCGGCCACTTTTGCTTTTACCGGTTCCGGCAACTGATCACGTCCTTTATTGAGTGATAAAATAAATTTTCCAAATGATGACCAGTCATTCATATTGCCTTTATAATCCTCGATCACAAAGGAGGAAGGAGCAAACAGTACATATGGAGCGATATTTTTCCACGACGGTGCGGCATATTCCCTTTTAATAGATTCGAAATTGGCCAGGCTCCAGGTATATATTTTACTCTTGCCGCTCTCCTTTATGTCCGGTTCACGGGAATAGTTGAACTCCTTATACCTGAGCAGATAACCGGAAGGGACATCTACTGCAAAACTGCTCTTCTCCACTGAGATCAGTTCGCCGAAAACCGGTACCCAGGAGGGGAAAAACATGGTTTCCTTCTTCACCGATTCGATGGTATACTCTATCGTATACGGATATACCCTGTAATAGAAATTGTGTTTCTTATACCGGTTATCATCCGCCAGGCTCTCCCCGCCTGAACCGGAGCCATCTTCAACGTCTTTACTCTTCAGGCTTTTTAATTTTTTCCCCATCCCGTCGTATAAAGCCCCTTCCACGGATTTTATTTCCAGGAACTTATGATAGGGCTCAAAAAATTCGGAAAAGTGGTTACCCTCCTCATTGAGAATCGTAATAACATAATGTTCCCGGATAAACAAGCGGTCTTCTTTCTGCAATTCCACATATTGCTCATGTACCCTGACCACCGCATTCGCGTTCTTCAATAAAGCCGGGGGTATTTTAAATACCGCGTAATCCCCATCGCCGGCCAATGCTGTCAGACTAATCAGTCCGCTGAACAAATAGAGGCTAACCCATTTTCTCATTTGCTTACTTTTTCTTTTTGAATACAATCTGTTCTGACTCCTTCGTCACAATCAAATTGAAAAACTCCCGCAACATTTCATATTCCTCCGGATCAAAATAGGCCCGTTTCAGCTGCACCCGGCAACGGAATGAAATGCTGGTGCCTGACTGGGAAATGCGGTATTCAAACATTCCCTCTTCCGCTTCATTCATTTTGACCACCATTGATTTTGGCAGTTCATCCACCACATAGCCTTCCGGCACTTCCATCTGCAGGTTATAGGTCCGGTCAAATCCATAAGGCATTTCCACCGGATAGAACCGCAGCGCGGATTTAAACGGATTCTCTTTATACCCTTCACTGGCCAGCAGGGGATTAAAATAAATGATGTCTTCTTTCGGGTCAAGAATATCAAAATCATAGTTTACCCACACCAGTTCCTCTGGTTTGTTGAGGGAATCGAGTTTCAACTTGGCAATGGAGACTTCCTGGGTAAAGGATTTTTTTATCTCCGTCTCGAGTGACTCTTTCCCTTTCTCATTCACTTTTTCCCGCAAACTGAAAGACTCGAAATAACCCGGCACCCTGTTCAGGCTGCCCACCATATTCCCTTTCTCGTCGTTGATCATGAATACACTGGTACTGCTTCTTTCCATCAATGTATCGGGTGTAAAATAAACAGGGTCTGCTGTCTTGTTCACCACCCGGGCATGGCCGTTGTAACAACGTACCGGAAGATGACCAAATCCCAGGCGGGGTTCCGTAGCATCCATAAAATAGGCGGTATTCCCGATATCTGCTTTCACCACCACATAATTGTATTGGCTCTTCAGCGGATAGAGTTCATAGGTTTGCCCGTGCGAACGGGTACTGAGCATAACCGGATCAGCCAGAATTTTTTCATGTTTCAGCATGGCGGTCAGCAACAGATTGATCTCGGAAACAGTCCCCTTTTTGGTTTTAATAATATTCTTCAGGCTTTGATCCGCATAAAAGTCACTGTAATTGGTACAGGTGAAATTATCCCTGACATAATAATAGATCCGGCGGGCTTTCTCCAGATCTGATTTGGCGCCCAGCACAAGCGGATTAGTATATTCATCCAACCAACCGTTATCCCGGGCAATTTTTTCCCCGAACGACTCATCGAGCAGCAAGTCGGTGGTCACTTTAGACCAGGACTGTACGAAATTCTTATACGCATAAGGCGGACGTGTTTCAGCCAGTTGAAACTCGATCCGGGTGATATGATTCCGCAAAGTGGAAGTAAAATTTTCCTCTTTTAAGGCCGGCACATTTTTGATCACCCAACGATGATCGGTCACATTGGTGGAAAATTGTCCTCTTTCAGAGGCGCCAGTACCCCTGGAATCTATAATGGTAAAAGTTGTACTACGGGTATTTTTCTTCGTTATATCGTATTTTTTATACCCACGTGATAAAAAAGTAAACCCCAGGAACTCCGGCAGCTCCAGGTTATACTCACTCCATAAAACCGGATAGGGGCCCTGAAATAACCAGGGATCCAGTTGCGTGAAAAAGTCCGACCGGACCGTATACTCGTATTCAATGATGGACCCTTCTTTAACATTCGGCATCGTAAACTTCTTTACAAAGCGATTCCTGTTGATTGTTTCTTTGAACACGCCATTTTTAGTATCCAGTTTAGTTTCCACCACTTTCCCATTCTCCAGGTTATAGGTGACCGCTTTCAGTTTGTCCAACTCTTCTTCCACATCCATGTTCTTGTAGAAAAAAATGGACTCACTGGCTGCATCAAAGGCATTTTTATTGAGGATATGCACTCTCCGGTATCGTTTGGTGATAACCGAGATGCTGCTCTTGTTATTTCCTTCCATAAATGTATAGCCGATATCCGCTATGACTACCGCTTGTGCATTACTGTCGATCGGATAAACAGTAGTAGCAAAATCTTTGGCCGTAACATTTCCAAATTTTACGGGTGGCTTGTCCTGTGCGGATAAAAGCAACGACCCTGACCAGGCGATCAGGCAGAGAAAGATCCCTTTTGAACTCATAGTGATGGTTTTGTAGTTAAATTAGCCGAATAAAGGCCAATTTTACAGAAAATTATAAAAAAAGAGGCTAAACAAAAATCAGGTCGCCAACTAATTTAAAACAGCCTGTTAAATATCCTGAGTACTCCCGTTTTAAATACGACAATTATCAAGGAAACAGCCCGCCGGCTGGGTTTTTCCTATTGCGGCATAGCCAAAGCGGAAAAACTGGACGAGGATGCCCGCCGGCTGGAAAAATGGCTCAAACAGGGCCGGCACGGGACTATGCAGTATATGGAGAATCACTTCGACCTTCGGGTGGATCCTACTAAGCTCGTACCGGGTGCCCGGTCAGTGATCACCCTGCTGATGAATTACTTTCCCACTGCACAGCCCGCCCCGGAGGCTCCCCGCATTTCAAAATATGCCTGGGGAAAAGATTATCATACGGTGATCCGGGGAAAATTGAATGAATTACTGGATACGATCCAACAGAAGGTCGGAAATATTGAGGGAAGGGGATTTGTAGACTCCGCCCCGGTACTGGAGAGAAGCTGGGCGCAACGAAGCGGGTTGGGATGGGTGGGAAAAAACGGAAACCTGATCCATAAACAAAGTGGTTCCTTTTTCTTTATAGCCACCCTGATCTGTGACCTGGAACTGGAATATGACGACCCATTGGCCAAAGATTATTGCGGCAGCTGCACCCGTTGTATCGATGCCTGTCCCACAGAAGCCATCCTGCCTGATAAAGTAGTGGACGGCAGTAAGTGCATTTCTTACTTTACGATTGAACTCAAAGAGGCCATGATTCCTGAGGAAATGAAAGGAAAATTCGACAACTGGGCTTTTGGTTGTGATACCTGCCAGGATGTATGTCCCTGGAACCGCTTCTCCACTCCCACACAAGAATCAGGATTTACAGCATTGCCGCAAATCCTGGAACTGTCCACCAAAGAATGGGAAGCCATGAGTGAAGAACAATTCAAAAATTGGTTCAGGGATTCTCCCCTGAAACGCAGTAAATGGTCGGGTATCCAACGTAACCTGAAGTTCCTGCATACGGATTAGAAACCCCAACCCAGTTTTAATGACAAAGCATTGAAACTATAACTGTATTTCTCCTTTGACACCGGGCAGGGGGCAATGAGGCAGGGCATTGCATAGGTCATTTCCTGGCTATGTGCTTTATTATTATACCCCAGCTGAATCAGCAGGTTGTCATTCTGCTTTCCGATATTGATCTTATACCCCAACCCAGCTGTCCAGAACAGTCCGGAGCTAAACTGTAACTCATAGCCCCATCCATTGGTGAAATAATCCGGTTTCCCCCAGGGATAATTTATACCTGCTCCTGCAGCCAGGAATACCTGGCGACGCGGACTGGTGGTAAAATAGCGATTGGCAGATACGAAAACCGGGATACTGCGCTGATAGTACCAGTCAATCCCTGCGCCAATACCTGTAAACCAGTTATTAAAAGCCACCCCGTTGACCGTTTGCAATTGCGGGGCATTATCGGAGCCGCCGATCAGTATGCCAACCGTATTTTGCGTGGAAAAGCGGGGTTTGTTTTGAGCGTGCAGTCCGGCAGAGAAAATCATCAGACAAAAAAGTACCGGGAAATAATAACGCATAAAATTATTTTTTAACAGTGATCTTACTCCGCAATACAGGACTTACCGGGTTACTGATATTATACTGGTAAAGACCATCCTCGGCCACTACCAGCAGGTTATCGTTCCAGGCAATAGCATCATAGGTATTCATGCCGGTTATATGCTTCTTCAGGGATAAGCTGGCAGGTGCCGCCGCATCATATACTTTGATCCCGTCTCTCCCATCACAGATATACAGGTAGCTACCCGATTTGGCCAGTCCATGCGGATTGGTCAGGTTATAGGTTTTCAGCAGAAATGGCGAACTCATATTACTTACATCCACCACATCCAGCTGGTTGGCGGTGCCGGTACAGGCGGTACCATCACGCAGGGTGACATAAGCATAGTTTCCGTCGGTAATGACAGGGTCACAGGCACGCGCATGCGAAAACTGCCCTTCTCTGACCGGTACAGCCGGATTCGTGATATCGTAGATAAACATACCATTGGAGGAGCCGATGAACAGTTTATTACGAAAAGGATAAATAGTTTCAATATTCCAGCCCACATTGTTGGTAGCGGTCTTCTGCGGATCTGTGGGGGTATTGAGTTGAAAACTCAGCAGGCTGTAATTATTCACGCAATACAGGTAATCGCCAACAATAGACACCCTGGCCATCGAGCCGGCCACCCCGGTTGGATTGCTTGCCGCACCGGACTGATTTGCGGTTCCTCCTGCTGAACTGGAAAATACCAGCATATCTGCTTTATTACTGTTGAGAAAATCACTATGATTCACCGTGGTGTCTTTCCGGATCCAGTCCACAATCACCCGGCTGCTGTCGCTGGTCATTACATATCCGGCATACCGGTGCGGAAACACCTGCGGAATATACCGTACAAAACGAGCGGCCAGCGGATCCGTAATATCCACCACTACCATATCGGTATAGAGGTCCGCATAGAGTGTACTCCCTTTTACCGCGATATCCAGATTACCAGGAATATTGATAAAGGCCTTACGGACCGGATTAGCCGGATTGCTATTGTCAATGATATGCACACCCTTGTCTACTTCACTCAGGAAAATATAATTACCATAGAGATAGATTTTACCCGGATGCTCCACTTGTTGCGGGGCATTGGAACGGATATTGGCATATACCACCGACTTCTGTTCATAGACAGGACGGGCAATGGTATAGGTATAAAGCATTTTGTCCTTGAGGCAGGACTGAAACACAAATGCGGTCAATACAGTAAGGAGGAAAATTCTGATACGCATATTAAACAGTTTGATAGATTGACAATGCAATTAAAATTACCGTTGCACGGCTATTTTTTCAATAGCCAGCGAAACTGGATTCCATAACTGCTCTGATGATTGAAGTCAGGCGGGTTGGTTTTCTGCAGCCGGGAGATATGGTAATTGTAATAAACACCTGCTGTCAACGGATGCTTGGTCCGGGAAGCCAGGGTGGCTGTAAGTCCGGTCTGGTAGACCAGGCTGAAAGAATTATACACTTTTTTATCCCGGAAGAAAATCCGGCTTGCCGGATCATAAACCAGTGCCCGGCTGGCAATCAGGAAGGAGGGTACAAAACCGTTTTCCCATTCAATGGCCGGCCAATTCGACCCTTTATTCACTTGCCAGTGCAGGAGTAAGGGCAGCTGCAGGTAGTAATAACGGTTCGTAAACCTGGAGGCATTTCCGGATCGGTAAAACCCATTCCGTGTATCTGTATTAAATGGGGAACTCAACTGGCGTATACTGTCCACTCTTGTACCCACCCGTTGTTTTCCTGAATAGTATGACCAATTCAGTCCTGCAGAAAAGGAGGTCTTTTTTCCTAACTGGCGTTTTACAAAAAGACCGGTATGTATGCCCGAACCTTTGAGCGGCACAGAGTCCGCAAAACTCTGGTTATTGAAGTTTCCATTTCCGGAGGATACCCCTGATTGCAGGGCATCAAAACTTTTCTCACTGAACAAAGACAACCCTCCCCGGATTAGTCTGGACTCTCCATAAGCGAATACGATTCCGGTCTGCCATTTACTTTTTTTGGATTTCCGCAATGATGGCGTGGTCTGCTGCTTATCATTCCCGACCGCCTGAACGGTATCTGCAGGTTTGGCTGTACTTATATCAACAGGCACTGCAACGGCAAGAGTTGCTGTGGCTGGAACAGGGGGTTCCGTAGTACTTTTGTTCTCCGATGTTGAAGCAACAGGAAATTCCGTTGTACTCTTTTGAGTCGCAACCTGGCTATCATTATCCGGGACTAATTTATCAACCTTATTTTTTGGCGAGGTCTGCTGCCTTGTTGTCTTTCCTGAACCAGCAGTGAGTTGTGCCTTTGAAGTAAGTTCTTTATCTGCCGTTTTTTTATTTAGTTGTTTAAGGGAACTGCTTTTAACCAGCAATGGAGCGTTTATTCCGGTAGTAGTTTCACCGCGGTTGATTTTTGACAAATCTTTTCCAACTGATGGACTGCTGGATGGGTCAGCTACATTGATCTTTTGTTCCTTGTCGTCCTTTGCAGGCAACGCTATTTCTTCCCTGGGATCTTTCGTATTTTTTTCAGTTGATCTGATAACGGATGAGTTACTCCCTTCCTTTGTTATGCTGAGTGCAGGCCGGTCATTACTTTCCCAAAACCACCAACCACCGAATCCTGCCATCAGCAATCCGGCCAGGCAAAACCAGAAGATCAGGATTCTTCTTCTTTTCCGTTCACGGATTCTTCGCTCCACTTCCATCCATACCGGTGCGGAAGGCGGAAGGCGGAACTCCCCCATCTTTTCCTGTACCCCTTTATCAAATTCATTATCCCGCATAGTGGTCATTTTTAATCTGTGATTTTTTTTCAACCCAACTGATCAGCAGGCTACGGGCCCTGGCATACTGCGAACGGGAAGTACCATCAGAGATTCCCAGCATGGAGCCTATTTCCACATGGGTAAACCCTTCCACGGCATGCAGGTTGAAGATGGTCTGGTAACCCGTTGGGAGTTGCCGGATCAATTCCGCCAGTTCCCGGGCAGTCATTCTGACTTCTGCATCATTTTCCACCACCGGATGAAGCGCGTCGTTGTTATCAAATGAAAGATCGGTCCGGTAGCGACTGTGTTTTTTCAGGAAATTCAGGGCAGTAGTGACCATGATCCGCCGGATCCAGGCCCCGAGCGGCCCTTCAAACTGGTAGGTATGCAGGAACCGGTATACTTTCACGAATCCATCCTGTAACACATCTTCCGCGTCGGCCAACGATTTGGTATAGCGATAACAGACCCCCAGCATCTGCTCCGCAAAGCGGTCATACAGTTCTTTCTGGGCAGCTGGTTTGCCTTTGAGGCAGCTCTTTACCAATTGGCGTTCATCCATGTTTGTGTATACAGTATGACTGACACCGGGAAATGTCCGGTCGTTGCACGGGAACTGGTCTGAATTTAAAAATCATTCTGGGCAAGTATATAAGTAAGCTGGCGGGTAAATCCGGCCCAGACTTTCCGGGCATCAGGATGCTTATAATACCGGTAAAATAGTTGCCGGGTATCTTCGGTATTCCGGCCAAAAGAATAGTAGTAAACAGCGAGATTTAAAGCTATTTCCTTCCTGATCCCATCATCCTGGGCTATATCATCCTCCAGTGGCTGGTAAGGCTGTTTTCCCAGTTTCTCCAGATTATCAAGGATCGTCTTTTTCAGGGTGGGGTCGCCGGGTACCACCCCCATTTTCCCTTTCTGGTAACGCAGGAGGATACTGCTGTTGGAGAATAAACCAGCACCGGTGGTATCTTCATAGCCGCAGGCAAAACAGGTGAAGAAATAGCCGTATTGTTCGTGGAAATCGTAAACAAATTCCTTTTCTTTTGTAATGATGGTATTGCCGGCAAACAACTTCGCCACCTGCTGGTACTTATTCAATCCGGTATATTTAAAAATATACAGCTCATCACAGCAATGGGCCCCGCCGGTATAATTATATACCAGTAGTTCCTTGCGGCCATCCTTATCCAGATCGGACAGTGCATAGTCCCCGTATTCCGTTTCGCCCAGTTCCGCATTTCCCAGGCTTTTCAGAAATGCAGCCAGGGATTTTGTCTTTTTATTTTTCAACAGCAACATCAGTTTGCCTGGTGTTTTGGTCTTCTCCCCTTCCTGGAAAAAAAGAATGGTAGGATCTGTCGGTACATCCAGTGCGCTGTCACGGGCATACATGACTGAATCCGTTTCCACCTGCGCATTAAGCCGTTGGCCGGACAGGAATAACAACGAAAAATAAAAAGGAAGAAACGGGATGCGCATACGAACAGTTTGTATAAAGATAAAAAAAAGGCTGCCAAATGAATGGCAACCTTTAAACGTGTCTGCTGTATGACTCGTCTGCTGTCTTAAGTAAGCTTAAAATGCGGGATCCGTCGGAGTATTCGGGTTATTATCCCTTTCCCTCAGCGGATAAGGCATCAGGTTTCTTTTCCGTTCTGCATTCGGCCGGCCAAAGCGACGCATATCCTCCAGTTTGTGACCAGACATATACAGTTCGATGCTACGATGCTTATAAATGGAATCCAGCAATTGTGCCTGGCTAAATGAACCGGTAATCGTGGACAAGCCAGCTCCAACGGCAAATGGATCGGCAGCGGGCAGCTTGGTCACCACTTTATTGAGTTCCACCAGTGAATTCGTCAGGTCAGGCGATGTAGCCCGCGCATAACACTCCGCTTTGATCAGCATGATCTCACCCGGCAGGTAAACCGGGAAGGCGGTTCCGGCCGCATTACCAAAACCATTGATCCTGAAACGTGGAGCAATGGTAGGATTGATACTGGTAAAGAATGCCACCCTTCTGTCGGCAAAGTCAGGCTGCAAACCCGTTACCAGTCCGAGTGTGGAATCTTTCACCTGCACCACATTATTGGTGGAAGTGGCCGTTTCAAAAATCGGATTCAGTGAAAGCGCATCAAAGTTGAAGCTGGATTTTTTTGTAAGATCCACGGCATTTGCCGCAGTAAGCGCCTGCGGGTAAAGTCCGGCATACAGGGAATACCTTGCTTTAAGGGCATTCAAGGTGTTACTGATATCAATACCAGCAGGTACACTTGAAATAAAGGAGGCGCTGATGGCATTGGCACTGATCTTAGCCATGGCATTATCGATCACCGCGATAGCCTGTTTGAAGCCGTCCACCCGGTCAATAAACGTAACATTGGTTCCTGTTGTAGCCGGTACTTTTTCCCAGAACTGGGCCATATCACCGATTGAAAGTGCTTTGAAGATACTGGCATAAGCAATCAGCCCGCTGGCGTAATTCTTATCCGATAACTCGTCTGCGCTGGCAATTACTTTATCCGCATCATAGATCACTTTGTTACAGGTGGTCCAGAAAGTGGTCAGCATGGTATTGTTACCATCCACGGCAGTACCTCCGGTGGCTACCTGTACTTCGGCCGTATTACCCGCATTCACCACGAAGAGTTCGTTGGTGGTAAGTCCGTTGATCGTAACCAGGTTGTAAAGTGTGCTGCCGCGGCCGAGTGTATACACCCGCTGCAGGCCCACTACCACTCCGGTCAGGCCCTTCGGTGAACTGAACACCTGTTCATCCGTAGCCGCATTCGGGTTGGAAAAATCCTTTTTGCAACCCGAGGGAATAACAGCAGCACCGGCGAGTGCCACTATCATGGTATATTTTAAAATATTGTTCTTCATTTTGTTTCTTTTTGTCGGTTTAGAATTTAGCAGATAAGGCTACACTGAAGGTCTTGGGAATCGGCACGGAACCGAAATCAATACCACGCAGGATCGTACTTTGTCCCCCTGCATTTACTTCCGGATCGTATCCTTTGTAATTATCCCAGCTGATCAGGTTGCGTCCGCTGACACTGAGGGTAACATCTTTAAACATTTTCAGGTTACCAAATGCATAGCTCAGCGACACTTCACGGAGCTTTACAAAAGATCCGTCGTCCACTCTCCATTGTTCAATGGTAGCGTAGAAGCTGTTGATATAGCCCCGGGGATAAACACCGGTCTGTTCTTTCTCTGCTTCTTTGCCATTTCCTACCCCCTGGCGGGTTCTCCAGTCGGCATTAAATACATCCACTCCCTGTACCGCATCCAGCTGAACACGAAGGCTCAGTCTTTTATAACTAAATTCATTCACCAGTGAACCGGTCCAGTCCGGGTTGGGGTCGCCAATGATGCGACGCACCAGCGGATTGGTGCCAATGGGTAAGCCGGTGGAAGGATCACGGGTTACGGTATAATTCAGCGCACCATTCTGGATCCCTCTTTCTCCCTGCGGGAAACCGGATCCGTTTTTCACCAGACCGCCATTGGCATCCAGCGCAAAGAAGGCCCCGTAGAATACACCGATCGGCTGTCCTTCGATGATGGCCACCGGTGCACCCTGGTTGGTGCTTAATAAAGTGAGGGCCTGACCAATCTTCACCGCCTTGTTACGATTACGGTTATAGATGGCCGTGGCTGACCAGTTGAAGTCTTTTTTCGCTACCAGTTTTGCATTGATCACCAGTTCCACTCCTTTATTTTCGAGACTGCCGAAATTATCCAGCAGGCTGCTGAATCCGGTAGTGGGGGCGATAAAACGGTTGATCAGCATATCATCCACCTTCTTATTATAGATATTGGCCTGTACATTGAGCCGGCTGTTGAAAAAGCCGAGATCAACACCAAACTCAATTTCTTTCTGGCGCTCCGGTTTAACCAGGGTATTAGCCAGTGTGGTGTTGGAAGAAAGGGCAGTACGGCTGACAAAGGTATTGCTGCTATACGTATTGAAACGGGAAAAAGCGCCGATACCGGTCAGGTTTCCGCTTTCGCCGTAAGCCAGGCGCAGTTTGGCAAAATTCCAGAATTTGCTGATACTGCTTTTTTTCCAGAACTCATGCTCACTGATCACATAGCTTCCGCTTGCTTTCAGGTATTTCTGATTGCGCTGATCTTTACCAAAAACAGAAGATCCATCCACGCGGATAGCGCCGGTTACATATAACAGACTCTTATAACCGAAGTTTTGCTGAAAGAAATAACCCCAAACAGAAAATTCGCTTCTCTCATCCACGCCTTGCAGAATCGTACTACCGCCAGTGGCCGTTTGCACAAAGGGGGCTAAACCACGGCTCTGGAGCAGTGTATAGCCTGATTTTTCATACTGTAATGAATAACCCAGCTGAGAAGTAGATGTAATATCCGGTGTTAATTTAGTCTGGTAAGTAGCGTTCAGATCATTGTTGATCTGAAAGAAATTATAATTACCGGCACTGGCATACCCGTTACGGGTAGGATCCAGGGCGGCGCCCCCACCAAAGAAACCATCACTTACGTTATAAGCAAACGGAGGAATAAACGTTTCCCCTTTCTGTGCATACTGATCGATACCCATGGTATAATCGACCGTCAGTCCTTTGAAGGGTCTTATTTTCAGACCTGCATTGGCAATGATCCGGTTGGTTTCCTGTTTTTGTTTGATATCCTCAATAATGGAAACCGGATTCACCCGGCCGCGTTCACCGATCGCTTTGATATTGCCCAGTGCATCCCTGTCCCATAAATTGTGAATGTTCCCGATGATATTTATCGAGTTCATCGGTGAGAAGAAAGAGTTACCATCGGGTTTCTCGTTGCTCAGGCTGTTGATAAAGTTTAGTCCCATGTTGAAATTCACTTTATTACCCAGGGCCTGGTCGAGATTCACCCGAAAACTGAACCGGCGGAAATCGGTGTTCTTGATAATCCCTTCATTCTTAAAATAAGAAGCAGAGGTATAGTACTTTGTTTTGTCTTTACCCCCGGCTACCGAAATATTGTTATCCGTACCCATGGCACTGCGGAAAATATAATCGTTATAATCGTACCGGGTAACGGCCGTGGTATTGGTCAGTGCCGGTGTCAGGATATCCTGTGTTTGAGCACCAGGACCATCAGCTGGTCCGCCGAATTTGGTGGGTGATTGATTCACCGGAACTGATTTACGCAATGAACTTACCGTCATGCTGGAGGAAAAGCTGACAACAGGCGCCCCTGCAGAACCTCTTTTGGTGAAGATCTGGATCACCCCGGCATTAGCACGGGATCCGTAGATCGCGGCAGCGGCAGCACCATTCAGGACTTCTATCCGATCAATATCGTTGGGATTAATATCAGCCATCCGGTTCTGACCGACTGTACCGATAAAATTCTGTCCATCATAGTTCGCACTGGTATTGGTCACACGGGTGGTCGCATTGTTCACGATCACACCATCCACTATATATAAAGGTTCTGAGGAACTGTTGACGGAACTGATACCACGGAGGCGAACAGAAATTCCACCGCCGGGATCTCCGCTGTTCTGAATGATCTGTGCTCCGGCTGTTTTACCCTGCAGGGCAGCCAGTACATTACCGGTAGCTCCTTTGTTAAGCTGATCGGCTTTTACCGTACTCACATAACTTCCCAGCTGCTTTTTGGTAGTACCGGCTGATACCCCGGTTACCACTACTTCATCCATATTCAGGGCATCTTCGGCCAGAATTACATCAGAGGTATATGATTTTTCGGAGCCCACATTAATGGACTGTTCCTTTGTCTTGAAACCAACGCCGGAGAAAACCAGGACATAAGTACCGGGCTTAACATTAGCGTCGAAGGCATAAGCACCATCGGCGCCAGTGGCGGATCCAATAGTCGTATTCCGGATCAGTACAGACACAAAGGGAATTCCCTTTCCATCCGCGCCGGTTACTTTACCGCTGATATGAACCTGGGCCAGCAAAGGCCCGGATACCAGCAGCAAGAGGAAAACAAAAGAAAAGTTCATCCCTTTCTTTTGTGCATAGCATAGCAGATTTCTCATTTTGCGGTTTTTGTTTGAATGTTTATATTAAAAAAATCGTTCTTATAATATCTGTACTCCGGCATTCCGGAAAGGCTCCAGCTTAGGATCATCCGGCGCCAGCTCCGTTATAATAATATCCAGTTCAGACAGGTCAGCCACTTTAATTTTCTGTTGTGTATTCAGTTTTTCAGAAATCGTCAATGCCACTACTTTCCGGGAGGCCCTGATCATCGCTTTTTTTATCTGTACCACTTCCCAGTCATTATCGGTAAGTCCCAGTTCAGGGTCAAGGGCATTAATCCCGAGAAAACAGATGTCCGCATTAATCTGGGCGATTTTCTGAATCGCATCCCCGCCGATGGTAATCCGTGAATTCTTGGAAATCCGGTCCCCGATAAAAATCACTTCTGCGGTAGGATGCTGTATATATTCAATGGCGGCGGGTAAACTTCCGGTAAAAAAGGTGGCCTGTAACTGGTCAGGCAGGGCTTTCGCCAACTCCGTAATGGTTGTTCCGCCACCACTAAGTATAAACATACCATCCTGGATCAGGTTTACGGCCTTGCGGGCTATAGACTTCTTCTTATCATGCGAATAAACCCCGTTAATCTGGAAAGAAGTATGAAAGGATTTGGAGAGGGCGCCGCCATGCGCTTTGATAATTTTGCCGGTTTCAGCCAGTTCGGCCAGGTCACGCCGGATCGTATCCTCCGATACATTGATCGCTTCTGAGAGATCGGAAGTCAGCACCCGGTTATGCAGGTTTACTTCGCGAAGAATAAATTCCTGGCGTTCTCTTTTTAACATGGCAGTCGACGTTGTAACACTAAATGTAAGTATTCTCTTTAAAATACGCAAAAAAGTGCAACATAAAGGCGCAATAACCGCAGAAATGCTGAACAGAAATAAATTTTTCCGGCAAAAACCGACAATCTAACTTTAAAACATGAACAAAAACCTGGCAAAACTCTGGCAAGCCGGCCAAAAATCTTCCCGTATTATACTTGGATTGATGAGTGGTACATCGTTCGATGGACTTGACCTGGCATTATGCCGGATCAGTGGAAGTGGTGCCGAAACTTCGGTAAATCTGTTGAATTTCACTACAGTCCCCTACAAACCCGCTTTTAAAGAATCCCTGAAATCCATTTTTTCCCGCAGAGATGCTGATCTCGAAAATGTGTGTTTGCTCAACAGCCAGGTAGCCATTGAACATGCCCAAATGATTAACCAGGTTCTGCGGGATTGGTCTGTAAAAAATGAAGCGGTTGACCTGGTGGCCAGTCATGGTCAGACGATTTACCATGCACCCGCTTTTTTACATGGCCGGCCGGAGTTTGGAAATGCCACCCTGCAGATTGGCGACGGAGATCATATTGCCGTGCACACCGGCATCATAACCATCAGTGATTTCAGGCAAAAACATGTGGCAGCCGGCGGAGAAGGTGCACCACTGGCCGTTTATGGAGATTACCTGGTGTTTTCGAAAAAGTTAGAAAACAGGATCATGCTGAATATCGGGGGGATTGCCAACTTCACTTATCTGCCTGGAGACCTGGATGCCGGGAAAGTATTCAGTTCGGATGTGGGGCCGGGTAATACCATGATGGATGCATTGATGCAATCAGCCTATCCGGGGCAATACTACGATCAGGATGCCGGAGTTGCCCGTAAAGGAACCGTGCACCCGGCTTTGCTGATGGCTTTAAAAGAGCATGCATTTTTTAGTGGGCCTTTCCCCAAAACAATCGGACCGGAATTATTCAATCTCCACTACCTGGATAAAGCCATTCAGTCCTGTGGGGCAGGAGCACTGCCAGTGGAAGACCAGATGGCTACCTTAAATCAACTCAGTGCCGACATGATCGTTGATGCGATTAAAAGGACTGTGGATATGAATAGCCCGTTTACTGTTTATGTGAGTGGTGGCGGAATGCATAACCCGCTTCTGATTGAAAATATCCGGGAGCAGCTAAAAGGAATACCCTTCCATTCCACCCAGGCCCTGGAAATAAATCCGGATGCCAAAGAAGCCGTTTTATTTGCCCTGCTGGCCAATGAAACAGTGGCCGGCGGAGCTGTACAGCTGGGTGAAAACAGGAAGGGTATTCCGAATGTATCGATGGGGAAGATTAGTTTTCCGGATTAGTGTGGCAACTGGTAAGGCCACTTAGAGTGGCCATACCAGTTGCCACAAGGACTAGTTAATCGTTACCAGTACCCTCGTCGCATCCCACTCAATCACCATAGCACCGGATTCAATAAAGCGAATCGTTAGTTGTTCCACCGGCATATCCAGTTTCTGTGATCCAACTTTTACGGAAGCAATATCCTTGTCTTTGTTCTTCTCATACCCATAAGCGCCCCATTGACCCAACTGTGAATTCAGGATGAGTGTCCATTCTGTCTCACCGGGAATAGCGAATAAAGTATAGGTACCGGCTTTTACATCCACGCCGCCAAATTTCACATCCGAAGCAAACTTTATGGTAGTGGCTTCATCGGCCCCTACCCGCCATACCTTACCATATTTTTCCAGTTCACCAAAAATCACCCGGCCTTTCTTATACGGACGGCCATAGGTAACGGTAGTAACTTTTGAACTTACGGTATCATGCGGACTTTTCTTTCCACCACCCTGAGCATTTGACTGGAGGGTGAAAAGAAAAACGGAAAGGAGAAGGAGGATTTGTTTCATATGTTTAGTTTTTGTTTACTAATTGTTCTGGCCACTGAAGACAACTGTTCTGGCCACTACGGAGTGGCCTGAACAGTTGTCTTCAACTTCGCCAGCCCCTGCTCCATCACCGGACCGTATCGTTTCTCCAGCAAAAGACTGGAAAATTTTTCCCAGGGATACCAGCGCAGTTTGAAATCCATATACCACTGAACTGTTACGGTTTTTGGATTGCTCTGTATCAGGTTCCAGCCCATACTGGCCCGTTCAGTTCCACTGCTGCTGTTGGCCGCCATTACCGTGCTGTCATTAAAACCGGTAATCATGAGCACCTGGTTGCCTGGCATCCGGATTCCTTTGATCACTCCATCTGCTTCATAGAGCGCCAGGGTATCGGCACCAGGATACCAGTTTTTCCAGTGAAGCGGCTGGCTGATCATTGCCCGTACCGAATCCCTGGGGGCATTGATATCAATAGCTTTTGAAATCCGGACATGGGACGGGAAAAAAAGGGAAATACCGGTGATCAGCAAAAAAAATACAAAAAAACTTATAAAGGCCAGTTTAATGAGTCGCATACCAAACAGATTTCTGCTTATGCAGGTTAATAAAGGTCAACAATTTTGGGTCCAAAGGGTTTACTCCCATTTCAGGACTTTAGTCGCAATCGCATAAATAATTACCATCCAGATACCCAGTATCCCGATTTCCTTCCAGCATTCCAGCAAACTCAGTCCCTCAAATGAAATTTTGCGGACCGCATCATTATATTGGGTCAATGGTAATAACCGGCAGATTTCCTGTAACCATTTTGGGAAAACTTCAATCGGAAAGAATGTTCCCGATAACATCATCTGGGGAAAACCGAAGAGGTTGATCAGCAAGGGAATCGAGGTATCACTTTTTACAATACTGCTGAAAATCAATCCGACTCCCATCAGCAGGAACAGCATGATAAGGGTCATCGTAATGATGGAGAAGAAGGTAAAGATTCCGTTTTGAAGCGTGAAGTTCATAAAGAAATGACCGAACAGGAGCAGCACCAGCACACTTAATACCTGGAAAAACAGGCGGCTCATGCCCACGCCGAGCAGGATATTGATCTTTTTAACCGGTGAAGCATAAAAACGTTTGAGCACCAATTGTTCCCGCAGGTTAAAAAAGGTAAAGGCGATACCAAATAAAGTAGAGAACAAAATGGAAAAGCCTAACTGTCCCGGCAGGATGAAATCGATCTGCCGGTACTGCCTGACTTGCTCAATCACGGGTTCTTCAATATCGACATAACTGACATAACTGTCATTCAGTTCTTTCTCCAGCATCAGTTTTACCATCTTCAGAGCAGGCACAAACGAATAGATGGTATTTGAACTGGCGGAAGTTGATTTAATACTTACATTATAGTGTGGCTTCTCCGTGC